>Ga0209233_1000165_pt1 | contig 152424 bp, 143 predicted proteins | sample AraplaCL_Cvi_mCL_FD_184269 | JGI IMG/M metagenome (GOLD analysis project Ga0209233, IMG submission 184269) | Arabidopsis root microbial communities from the University of North Carolina, USA - plate scrape CL_Cvi_mCL (SPAdes) (version 2) | ecosystem: Host-associated > Plants > Roots >...
ACCGGAACTGCATATCCGTGGCGATCAGCAAACCAAGTATGAATATATTGGCAAGGTGATCCTGACGGCGCAACGGGCGGGCATAGCCAAGATCGGGTTCATTACCGAACCGCCTGCGCGCAACTGATAGGAGTATTGCAATGGGTATGAATGTAGGTTCTTCGGGCGGCAACGCCAACGATCCGGAACCGATGATGGAAATGAACATGACGCCGCTGATCGACGTCATGCTGGTGTTGATCATCATGCTGATCATCACGATTCCGATCCAGAATCACGCGATCAAGCTGAACATGCCGACCGGCAATCCGCCGCCGCCATTGGCCCTGCCAGTGGTCGACACGGTGGACATCGACCCGAGCGGCACGGTGATGTGGAACGGCACGCCGATGGCGAACCGCGCGGAACTAGAAGATCGCCTGAAGACGGTGGTCGCGGGCGGCAATATCGATGAAGTGCATCTGCGGCCGAACAAGCTGGTGGAGTACAAGTCGGTGGCAGCCGTGATGGCGTCGGCGCAGCGGCTGGGCGTCACCAAGATCGGCATCGTCGGCAATGAGCAGTTCATGGAGTAATCAATAGCATTTGTTTTTGCACCGGAAAATAGGCAGGGTCATCCCCCTGCCTATTTTCGTTTTTTCGATTGAAAGAATAGCTATGTCCAAATTGCGTTTCGCACCAATTTTCGTGTTGTTGGCAGCCGTGGGCCTGACCACGGCACTTCCCATGGCCGGTTTTGCTCCGCTGGCCCATGCCGCGGACGACAGCGCCAAAGCCGAGACGGTGCGCCCGGAAATAGGCACGCCGCTGCAGGCAGCGCAGGCGCTTCTTAAAGAAGAAAAATTCAAGGAGGCGCTGGCCAAGATCGCTGAAACCGACGCCGTCGCCGACAAGACACCGTATGAAATCTACGCCATCGACCGCCTGCGCGGGGCGGCTGCCGCGCGTGCCGGCGATACCGACCTGGCGGGTAAATCGTTCGAAGCTGTGATTGCGTCCGGGCGCCTGGCGCCGGCGGAAAAAGCCAAGATCGTACAGGCGCTGGGCAGTTTGTACTACGACGCGGAAAAATATCCCAAGGCCATCGAGTGGCTGTCGCGTTCGCTGAAGGAAAACGGCAATGATCCGCAAACCCGCACCTTGCTGATCCAGTCCTATTACCTGAGCAACGACATTCCGCGCGCCACCAGCGAACTGCAGAAAGATATCGCGGCCGATGAAAGCGCGGGCCGCACGCCGACCGAGACTACCTTGAAACTGCTGGTCAGCTGCGCGCTCAAGAGCAACGACAAGCCGGCATACCTGAGCTCGCTGGAAAAGCTCAACACCTACTATCCGAAGAAAGAATACTGGATCGACATACTCGGCCGTATTCAATCCAAGCCGGGTTTCTCTGACCACTTGACGCTGGACCTGTACCGCCTGAAAGCGGCGACAGCGCAGCTGCAGACCAGCGCTGAATTCACCGACGTGGCGCAACTGGCGCTGCTGGCGGGATTCCCGGCGGAAGCGAAGAAAACGCTGGACCAGGGTTTCCAGTCCGGCGTATTGGGCAGCGGCCCTGACGCGGCCAAGCAAAAGCGCCTGCGCGACCAGGCCAGCAAAGGCATGGCAGACGACCAGCGGACCATGGCGCAAAGCGAGGCTTCGGTAAACAGCAGCAAGGAGGGCACCGGCCAGCTCAACCTCGGTTATGCGCTGGTCACTGCAGGCCAGTTCGACAAAGGCCTGGCGCTGATGGAAAACGGCTTGAAGAAGGGCGGCCTCAAGCGTCCGGAAGATGCCAAGCTGCACCTGGGGATTGCTTACCAGCTGGCCGGGCAGAAAGACAAGGCGATCCAGGCGTTCAAGTCAGTGCAAGGAACTGACGGCGTAGCCGACCTGGCGCGTTTGTGGATCATGCAAGTGAACCATCCGCTCAATTGATGCCGAATTGATCCGGAACAGGAGCAAGCCATAAAAAACAGAGCCGTCTGCAATCACTCGCAGACGGCTCTTTTTCTTTGATGGATACAACGTAGCCAGGTCCTCTTTCAGCGGGACCTCAGGCCAGGGCCATTCAGCCCTTCGGACCCCTGGGCGCCACGGGCGGGATCATGTCCTTGGCCTGCTCAGGCGAGAGCGTTTGGACATTCGACTTCTTGTTTTGCCTGGACGGCAGGTTGCTGCCGGTGGTGTAGACGTTTTCCTGGTTGTCGGCGACGCTCTGGTTACTGGCGTCGACTGCACATGCCGACAGGACGGGCAAGATAAATGCACAAACAAATAGTGTTTTCATGGCAGGTTTCTTTGTCTCTGGATGTTGGAATTGGTAGCCCGTTCAGCGTGATGGCGGCGTGCTACATGATGTTACATTTCAGAAATGCACGATAGCATATTTACTTTCGAAAAGGCAACAAGTAACGTGACAAACAGACATCGTATGCAATCGATGATATTGTGTTTTCCTTGCGCCGCAGCCACCAGCCACAGGCGCATTTTTTCAGCTTTGCTCACCTGATTTCATCCAAATCACAACGGACAAAACATGTACCTAAAACACGCATTGGCTCTATCCGCCATCCTCGCCAGCGGCGGCAGCATCGCCCAGCAATGCCCCGCGGGCAAGCAGGCTCTGACTTATCCGGTCAGCAAAAAAATCGACCAGGTAGACGATTATCACGGCGTCAAGGTAGCCGACCCTTACCGCTGGCTGGAAAACGGCAACAGCGACGACACCAAGGCGTGGATAGAGGCGCAAAACACACTGACGCAAGGTTTCCTTGAAAAAATTCCTGCGCGCACGGCGATCCGCGAGCGGCTGACCAAGCTGTGGAATTTCGAGCGCTTCAGCGTGCCCTTCAAGGAAGGCGGCCGTTATTTTTACAGCCGTAACGACGGCTTGCAAAACCAGGCGGTGTTATACACCGTCAAGCAACTCGATGAAGAGCCGCGCCTGCTGCTCGATCCCAACAAGCTGGCGGCGGACGGCACGGTGGCGCTGGCCGGCATTGCGGTCAGCCCGAACGGCAAATACCTGGCCTACGGCACCGCTGCCTCCGGCTCCGACTGGAACGAATGGAAGGTGCGCGACATCGAAAGCGGCAAAGACACCGACGATCATTTGCAGTGGGTAAAATTCTCGGGCGCATCCTGGGCCCACGACAGCTCGGGCTTTTTCTACAGCCGCTACGACGCGCCGAAAGAGGCGACCAAGCTGGCCGACGTCAATTATTTCCAGAAGCTGTATTTCCATAAAATCGGCACTTCCCAAGACAACGATGTCCTGGTCTACGACCGTCCGGATCAAAAGGAATGGGGCTTCGCCGGCCACGTCACCGACGACGGCAAATACCTGATCGTCAGCATTTCGCAAGGCACGGAACAAAAGAATCGCGTGTACTACAAGGAGCTGGGCAAAAAAGACGCAAAGATGCTGCCGCTGCTTGACGGTTTCGACGCTTCATACGATTTCATCGACAACGATGGTCCGGTGTTCCTGTTCAACTCCAACAAGGATGCGCCAAAGGGACGCATCATCGCGATCGATACGCGCCGCCCCGAGGTCGAAAAATGGCAAGTGATCGTGCCGGAGGCCGAGCAAACCTTGCAAGGCGCGAACGTGGTCGGCCAGCGCCTGGTGCTGGATTACCTGAAAGATGCGCGCAGCCAGGTCAAGGTATTCACGCTGGACGGCAAGCTGGTGCGGGAAGTGGCTTTGCCGGGAATAGGTTCTGCCAGCGGTTTCGGCGGCAAGCGCGATGACAAGGAAACTTTCTATTCGTTTACCGGCTTTACCGCGCCTGCCGCGATTTACCGGTATGACGTGGCGAGCGGCAAGAGCAGCCTGTACCGGCAACCGAAAGTCGATTTCGATCCGAACGCATTCGAGACGCGCCAGGTTTTCTACAGCAGCAAGGACGGCACCCGGGTGCCGATGTTCATCGTATCGAAAAAGGGCCTGAAGCTGGATGGCAGCAACCCGACCTACCTGTACGGTTACGGCGGTTTCAACATTTCGTTGACGCCGGCGTTCTCGGTGCCCAACCTGGCCTGGATGGAAATGGGCGGCGTGTACGCGGTGCCGAACCTGCGCGGCGGCGGCGAGTATGGCAAGGCATGGCATGAAGCCGGCACCAAGCTGCAGAAACAAAACGTGTTCGACGATTTCATCGGCGCGGCGCAGTGGCTGATCGCCAATAAATATACCTCGCCGCAGAAACTGGCGATCGGCGGCGGCAGCAACGGCGGCCTGCTGGTCGGCGCTACCATGGTGCAACGGCCGGAGCTGTTTGCCGCGGCGATCCCGGCAGTCGGCGTGATGGACATGCTGCGCTTCCATAAATTCACCATCGGCTGGGGCTGGACTTCGGACTACGGTTCGTCCGACGACGCCGATGAATTCAAAGCCTTGTATGCCTATTCGCCGCTGCATAACCTGAAACCGGGCACCTGTTATCCGGCTACGCTGGTGACCACCGCCGACCACGACGACCGCGTGGTGCCGGCGCACAGCTTCAAGTTTGCCGCCACTGAACAGGCTGACCAGGCAGGCGCGGCGCCGGTGCTGATACGCATCGACACCAAGGCCGGGCACGGCGCCGGCAAGCCGACCTCCAAGCAGATTGAAGAGGTGGCGGATCGCTGGGGTTTCTTGACCAAGGTGCTGGACATGGGCCCGGCGCCTGCCGTCGGCACGGTGGCGGGCAACCCGCCTGAGCCGTCGGCGGACTGACGGCATTCCGACAGCAGCGGCCGGCAGTCGGCCGGCCGCTGCGCCGGCCCGCTACGAGGCTCTTTTTTCGCTGAGCGTATCGTGACAATCGTGCTTCAAATCCATGTAGCATTCGCAAGCCCGTGCTTCCAAGCCATCCCGGTCCAGCACTGTCAGGTGCCCGCGCGCATATTGGATCAGGCCATCTTCCTGCAGCCTGCCGGCCGCCTCGGCGATCGATTCGCGCCGCACGCCCAGCATCGCGGCGATCGCGCTTTGCGTAACGCTGATTTCGTTGCCGGGCAAGCGGTCTAGCGTCAGCAGCAGGCAACGGCACAATTGCTGCTGCACGCTGTGGTGGCGGTTGCACACTGCGGTTTGCGATATTTGCGCAAGCAGCGTCTGCGTATAGCGCAGCAACTGCTGTTGCAATGCGCCACCGCGAGCGAATTCTTCTGCCAGGATGCCGGCCTTCAGGCGGAATCCATAACCCGCGCTTTTCACTGTCGCCCGGTTCAGGTTCTTGCCGCCGCCCATGAACAGGGTGATGCCCACTGCTCCTTCATTGCCGATCACCGCGGTCTCGGCCGAGCCGCCGTCTTTCATGTCGTGGACCAGGGAAACGATGCTGCTGGTCAGGAAGTAGATATGGCGCATCTGGCTGTCCGCTTCGCATACCGTCATGCCGAACGGCATCGCGACAAATTCCAGGTGCGGCAGCAGGCGCCTGAAATCTTCAGGCGGCAGTGCATCGAGTATATGGTTCTGCAAAGGATTGTGGCCGTACAGGCCGGCGATGCGGAGCGAGGTAAGGTGTTGCGTGCCAGGCTGGATCAGCTCGGCCATGTTTTCTTTCCGCAGGACCGCGAGAGCCGCGGCGCCATTTTTCGCACGCGTTTTCAGAGTGCCGCAATCGTTCAATACGTAAGCCATCGCCATCTCCTTTGAGGATGTGGTTTGTACTGCTGTGTATTGATGATTGCATTGGAGCGGGATCGGCGAAATCAGCGCTTGTCTTCTTCTGCTGTAGGAATGCGCTGACACGAGGAACGAAGCTGGAGAGGCCTCCAGTCTCGGAAAAAAAGCGGTTGACGCTGTGTAACGCCAACCGCGGTCTGCTTGCTAGCTGCCGCTGGACGAGCTGGCGCCCGATGCAGCCGGTGTGGCCGGTGCAGCGTCGGGAGTCGACGAGGCGGGAGCTGCCGGAGCGGCTGGAGGCATTGCCTGCTGGGTTGCCGGCGGAGCGGCTGTTGCAGGAGCATTTTGGTCATCCGTTTTCTTACACCCGCTGACCGCGATCATGGCAATTGCTGTAACGATAAGTGTGTGCTTAAGTAACATATTCTCTCCATCGAACGGGAGCAGCGTGTCAAAACCGCCACCGTCAAAAAATGAAAAATGTACTGCTGACGTTTATATCTTTGTGCAAAATTCCGCGAATGTAAAGTTTGAATCGGTGTTTTAGTAAGGGCCAGTCGCCGCCAAACAGCTGTTTATCGACTGAAAAGCCGCACACGGCAAGGAATGGCGGTCATTTTCAGGGATGACGCACTAAGTTGCCTGGCGCACAAAACTGATCCGCATTTGCAATTAATCTTGATTCACCGTCTTTACAAAGGACTCAACATGAAAAACATGCATCCCCTCGTGCTGGCTGCGGCGACGCTGCTGTGCGTCAACCTGGCCCAGGCACAAACCACGGCGCCGGCCGCAGACGCCGCACCGGCAGCGGCCACCAGCGCCGACACCCGCACTGTCTTGAGCGATCCGCTGGTGCAAAAACGGCAAGCCGATAGTGAAGCGAAGGCTGAATACAGGGCCAAGAAAAAAACCGCAAAGGCAAACATGAAGGTAGAAAAAGCGGAGGCGAAATCGGAACTGAAAGAAGAGAAACAGGAATCGACCAAGGCTCGCGACAAGGCTATGGCGACCGATCCCATGCCTAAATAAAAAACGTTGTCCGCCATCGCGCCGCGGCCGATGGTGTAACAGGCATCATGTTGCGGCGAGCGCCCAGTCGGCCGCTTTGCGCGCGTGGATGCTGGTGGTGTCGAACAATGGCACTGCCGAATCCTGGGCGCCGACCAGCAGCGAGATCTCCGTGCAGCCCAGGATGACCGCCTGCGCTCCTTGCGCGACCAGGCCCGCAATCACCCTGCGGTATTCGGCGCGCGATGCATCCTTCACCTGGCCCACGCACAGCTCGTCGTAGATGATGCGATGGACTACTTCACGGTCTTCCGCCCCGGGCGTCAATATCTGCAGGCCGTGGCGCTCGAGCAGGCGGTCCTTGTAGAACGCCTGCTCCATGGTGAAACGGGTGCCGATCAAACCTATCGTCGACAAACCAGCCTGCCTGATTTCGTCCGCGGTGGGATCGGCGATATGGAACAAGGGGATGCCGGCCGCGGCTTCGATCGCGGCGGCGACCTTGTGCATGGTGTTCGTGCACAGGACCAGGAAATCGGCGCCGGCCCGTTCCAGCGCCTGCGCCGCTTCAGCCATCCTGGCGCCGGCGGCGTCCCAGTCGCCGGCATGCTGCAGGCGTTCTATCTCGTGGAAATCGACGCTGTAAAGAATGATTTTTGCAGAGTGCAGCCCGCCCAGCTGCTGCTTGACGGTTTCGTTGATTTGACGATAGTAGGGCACGGTCGATTCCCAGCTCATGCCGCCGATAAGGCCGATGGTCTTCAAAGAACACTCCCTGATGGTAAAGATTGATGCGTACTAGCGCAAAGCGCCGCTTGACATTACTATTCCGGCATCGCAAAGGAATAGATTATGCCGCATCCCACCTCCCTGTCCAGTTTTGCCGCCGGCGCCCGCGACACCATACCGATGATGGTTGGCGCGGCGCCGTTCGGTGTGATTTTCGGCGCGCTGGTCGCCGCCGGGCCGCTGGCGCCCTGGCAAGGCCAGCTGATGTCGCTCGGCGTGTTCGCCGGCTCCAGCCAGTTCATCGCGGTCGGCCTGGCGGCAGGGCAGGTCGGTTTGCTGGTGATCTGGATGGCCACCTTCATCGTCAACCTGCGCCACATGCTGTACGCGGCGACCTTGCTGCCGCACGTCAGCCACCTGCCGGCGCGCTGGCGTTTCCTGCTCGGTTTCCTGCTGACGGACGAGACCTTCGCCGTGATGAACGCCTACTACCTGAAGCACGCCCATACGCCTCGGGGGCATTGGTATTTCCTGGGATCGGGCTTGTCGATGTACGGCAACTGGCAGTTGTGGACATTGCTTGGCCTGCTGTTCGGCACGGCCTTCCCGCAATTGCAGACTCTGGGACTGGATTTTGCGATGGTGGCGACCTTTATCGCGATCGTGGTGCCGCAGCTGTTCCGCTTGCCGCAGCTGGCCGCCGCGGTGGCCGCGGGCGCATTCGCCTGGTTCCTGCGCGGCCTGCCCTACAAGCTGGGGCTGCTGGCGGCTATCCTGGCCGGCGTCGGCGTCGGCCTGGCGTTGTCGCACTGGCAGGCGCTGCGCCGCGCCGCAAGGAGTAAAGCATGATGTACTACACATGGATGATCATCGGCATGGCGCTGATCACGGTATTCATCAAGGCGGCGATCTTCATGCTCGGCGAGCGCGCCGCCTTCCCGATCTGGCTCAAGGAAGCGCTAGCCTTTGTGCCGGTCACCGTGCTGACGGCGATCATCGTGCCGATGGTGCTGGCGCCGCACGGCCAGGGGCTTGAGCTGAGCTGGCGCAATCCGCAGCTGGTCGCCGCCATCGCCGCGGTCCTGGTGTGCGCCGGCACACGGCGTCAGCTGCTCACCATCATGGTCGGGTTGCTGGTGTTTTTTGCCTGGCAGTTCGGGGTGCTGGGACGCTAGGATATTTTCCGCTTGGCGCTTTTTTCTGCCGTTGCATCTGGCCCACCAGCGGCGGGATCTCCGCCACCAGGGCGTCGATCGCCATGCGGGTCTTGGTCGGCAGGTAGCGCGACTGTGGCCACACCACATAGATCTGGGTAGGCAGCACGCTCTCGCTGTCGATCACCAGCTCCAGCTCGCCGGCGGCGGCATGTTTCGACATCAGCCAGCAAGGCAGCCAGGCCAGCCCGGCGCCGGCTACCGCGGCATCGGCGATGGCTTGCAAATCGTCGAACACCAGCCGGATATCCACTTGCGGCTTGTGCACCTGGCCGGCGCTGTCGCGCACGCGCCAGGGCTCCAGGCGGCCGGCGCGGCCGTAGGCAATCCCCACATGCCCGCCCATCTCCGCCACGCTGCCCGGCTTGCCGTGCGCCGCCAGGTATGACGGCGCAGCGCAGATCGACATGTCTTGCACAGCCAGCTGGCGCGCCACCAGGGTGGCGCTGTCGGGCAGGCTGCCGATGCGGATCGCCAGGTCGTATTTTTCTTCCACCAGGTCTTCCACCCGGTCGCTGAACGAAATTTCAATCGCCAGCCGCGGATGACGCCGCGCCAGGGCCAGCAGCACCGGGGCCACGCAGTGGCGGCCGAACAGCACCGGCACGCTGACGCGCAAGCGTCCGACGGCTTCGCTCTTGCCGTTGTCCAGCGCCGACGCGCCTGCGTCCAGCTCCGCCAGCGCGCGCACACAGCGTTCGTAATAGGCCTGGCCGTCTTCGGTCAGGCTTTGGCTGCGGGTGGTCCGTTGAAACAGGCGCACTCCCAGGCGCTGCTCTAGCCGCGCGATGCTCTTGCCTACCGCCGAGCGAGTCAGACGCATGCGTTCTGCCGCCAGCGCAAAACTGCCGGCTTCCACTGCTTCGACGAAAGCACTGATGCCATGTAAACGGTCGCTCATTTTATTGTATCCATATGCGCTACATACATAGTAAAAATTACCGCCACTGGGGAAAATTAAGAACCTATATCATAACAGCCAATCCCGCCGCCATTGCGGCGGCCAGGCGCAGATGGTGCGTGAAACGAACAGGAGATTTCCATGCAGGCTTATCAGATTCAAGCAGGACAAAAGATCGTGGGACTGGAACGAGTGCAGCGCGACAGCGCGCCGCTGGCGGCACATGAGGTGCGGGTGCGCATGCACGCGGTATCGCTCAATTACCGCGACCTGATGATCGCCGACGGCACCTATCTCAGCACCGGCGACAAGCCGGTGATCCCGGGTTCAGACGGCGCCGGCGAAGTGATCGAAGTGGGGGCGGCGGTGAGCCGCTTCAGCGTCGGCGACCGTGTCGCCGGGTCCTTTTTCCCGGACTGGATCAGCGGCGCGCCGACCCCGCGCAACACCGCCCGCGCGCTTGGCGCGGTGACCGACGGCGTGCTGGCCGAAGAAGTGGTGCTGCATGAAGAATCCTGGGCAGCGATTCCGCCGCACCTGGACTACATCCAGGCCGCGACCTTGCCCTGCGCCGGCGTCACCGCCTGGAACGCCTTGTTCGTCGAGGGCCGGCTCAGGGCCGGCGACAGCGTGCTGCTGCTGGGCACCGGCGGCGTCTCGGTCTGGGCGCTGCAGCTGGCCAAGGCGGCGGGACTGCGCACCATCATTACCTCGTCTAGCGACGCCAAGCTGGAGCGTGCCCGCGCCCTAGGCGCCAGCGCCGCCATCAACTACCGCAACACGCCCGAATGGCAAGATGAAGTGCTGCGGCTTACCGGCGGCGCCGGGGTCGACCTGGTGCTGGAAGTCGGCGGCCAGGGCACGCTGGCGCGCTCTATCCGCAGCACCACGATGGGCGGCACGGTCGCCATCATCGGCGGCGTCAGCGGTTTCGGCGGCGAGCTCGAACCGTTCGCCCTGATCGGCGGCGCCAAGCGCCTGTCGGGCATCTTCGTCGGCAGCCGCGCGATGCTGGAGGATCTCAACCGGTTCGTTGAAGTGGCGGCGATACAGCCGGTGGTAGACAAGGTGTTTCCATTCCAGCAGGCGCGCGAAGCTTATGCCTGGCTGGAACAGGCCGGCCACTTCGGCAAGGTCGTGATCGAAGTCGCCAGGTAAGGCAGGCTCACACGGAAAATGTCAGGCAAGGATCGAAGCTGGCGTTTTCCGCGTTGCCGCCGCGTGCGTAACCGCGCGGGTTGCACAGTACCCGGGTCGCTCCGATCCGGTAGTCCGAGCTGTCGTGCATGTGTCCATGCAGCCAGAACGCCGGCTGCCACGCCAGGATGCGTTGTTCCAGCTCGGACGTGAAGCAGGCGTTCAGCGCCGATCCGGCAAAACGTTCATGCACGCTTTGCGGGCCTGGCGCGTGATGGCTGACGACGATGGTCGGGCCGTCGTGCGGCTGCGCGAATTGCTGCTCCAGCCAGGCGACCGTGTCGTCGAACAGCATTTGCGACAGGGCCGGCGTAAACGTGTCGGGGAAATCCGGCGCCACCCGTATCCGTGAAAAATCCCTGACCAGTTCGGTTGCCTGCCGCAGGCCCAGCTGGCGCTGTTCGGCGCTGCTGAAGAAACGGAAATCGGTCCATAACGTGCAGCCAAGGAAACGCACGCCATCCAGCAGCAACGCCTGTTTCTGCAGTATATGCACCTGGCTGCCTTGCGCTGCGCTCCTGAGGTCGCGCATGGCGCTGACCAGGTCGCTCCCGTAAAACTCATGATTGCCTGGCACGAAGATCGTCGGCACGGAAAACTGCCTGGCCCACTGCATGGCTTCCGCCGGCCGCCAGATGTCGCCGGCCAGCACGACCACGTCGGCATCGGTTTCTGGGGCTGGCATGGGATGCACCGACAGGTGCAGGTCCGAGATCAAAGAGATTTTCATGGCGCGGCAAGATGCTCCGGTTGTCCACGGGGCGATCCTGCAAGCCGATGCCCCGCCGTATTGCCGGACAGCTTACCGAAACTGCGGGAAGCAAGCAACGCAGGCCGCAGGCGGCCCCGGTTCCTGGCATCTCCAAACGTTACAGAACGGTCATCGAACCTTCATACGCCTGAAATATTTCACCGCAATACTTCGCTACATTCAAAAGATGCGTGGCGGTAACTACATGGCCGGAATCAAACAACTGTCGATGACGTCACCAGTTCCGCGTTCCAGCAATCCGGTCTCGCACCGTCTCCCCGCTGCACATTCCCTTCCCAAGCGACGCCCATCCCGATAAGGAAAGAACAGGACCATCATGACCAAGAAGAACCGCCGCCATTTCCTGCGCACCGCCGGCACCGCGCTCGCCGCCACGGCCTATTCCGTCAGCGCCAACGCCGCCTTCCCGGAAGCCATCCGCCGGGCGCTGGCGATCCCCGCCAACAACAAGACCGGCACCATCCGCGACGTCGAACATGTGGTGATCCTGATGCAGGAAAACCGTTCTTTCGACCACTACTTCGGCACGCTCAACGGCGTGCGCGGTTTCGGCGACCGTTTCCCGATCCCGCTGGCCGGCAAGCGCAATGTGATGCAGCAGACCTACACCGACAAGACCACCAAGCAGTCGCGCGTGATCCTGCCTTACCACCTCGACAGCAAGATCGGCAACGCCCAGCGCGTCCACGGCACCAGCCACTTCTACGATAACGCCCAGGACGCCTGGGACCTCGGCCGGATGGCGAACTGGCCGACCTACAAGCAGACCCAGTCGATGGGTTATTACACCTCGGCCGAGCTGGATTTCCAGTTTGCGCTGGCTAACGCGTTCACTGTGTGCGACGCCTACCATTGCTCGTTCCACGGCGGCACCAATCCTAACCGGATATACCACTGGACCGGCAACAACGATCCTAAAGGCAAGAACGGCGGCCCGGTCATCGATAACAGCCAGGATCACCTGGAAGCTTCCACCAGCGCCGCCAGCTACAGCTGGAAAACCTACCCGGAACGGCTGCAGAAAGAAGGCGTGTCGTGGAAGGTCTACGAAAACATGCCGGACAATTTCACCGACAATCCGCTGGCAGGTTTCGTCGCCTATCGCCAGGCCAATGAAAAGCGCGGCAACGCCGTCGACGGTTCTCCCTATCCGGCTTACCTGCCAAGCGACGACAACATCGACCCGCTGCTCAAGGGAGTAGCCAACACCATGCCGGATGGCGGCTTCCTGGCCGCCTTGCGCGAAGACATCGGCGCCGGCACGCTGCCGCAGGTATCCTGGATCGTCGCCCCGGCGGACTACAGCGAACACCCGGGACCATCCAGTCCGGTGCAGGGCGCCTGGTATATCCAGGAAGTGCTGAATGCCTTGACCGCCAATCCGGCGGTATGGAGCAAGACCGTATTGCTGGTCAATTTCGACGAGAACGACGGTTTCTTCGACCACGTGCCGCCGCCATGCGCGCCTGGCTACGAAGGCGGCGAACTGGCCGGCCATTCGTCAGTCTCTACCGACGGCGAATATTTTTCCGTCGCGGCATCGGCTACTTACCAAAACCGTCCCTACGGCCCCGGCCCGCGCGTGCCGATGTATGTGATATCGCCATGGAGCCGCGGCGGCTGGGTCAATTCGCAGGTGTTCGACCACACCTCGGTGCTGCGTTTCCTGGAAGCCCGCTTCCATGTCAAGGAAGAGAACATCACGCCTTTCCGGCGCGCGGTCTGCGGCGATCTGCTGTCGGCTTTCAACTTCGTCAATCCGAACCATGAAGTCTTGCCGACGCTGCCGAAACGCACCCGGGCGGAAGCCGACGCGGTGCGCGCCCAGCAGGAAAAATTGCAGCAGGTCGCTTTGCCGGCCGAAGGCAGCCAGGTGTTTCCGATGCAGGCGGCCGGCGTCCGGCCTTCGCGCGCGTTGCCTTATGAACTGCACGCCAGTGCACGCACGCACGTCAGGCATAACAACATCGTTCTGACTTTCCGCAACACCGGCGGGGCTGCCGCCGTGTTCCACGTCTACGATCGTTTGCACCTGGACCGCGTACCGCGCCGTTACGTGCTGGAGGCGGGCAAGGAATGGCAGGATGCCTGGGAGCTGGAAGCCGACCGCGGCGCTTACGATTTGTGGGTGCTGGGGCCGAACGGCTTCCACCGTGCCTTCCAAGGCAACCTTGCCATGCTGTCGGAAGAGGATTCGGCCGTGCCTGAAGTACGTCTCGGTTATGACATCTTCACCAAGCGGATCTTCCTGACGATGGCGAATCGCGGAGAGAAGTCCTGCATCGTTACGATCAAGGCCAATGCTTATCGCAAGGCCGGTCCGTGGACTTTCCATGTCCCGGCGGGCATGCAGCTCGACCAGCATTGGCCGATCGGCGGCCAGGGCAACTGGTACGACCTGACGGCGACGGTGCCGCTTGGCGGTTTCAGCCGGCGCTTTGCAGGCCGCATGGAAACTGGCGCGCACGGCGTGAGCGATCCGGCGATGGCTGCGACCTGATTGGACGGCTTGCCGCTTTTTCGGGATGGGCACAAGCTGCAGAAGAGGACGAATGAGAGTCCGGTGAAGGTGCGGCAGGAGAAGGGCGGCGGGACATAAAGGAAACGCGAGCTACAAAAGAAAAGGGCCTACATTGTTGTAGGCCCTTCTTTATTCCGGCTCTCCAGTCCGGTCCGAACTTGCATTTGAGGTGCGAGGAATGTGTGTCCTGCTTCAAATGCATCGATCAGCCGGATCATGTGTTCCATTCGCCGCTGTTCTTGCGCGGTGGTATTGCGGTTCCATAACATGTCGAACTCGACAATCATCATGTAATACTCGATCTCGCTGATAAGCGGTTCCGCTCCGTTTTGTTTTGTCATGTGTCTCTCTTTCCAATATGTGCATCGCGCCTGATCGCCCGCGGGCCGGCTGGCATGCCGGCGCCGGGCGGGCTTTATTCTACGCTTTTCCGCCGCGGCGCGTCAGCGCACCGATATTTGGTAAATCGTGGTCTGGCGATACACCTGGCCGGGCCGCAGGATCACGGCTTCGGCATCGGGGCCGTTGATCTGGTTGGGGTAGGCCTGCGTCTCCAGGCAGAAGCCGTCGTGTATCGCATAAGGCCGGGCGCCGCGGCCTTGTATGCCGGCCAGGAAATTTCCGCTGTAGAACTGCAAACCGTTCTCGGTGGTCGAGACCGACAGCAAGCGGCCGGAGCCGGGATCGTAGACGGTCGCCACTTCGCGCAGCGGCTGCGCGTTGCGGCCCTGGCCCGGCGCAGCGGCGGCGCCGTCCTGCGGCCTCAGGCAGTAGCAATGGTCGAAGCCGCCGGCCAGCTTGAGCTGGGTGTCGGGCCAGGCCAGGCGCGGCCCGATCGGCGCCGGCTGGCGGAAATCGAAGGCGCTGCCGGCGACGTCGGCAGCTTCGGTGGGGATCAGCTGGGCGTCGATCTGCAGATAGCGGTCGGCCGCGATCGACAAGAGGTGATCGTAGATATCGCTGCCGCCGCCGTTGAGGTTGAAGTAGCCGTGCGAGGTCAGGTTGAGCGGCGTCGGCGCATCGCTGGCGGCGCTGTAGTCAATGCTCAGGCGGCCGCTGTCGTCCAGGTTGTACAGCACCGAAACCTGCACGTTGCCGGGATAGCCGCCGTCGCCGTCCGGCGATTCCAGCGTCAGCCGCAAGCCGTCCGGGCCCGGTTCGGCGCGCCACTGCGCCAAGTGGAAACCGGTATCGCCGCCATGCAAGTGGTTGTCGCCGTTGTTGCGGTCGACCAGGTACTCGGCGCCGTCCACGGTGAAGCGGCCCTTGGCGATGCGGTTGCCCCAGCGGCCCACCAGGCTGCCGAAGTACGATGGGTTTGCCTGGTAGCCGTCTTCATCCGGATATCCGAGCAGGATGTCGGCCACCCGGCCGTAGCGGTCCGGCGCCCACCAGGAGACCAGTGTCGCGCCGCGGTCGCTGACCAGGACTCGCATGTCGTGCGCATTGCGTAGCGTATACAGGGTGACGCCATGGTCGGCGGCTGTGCTGGTGATGGAGGTCGATGTCATCGGTGTCCGCTTCTGTCAGTTGATGGTGTTTGCGGCCGGCGCCGATTGCCCGGCTTGCGCCAGCCGGTCCTGGTATTCGCGCGGGGTGCAGCCCAGTTCGCGCTTGAATACCGCGTGCATGTATTGCACCGAGGTGAAACCGCAGCTGACGGCGATCTCGGCGATGCTGTGGGATTCGTGCTGCAGCATGTCCTTTGCCACGCCCAGCTTGAAGCGCAGGATCTCGTCGTGCACGCTGCGTCCCAGCTCGCGGCGGAAATACCATTCCAGCGAAGAGCGCGAGACGCCGACATAATCGGCCACCTGCTCGGTCTTGATGCCTTGGCAGGCGTACTGGCGGATGAAGTGCATGGCTTGCATCACATGCGGATGGCTGGGCGCTTCATGGCGGCTCGAAGCGAGCACGTTGATGCCGGCCGGCGGCACCAGGATGCGGGTGCCGGCCAGGCGTCCGCCATGCAGCATCTGGTGCAGCAGGTGGGCGGCGGTGCGGCCCATTTCGCGCGTGCCCTGGATCACCGAACTGAGCGGCACCCGGGTCAGGATGCGCGCCAGCGGATCGTTGTCGATGCCGATCAGCGCTACCTGCTCCGGCACCGCGATGCCGGCGCACAGGCAAGCCTGCAGCAGCTGGCGCGCGCGGGCGTCGGTAACGGCGATGATGCCGACCGGCTTGGGCAGCGTCTGCAGCCAGGCGATCTGCTGCTCCACCGCGGTATCCCAGGACGGCGCGCTGGTGCCGACGCCGCGGTAGATTTCACCCTGCATGCCGTCGCGCTGCATCAGGCTTTCAAACGCCTTCTCGCGTTCCTGGGCCCAGCGGTTGACGTCGGCTTGCGGCAGGCTGAAGCAGGCAAAGCGCTGCAGGCCGGCTTCGATCAGGTGATCGTAGGCCAGCTTGACCAGCTTGAAATTGTCGGTGGCGACGTACGGCGTGTCGCCGGGATAGTCGGCCTGATCGGCATATGAACCGCCCACTGCTACTACCGGCAGGCTGACCCGCGACAGGGCTTCGCAGGCGGCCGGATCGTCGAAGTCGGCGATGATGCCGTGGCCCTGCCAGCGTTCTATACCTTGCAGGCGGCAGCGGAAATCTTCCTCCAGGAACAGATCCCACGAGGCGCGTGTGCTGCTCAGGTATTCGCCGATGCCGGCGATGATGTCGCGGTCGAAGATCTTGTTGCCGTTGAACAGCAGGGCGATGCGGTGCACGGTTCTTGTCATCTTGCAGTCTCCCGGGAGCGCCATGCAACCCGATTTGTCAATTTGTCATTGCGGCGGACCGGTTGCGGTCCGTTGGCTTCGATTGTAACGAAGCGCGCCGCCAGCGTCAGGCCAAATGCCGTTATGTGCACCTGCAATAGAAAGAATCGCTAGCGCATCTGGTGGATTTCGTAATTGTGGCGCGCCGGGAGCGGTTCTAGTATGGGCCCACGTCAAGACCGCACCACTACCTTACAGGAGCAAACATGAGCTATTTCCCATCCGTGGCACCGATCCGTTTCGAGGGCAAGCAGGCGCAGGCGCCGCTGGCTTTCCGCCATTACGACGCCGACAAGCTGGTGCTGGGCAAGCCGATGCGCGCCCACCTGCGCATGGCGGCCTGCTACTGGCACACTTTCGTCTGGCCCGGCTCCGACGTGTTCGGCGCCGGCACCTTCCGCCGGCCCTGGCAAGAAGGCGGCGACGCCATGGCAATGGCGCACAAGAAAGCTGACGCTGCTTTTGAATTCTTCAGCAAGCTGGGCGTCGACTATTACACCTTCCACGACACCGACGTCGCGCCGGAAGGGGCCAGCCTGGCCGAATACCGCAACAATTTCGCGCAGATGCTGGACGTGCTGGAGCGCAAGCAGGAACAGACCGGTGTGCGCCTGCTGTGGGGCACCGCCAACTGTTTCAGCCATCCGCGTTTTGCCTCCGGCGCCGCCAGCAATCCGAATCCCGAACTGTTTGCCTACGCCGCCGCGCAGGTCTGCACCGCCATGAACGCCACCCAGCGCCTGGGCGGCGCCAACTATGTCTTGTGGGGCGGTCGCGAGGGGTATGAAACCTTGCTCAATACCGACCTCAAGCGCGAACGCGAACAGCTGGGCCGTTTCATGCGCCTGGTGGTGGAGCATAAGCACAAGATCGGATTCAACGGCACGCTGCTGATCGAGCCGAAACCGCAGGAACCGACCAAACACCAGTACGACTACGACAGCGCCACCGTGCACGGTTTCCTCAAACAGTACGGCCTGGAGCAAGAGATCAAGGTGAACATCGAAGCCAACCATGCGACCCTGGCCGGGCACAGCTTCCATCATGAAATCGCCACCGCCGCCGCGCTCGGCATCCTCGGCAGCGTCGACGCCAACCGCGGCGATCCGCAAAACGGCTGGGACACCGACCAGTTTCCCAACAGCGTCGAGGAAATGACCCTGGCCACTTACGAAATCCTGAAGGCCGGTGGCTTCACCACCGGCGGCTTCAACTTCGATTCCAAGGTACGGCGCCAGAGCCTGGACGAAGTCGACCTGTTCCACGGCCATGTCGGCGCCATGGACGTGCTGGCGCAGGCGCTGGAGCGCGCCGCCGGCATGGTCGAGAACGACCTGCTGGCCAATTTCAAGGCCGAGCGTTATGCCGGATGGGATGGCGCTTTCGGGCAGGACGTGCTGGCCGGCAAACTCAGCTTGAGCGACATCGCCGAGCATGCGTTTGCCAAACAGATCAATCCGCAGGCGGTCAGCGGCCGCCAGGAAATGCTGGAGAACCTGGTCAACCGCGCCATATACGGGTGATATGAGGGGTGATATTGCGGGTGATATTGAATGTTGCAGAAGTCGAAGTTGGCAGGGCGAGGTTAATGCGTCATCAGCAGTTAAATCAAAACCAATGACAGGAGACACAGCAATGAACAAGTTCAAGAGAAAGAGCCTATTGGCAGTGATGGCGGTAGCGGTATTTGCATTGGGCAGCACGGCCGCCATGGCCGACTCCAAGAATCCCAAGATCGGTTTTTCGATCGACGACCTGCGGGTGGAACGCTGGGCCAGGGACCGCGATTTTTTTGTCGCTGCGGCTGACAAGCTGGGCGCCAAGGTGTTTGTGCAATCGGCCGACGCCAGCGAACAGCGGCAGATCGCCCAGATCGAAAACCTGATCTCGCGCGGCGTGGATGTCATCGTCATCGTGCCGTTCAACGCTACCGTGTTGACCAACACCGTCAAGGAAGCCAAGAAGGCCGGCATCAAAGTGGTGTCGTATGACCGCCTGATCCTGAACGCAGATATCGATGCCTACATTTCTTTCGACAATGAAAAGGTCGGCGAGATGCAGGCTGAAGGCGTGCTCAAGGCCCAGCCCAAGGGCAACTATTACCTGCTGGGCGGTTCGCCCACCGACAACAACGCCAAGATGCTGCGCGAAGGCCAGCTGAAAGTGCTGCAGCCGTCCATCGACAAGGGCGATATCAAGATCGTCGGCCAGCAATGGGTCAAGGACTGGAGCGCTACCGAAGCGCTGTCGATCGTGGAGAACGCCCTGACTGCCAACAATAACAAGATCGACGCCATCGTCGCTTCCAACGACGGCACCGCCGGCGGCGCGATCCAGGCGCTGGCTTCGCAAAAGATGGCGGGCAAGGTGCCGGTATCGGGACAGGACGCCGACCTGGCCGCGGTCAAGCGCGTGATCGCCGGCACCCAGGCCATGACGGTCTACAAGCCGCTCAAGCTGATCGCCTCCGAGGCGGCCAAGCTGTCGGTGCAGCTGGCGCGCAACGAAAAGCCTGCCTACAACTCGCAGTATGAAAACGGCGTCAAGAAGGTCGATACGATCCTGCTGAAACCGACGCCGCTGACTGGCGCCAACGTCAAGCTGCTGGTGGACGACGGTTTCTATACCCAGGCCCAGATCAGCAGCAAGTAAGCTGCCGCATGAACTGAAACGGCCGCGGCGGCTGTCATCCGCCGCTTCGCCGTTTTCCCTTCAAACATTGCGGGAGCAAGCATGTCCGACTATTTGCTGGAAATGCGCGGCATCGTCAAGGAGTTCGGCGCGGTGCGTGCGCTGGACGGCATAGACATTAAGGTCAAGGCCGGCGAATGCCTTGGCCTGTGCGGCGAAAACGGCGCCGGCAAATCGACCTTGATGAGAGTGCTGTCCGGCGTCTATCCGCATGGCAGCTGGCAAGGCGAAATCCTGTGGCAAGGCCGGCCGCTGCAATCGCAGTCGATGCGCGATACCGAAGCCGCCGGCATCATCATCATCCATCAAGAGCTGATGCTGGTGCAGGAACTGTCGGTGGCGGAAAACATTTTCATGGGACACGAGCTGACCTTGCCGGGCGGGCGCATGAACTATCCGGCCATGTACCGCCGCGCCGCCGAACTGATGCGTGAGCTGAAAATGCCGGACATCAATGTCGCGCTGCCGGTGATGAACTACGGCGGCGGCCACCAGCAGCTGGTGGAAATCGCCAAGGCGCTCAACAAGCAGGCGAAGCTGCTGATCCTGGACGAACCGTCGTCATCGCTGACGGCGTCCGAGATCGCGGTGCTGCTGGACATTATCCGCGACCTGAAAGCCAAGGGCGTGGCTTGCGTGTATATCTCGCACAAGCTGGACGAGGTGGCGGCGGTGTGCGACACCATCGCCGTGATCCGCGACGGCAAGCACATCGCCACCACGCCGATGCGGGACATGAACGTCGACCAGATCATCACGCAGATGGTGGGCCGCGAAATCAGCGCGATGTACCCGGACCAGGAACATGAAATCGGCGAAGTGATCTTCGAAGCGCGCCATGTCACCTGCCATGACGCCGACAATCCGCAGCGCAAGCGGGTCGACGACATTTCCTTTTCATTGCGGCGCGGCGAGATCCTCGGCATCGCCGGGTTGGTCGGCGCCGGTCGCACCGAGCTGGTGTCGGCCTTGTTCGGCGCTTATCCCGGGCGCAGCCAGGCCGAGGTCTGGCTGGAAGGCGTGAAGGTCGATACCGGCACGCCGTTGAAAGCGATCCGGCTCGGGCTGTGCATGGTGCCGGAAGACCGCAAGCAGCACGGCATCGTGCCCGATCTCGGCGTCGGCCAGAACATTACCTTGGCGGTGCTCAAGGATTTCTCGCGCCACACCCGCATCGACGCCGAAGCCGAGCTGAAAACCGTGCAGGCCGAAATCGGCCGCCTCCAGCTCAAGACCTCCAGCCCGTTCCTGCCGATCACCAGCCTGTCCGGCGGCAACCAGCAAAAGGCGGTGCTGGCGAAAATGCTGCTGGCGCGGCCCAAGGTCTTGATCCTGGACGAACCGACGCGCGGCGTCGACGTCGGCGCCAAGGCCGAGATCTACCGGCTGATGGCGGACCTGGCGCGGCAGGGCGTGGCGATCATCATGGTGTCGTCCGAACTGGCGGAAGTGCTGGGGGTGTCGGACCGCGTGCTGGTCATCGGCGAGGGCAAGCTGCGCGGCAACTTTGTCAACCGCGGCCTGAGCCAGGAAACGGTGCTGGCGGCGGCGATCGACCAGTCGTCGCAGTACCTGGCGTCGCAGCAGCTGGTCGCGGCCGCATCTGAAGCAGGGAATAACGGGAAACTGATATGAGCACCATCAACATCAAGCAGCTGTTCCGGCAGTACAAGATCATGGCCTTGCTGATTGCGATTGCCCTCATCTGGGCGTTCTTCAGCTGGAAGACCGAAGGCGGTTTCGTGACGCCGCGCAACCTGTCCAACCTGCTGCGCCAGATGTCGATCACCGGCATCCTGGCTTGCGGCATGGTGCTGGTGATCATCGGCGGCGAAATCGATCTCTCGGTCGGCTCCATGCTGGGTTTGCTGGGCGGCGTTGCCGCCGTGCTCAACGTCACCCACCACCTGCCGCTGCCGCTCAACCTGTGCCTGGTCTTGCTGCTGGGCCTGGCGCTGGGCTTGTTCAACGGCTACCTGACGGCGTACATGCGGATTCCTTCGTTCATCGTCGGCCTCGGCGGCATGCTGGCGTTCCGCGGGATTTTGCTGGGCGTCACCGGCGGCCTGACCATCGCGCCGGTATCCAGCGACCTGGTATACCTGGGCCAGGGTTACCTGCCGCCGCGGCTCGGCATCGTGCTCGGCATCGGCCTGTTTGCCCTGGCGCTGGCGCTCACCTGGCGGCAGCGCCGCAACCGCATGCAGCACGCGCTGCCGGTGCCGCCGCTGTGGCGCGACGCGCTGCGCGTGCTGCTGATCGGCCTGGTGCTGCTGGCGTTTGTCTCGACCCTGAATACCTATGACGGGATTCCGGTGCCGGTGCTGCTGTTGCTGGCCTTGCTGGGCCTGTTCAGCTACATCACTACCCAGACCGTGTTCGGCCGCCGCATCTATTCGGTCGGCAGCAACATGGAGGCGACCCGCTTGTCCGGCGTCAATGTGCAGGCGGTGAAACTGTGGATCTTCGGCATCATGGGCGTGATGTGCGCGCTGGCGGGCCTGGTCAATACCGCGCGCCTGGCGGCGGGTTCGCCTTCGGCCGGCAACATGGGCGAGCTGGATGCGATCGCCGCCTGCTTCATCGGCGGCACTTCCATGCGCGGCGGTTCCGGCACGGTATACGGCGCGCTGATCGGGGCGCTGGTGATGGCTAGCCTGGACAACGGCATGTCGATGCTGGATGTCGACACTTACTGGCAGATGATCGTCAAGGGCAGCATCCTGATGCTGGCGGTGTGGGTCGATGTCAGCACGCGTTCGGGGCGCTAGGGAAGCGCCATGGCGGCTGGCCGGCGCGTGCAAACACGCCGGCGGCCAATCCGCGTATACTTGGCCGGTGTCCAGGCAGGTCCCGGCCGGCAGGGCCGGGCAGTACAACAATCGCTTGAAAGGCTCCGGCGCGCGATGCACACGCAAACCATCCTCACCTATACCGCCTTCGCGGCGCTGTCCATCCTCAGCCCCGGGCCGTCGATCCTGCTGTCGCTGCGCAACGGCGCCACCTATGGCCCGCGGTCGGTGATGTGGTCCGGCCTCGGCAATATTTCCGGCGTGTTCTGCCTGTCCACCGCGGCGATCCTTGGCCTGGGCGTGTTGCTCAAGTCGTCGGCCATGCTGTTTTTGGCGGTCAAGATCTGCGGCGCGCTCTACCTGTTTTATATCGGCATCCGGCACCTGCTCGCCGGTTCGGGCGGGCTCGCTTATGAATCGGAAGCAGGGCAGGCCGGGATTGCTCCAGCGCCTCGCAAGCTGTATGGCGAAGCCTTCCTGACGGCGGCGACCAATCCCAAGGCGGTACTGTTTTTCACGGCGCTGTTCCCGCAGTTCATCGACCCCCAGGCGGCGTTGCTGCCGCAGTTCCTGGTCCTCATGGCGATCTTCATGAGCTTGTCGTACAGCACCCACCTGAGCTACGCCGTGGTGGCGTCCCGCGCCAGGCACCTGCTGGTGAGGCCGCAGTTCGCCAAATGGGTGAACCGGGTGGTGGGGACCGCTTTCATTTCATTCGGCTCGCTGCTGCTGGCGCTGCGCCGCCAGGCATCCTGAGCGCATGTGTCGAATTGTAATCGTTTGTAAGGACGGTCAACAGCAGCCGCATCGCCCTCGTTATCTGCTCAAGCCCTCGGGATTCTCCTGAGGTAACCAAGATAACGTAAAGGTGCTCACATGAACAAATTACTCGCAACCCTCGTCGCCGGCTTGTTTGCTACTTCTGTTTTCGCCCAGGCAGCTGCCCCGGCAACCCCTGCAGCGCCTGCTGCATCGGCAGCCGCAAGCGTGACCGCACCGGCTGCAAAGGCAGACGTGAAAGCGGATGTGAAGGCCCCTAAGGTTGAAACCAAGGCCGTCGCCAAGACCGAGTCCAAGGCAGCCGCCACCGAAAAGACTGCTAAGGCAAAGACCCATCACACGCCTTTCAAAGCCACAGGCAAGGTCAAGGCAGATCCGGCTGCAGCCAAGGCCGATGCCAAGGTAGCCGCACCTAAGTAATCAAGGTAGCGCACAATGCAAGAGACAGGATCATCCTGTCTCTTGCATTTTTAATGCGTCGTTTTTTTGAACATGTCTAAAGGAATAAATCATGGGTATCCTGGAAGAAGTCATTGGTGCGGTGGTTGCAGTCGAAGGCGTGAAGAAGCTGGATCCGGATGCATCCATCCTGACTGAAGGCATAGCCGCCATTGCCGGCTACAAGGGTGTAGAAGCGGTGACCGAGCATCTCGAGAACAAGGAAGAGGAAAACAAGGAGGGCGACAACCCTCAGCAGCCTGCTTAAGTCCTTGATCGATCCAGAAGAGGAATCTTCCCATCCGGGGAGATTCCTCTTTTGCGTTTCAGCGCCCAAGACAAATCGCAAAAAATATGTCACTGTAAGACGCCATCAATCCGAATCGACGCAGGGAGAAAAGATGAAGCTGACTTACTGGGTAGCAGCAAGCCTGAACGGCGACAAGAGCGACGCCATCATTGCCCGGACCAAGCATGACTGCGAACAGAAAATCCTGACTTACGACAATCCTTCCGAGTACGCCCAGCCGGTAAAAAAATCCTTCCTTTACGGCGACGTATTCGATCTGTTTGAGATGGCGACCGCCAAAGACGGCGGCCGCGGCATGGGATAAAACGGCTGCAGCTGCCGATTGCGCCATGTTGCGGAAGCCGCAGGTGCGCAGCGATGCTCGCCAGCACCCCGAGCGCGCCGGCGGTTTCAAGCAAGGCGGCGAGCATGATTTTTCTCCCGTTGAGCAATAAGCTACAAGATCGGACGCAGCACCAGCTGCAGGCCGAGCACGGCAAGGCAGATGAAAAACCAGCGCCGGAAAGTCATAGGACTGACGCGCCGGCGGATATGCTGGCCCAGCCACATTCCCAGCAATGCAGGCAGCACCGCGAAGGCTGATATGCCGATGTCGCCCAGCTGGAAAGCGCCTTGCCGCTGCAAGCCGATGGCCAGGGCGATGGTCGACACGGTGAACGACAGGCCCAGCGCCTGCACCAGGTCCTCCTTGTCCAGCCCCAGCGCCTGGATATAGGGCACGGCCGGAATCACGAACACGCCGGTGCCGCCTGTGATCAAGCCGGTGACGGCGCCGACCAGCGGCGACAGCGGGCGTTCCATCCGCGCAGGAACCGACAGCTGGCGCGCAGCCAGCCCGAACAGCGCGTAGACCACCAGCACGATGCCGAGCGCTATCGCAGTCCGGCCCTCGCCGTCATTGGTCATCAGCCAGGCGCCGGCAACGGTGCCGACGGTGATGCCGGCCATCATGCTCCATAGCCGCCTGGCCAGCGCCAGGAATCCGGGGCCGGCCAGCAGCTGCCAGATGTTGGTGACGAACGACGGCAGGATCAGGAGCGAGGCCGCGGCAACCGGCGGCATGGCGGTTCCCAGCAGTCCCATGGCGATGGTGGGCAATCCCATGCCGGTCACGCCCTTGACCGTCCCGGCGACGAAGAAGATGAGGCAAACGGCAGACAGGCGTGGCAGGTCAAAGTAGGGCATGGCGAAGATCTCGAAACGCGACAGTTGCATTTTTCCCGACCAGGCGCTGGCGCGCAATGCGTAAGAATCGTATCCAGCCTTAGGCTATGCCTAAGGCTGGAAGGCTGCTAGCATCGTGCTTATGCGTTTCGACCTGACCGATCTCCGCCTGTTCCTCCTGGTTCTGGAAACCGGCAGCATTACCCATGGCGCGGCGCTGGCCAACATGTCGCTGCCTTCGGCCAGCGCGCGCCTGCGCGGCATGGAAGAGCTGATCGGCCTGCCGCTGCTGGAGCGGCGCCAGCGCGGCGTCGAGCCGACGCCGGCCGGCGATACGCTGGCCCATCATGCGCGGCTGGTGCTGGCGCAGATGGAGCAGCTGCGGGGCGAACTGGGAGAATATTCGAAGGGACTCAAAGCCCATGTCCGGCTGTGGGTCAACACGGTCGCCATGACCGAGTTCTTGCCCAGGGCGCTGGCGCCGTTCCTGGCCGGGCACCCGAATATCGATGTCGACCTGAAAGAACGGCCCAGCACCGACATCGTCAAGGCGGTGTCGCTCGGCACAGCCGACATCGGCATCATTTCGACCACCGCTGACCATGGCAGCCTGCAGCTGTTTCCCTTCGCCACCGACCGCCTGGTGCTGGTGGCGCCACGCGGCGATCCGCTGGTAAAACTCAGGCGCATCGCCTTCCAGCATGTGACCGGCCGCCAGTTTGTCGGACTGAGCACGGGTAATCCCTTGCAAAACTATCTCGATGAACATGCGATGCGGGCCGGCAGCCCGCTTTCATTCCGGGTGCGCGTACGTACCCTGGAAGCAATCTGCCACATGGTGGCGTCCGGCGTCGGCCTGGCCATCGTGCCGGAAACAGCGGCCCGGCGCTGCCAGCGCTCAATGGCGATCCAGCCGGTGCGGCTGGCCGATGCCTGGGCGACCCGGCAATTGGCCGTTTGCGCGCGCGACGCCGATGCCTTGCCGCAGTATGCGCGGGAACTGCTCGCCCACCTTTCCGCCGCCAACGACTGATCCTCAGCAGCTGCATCCCGCCGCACATCCCCATCCTTGACATCGTCCGGACGCAGGACTATTATCCAAATGCGAAGGTAACCTTTGTAGTTTTCCTTCTTATCCATAAAGGCATGAACATGAATGAACGAGCAGACGATCCCGAAGCCGCGCGCGCATTGGCCGTAGCCGGGGAGATCCGCGTATTGATCGGCCAGCTGCGCCAGCGCCTGCGTGAACAGTCGCACCTGGGAGATTTCAGCCTGACCCAGCTGCAAGTCCTGGTCTGGCTGGAGAGCGAAGGCCCGGCGACCGTGACCAGCATCGCGCGCGCCCAGGGCATGCGTCCGCAATCGATGGGCGAGACGCTGGCCGTGCTGAAGTCAGCCGGGCTGGTGAGCGGCGTGCCGGATCCGAACGACGGCCGGCAAACCATCCTGTCGCTCACCGCCGACTGCCGGAAAAAGATCAAGGCCGCGCGCGCGGCGAAGGACGACTGGCTGTTCCAGGCGATCCGCAGCAAGCTGACGCAAGCAGAGCAAAAACAACTCGCAACCGGCGTCGAACTGCTCAAGCGCCTTATCGATTCGTAACCAGAAGGAGAACACCATGGCAATCACCACGCTTGATCCGAAGACCGCGCTCATCCTTATCGACCTGCAGAACGGCATCGTCGCTTATCCCACCGTCCATCCGGCGGGCGAAGTGGTGCAGCGGGCCGCCGCGCTGGCAGCGGCATTCCGCCGCCACGATTTGCCGGTGGTGCTGGTCAACGTCACCGGCGGCGCGCCCGGCCGGACCGAGCAAGGCCGCAGCCTGGGCGACCTGCCCGCCGGCTGGGCCGATATCGTCCCCGAGCTGAACCAGCAGCCGCAAGACCATACGGTGACCAAGCGCACCTGGGGCGCTTTCACCGGCAGCGGCCTCGATGCGCACCTGAAGCAGCTGGGCGTGACGCAAGTAGTGCTCGCCGGCGTCTCCACCAGCATCGGCGTCGAATCGACCGCGCGCCAGGCATATGAGCACGGATTCCACGTCACCCTCGCGGTCGACGCCATGACCGACACCAATCCTGACGCCCACATCAACAGCACCACGCGGATCTTCCCGCGGCTGGGTGAAAGCGGCAGCACCCGGGAGATCATCGATCTCCTGGATAAGCGGAGCGCCTGACCATGGGATGGCCGCATGGCGTTGCTTATTTTTTCGCTGGCATTTTCCTCATGAATTGCGTTCCGCACCTGGTGTGCGGCGTGATGGGGCGTCCGTTCCAGAGTCCGTTCGCCAAACCGCCCGGCGAGGGATTTTCTTCTTCCACCGTGAACGTGCTGTGGGGTTTTCTCAACCTGGCGCTTGCCTACCTGCTGATCTGCCGCGTCGGCGATTTTGACTTGCGCTCCAACGCGGATGTCATTGCCACGGGACTGGGCATGCTTCTCGCCGGCGTGATCATGGCGCGCAGGTTCGGGCGCTTCAACGGCGGCAATTCTCCCGAAGCATGAGTACCTTGGCGCAAGGCACCTTTCGTTCGCTGGACAACTACAACTACCGGATCTGGGCCGGCGGCGCACTGGTATCCAACGTCGGCACCTGGATGCAGCGCACCGCCCAGGACTGGCTGGTGCTGACCCAGCTGACCCACAAGAATGCGACCGCGGTCGGCATCGTCATGGCGCTGCAGTTCGGCCCCCATCTCCTGTTGCTGCCGGTGACCGGTTTTGCCGCCGACCACCTGGACCGGCGCAAGCTCCTGATCGCGACCCAGGCGGCGATGGGTGCGCTGGCCTTGGGGCTAGGCATCCTCACCGTCAGCGGCCTGGTCCAGCTGTGGCAGGTCTACCTGTTTGCATTCCTGCTCGGCTGCGTCACCGCGTTCGACTCGCCGGCGCGGCAGACGTTTGTCTCGGAGCTGGTGGCTGAAACCGAACTGTCGAATGCGGTTGCGCTGAATTCCGCTTCGTTCAACGCCGCACGCATGATAGGGCCGGCGGTCGCCGGCCTGCTCATCGCCGGGGTCGGTTCCGGCTGGGTGTTCCTGATCAACGCCGCCTCGTTCGCCGCCGTCATCGGCGCGCTGAGCATGCTGCGCGCCGACCAGCTGCATTTGCGGAGCAGGGCGCCGCACACGCGCGGCAGCCTGCTGCAAGGCTTCCGCTATGTCTGGCACCGGCCTGACATCAAAGCCATGCTTCTCATGCTGTTCCTGGTCGGCACCTTCGGGCTCAACTTCCCGATCTTCATTTCCACCATGTCGGTCACCGTGTTCCATGCCGGAGCGGACCGCTACGGGCTGCTGACGGCGATCATGGCGACCGGCTCGGTCGCCGGCGCGCTGCTCTCGGCCAGGCGGGCGCAACCGCGCATCGCGATCCTGCTGGCCGGCGCCGCTGTCTTCGGATTCGGCTGCGCGCTGGCTGCCTTCATGCCCAGCTACTGGCTGTTTGGCCTGGTGCTGATCCTGATCGGCATATCCGCGCAAACTTTCAACACCACGGCGAACAGCATGGTGCAGCTGTCGACCGAACCTGCCATGCGCGGACGCGTGATGGCGATCCTGCTCGCTTTGGCATTGGGCGGCACGGCCGTCGGCGCGCCTGTGGTGGGCTGGGTGGCTGACACCTTCGGCCCGCGCTGGGCGCTTGGCGTCGGCGCCGCTGCGGGTTTTGCCGCGGCGTTGGTAGGAATCCGTTACCTCGCCAGGCACCGGCACTTGCGAGTGCGCGTCGACGCCGGCCGCCTGCGCTTCAGCATTGACGACAATGACCCCATGAATGTGCTGCAACGGCCCGGCTATCCTGTCGGCGAGCAGAAGGCCCTGTGAGCGAGCAGGCAGGTGCGCATGTGTCGAGTTGTAATGGTATGTAACACTGGTCAACAGCATCTTTGCGGCCTGCGTTTGTAGCTTAAGACCTCAGCAAATCTGAGGAAGTCAACGTAACCTAAAGGTGCCCAAATGAATAAATTAATCGCTACTCTGATCGCTGGTTTGTTTGCTACTTCTGTTTTTGCACAGACCGCGGCTCCAGCTGCACCGGCAGCCCCGGTCGCCGCCGCTGCTCAGGCAGCCAAGGCTGATGTCAAGGAAAAGAAAGCTGACGTCAAGGCAACTGCAACGGAAGCGAAAACCGTTGCCAAGGCGGACGCCAAGGTGGCAGATGCTAAAGCCGATGCGAAGGAAACCAAGGCAAAGGCGCATCACAAGGCTGTAAAAGCGAAAACCAAGGCCAAGGCAAGCACTACGGAAGCCAAGGCGGTTGTGAAAGAAGCTGCGCCTAAGTAATCGATCCGCGTTTAGCAAAAGAGACAGGCTGGTCCTGTCTTTTTTGCTTTTCCCGGCGCCGATGCGCGGGCATGGCGGCTGACTGCATGCGCTTACAACCGGTTACGGAAAAAACATTTCGTATTGTAGGCGGCGTGTAGAGGGCCGGCGTTAATCAAACGCAGCCGCAGTTAATCTGACATCCATATGCCAACTCAGGGAGACACATCATGTTCAAACTCAATCGCTCAGGAAAAGCAGTCGTTCTGACCGCACTGGTCGCCGTTTTTTCCAGCGCCGCCGGCAGCGCAATGGCCGACACTACGTGGCAAAAGAACCACCCGCGCCGCGAGCAGGTGAACAATCGCCTGCATAACCAGAACCAGCGCATCAAGAACGAAGTCAAGGAAGGCGAAATCAGCAAGGCGCAAGCCAAGAACCTGCACAAGGAAGACCATGCCATCCGTCAGGAAGAACGCGACATGGCCAAGCAGAACGGCGGCCATATCACCAAGCCGGAACAAGCGGTCTTGAACCAGCAGGAAAACGGCGTCAGCAAGCAAATCGGCAAGTAAGACGTAAGAGCGGGCAGGGCATTGCTGTCGCCCTGCCTGCCGATCAACGTCAAGGCAGGTAGGCTGGTGCGATGCCTGGCCGGAACTGACGGGTTTTTACAACACGAGATGGATGACGCCGCGTACTTCGGATTTGTCATCCTTTTGTCATATGGCTTGTGGAAAATCCGTTATTGCAGGGTTTGCCGTGATGAATAAGCGATCGAATCGCAATTTTTTTACAAGAGTGCTGACATGAGAACGTTTTTAAAGCTGTATCGCTACTACCGGAAAGGCGGCTACCGCGTGTTTCCAGCCGTGAAAAGAGCTAACCGCGCCTGGAACCACGGGTTCTGAAGTTCCGCTTTCCTGCTTCCTTTCGTCTTGGCGCCGGCGCCTTCCTCGGGTGGCGCGATCACACGGCGCCGGAATCAATCGCCAAACCTGACCGGCTCCGCGCCGCCATGTTTTCGTCGTACTACAACGGTCCCGGCAAGCTTGTCGTGCCACCCCTGCTTGCGCTTGTCGATCCCGACCCAGATCAGCCCGAGGCAGAGAGGGAAGGTCGAAACGAAGTAGCCGAGGTAGCGGATCGCTTCTTGCTTGAAGCTCGGCTTGCCCCCTGTCTTGGCGTCGACGATGCGGGCGCCTATCGCCATCTTCCCCGGCGTTGCCTGCCGCGCCTGCCAGAACGCGATGACCACGGCCGCCGGCAGTATGTAGGAAACCAGGATGTTCGCCGGCCCGCTCAGCGTCACGCCGGACGCCAGTTGTTCGCGCCCGTAAACGGCGAACAGTATCGGGAAGATCACGACCAGCATCAGGACCGTGTCAATCAGGCTGGCCCAGACCCTCAGCCAGAATCCGACGTATTCGTATTCGATCGGTTCATTCATTTCTTATCCTGTCAGTGATGTCTTGTGGGATGCTTCAACGCGAGTCCAGTGTATCCCAAGCTGCATTCGCGTATGTGCAATCGGCGGTGCCAAATTATTGTCCCGAAAGTTCTCCGCAGTTGTAGGTGCCTGGACGCCTGACGCGCTTCGCTTGGATATCGGAGATAATGGACACCCCTAGTTCGCGCGTGAAGGAAACAGAAAATGGCAGGTCGTGGCTCGTCGTTACCCGAAGGCCGATACAGCGCCTTCCTCTTCGATATGGATGGCACCATCATCAACTCGATAGCCGCGGCAGAACGCATCTGGGGCGCATGGGCGGTGCGCCATGGCCTCGAGCTGGCATCTTTCCTGCCGACCATGCACGGCTCACGCGCGGTTGACACCATAACGCGATTGGGACTTCCCGGAATCAATCCGGAAGCTGAAGCATTGAAGATCACCGATGCCGAAATTACCGATGTCGAGGGCATTGTCGAGATACCTGGCGCGGCGGATTTTTTGAGATCGCTGCCGGCGAATGTATGGGCCGTAGTGACTTCCGCTCCCAGGGACCTGGCGCTCCGGCGTATGAAAGCGGCCGGCATTCCTGTTCCGGCTGTAATGGTGACTGCTGAGGATGTCGCCGTCGGGAAACCGAGCCCGGATTGTTATCTGCTGGCGGCCCAGAAGCTGGGCGTGGATGCCGGCAGCTGCCTGATATTTGAAGATGCGCCGGTCGGCATTGCCGCTGGCGAAGCGGCTGGTGCGACAGTGCTGGTTGTTACCGAAACCCATGATCGGCCGATGGATACTCGGCACTCAACGATCAAGGACTACGGAAAAATGATTGCCAAGGTTGATGAGGATGGTTTCATCTCTTTGGAAGAACGGACGGTATAGTCGAGATTGGAAGTCCGGTTTTCAAAGTCCGTTCGCAAAGTGAGTATGTCATTGCAAGACCCGACCCGATTGCTTATGCGCTAGTTGTCCAATTTAAGCCGAGATCTTCCTGAATGAAATCTGTTACTTATTACGCGTTGCGTTGCTCGTCCAAGGATGAAAAAATTCTCATCGCGCGGGTAAATGCCTACTTGCAAACCTTGCATCGGACAACTTCGAAAGCTAAGCAGCCGACGCTCTTGGAGCGCTACGCACCATTTGTAATCAAGCACTTCTACTGGAACTTGAATAAGGATGCTGGTACTTGGTTTGATATTTATCCAAATCAGGATGTCAGGGGTGAGTTTTTCTTTCCGGCGCTCCAAGATCATGCGTGGATACTGCATGTCCGCATCAATATCAAGAATCATCCGGATGCAACCGAGGCGAAGGCCGAGCAATTCATAGTGTCTCTGCTTGCGGCTATCGGTTTTGATGCGATGGTCGTTCAAGAGAATGATGAACCGTAAAGTTGCGAAGTAGGCGAAAAAGCCTGGTCCGGTCTTGCAATGATGCGTGGACGAATTTTTACAGTTGCAGTTGGTCGCTTGCTCTAACAGGCGGCTCCCGGATTAAGAGTCCGCTGCTCTATTAAATGATATGAGCCATAATTTGGCTCAATTGAGCTAAAATATGGCTCATGAGTAAAATCAGCGAAGCACTTTTCTCCAAGGCAACCAGGGCCATCCTCGCCAACGTATTCGCGCGCCCAGACGGAATGCATCTTCGTGCACTCATGAGTCGTACCGGACTTGGCTCTGCCTCGGCGCAGCGTGAGTTGGGAAGATTGACGGAGGCGGGGCTCTTAACCAGGCAAGAGCTCGGCAAAGTGATTCTTTACAGGCCCAACACAGACTCTCCGATTTACGCGGAATTAAGCGCGATCATCCGCAAGACCGAGGGTGTGGAGCAGGTGCTGAAAGAAATGCTGTTGCCGTTTGCGAGTTACATTGAATCTGCTTTCATTTATGGCTCGGTTGCCAAAAACGAGGACACCGCTTTCAGCGACATCGATTTGTTCGTGCTCGCCGATGGGATTGGCAGTGCGGACCTTTATCCGAAACTGGTAAAGGCGGAAGAAAAATTAAGCCGAAAGATAGGGCTCACTGTCTATCGCCCGACCGAGTATCGGAGGAAACTCGAGGAGAAAAATCATTTCCTCATTTCCGTGGTGGACGGACCTAAGATCCAGCTGATTACCAAATCCGATGCGCAATAAGGAACTCGACAATCTCGTAAAAATTGGGCAGCTCAAAGCGGAACCCTTTTCCCAATCCGAATTTGATGCCTACCTGCACAGCGGCAAAGAACGATTGCAGGATACTGTATCGCCAGGGATATCGCAGTCAGGAAAATTCCTGCTTGGTTATGCTGCAGCCTATTCGTTTTCTTTGGCGGCGCTGCGACGACTTGGTTATCGGCCTGCTAATCGCTATGTCGTATTCCAATGTCTACCTCACTCACTGAGTGTAGGAGTGGAGATCTGGCGTGCACTGGCCGATGCGCACGATGTGCGAAATGGTTTCGAGTATGAAGGCACTGATGAAGTAACCGAAGACCTGACAGAGCAAGTCATCCGCTGCGCAAAGGTACTGGAAAAAATGCTGTGAATACTCGTATCGGCAAGTGGTCAATTTGCCGCAAAACATTTTTTGTTTGAGCTTGCTGCGACAGGATTTCATCGGCTGGCAAGCGCAGAACTTCCGGACAAAAGAAAAGGGGCTACGTTTGCACGTAGCCCCTTTAGAATCTTGGCTCCCCGACCTGGACTCGAACCAGGGACCTGCGGATTAACAGTCCGTCGCTCTACCGACTGAGCTATCAGGGAATTGAAGAAGCAGAATTATAGTCTCGAATTCGCTGAATTGTCAAAGCTTTTTCTGAACTTTTCTACATCCCGGAGCAGTCGCTAGAACTTCTCCGGGAGCCGAATATTACAGGACTTTTGCGATTGCGGCGACAACATTATCAATATTTTTCGTATTGAGCGCGGCCACGCAGATGCGGCCGGTGTCGACGGCGTAGATCGAGAACTCGTCGCGCAGGCGTTCGACCTGGGCCTTGGTCAGGCCGGAGTAGGAGAACATGCCGCGTTGCTTGGTGACGAAATCGAAGTCGTGGCCTGGGGCTTGTTCCTTCAGTTTTTTCACCAGCAGGTGGCGCATTTCGCGGATGCGCAGGCGCATGCCGGCCAATTCTTCTTCCCACAGCTTGCGCAGTTCTGGCGAGGCCAGGGCGGTGGCGACTACCTGGCCGCCATGGATCGGCGGGTTGGAGTAGTTGGTGCGCACCACGCGCTTGAGTTGCGACAGCACGCGGCCGGCTTCTTCCTTGCTGGCGGCGACGATGCTCAGTGCGCCTACGCGTTCGCCGTACAGCGAGAACGATTTCGAGAACGAGTTGGAAACGAACAGCGGGCCGCCGGCTTCGGTGAAGCGGCGCACTACCTGGCCGTCGGCTTCGATGCCGTCGCCAAAACCCTGGTAGGCCATGTCGAGGAAAGGAACCAGGCCGCGCTGGGTGACGACGTCGATGACCTGGGTCCACTCGGCGTCGCTCAGGTCAGCGCCGGTCGGATTATGGCAGCAGGCGTGCAGCACGACGACCGAGCCGCTCGGCATGGTCTTCAGCGCATCGAGCATGCCGCTGAAGTTGACGCCGCGGGTGGCCGGGTCGTAGTAAGGATAGTTGTTGACGGTGAAGCCGGCCGATTCGAACAGCGCGCGGTGGTTTTCCCAGCTTGGATCGCTGATCCAGACTTGTGCGCCGTCGGCGCTGAAGCGCTTGAGGAAATCGGCGCCCAGTTTCAGCGCGCCGGTGCCGCCGATGGCTTGCACGGTGATCGCGCGTTTCTCTTGCACTACGGCGCTGTCGGCCCCAAATACCAGTTCTTGCACAGCCTTGTCGTAAGCCGCCAGGCCCTCGATCGGCAGGTAGGTGCGCGGCGCCAGTTTTTCAATCAGCAGCGCTTCAGCCTTTTGCACGCATTCCAGCAGCGGCACCTTGCCGTTGTCATCGTAATAGACGCCGACGCCGAGGTTGGTCTTGCCCGGATTCTGGTCTGCATTGAAACCTTCGGTGATGCCGAGGATCGGGTCGCGCGGCGCCATTTCGATGGCGGTAAAGAGGGAGGCTGAAAGAGGTGCGTTCATCGTGATAACATAAAAAGTTGGCTGCAAAAGAGATTTTGTAGCCGGGTTGAATGCTGTGCCGGGTCACGAGACAGATCGCTGATCGGCGCGGATTTACTGCCGTCTATTTTACCAAAGGTCGAGGCCCATGGCTGACATATCACAGGTTACGAGCACCGTCGACGAGTCCAAAATCGTCACTTTTCCCAATTCGCCGTACAAGCTGTTCCAGCCGTTCCAGCCGGCCGGCGACCAGCCTGTGGCCATCGACAAGCTCTCCGAGGGCATCGAAGACGGCCTGTTTTACCAGACCCTGCTGGGGGTGACCGGCTCCGGCAAGACCTACACGATGGCCAACGTGATCGCCCGCATGGGGCGGCCGGCCATCGTCTTCGCGCCCAATAAAACGCTGGCGGCCCAGCTGTACAGCGAGTTCCGCGAGTTTTTCCCGCACAACGCCGTCGAGTATTTCGTCAGCTACTACGATTATTACCAGCCGGAAGCCTACGTGCCGCAGCGCGACTTGTTCATCGAGAAAGATTCCTCGATCAATGAACACATAGAGCAGATGCGCCTGTCCTGCACCAAATCGCTGATGGAGCGGCGCGATGTGGTCATTGTGGCAACGGTGTCGGCGATCTACGGTATCGGCAATCCCAATGAATACCACCAGATGATCCTGACCTTGCGCGCCAAGGACAAGGTCAGCCAGCGCGACGTCATCGCGCGCCTGATCCAGATGCAGTACACCCGCAACGAAATCGATTTCGGCCGCGGCACCTTCCGTGTGCGCGGCGACACCATCGATGTGTTTCCGGCCGAGCATGCCGAGCTGGCCTTGCGCATCGAGATGTTCGACGATGAAATCGACAGCCTGCAGCTGTTCGACCCGCTGACCGGCCGCGTGCGGCAAAAGATCCCGCGCTTCACCGTCTATCCCGGTTCGCACTACGTGACGCCGCGCGCCACCGTGCTGCGCGCCATCGAAACCATCAAGGACGAACTGCGCGAGCGGCTCGAATTTTTCCGCAAGGAAAATAAGCTGATCGAAGAGCAGCGCATAGAACAGCGCACCCGTTTCGACCTGGAAATGATGCAGGAAATCGGTTTCACCAAGGGCATCGAAAACTATTCGCGCCACCTGAGCGGCGCCTTGCCGGGCGAACCGCCGCCGACCCTGGTCGATTACCTGCCGCCGGACGCGCTGATGTTCCTGGACGAATCGCACGTGCTGATCGGCCAGTTGAACGCCATGTACAACGGCGACCGCTCGCGCAAGACCAACCTGGTGGATTACGGCTTCCGGCTGCCGTCGGCGCTGGACAACCGGCCGCTGCGTTTCGACGAGTTCGAAGGCAAGATGCGGCAGACGATTTTTGTCTCGGCGACGCCGGCCGATTATGAAAACCAGCATGCCGACCAGGTGGTGGAGCAGGTGGTGCGGCCGACCGGCCTGATCGATCCCGCGATCGAAGTGCGGCCGGCCCTGAGCCAGGTCGACGACCTGATGAACGAGGCCCATGCCCGCATCAAGAAGAACGAACGGATACTGGTCACGACCCTGACCAAGCGCATGGCCGAACAGCTCACCGAATTCCTCAGCGATAACGGCATCAAGGTGCGCTACCTGCACAGCGATATCGAAACCGTCGAGCGCGTGGAAATCATCCGCGACTTGCGCCTGGGCACGTTCGATGTGCTGGTCGGCATCAACCTGCTGCGCGAAGGCCTGGACATCCCGGAAGTATCGCTGGTGGCGATCCTCGATGCGGACAAGGAAGGTTTCCTGCGTTCCGAGCGCAGCCTGATCCAGACCATAGGCCGCGCCGCGCGCAACCTGAACGGCACCGCGATCCTGTATGCGGACCGCATGACCGATTCGATGCGCCGCGCGATCGACGAAACCGAGCGCCGCCGCAACAAGCAGATCAACTTCAATACCGCCAACGGCATCACGCCGATCGGCATCAGCAAGCAGATCAAGGAGTTGATCGACGGCGTCTACAGTCCGCAGGAAGCGCGCGAAGAACTGCATGCGGCGCAGGACCAGGCCAAGTACGAGGCGATGAGCGAGAAGCAGGTGAGCAAGGAAATCAAGCGGCTGGAGAAGCAGATGGTCGACCATGCCAAGAACCTGGAGTTCGAAAAAGCCGCGCAGGTGCGCGACCAGCTGCATGTGCTGAAGCAGCAGCTGTTCGGCGCGCCGGGGGCTGACAATATCGTTTTGTAATTGCAGCGACTTCGAGCTCGTTCAGCCAAGACTTGAGATGTGTCGTCCCCGCGAACGCGGGGACTCATGTTAGTTGCCGCAACATGGATTCTCGCGCACGCGGGAATGACCGGGGCGCGGAGCTGGGGGCGCCGAGAGCGGTGCGCGCAGCTGGGGATGGGGTGCTTTATTTATTGTGTGTTTAAACCGTATTTTTGATGGCTTATGACTGATTTTCTTCCTGCTTCAATTCGTTCCGCGTTAACCGGCGTCCATGCTTCCTGGCTCGCCACCCTGGAGCATGGCTTGCATGCGGTAGCGCAAGCCAATCCGGCTTATCTGAAGGATCTGGCCGAGGCCGACTACCTTCCTACAGAGGGCCGCATGTTCGCCGCTTTCAGCCAGCCGCTGGAAGCGGTGCGCTACGTGCTGGTGGGCGAGGGGCCTTATCCGCGCGCGGCGAGCGCCACCGGCGTGTGTTTCATGGACGGCGCGGTCGGTTCCTTGTGGTCGGAGAAGGGTTTGTCAAAGCAGGTCAACCGCGCGACTTCCTTGCGCAATTTCATGAAGATGCTGCTGGTGGCCGATGGCCAGCTGACTCTGGAAAACACGACCGGCGATGCAATGTCTGGCGTGGCGTTGCAGGCGCAGCGGGATGATTCGCAGGCGATCCAGCTGCTGGCGGATCTGCAGGCGAACATGGTGAAGCATGGTTTCCTGCTGTTGAACGCTTCGCTGGTGTTCCGTCCGGATGTGCCGCCGGTCAAGGATGCCAAGGCCTGGCAACCGTTCATGCAGGCGGTGCTGCAAGGATTGGCGGACGCCGCGCAACAGCGCGGCGCGGACCTGCCGACGCTGGTGCTGTGGGGGAAAATCGCGGAGCAGTTGAACGCTTATCCGGTGACGGCGCGGTTTCCGAAAGCGGTCGCCGAGCATCCTTACAACCTGAGTTTTATCGGCAACGCCGGCATGCAGGCCCTGTTCGGGCCGATGCAGCTGTTGCGGCGCGCTTAGATCAGGCTCATTTGCCGCAGGTCGATTTCGGCCTGGGTCAGCGGTTTTTCGGCGGCAGGAGGCGGGCTGAGATCCAATTGCGGTTCGGCTACAGGCGCCGCGGCTTTTGGGGCTGGCGCCGGTTTGCTCCGTTTGCTGCCCGCGGGGGCGGCGCTGGCGCTTGCCAGCCAGCGCTTGAGCATGTCGTCAAACAGCGCCAGCATCGCTTCCGGCAGTTCCGGCGTGTATGCCTGGCGAATCACGATGCCGTCCCACATGGCGGTCAGCAGCAGCGCAGCTGCATGGGCATCCAGCGCCTGGTCGATCTGGCCGCGTTCCTGGGCGGTGCGCAGCATGTCGGCCAGGCCGTCCACCCATTCCGTCTCCGCGGTCTTGATCACCGCGCCCACGCGCTTGTTGCGCAGACCTTCGGCATAGATTTCCGTCATCAGGCCGGCGTCGCTGATCGCGGCGTAGCGGCGGGCGAAGGCGCGGGTGATGGCGGACAGCGCTTGCGGCAGGTCTTCGGTATCGTGGAATTCCGACAACATGGTGCGCGCCTGGCGCCTTTCGTCCTCGGCCATGGCCGCAATGATCGCATCCTTGCTGGTGAAATAGCGGTACACCGCGCCCGGGCCGAGGCCGACTTCGGTGCAGATTTCCTGCATCGAGGTCTGGTGGAAACCGGTCTTGCGGAAGCACTTTCCTGCAGACTTCAGGATGTCGACGCGTTTCTGGTCAGCTCTCTGCGTCGGGGATTGCGGTGTCTTGGATTTGCGGATGGCCATACTGAGTGCTGCTCAAAAAGAGGACTGTGCGGGAGGGTCGGTATTATAGGTTTAAGCGCTGCTTCCTTGAATATATTTTTGCATTTGACACTATTCCGGACGCTATGACTTGTATCTTTATGACAATTTTCGGCGGCGGAAACAGCTTTCGCAAGATGCCCTTATCCGTTGTAATTGTATATATGACAATCGGCTCCAAAGCCTTGCCCGGCGCGGGATTCCAGGAATCGGGCAATACCTGACGGATTCACTCAACTTTGGTATACTGTCACAACACTTCGTAATCCGGCATTCGGGATACACGGATAGATAGGTTTAAGAGCGGAGATTACATGCGTCTGACTACAAAAGGCCGGTTTGCGGTAACTGCGATGATCGATTTGGCATTGCGCCAAGGCAAAGGTCCGGTAACTTTGTCCGCAATTAGCGAGCGTCAAGAGATTTCCCTGTCATATCTGGAACAATTGTTCGGTAAATTGCGTCGTCACCAGATCGTTGAATCCGTGCGCGGGCCAGGCGGCGGATACAACCTGGCGCGCAAGGCCGAAGACGTCACGGTGGCGGACATCATCATCGCGGTCGACGAACCGCTGGATGCGACCCAGTGCGGCGGCAAGGAAAACTGCCACAGCCCGGACCACGAGGGCGGCAGCCGTTGCATGACACACGACCTGTGGTCGACCTTGAACGCCAAGATGGTCGAATACCTGGATTCGGTGTCGCTGAAGGATTTGGTGGATCAGCAACATGCGCAGCAGCAGGCGCAGCAGAGGAAGACCCTGGAACAAAATGTGGTGGTGATGCATAGGTCCCACCTGGTCGCTTGATTGGAGCTAGAAAAAGTATGAACGCACCCTTGGAAAAAAGCCTGATAGACACATTGAAGGCGCCTCACTTCCCGATTTACATGGACTACTCGGCAACCACGCCTATCGATCCGCGCGTGGCCGACAAGATGATCCCTTATTTGCGCGAGCAGTTCGGCAATCCGGCTTCGCGCAGCCACATGTACGGCTGGTCCGCTGAAAAAGCCGTGGAAGATGCGCGCGAGCAGGTCGCCAAGCTGGTCAACGCCGATTCGCGCGAGATCATCTGGACTTCCGGCGCCACCGAAGGCAACAACCTGGCGATCAAGGGCGCAGCCAATTTCTACAAGACCAAGGGCAAGCACATCATCACCGTCAAGACCGAGCACAAAGCCGTGCTGGACGTGGTGCGCGAGCTGGAGCGCCAAGGTTTCGAAGCGACTTACCTGCAGCCGCAAGACAATGGCCTGATCACGCTGGAACAGCTGGAAGCAGCGATCCGTCCCGACACCATCCTGGTCTCGGTGATGCTGGTCAACAATGAAATCGGCGTGATCCAGCCCATCGAGGAAATCGGCGAGCTGTGCCGCCAGAAGGGCATCATTTTCCATTGCGACGCGGCACAAGCCACCGGCAAGGTCGCCATCGACCTGGAAAAATGGAAAGTCGACCTGATGACTTTCACTGCCCACAAGACTTACGGTCCGAAAGGCATCGGCGCCCTGTACGTGCGGCGCAAACCGCGCGTGCGTCTGGAAGCGCAGATGCACGGCGGCGGCCACGAGCGCGGCCTGCGTTCGGGCACCTTGCCTACCCACCAGATCGTCGGCATGGGCGCGGCTTTCGAGATCGCCCGTGAAGAAATGGATGAAGAAATCGTCCGCATCAAGGCGCTGCGCGACCGCTTGGCGGCCGGCCTGGAGACGATCGAAGAAGTGTATGTCAACGGCGACATGGCGCACCGCGTGCCGCATAACCTCAACGTCAGCTTCAACTACGTTGAAGGCGAATCGCTGATCATGGCGATCAAGGACATCGCGGTATCGTCCGGTTCGGCCTGTACATCGGCCAGCCTGGAGCCTTCGTATGTGCTGCGCGCGCTGGGCCGCAGCGACGAACTGGCGCACAGCTCGATCCGTTTCACCATCGGCCGTTTCACGACCGAAGAAGACATCGATTTCACGATTGAACTGATCAAGGCCAAGGTTGCGAAACTGCGCGAGCTGTCGCCGCTGTGGGATATGTACAAGGACGGGATCGATATCAGTACGATCCAATGGGCGGCGCATTAGTAACTAATTGGGGACAGAGTTTAAGAGCCACCGCAGCGTGGCGAATTACTCTGTCCTCAACTGATTCCTCTGCGGCCGGTGAGAGGTCACCGCCGCGGCTCAAACAAGGAGTAACAAAATGTCTTATTCAGCAAAAGTTTTGGACCACTACGAAAACCCGCGCAACGTCGGCGCTTTTGAAAAGGGCGACGAAACCGTGGGTACCGGCATGGTCGGCGCGCCCGCATGCGGCGACGTCATGAAATTGCAGATCAAGGTCGGCGCCGACGGCGTCATCCAGGACGCCAAGTTCAAGACCTACGGCTGCGGCTCGGCGATTGCTTCGTCGTCGCTGGTGACCGAATGGGTCAAGGGCAAGACGCTGGACCAGGCGATGTCGATCAAGAACACCCAGATCGCCGAAGAACTGGCGCTGCCGCCGGTCAAGATCCACTGCTCGATCCTGGCTGAAGATGCGATCAAGGCCGCGGTAGAAGACTACAAGGCCAAGCACGGCGAGCAAAAGCAGGCGGCGTAAAAGCCAATCTAGCGAAAAGAGATCGACGGCATATGGCAATCACACTTACGGAAAAAGCGGCCAAGCACATCAACCGCTATATCGAACGGCGCGGCAAGGGCATCGGCCTGCGCTTCGGCGTGCGCACTACCGGTTGCTCGGGACTGGCTTACAAGCTGGAATACGTGGATGAGAAAACTGACGAAGATGCAGTGTTCGAGTCGCACGGGATCCAGGTGTTTGTCGATCCCAAGAGCTTGCCGTACATCGACGGCACCGAACTCGATTTTGCGCGCGAGGGTTTGAACGAGGGCTTCAAGTTCTACAACCCGAACGTCAAGGACGAGTGCGGCTGCGGCGAAAGTTTCCGGATCTGACGCTGGACCTGCCTGCTTGATCCGCATCACATTGGACCAGATGGATGACCAAGCCTGTTGCACTCCAACAGGCTTTTGTTTTAAGAGCCATGCAAAATCACTTTGAACTGTTCCATTTGCCGCAACGCTTCGCGCTGGATAGCGCGGCGCTGGACCGCGCCTACCACGAGGTGCAGAACCAGACGCATCCCGACCGCTTCGCCAGCGCCAGCGGCGCCGAGAAGCGGGTAGCGATGCAATGGACCACGCGCGCCAACGAGGCCTACCAGACCCTGAAAAGCCCGTTCAAGCGCGCCGCCTACCTGTGCGAGCTGAACGGCGTCGAGCTGCAGGCCGAGTCGAATACGGCGATGCCGGCGGCGTTCCTGATGCAGCAGATGGAATGGCGCGAAACGCTGGACGATGCACGCACCGGCAAGGACCTGGCGGCGCTGGAGCAGCTGGACCTTGCACTGCGCGCGGCGCGCAAGGCCGACCTGCAGCGCATAGGCGCTCTGCTGGATGCGCAGGATTTCCAGCAGGCTGCGCAATACGTGCGGCAGCTGATGTTCCTGGAAAAATTTGGAGAAGAGATCGGCAATGCGTTCGCCGTGCTCGAATCGTAAGATCAACGCCGTAAGTTCAATATCATTAGCCGAGTACGAGCATGCCTGAAATCTGGTTATTCCTGATCGCCGCAATGACGCTAACCCTGGCGCCGGGGCCGGACAATATCTATGTGCTGACGCGCGGCATCACCCAGGGCCGCAAAGCCGGCCTGGTGGCCGCGGCGGGTTTCAGTTCCGGCCTGATTTTCCATACCATGCTGGCGGTGCTGGGTTTCGCGGCGCTGATCAAGGCGTCGCCGCTGGCGTATTCCTTGCTGCGTTATGCCGGCGCGGCCTACCTGGTTTATATCGGCGTGCGCACCTTGCGTTCGCATTCGGCGATCCAGTTGCAAGGGGCAGCCGCGCCGCTGAAGCTGTCGCGCATTTATTGGCAAAGCGTGATCGCCAATATATTGAATCCGAAGGTGACGCTGTTTTTCATCGCCTTCCTGCCGCAGTTCGTCAACGCCGGCGCGGGCCATATTCCGGCGCAGATGCTGTTGCTGGCGGCTATCTTCATCTTGCAGGCGTTCGCCATCTTTAGCGTGGTTGCCCTGTTTTCCGGCATGGTCGGCGCATTCTTCCAGCGCAAGAAATCGGCCGCCACCACCATGAACCGGCTGGCGGGTTCCGCGTTTATCGCGCTCGGTATCCGTATCGCTTTGCCACAATAAAGTAATAAACGAAAACACCCTATGGCACTTTTACAAATCTCAGAACCGGGCATGTCCACCGCACCTCACCAGCATCGGCTGGCGGTAGGGATCGACCTGGGCACCACCAATTCACTGGTCGCCACGGTGCGCAACAGCATTCCCGAGGTGCTCAACGATGAAGCGGGGCGGCCGTTGCTGCCGTCGATCGTACGCTACCTGCCGAACGGCAATGCGCATATCGGCTACAAGGCGCAGGCTGCGCAGACCACCGATCCGAAGAACACCATCCTGTCGGTCAAGCGCTTCATGGGGCGCGGCCTGAAAGATATCGCCTACGCCGAAAACTTGCCTTACGATTTCCTCGATGCGCCGGGCATGGTGCAGCTGAAGACGGCGGCCGGGGTCAAGAGTCCGGTCGAAATATCCGCCGAAATCCTGGCGACTTTGCGTCAGCAGGCGGAGGATGCCTTGGGCGACGACCTGGTCGGCGCCGTGATTACCGTGCCCGCCTATTTCGACGACGCCCAGCGCCAGGCCACCAAGGACGCGGCCAAGCTGGCCGGCCTGAATGTGCTGCGCCTGCTTAATGAACCGACTGCGGCAGCCATCGCTTATGGCCTGGATAATGCCTCGGAAGGCGTGTACGTGGTCTACGACCTGGGCGGCGGCACCTTCGATATTTCTATCCTGAAACTGACCAAGGGCGTGTTTGAAGTGCTGGCCACCGGCGGCGATTCGGCGCTGGGCGGTGACGATTTCGACCACCGGATATTTTGCTGGATCAGCCAGCAGGCAGGGCTGGCGCCGCTGTCCGACGAAGACACGCGGGTGCTGATGGTCAAGGCGCGTGAAGCCAAGGAACTGCTGTCCGCCAAAACCGAGGTCAGCATCGACGCCGCCTTGAATTCCGGCGAGCAAGTGCATCTGCAGCTGACGTCGGCCATCTTTGACGAGATCACCCAGCACCTGGTGGCGAAGACGCTGACGCCGACGCGCAAGGCGCTGCGCGACGCCGAACTGACTGTGGATGACGTCGACGGCGTGGTGCTGGTCGGCGGCGCCACCCGCATGCCGAGCATCCGCAAGGCGGTCGGCGCTTACTTTGAAACCACGCCGCTGGCGAATATCGATCCCGACAAGGTAGTGGCGCTGGGCGCCGCGATCCAGGCCAACCTGCTGGCCGGCAACCGTGCTCCGGGCGACGACTGGCTGTTGCTGGACGTGATCCCGCTGTCGCTGGGCATAGAAACCATGGGCGGCCTGGTGGAGAAGGTGATTCCGCGCAATTCGACCATTCCTTGCGCGCGTGCGCAGGAATTCACCACTTTCAAGGATGGCCAGACCGCGATGGCGATCCAGGTCTTGCAGGGTGAGCGTGAACTGGTCAGCGATTGCCGTTCGCTGGCGAAGTTCGAGCTGCGCGGCATTCCGCCGATGGCGGCCGGTGCCGCGCGGATACGGGTGACCTACCAGGTCGACGCTGACGGCTTGCTGTCGGTCTCGGCGCGCGAGCTGCGCTCCGGCGTGGAAGCGTCGATCAGCGTCAAACCTTCTTACGGCCTGGCGGATGACGACATCGCCAGGATGCTGCAGGAATCGTTCGCTTCGGCCGACGCCGACATGCAGGCGCGCGCACTGAAAGAAGAGCAGGTGGAAGCCGAGCGCATCGTGCTGGCTACCGAATCGGCTTTGGCGGCCGACGCTGCCTTGCTGTCGGAGCAGGAGCGGACGGCCATAGCCGCTTTGATCGATGCCGTGCGCGGGCAGGCGCAGGGCACGGACCACCTGGCGATCAAGGCCGCAGTCGATGCGCTGGCGCACGGCACTGAAGAATTCGCCGCACGCCGCATGGACCGCAGCGTGCATGATGCGCTGACCGGCAAGACGCTGGACCAGGTGTCATAGAAATCCATACAAACTCATCAAGACTCAACCTATTCCCGAGGTAAACCAAGTGCCCCAAATCGTCGTATTGCCCCATCCTACTTTCTGTCCTGAAGGCGTCGTGATCGAAGCCCCGCGCGGCCAATCCGTGTGCGACGCCTTGCTCGCGAACGATATCGAGATCGAGCATGCTTGCGAGAAGTCCTGCGCCTGCACCACCTGCCACGTGGTGGTGCGCGAGGGTTACGCATCGCTGGGCGAACTGGACGACAAGGAAGAGGATTTGCTGGATATGGCCTGGGGCCTGGAAGCGACCTCGCGCCTGTCGTGCCAGGCCATCCTCGGCGAAGAAGACCTGGTGGTCGAGATTCCGAAGTACACGATCAACCACGCCAGCGAAAACCACTAAGCCAGAGGAACAGCATCATGAAATGGACTGACACATTGCGCGTTGCCGAAGCCCTGTACGACAAGTTCCCGGACACCGATCCCGAGAAGATCCGCTTTACCGACCTGCACAAGTGGGTGCTGGAGCTGGACGGTTTCGACGACGAGCCAAACCGCTCCGGCGAAAAAATCCTGGAAGCGATACAGGCAGCCTGGATAGAAGAAGCGCGCTAAGAGACTTGAGAAGCGCCGACGCAAAGAAAAACCCGCTGTGGCTACGATCGTAGCGACAGCGGGTTTTTTATTGGCAGGGCAGCTGTTAGCCGCGGCCTTCCAGGTGGCCGTTGACGACCTGCACCGGATCGCCGACGCGCCATCCCTGGCCGGATTGCGGGAAGGTGCGTACCTTGCCGTCATCCATGCGCACCACGACCTGGTAGGTGGTGTTGGTGCGTGTGCGTTTTTCCACTTCGTTACCGGCAAAACCGCCGCCGACAGCGCCTGCTACAGTCGCCAGGGTGTTGCCGTTGCCATGGCCGACCTGGTGGCCGAGCACGCCGCCCAGTACCGCGCCGGCGGCAATCCCCAGGCCGCTAGGCGGGGCTGCATGCTGGATCGCTTGTATCGATTCAACCCGGCCGCAGCTGTGGCAGACGGACGGTTGGGGTGCTGGTTCCGACTGGCGCGGAGCCTGTGCATATTCTGGGCGCGGCGCTGAGCGTGGCTGTTGCTGCTGAGCTTGGACCGGCTGCTGCTGTTGCTGGTAATAGCCGTTCTGGCCGGCCGGCGCACCGTTTGCCTGCGGCAGGGCGCCAGGCTGCTGGTTGTTATAGTCCCCGGGCGCCGCCGACATGGCCGCTACCGGCGCCGGCGTCGAGTTCGAGCTAGGAAACAGGCCGGTCATGGCGGCTACGCCTACCAGGCTGGCCAAAGTCACTGCCACCGCTGCGGCAGCAACCAAAGGGTGAATGCGGTTGTTTGGTTTCGGGCTATCCATTATTACCTCCAGGAATTTTTGTTTGTTGGCTAATGTAATTATCAAAGGTTCAGATAACGAACGCTATGTTGATAATGTGTCAGATGTATCCTTATGTAACGAGTTTAAGCGCTACTGAAGAAATCTGCAAAACACGCCAATAATTAGGGTCAGAGTCGAATTAATTCTGATTGTTGCCGATGTTTTTACTTCGTGGGACGTTAGATGGAACAATTAGGGTCAGAGTTGAATTAATTCTAGCGGCTGCTTGGATTTGTACTCCGTGGGACGTCAAATGGGGTCAGAGTAATTTACGACGATGAAACTGTCGTAAAAAAACTCTGACCCCATTTGACTGCTGATGTGTTGGTTTTTCGAAAAATCAACACATTTGCATCTATCAGTCTTCGCGGCGCAGGTGCGGGAACAGGAGCACGTCGCGGATGTTGGGCGAGTCGGTGATCAGCATCATCAGGCGGTCGATGCCGATGCCGCAGCCGCCGGTTGGGGGCATGCCGTATTCCAGCGCACGGATGTAGTCGGCGTCGAAGTACATGGCTTCTTCGTCGCCGGCGTCCTTGGCGGCAACCTGGGCCTGGAAGCGCGCGGCCTGGTCTTCCGAGTCGTTCAGCTCGGAGAAGCCGTTGGCGATTTCGCGGCCGGTGACGAACAGTTCGAAACGTTCGGTGATGCCGGGCACGGTATCGGAAGCGCGCGCAAGCGGCGACACTTCGACCGGATAGTCGACGATGTAGGTCGGATCCCACAGCTGCGCTTCGGCGGTTTCTTCAAACAGCGCCAGCTGCAGCGCGCCGAGGCCGGCATGGGCGTGCGGCTTGACGCCGAATTTCTTCAGTTCGGCCTTGATGAATTCGGCATCCTGCAGCTGCGCGTCCTGGTACTGCGGCGCATATTTGTTGATGGCGCCGACGATGGTCAGGCGCTGGAACGGCTTGCTCAGGTCCAGCTCACGGCCCTGGTAGGTCAGGGTGGCGGTGCCGTGGGCGTCGATCGCGGCCTGGCGGATCACCTGCTCGGTGAAATTCATCAGCCATTGGTAATCGACATAAGCCGCATAGAATTCCATCATCGTGAATTCCGGATTGTGGCGCGGCGATACGCCTTCGTTGCGGAAGTTGCGGTTGACTTCGAACACGCGTTCGAAACCGCCGACCACCAGGCGCTTCAGGTACAGCTCAGGCGCGATGCGCAGGAACATCTGCATGTCCAGCGCATTGTGGTGGGTGATGAAAGGCTTGGCCGCTGCGCCGCCGGGAATGGCGTGCAGCATCGGCGTTTCGACTTCCATGAAGTCGTTCTTTTCCATGAAGCGGCGGATCGACGACATCGCCGCGGTGCGCACCTTGAACGTGCGGCGCGTGTCTTCATTGATGATCAGGTCGACGTAGCGCTGGCGGTACTTGGTTTCCTGGTCGGCCAGGCCGTGGAACTTGTCCGGCAGCGGGCGCAGCGATTTGGTCAGCAGGCGCAGGGCGGTGACCTTGATCGACAGTTCGCCGGTCTTGGTCTTGAACAGCGTGCCTTCGGCGCCGAGGATGTCGCCCAGGTCGTAGTGCTTGAAGCTGTCGTATTCCGCTTCGCCGATGTTTTCCTTGGTGATGAACAGCTGGATGCGGCCGTCGGCCTTGCTGCCGGAAGCGTCCTGCAGGGTGGCGAAGGAGGCTTTGCCCATCACCCGTTTCAGCATCATGCGGCCGGCCACCACGACCTTGACCGCGGCAGCGTCCAGCGTTTCGTTTTCCTGCGCCGCATATTCGGCCTGGATCGCGGCTGCCTTGTGCGTCGGCCGGAAATCGTTAGGGAAGGCCACGCCTTGCGCGCGCAGGGCGCCGAGCTTGCTGCGGCGTTCCGCAATGATCTTGTTTTCGTCTTGCAGGACAGGTTGCTGCTGGTTGTCTGTCGTCATGTCAGTGTCTTTTCAAATGATGCGGTGAAACGTCTGTCTGTGTAGCGGCGGGGAAGGCAATGCCACGGACACCGCCCGTGGCATGGTGTGCAACCGAATTTGCAGTTTATACGCCTTGCTTGAGCGAAGCTGCGATGAAGTCGTCCAGGTCGCCGTCGAGGATGGCCTTGGTGTTGCCGCTCTCGAAGTTGGTGCGCAGGTCCTTGATGCGCGACTGGTCCAGCACGTAAGAGCGGATCTGGTGGCCCCAGCCGACATCGGTCTTGGAATCTTCCAGTTTCTGCTGCTCGCTCATGCGCTTGCGCAGTTCCAGTTCGTACAGCTTGGCTTTCAGCATGTCCCAGGCTTCGGCGCGGTTACGGTGCTGGCTGCGGTCGTTCTGGCATTGCACCACAATGCCGGACGGCATGTGCGTCAGGCGCACCGCGGAGTCGGTCTTGTTGATGTGCTGGCCGCCGGCGCCGGAGGCGCGGTAGGTGTCGACGCGGACATCGGCCGGGTTGACTTCGATATCGATCGAGTCATCCACTTCCGGATACACGAACAAGCTGGAAAACGACGTGTGGCGGCCGTTGGCGGAATCGAACGGCGACTTGCGCACCAGGCGGTGCACGCCGGTTTCGGTGCGCAGGAAACCGTAGGCGTATTCACCTTCGACTTTCAGCGTGGCGGTCTTGATGCCTGCGACTTCACCGTCGGACTGTTCCAGGATGTCGACCTTGAAGCCCTTGCGTTCGCAATAGCGCAGGTACTGGCGCAGCAGCATCGATGCCCAGTCTTGCGCTTCGGTGCCGCCGGCGCCGGCCTGGATGTCGATGAAGCAGTTGTTGGGATCCATCGGATTGCTGAACATGCGGCGGAATTCCATGCCTTCGATCAGCTTGCGCAGGTTCTCGGTATCGGCTTCGATGGCCTCGATGGTGTCTTCGTCCTGCTCTTCGCGCGCCATCTGGAACAGGTCGGTGGTGTCGCGCAGGTCGGCTTCGATCTTGGTCAGCGTCAGCACGATGGCTTCCAGCGATTTCTTTTCCTTGCCCAGGTCCTGGGCGCGCTTCTGGTCGTTCCAGACTTCCGGATCTTCCAGTTCGCCGTTGACCTGGTCGAGTTTCTCTAACTTCGTATCGAAGTCAAAGATACCTCCGTAGTTCGGCTTCGCGGCTGGTCAGGTCCGCAAGCAGGTTTTGTAGGGAATTTAAGCGTTCGGCTTCCATTTTCGGCTCTTTTGCAATCAAACCCTAAATTATACGCCAGCGGCATGGCAGATGGCGCTGCAGTTTGCGTTTTGCCCCCGGTTGGCGGCTGTTTTGCATCAAATATGCACAAATGTGAACCATTGCAACAAGCCGGATATCGAAGCTGCAACCGCCTAGAATGGATTGCACGCTTGATAATTTACCAGCCCGATCCCGCCGCCCATGTCGATTAAGGCACGAATCCACCGCTGCGATGTTGTTTTGCCATCGTACCTGCCGCTGGGTTTGCTGTGCCTGGCGCTCAGCGCTTGCGGCATGCTGGCGCCGACCCCGGCTCCGCACGGCGAAGTGCAGGCTTCCTCCACCAGCGGCAGCGAACTGGCGCAGTCCGATGTCAACCGTTTCGCGACCCTCGGCATGCGCGACAACCTCGACAGCTTGTACCGCCTGCTGGACAAATTGTACCGGCGCAATCCCGCCGAATGGAAAAAGACTGCCGTCAGCCGCGAGCTGGCGATCAAGCGTGTGCGCGATGCCATCGAGACACGCCAGCCATGGCCCGAGCTGCAAGGCAAGCATGACGTCCAGGCGCTGTCGCTGGCGCTGGCCCCGGATTTCAGCGGCGACCGGGCTGCCGCCTTTATCTACGGCGCGGCCGACATGATCATCGTCGCCCATGGCGGCAAAACCAGGTTCTACCTGATCGACGGCTTCGACGCCCAATACCTGTACAACGCCGCCCGCAACATGGAAATCGCATCATGGATACTCAACAGCCGGAAAAATGCCGCCGGCCAGCCTTTGCTGCTGTCCAACGACATCAGCGACAGCGAGCGCAACATCAGTTTTGAAAGGGAGTTCGGCAAGATCATCGGCCGCATCGATCTGCTGGCCGAGATGACGACCGAGAAATACAAGCGCGCCGGCATCAGCTACATGCAGAACCTTGTGGGCGGCAGTTTCCTGCAGTTCTTGCCGGTGCGCTGAGATATCCACGACATGTCCTTTTTTGTCCGCTATATGTCTACCCGCGGCATTTCGCAATCCCCGGCCGACGCTTAACATGTTCCTCAACGATGGCAGTCCGATCCCGGACTGCCAGGATGTCAGATGAGGCCGCAGCATGCTGAGCGTAGGGATACTGGTGTTTGACGATGTGGAAATCCTGGATTTTTCCGGCCCCTATGAAGTATTTTCGACCGCCGCGCGGGTCCACCGGCGAACCGCCCGCAATGGTGCGGCGGCAAACCTGTTTCAATGTTTCCTGGTTGCGCCGGCGATGCGGCCGGTGCGGGCAAGGGGCGGCATAAAGGTGCTGCCGGATTGTGTGCTGACGCCATCGGCGGACCTCGACGTGCTGATCGTGCCGGGCGGCGACGTATCGGCGATCCTCAATGACGACGCGGTAATCCGCTGGATTGCAGCCCAACATGCCGGCACGGTGATTACGGCGTCGGTCTGCACCGGCGCTTTCCTGCTGGCCAAGGCCGGTTTGCTGGACGGCCTGGATGTGACCACGCACTGGGAAGACCAGGATGACTTGCAGGCAAGTTTCCCGGCGCTCACGGTCAAGCCCGGCGTGGCCTGGGTCGATTGCGGTAAAGTGGTGACTTCCGGCGGCATTTCGGCGGGCATCGACATGAGCCTGCACCTGGTCGAGCGACTGGCGGGACCCGAACTGGCGGCCGCCACTGCCAAACAGATGGAGTACCGATGGCTGCAATACCCGACCATACACGCGCTGGAGAAACCACCGTCCCGGTCTATTTCCTGCTGCGCGACGCCACCATGACGCTTGACCTGATGGGTCCGGCGGAGGTGCTGCGTTATGCCAACCGGATTGCGGAACGGGAAGGCCGCGCGGATTTTTTCGACCTGCGCTACGTCAGTGCGGCCAGCACCATCAACATTTCGCTCGGCCTCGGCCTGACCGGCTTCAGCGACCTGCCGGACGACCTGCCGGCCAACGCCATGCTGATGCTGCACGGCTGCGTAGGCAGCGACGATGATTTCACCAGCGCCAACGACCAGCGCGCCGTGGCCTGGCTGCGCACGCACTGGCAGGATTCCCATCGCCTGCTGTGCAGCTGCACCGGCGCCTTGCTGGCAGGTTATGCCGGTTTGCTCGACGGCCGCCAGTGCACCACGCACCACAGCCATTGCGACGACTTGCGGCGTATCGCGCCGCGAGCGCACGTATTGGAGAACCGCATTTTTGTCGAAGACCGCAATGTCTACACCAGCGCCGGCGTCACCACCGGCATCGACCTGGCCTTGCACGTGGTAGCGCAAATCGCCGGCCATGCCCGCAGCGCATCGATTGCCCGCTCGCTGGTGATCTACATGCGGCGCGCCGGCAGCGATCCGCAGCTGTCGCCGTGGCAGGCTTGCCGCAACCACCTGCATCCGGCGATACACCGGGTGCAGGACGCGGTGATCGGCAACCCGGCCCACGACTGGGACCTGGAGCAGCTGGCCGCAATCGCTTGCACCAGCGAACGCCATCTGACGCGCCTGTTCAGGGAACACACCGGCAGCAGCCTGGTCGACTACATCCAGCGCATCCGGGTAGCCCTGGTGCGCGAGCTGCTCACGCAATCCAAGCTCGACATGGAACAGGTAGCCCAGCAAGCCGGTTTCAACTCAACCCGCCAGCTGCGCCGAGTATGGAGCAAATTCGAAAACTTCCCACCAAGCCAGCAGCGCCAGAACTAATTGGGGTCAGAGTCGAATTGTTTGAGTAAACAATTCGACTCTGACCCTAATTAATGGGGTGCGAAGGATTGTGTTCGGCGTTTGAGAATTAGATCGGTTCTGCGTGTTCGACCATCAGCTGCACCTTGGTCACGCCGTTGTATTCATTGGCGTCCAGCCGGAACGCTACCTTGGCTTTGTTTCCCAGTTCGTCGGTGTGTCCGAACCAGATGGCGTCGTAGCGTGTGCCGTTGCGTTCTAGCAGAAGCTTCAGGTGTTTCTCTTTCAGGATGCGCTGGCTGACCACCCGGAATTCGTCGCAGAACAGCGGCGGTGCGAAACCCTGGCCCCATACCTGGCCGTCCATCAGTTCGATGAACTGGGTGGTGTAGTAGGCATCTTCCAGCGGTCCGTCGGTTTCAATCACGCGCTCCAGCTGGCTTTGTCCTAGCCATTCGCGTCCGACTTTTTCAAAGGCTGCGGCGAAGGCATCGAAGGCGTCGGCGCGGATGGTCAACCCGGCTGCCATCGCGTGTCCGCCGAATTTCTGGATCAGGCTGGGGGCGTGCTTGGAAACCAGGTCCAGCGCGTCGCGCAGGTGGAAACCGGGAATCGAACGGCCCGATCCTTTGATCAAGCCTTCGCCGCCTGGCGCGAAAGTGATGGTCGGGCGGTAGAATTTATCTTTCAGGCGCGAGGCCACGATGCCGATCACGCCCTGGTGCCATGAAGCGTCGAACACGCTGATGGTGGTGCTGTCCTGCGGCTTGAAATCGTCCAGCAACGCCAGTGCGGTGTCCTGCATGCCGGCTTCGATGTCGCGCCGTTCGCGGTTGATGGCGTCGAGCTGCTGGGCGATGGCCCAGGCGCGGCCTTCGTCGTCGGTGGTCAGGCATTCGATGCCGAGCGCCATGTCGGCCAGGCGGCCGGCGGCGTTCAGGCGCGGGCCAAGCGCAAAACCGAGATCGAACGGCGTGGCGCGCCGCGCTTCGCGGCCGGCGGCGCGGAACAGGGCGGCGATGCCGGCATGCATGCGGCCGGCGCGCATGCGCTTGAGGCCTTGCGCCACCAGGATGCGGTTGTTGGCGTCCAGCTTGACCACGTCCGCCACGGTGCCCAGCGCCACCAGGTCGAGCAGCACATCCAGCTTCGGCTGGCTCTGGGCGTCGAACACGCCGCGCCGGCGCAGTTCCGCGCGCAAGGCTAGCAAGACATAGAACATGACGCCGACCCCGGCCAGGTTCTTGCTGGGAAAACCGCATTCAGGCTGGTTCGGATTGACGATGACGCGCGCCGCCGGCAGCGTATCCGCAGGCAAGTGGTGGTCGGTCACCACGACTTCGATGCCGCGCCGGTTGGCTTCGGCCACGCCGTCGATGCTGGCGATGCCGTTGTCGACCGTGACGATGATGTCGGGCGATTTTTCACGCGCGGTCAGTTCGACGATTTCCGGCGTCAGGCCGTAACCATACTCAAACCGGTTCGGCACAATGAAATCGATGTTGGCGCCCAGCAGGCGCAAGCCGCGCAAACCGACGGCGCAGGCGGTGGCGCCGTCGCAATCGTAGTCGGCGACGATCACCATTTTTTTCTTGGTGGCGATGGCGTCGGCCAGGAAACCGGCGGCGGCGTCGATGTGCAGCAAGCCCGATGGCGGGATGAGGGCGTTCAGTTCGCTTTCAAGCTCCTTGGCGTCGAGCAGGCCGCGCGCGGTATACACGCGGGCCAGGACCGGATGGATGCCGCTCTGGCGCAGCCGTTCGGAGTCGCGGAAGGAATAGGGGCGGGTAGTGATGCGGGTCATGGTGAATGCGATGGCAATAAGCCGGTAAGGGTTGGCTTCAGCCAGAATTTCTTGAGAGAGAGCCGGGTGGTGCTCATTTCAAGCGTGTGTCCGCTGTCCGTGACGATCAGGGACAGGCTATCGAGCCGGCGCTGCCGCATGGCTTGCAGCAAAGGCGTGAAGCATGTGTTTTCCAGGGTTTGCAGCTGCTGCAGCCAGTCCGACCATTCGCCGGTCAAGGCCGGCTGGATCAGCTGGCTCAAAGTCAGCAAGCCATGCTCCGGCCTGGCGGCGATCACCTCGTCCATGCCGACGCCGGCATGCGTCGCCTTGGCGTACTGGCCGAGGCCGGCGAAACCGTCCGGCAGGTTGAATGCTTCGCGCCGGCCGGGCGCCGGCGGCTGCGCGAGCGCGCCGCCCCACAACCACAGGGAGTTCACGGTTTGCCGCCCCTGCATTTCGCGGCGTTCGTTCAAAGGGTGGGTAAACCATAACATCTGCACTTCATTCTGCAATTTGCGCCAAGCCTGGTCGCCGCTGCCTTTCGGCATCCAGATATCGATGTTGTGGCCGCAAGTGGCGTCCGGCGTGGACGACAGCAAGCCTTGCCAGTCGTCGGCGCGCAGGAACCAGGTGCTGGCGTCGCCGTAGACCAGCTCGCGGCCGGCTTCGGCGAACAGCGGCAGCGCGGCGTCGAACAGTTCGCGCGATTCCGCATCGTTCAAGCCGACCTGGCGGATATCGGTCAGCACCAGGTGGTCGCGCGCGATATGGATATGGGCCGGATGCAGCATGAACCAGGCGCCTTCCGCAGCGCTCAGTCCCATGGCGCGCATGGCGGCGCAAGCGAGCGCGGGGCTGTTCTGGTCGCCGGCGGCCGGGCCGAAGGCGGGCAAGGGGAATTGCGACGCCAGCCACGTTTCATGCGGCAGGGCTCTTGCAAAGTCGTCAAACAGCCGGCGCCGCGGAGCGTTTTTGGCGCGCGCCATGAGGGTGGCGAGGGCGGGCAGTTTCAAATCGCGCAATAAATCGCGCGCCAGTTCCGGCGGCGGCAGGCCGAAGGGCAATAGGATATCTAAATGACTCATGGCGCGATTGTAGGGCATCCCGGGGTCTTGAGTCGATTTGCCTTCGCCGTGCGCTGATTCCGCGCATAACTAGAGCTAAAGCCGCGCTTGGCATAAAATGAACGGAATGCAGCGAATCCCGACCAGCCTGCCGATGCAAAGCCAGACGCCATGAATGCACAAAAACTGCTGACCACCCTGTTTGAATACAAAGCCTGGGCCAACGACACCTTGTTTTCGGCGCTGGCCGCGTTGCCGCCGGAATCCCACGAGCGTGAAAAACACGACGCCACGCGCATCTTGAACCATGTCTACGTCGTGGACCGGATTTTCGAAGCAAACCTGCAGCGCAAGCCGCACGATTACAAGGCGCTGAATACGCCGGCGACGCCGGAGCTTGCCGACCTGCGCGCAGCGGTCCGCGAAACCGACCGCTGGCTGCTGTCGTATGCCGATACCGTATCGGAAGCCGAGCTTGCCGAGATAGTCGAATTCACCTTCGTCGACGGTTCGGCCGGCCGCATGTCTCGCGGCGAGATGCTGGCCCATGTGGTCACGCATGGCAACTACCATCGCGGCGCCGTCGGCCGCATCTTGTCGCAGATCGGCGTGCCGCCGCAAAGGGATACGCTCACCGTCTTCCTGCACCGGCCCGAACACCTCCGCGCAGACCCGATCTAAGGGGCTGGCCGGCAGCGTTGCCGGCAGTACTTTCTTGCCTGCGGCTTTCCCTAGTCGAGTTTTTTCCTTTCCTTCGCCAAATCTTCGGCCGACAGCGGCAGGTAACCGCCTGCTGCGCCGGCCAGCAGGCTTTGCCCTGCCGGCGACAGCACCATCTTCAGGTAATCTGCCAGCAGCCCGTCCAGCGCCTTGCCTGGAGGCCGGTTGAGGTACAACTGCAGGTACACGGAGAGCGGATATTTTCCTGCCGCCACGTTGTCAGGAGATGGCATGACCGCGGCGGCGCCGTCGGCCGGCGCCAGCGGCAAGATGCGCAGCGCGGCGGGTATCGCAGCGTTGCCGGCCGGCGCAAGCAGGGCAATCCCGTAAGGATCGTCGGCGACCGCCGCCAGCACGGCTTGGGGGGTGTCCAGCGCTTCGTAGTGCGCGGCAAAGGGATATTTGCCCAGGTGTGCGGTACGCAAGACGCTCGCGCTGCCGCCATCGTCGCGCAGGCCGTACAAGTGGATGCGGCGTTGCTGCCAGCCGTCCTGCAGCCCCAGCTGCGACCAGAAATTCAGGTTGCCGCTTGCCGATCCCGCGGTGAACATCCGGGCCAGCTGCTGCAAGCTCAGGCCGGGCAGCGGGTTGCGCCGGTTGACGTAGACGGCGGGCGCCGCTTGCCCGGAACCGGCGTAGCCGATGCGGACCAGGAACGGCGCATAACCCCAGGCTTGCCGGAACGCGGCGATTTCGGCGGCGCTTGCTTCATGCGTGACGATGGCCATGGAAGCGGCGCCGGCAGTCAGCGCCGGCAAGCCGGTCGCGGAGCCCTTGAGCGCCATGCCGATGCTTGCTTGCGGCTGGCTGCGGGCAAACATGGCGTTGAAGCGCTGGAACAGGTCAGCCGCGCCATCCGCGCCTGCCAGGACCGGCCCGGGTGCAGCCGGGACCGATGCGCCGGAGCCGCTTGCCGCCGCTTCGATTTTTTGCAATTCAGCGCGGACTTCCGTCGCCGACAGCGGAATATAGCCGCCGGCCTGGCTGGCGATGATTTCCTGGCCCTGGCGCGACAGCACCAGGCGCAGGTATTCCCTGGCGACCGGATCAAGCGCTTGTCCCGGTTCGCGCCGCAAATAGAAATACACATAACGGCCGTAAGGGTAGGCGCCGGCAGCCACCTCCTGGCGGCTGCCGCGTGTCTCGCCGCGGCCGTCGCCGGAGACGATGGCGAGCTGCCTGAGCGTCGCGTTTTCGTGGCCGATCGCGGCAAACGCGATGCCGGCCGGATCCTGTTCCAGCCGTTTCAGGATGGTTTCGGTGCTGCCCCATTGCTCGTAAGCCGGCGTGAAGGTCCGTCCTTGCAACGGCCCCGACTGCATGTAAGTGCCCATGCCGGTATATTCAGGCGTGCCGAAAGGATGGATGGCGCGTTCTTTCCAGGCGCCGCCGATGCCCAGCTGGCCCCAGTGGGAGAAATCGCCATCCGGGTTGCCGTTGGTGAAGATGCGCGCCACCTGGCTTGCGCTCAGGCGTTCGAGCGGATTGGCGCGGTTGACGTAGACGCCGATCGAATACGACATTTCCTGCTGCGCATCGTCGGAAGTATGGGCGATGCGGATTTCCAGCGGCGCCGCGCCGACCGCTTTTTCATAGGCTTCCAGCTCCGCCGCATTGGCGCTGCGTCCCATCGGGCCGTACAGCATCCGTCCGTAAGTCAGCAGCGGCATGGTAGCGGTCGTGCCTTTGACATGGCCGGAAAAGCGCACACCAGGATGGCTGCTGGCGAACAGGGCATTGAAACGGTCGATCACGAATTGCGCGTGCTCGGCGCCGCCGATGCGGATCGCGCCTTGCTCATCGAGATAGCTGGCATGGGGCGCCAGGCTCACGCTCTGCGCTTGATACTCGGGCATTTCCTGATCCGGTGCCGGCGCCGCAAGCGCCGCCCCGGCGAACAGCGGCAACGCGCAAGCCAGCAATGTTTTCCTCATCCCGGCCATCCTCAGAAATTCAGCTTGGCGTTGAGCGTGAACTCGCGGCCGGCGCCGATGTTGACGAATGGCGTGCCGGTGCAGCAGCTGGCAGTGTAATAAGTCGAATCGAAGATGTTCTTGATGTTGAACTGCCAGTCGACCGATTGGCCGCCGACCAGCGTGTTCCAGGACACGAACGCATCCATCACGCGGCCGTAGGGCAGGTGGTAGACCTTGCCGGTGCCGTCGCCCACCGGCAGGCTGCTGAACACGCGGGCGCCGGCGCCGGCCCTGACGCGGCCTTCGACCGGGCCGAGGCGCGAGACGCCGAAATCGCGCGTCAGGTAGAGCGACGCCGAATGCTTCGGCGTGTTCGGCAGGGGATTGCCGGCCAGCTTGGGATCGTCAGCGTAGCGCGCCTCGGTGTAGGCGTAGCTGCCGACCAGGCTCAGGTCCTGGCTGATGCGGCCGCTGGCGTCGAACTCCAGGCCGCGCGACCTGGCTTTGCCGGCGTTGCGGGTGTAGTTGATGCCGCCTATGGTTTCCGTGGTCTGGATGTTGCGCTTCTGGATATCGAACAGCGCTACCGTGGCGGTCAGGTTTTCTGTTTCCAGTTTCGAGCCGATTTCGTAGCCCTTGGCCAGTTCCGGCGGCAACTCGCCTATCGGCGTCGCGATCGATGTATTCGGCTTGAACGATTCGCTGTAGCTGGCGTACATCGACCAGTCGGGAGCCAGCTTGTAGACCACGCCGGCGCGCGGCGTGGCGCGGCCGGCGGCAACCTTGCTGCCGACGATGAAGGGGCGGCCCTTGCCGGTCAGTTCATTGAAATATTCGTAGCGCGCGCCGGCCAGCAGGATCCAGCGTTGATCCAGGTGTATCGAATCCTGCACGAACACGCCGCGCGAAATCAGCTTGTCGGTCTGGTCGCTGTCGGCCGGGCTGATCTTGCTGCCGGCAGGCGTCAGCTGGCCGTAGACCGGGTTGTAGATGTTGAACTGGGTGTTGCTCGGGCCGCGGTAGAGGTCGGCCAGCACCCGGTAGTTGCGCATGTAGTCGAGGCCGCCGACGATCTCGTGGCGGACGTCGCCCCAGTTGAATTTACCTTCCAGGTTCAAGGTCAGCGTATGCGCCGACTGCACGCCGTTCTGGGTAGAGTCGACGCGCCGGGTGGCGACGCCGGTGGCGTAGTTGACCGACAGCACGCGCGCCTGCCAGTCGTTGTAGTAGCTGCGGCTGAAGCCGTAGCCGCCGTGCAGGGTCCAGTCGGCGTTGAGTTTGTGGTCGACGCGCAGGTTGACGGCGTCGGAACGGCCGGCCGAGACGTTGTAGGCTTCGTCGAAGCGGCGCTCCTTGGGCACGCGCACCGGGTTGCCGGTGCGCGTGTCGATGACGGTGCCGCGGTCGATAGGCACTGAATAGTTCATGTGTTCGTAGGCGAACGACAGCGTCGTATCGCGGCCATACCAGGCCAGCGACGGCGCCACCACCGATTGCGTGGTTTCGCCGAAGTTGCGCCAGTAGTTGCTGCGCTCATGGTCGGCGATCAGCCGGTACGCCAGTCCCGAATCGCCGATCGGTCCGGTCAGGTCGACCTGCTCGCTGACGCCGCCGTAGCTGGTGGTGCCTAGCGTGACCGAGCGCTGGGTTTCCAGCAGCGGTTTCTTGCTGACGACGTTGATCACGCCGCCCGGATCCATGCTGCCGTAGAGCATGGACGAGGGGCCTTTCAGCACTTCGATGCGTTCCGTGGTCGGCGTGAAATTGCGCGGCTGGACCGACAGCATGCCGTCGCGCAGCATGGAATTGTCGCGGTTGTCGCCGAAGCCGCGTTTGATGATGGCGTCCAGCGTGCCGCCCAGCGTATTGCCCATGTGGACGCCGGATACCGTATCCAGCGATTCCGCCAGGCTGCTTGGCTGGCGGTCTTGCAGGAACTGAGAAGTGACGACGCTGACCGCCTGCGGCACATCGATCAAGGCAGCGTCGCTGCGGCTGCCGACGGAAGCGCGTTTTGCCTGGTAGCCTTTTTCCGCCGCGTCTTCCCGGCTGGCCTTGACGGACACGGTAGGCAGCGTGTTTTCACTGGCTGCCGCACTGGTGTTTGCCTGTGCTTGCGCATCGGCCGCAATGGCGCCGTGCGCCAGCATGGCCGTACATATTCCTGCTAATTGCTTTCTCAAAACTTTATCCTCGCCCGGTTATTTATTTTTAATAATGGGCGTCATTATATATAAATGAGAATCATTCGTAGTTAAATGAGGCGGGATTTTTTCAAAATACAACGCAATTTGCCAAAATGCCAAACCGGCCGCTCGCAGCGAGGCGCACGATAGCTCTGTAGAATTGCCGGATGCAAGTCCTGCAGGTAAAACAGAATTCTCGAAGAGACCATCAGACCATCGTCAAAAGGAATATTCCCGTCATGAGTTATCACGCATCAAGCAAGCGCTACGACGAAATGCAGTATCGTTTCTGCGGCCGCAGCGGCCTCAAACTGCCATTGTTGTCCATGGGACTCTGGCACAACTTCGGCGACACCACCTCGCTGGCGCGCCAGCGGGAAATGGTGCACACCGCGTTCGACCTCGGCATCACCCATTTCGACCTGGCCAATAACTACGGGCCGCCGTACGGCAGCGCCGAAACCAATTTCGGCCGCATCCTGAAGGAAGACCTGCGGCCTTACCGCGACGAGCTGATCATCTCGTCCAAGGCCGGCTGGGACATGTGGCCGGGGCCGTACGGCCAGGGCGGCGGTTCGCGCAAGTACGTGCTGGCCAGCCTCGACCAGAGCCTGCAGCGCCTGGGCCTGGACTACGTCGATATCTTTTATTCGCACCGCTTCGATCCGGAAACGCCGCTGGAAGAAACCATGGGCGCGCTGGCGACGGCGGTGCAGCAGGGCAAGGCGCTGTATGTCGGCGTCTCGTCCTATTCGCCGGCCAAGACCGCGGAAGCCGCCAAGCTGCTGCGCGACTGGAAAGTGCCTTGCCTGATCCACCAGCCGTCCTACAACATGTTCAACCGCTGGATTGAAGACGGCTTGCTGGATACCCTGGAACAGGAAGGCATGGGCTGCATTAGCTTTACCGCGCTGGCGCAAGGACTGCTGAGCGACAAGTACCTGAACGGCGTGCCGCAGGATTCGCGCATCAACCGCGAAGGCGGCGGTTCGCTGCAGCAGGCTCACCTGAGCCCGGAAAACCTGGCGCGGGTGCGCGCGCTCAACGAGATCGCCAAGACCCGCGGCCAAAGCCTGGCGCAGATGGCGCTGGCCTGGGTGTTGCGCGATCCGCGCGTGACCACCACCTTGATCGGCGCCAGCAGCCCGGCCCAGATCCGGGAAAATGTGGCTGCCTTGCAGCGCCTGGATTTCACCAAGGAAGAGCTGGCGGCCATCGACGAGCAGGCCAAGGAAGGCGGCATCAACCTGTGGGAGCGTTCGATAAAAGAGCTGGCGCCATAAGGCCACGCGATCCGGAACTGCTGTTTTGCAGATATAAAAACGGGCGCCGGAGGCGCCCGTTTTTTCTTCTCCCCCTGATGCTTCGCCGCTAAATGAAAACTGCCGCCTGCTGCGCCGGCGCCGCCAGCAGGGCCGCCGGAACCTGGCTCGGCTGCCGGCGCTCGGTGCTGGGCGCAACGCTGAATACTTCGCGATAGGTCTTGCTGAAATGGCAGGCCGACTGGAAGCCGCAAGCCATCGTGATGCTGAGTATCGACATGTCGGTCTGGCGCAACAGCTCGCGCGCCTTGCGCAGGCGCAGCGTCAGGTAGTAATGGGTAGGCGACATGCCCATGTGTTCCTTGAACATGCGCTGCAACTGGCGCGGCGACGAATTCGACAGCTGCGCCAGTTCGTCCAGCGACAAGGGTTCTTCTATATTCGCTTCCATCAGCGACACCACTTCCACCATGGCAGGGCGGGCAGACGTCATGCGCACCGTCAACGGCACCCGCTGCTGGTCCTTGTGGTCGCGCACGTGCTCCAGGATGAATTGATCGGCAATCGCCGCAATCGTGGTCTTGCCGACCTGGCTCGAAATCAGGTTCAGCATCATGTCCAGCGGCGCAATGCCGCCGGTGCAGGTGATGCGGTCGCGATCGACCACAAACAGGTCCGGCGCAAAAGAAATCGCGGGATAAGCTTGTTTCAGGCTCGACAGGTTTTCCCAATGGGTAGCGCAAGTGTAGCCGTCCAGCAGGCCGGCCTTGGCCAGGGCGAAGGCGCCGGTGCACAGGCTGCCCAGGGTCACGTCCTGGGTTGCCAGGTATTGCAGCATTTCCAACGTGGCAGGGTTGACCGCGGCGTCGATGTCGGTGCCGCCGCACACGAACACCACATCGGCGGCGGGGCATTGGTCGGCGCGGATGGTGGTTACGGAAAGGCCGTTGCTGGCTGTCACGGGGCCGCCTTCAGGGCTGACCACCGACCAGCGGTACAGGATTGTTCCTTCCAGGTAGTTGGCCATCCTCAGTACTTCGATGGCATTTGAAAATGCCAGCATCGTAAAGTTGTTGAGCGGCATGAAAGCAAAATGGGTGAAAGAAGAACTGCTTTTAGACATGACCTGCTCCGTTGGCAAACATCAGCGATGGACAATGTAACGTTGAAACGACTGAACAACAAATGCTTTCGGTTGTGCGTCGCAATAAGCATGCCAAGCCGACCAGATGACTTATTTTCAACGCTTGCGGCCGCCGGAAAAGAAGAAAAAGGCGCTGGCCGCAGCTGCGAAAATTCATTTTCCATCCCTTGCCTGATCCCAGGTTCTGCCGGCGCAAAAGAATACCGCCGGCGATCCTAATGCCGTTCAGTTAAGCCGGCCCAAGCTCCGCGCTCCCGTCATTCCCGCGAACGCGGGAATCCAGGTTGCTGAGTATGGTGGCGAAAATGGATTCCCGCGTTCGCGGGAATGACCGGGGCGCGGAGCCGGGGTCGCCCAGACCGGGGCGCGGAGCTGGGGTCGTCTAGACAGGGTCGCCTAGACGAAGCTGCCGCTACGTCACGCCGTTCGCCCCTTAACTGAACAGCATTACGCCGGCGATCCCGCTTTTTGTGCACGTGATCCATTTCGGCGCAAGCGGCGCGCCGGCCGTCGCCATGGCCGTCGGACCGGCCTGCAAACGGCGCTTGGCTAAAAGTGACAGCAATGTCGCAAATTGAAAGGTTCCCGTCAGATCAAGTCAATAGCGGGGAAGGGGCTGGGACAAAATGGTGCCAACCAACGGACCACTCACGACACCATCTTTTCCCGGGCATATACAAATGACACTTCCTGCATTTTCCCAGTCGCTGGCTGAACGCGACGCCGCGGTAAAACAAGCCATCGGCCTTGAGCTGGAACGCCAGCAAAACCAGATCGAGATGATCGCTTCCGAAAACATCGTTTCACGCGCAGTGCTGGAAGCGCAGGGTTCGGTGCTGACCAACAAGTATGCGGAAGGTTATCCCGGCAAGCGCTATTACGGCGGCTGCGAATTCGCCGACCAGGTGGAAACCCTGGCGCTGGAACGGGTCAAGCAGCTGTTCGGCGCCAGGTTCGCCAATGTGCAGCCGCATTCCGGCGCCCAGGCTAACGGCGCCGTCATGCTGGCGCTGGTCAAGCCGGGAGACACCGTGCTCGGCATGTCGCTCGACGCCGGCGGCCACCTGACGCACGGCGCACGGCCGGCGATGTCGGGGAAATGGTTCAACGCCGTCCAATACGGCGTCAACCGAGATACCTACCTGATCGACTACGATGAAGTCGAAGCGTTGGCGAAACTGCACAAGCCGCGCCTGATCATCGCTGGTTATTCCGCTTATCCGCGCCAGCTCGATTTCGCCCGTTTCCGCGCCATCGCCGACAGCGTCGACGCGCTGCTGATGGTCGACATGGCGCATATCGCCGGACTGGTCGCTACCGGCCACCATCCAAGCCCGGTGCCGCATGCGCATGTGGTCACTTCGACTACCCACAAGACCTTGCGCGGCCCGCGCGGCGGCTTCGTGCTGACCAATGACGAAGACATCGCCAAGAAAATCAATTCGGCGGTATTTCCCGGCTTGCAGGGCGGTCCGCTGATGCATGTCATCGCCGGCAAGGCAGTCGCCTTCGGCGAGGCGCTGGAGCCGGAGTTCAAGCAATACATCGCCAGCGTGGTGGCCAACGCCAAAGCCTTGGGCGAAGTGCTGCTGGCCGGCGGCGTCGACCTGGTGACCGGCGGCACCGAAAACCACCTGCTGCTGGTCGACCTGCGGCCGAAGGGTTTGAAGGGCACGCAAGTGGAGCATGCGCTGGAACGCGCCGGCATTACCTGCAACAAGAACGGCATCCCGTTCGATACCGAAAAGCCGACAGTCACTTCCGGCATCCGGCTCGGCACGCCGGCCGGCACCGCGCGCGGTTTCGGCGTCGACGAGTTCCGCACCATCGGCCGCCTGACCGTCGAGATCTTCGATGCGCTGGCGCGCAAGCCAGAGGGCGACGCCGAAATCGAGCAGCGCGTGCTGGCCGAAGTGCGCGCGCTGTGCAAGCGTTTCCCAATCTATTGAGGAGTCCGGCATGAGCAACCTGCACCAGCAAAGCCTGGTCATCGACGGCCTGAACATTTCCAAATGGGAGCGGCCGGTATTCGAAGACATGAAGAAGGGCGGCCTGAGCGCCGTCAACTGCACCATCTCGGTCTGGGAAAGTTTCCAGGGCACCGTCGGCAACGTGGTCGACATGAAAAACCTGATCCGCGACAACGCCGACCTGCTGACCCTGGTGCGCGGCGTCGACGATATCAGGCGCGCGAAAAAGGAAGGACGCACCGGCGTCATCCTGGGTTTCCAGAACGCCCACGCGTTTGAAGACAACCTTGGTTATATCGAAGTGTTCGCCGAGCTGGGCGTGCGGGTGGTGCAGCTTTGCTACAACACCCAGAACCTGATCGGCACCGGCTGCTACGAACGCGACGGCGGCCTGTCCGGTTTTGGCCGCGAGGTGATCGAAGAGATGAACCGGGTCGGCATCATGGTCGACCTGTCGCATGTCGGCGGCAATACCTCGACCGAGGCGATCCTGGCTTCGAAGAAACCGGTCTGTTATTCGCATTGCCTGCCGTCCGGATTGAAACAGCATCCGCGCAACAAGAGCGACGAGCAGCTCAAATTCATCGCCGACCACGGCGGCTTCATCGGCGTCACCATGTTCCCGCCATTTCTCAAGCGCGGCAGCAGCGCCAATGTCGACGATTACGTGGAAGCCTTCGATTACATCATCAACCTGGTCGGCGACGATTGTGTCGGCATCGGCACCGATTTCACGCAAGGCTACGGCAAACCTTTCTTTGAATGGCTGACGCACGACAAGGGCCGCCACCGCCGCTTGACCGATTTCGGCACGGTGATCAATCCCGAAGGTTTCCGCACCATAGGCGATTTCCCCAACCTGACCAGCGCCATGGAACGCGCCGGCTGGAAAGAGAGCCGCATACGCAAGGTGCTGGGTGAAAACTGGCTGCGGGTTTTCGGCGAAGTCTGGAACGATTGAACGTCAAGCAAGATACCGAGGAGTAGCGATGCAACCCCAATTGCCGATTGAAGTCGACGCCAGCACCGGCGTCTGGACTACCGACAAACTGCCGATGCTGTATGTGCCGCGTCATTTCTTCACCAACAACCATACCGCGGTGGAAGCCGCGCTGGGACGCGAAGAATATGCCGAGATCCTGTACCAGGCCGGCCACAAGTCCGCCTATTTCTGGTGCGAAAAAGAAGCGAAGCAGCACGGCATGTCCGGCCTCGACGTTTACAAACATTATCTGAAGCGCCTGTCGCAGCGCGGCTGGGGCCTGTTCTCTTTCACCGAGGTAGATGCGGCCACGGCCAGCGCCAGCATCAGGCTGCTCAATTCATCGTTCGTGCTGCAGCAGCCGGAAGCGCACGGCAAGCTTTGCTACATGTTCGCCGGCTGGTTTGCCGGCGCCATGGACTGGGTCTCCGACACCACCGGCAATCCGCTGCGCGCGGCCTGCAGCGAGACCCAGTGCGGCGGCGAAGGCCACGATCATTGCGTGTTTACAGTCACGGCAGCCGCCGCTCGGGGATAGATACAGACCATGCGTTATCCGACTTTGTTTTCGCCGTTGACCCTGAACCAGGTGACCCTGCGCAACCGGGTAGTCAGCACCGCGCATGCGGAGGTGTACGCGGAAGCCGGCGGCTTGCCGGGCGAACGCTATATCCGGTATTACGAAGAAAAAGCCAAGGGCGGCCTGGGACTGGCGATTTGCGGCGGCTCCAGCACGGTATCCATCGACAGCCCGCAAGGCTGGTGGAAATCGGTCAACCTGACTACCGACAAGGTGATCGAGCCTTTGTCGCGGCTGGCGGAAGCGATGCACCGGCACGGCGCCAAGATCATGATCCAGGCTACCCACATGGGACGCCGCACGGCATGGCATGGCGAGAACTGGCCGCATTTGGTCAGCCCGTCGGGGATCCGCGAGCCGGTCCATCGCGGCAACGCCAAGATCATCGAGATTGAAGAAATCCGCCGCATCGTCGCCGATTTTGCCGCCGCCGCCAGACGCGTCAAGCAGGCCGGCATGGACGGCATCGAGATTTCCGCCGCCCACCAGCAACTGATCGACCAGTTCTGGAGTCCGCGCGTGAACCAGCGCACCGACGAATACGGCGGCAGCCTGGAAAACCGCATGCGCTTCGGCATCGAAGTATTGACCGCAGTGCGGGAAGCGGTCGGCAGCGATTTCTGCGTCGGCCTGCGCATGTGCGGCGACGAGTTCCATGAAGACGGCGTCGATCACGAAACCGCCAAAGAAATCGCGCAAGCGATGTCGGCCAGCGGCCTGGTCGATTTCCTGAGCGTGGTCGGCTCCGGCGCCGATACCCACAATACCCTGGCCAACTGCATGCCGCCGATGGCGCTGCCGCCAGAACCGTTCGTCCACCTGGCGGCCGGCATCAAGGCAGTGTCCAAGGTGCCGGTGATGCATGCGCAAAGCATACGCGACGCCGGCCAGGCGGAACGCATACTGTCGTCCGGCATGGTCGACCTGGTCGGCATGACGCGCGCGCAGATCGCCGATCCGCACATGGTGATCAAGATCCGCGACGGCCGTGAAGACGAAATCAAGCAATGCGTGGGCGCCAACTACTGCATCGACCGCCAGTACAACGGGCTCGACGTGCTGTGCGTACAGAACGCAGCGACCTCGCGCGAACAGAGCATGCCGCACCAGATCGCCAGGAGCCGCGGACCGAAACGCAAGGTGGTGGTGGTGGGAGCCGGTCCGGCGGGGCTGGAAGCAGCGCGGGTAGCGTGCGAACGCGGCCACGATGTGGTGCTGTTCGAGCGCAGCGATGTCGTCGGCGGCCAGGTCAACCTGGCGGCCAAGGCGCCGCAGCGCGAGCAGATGGCCGGCATCGTGCGCTGGTTCGACATGGAAACCAGGCGCCTCGGGGTCGACCGCCGGCTGGGCGTGAATGCCGACGAAGCCATGATCATGGCCGAACAGCCTGATATCGTGGTGCTGGCCACCGGCGGCAGCAATTACACCAGCCAGGTCGCAGCGTGGGGTATTGCCGAAGGCCTGTCAGTCAGTTCCTGGGACATCCTGCAAGGCCGCATCGCTCCCGGCAAGAACGTGCTGGTGTACGACGGCATCAGCACCCACGCCGGTTTCGGCGTCGCCGATTTCCTGGCCAGCCGCGGCAGCCTGGTGGAAATCGTCACGCCCGACGTCAAGATCGCCGACGATACCGGCGGCACTACTTTCCCGATTTTTTATCGCCGCCTGTACGCGCAAGGCGTGATCCCGACGCCGAACTATTGGCTGGACCGGGTCTACGCCGAGGGCGACAAGAAGGTCGCGGTGCTGCGCAACGAATACACCGAAATACAGGAAGAGCGGGTAGTCGACCAGGTGGTGATTGAAAACGGCATCCTGCCTAACGATCATCTGTACTGGTCGCTCAAGCCGCAATCGCTCAACCGCGGCCAGATCGACGTCAACAAGCTGTTCGCCGCCGAACCGCAGCCGGCGCTGGCGGAAACCCTGGGCGACGGCCGTTTCCTGCTGTTCCGGGTCGGCGACTGCATCTCCATGCACAACATCCACGCGGCGATCTACGATGCGCTGCGGCTGTGCAAGGATTTTTGAGCATGCACGCCTTGGCTTCTTCTCTCAACCACGCCATCACTGTGCTGTTCTGGCTGTCGGTGGCGGGATTGTCCATCGGCCTGGCGCGGCGGGCTGGCTTGTGGCGCGCCGGCCGCGACGCCTCGGTATCCTGGCTGGGCCTGCTGGCGATTCCAAAACGCTATTTTGTCGACCTGCATCATGTGGTGGCGCGCGATCCGTATATCGCCCGCACCCACGTGGCGACCGCCGGCGGCGCGATTGCGGCGATGGCGCTGGTGGCGGTCAATTACGGCCTGATGCTGTATGCCTCGGTCTTGGACAAGGCGATCGGCCTGTTTGCGCTGGTCATGCTGGCCGGCGTGCTGTTCGTCTGGCACCGGCGCCGCACGCCGCCGGCGCGCTTGTCGCGCGGCGCCTGGATGCGCCTGCCCTGGATGCTGGCGGCGTTTGCGCTGGGTTTGCTGGCGCTCGGACTGCTGCCATTGCAATTGATGTCAGGCCTGAGCGCGCTGGTGACGGTGTTGCTGCTGGCAGTGGGGGCCTGGACCCTGACCGTGGGCGCGGCCCGCGGCGGGCCGATGAAACACGCGCTGGCCGGCCTGCTGCACCTGGCCTTCCATCCGCGCCAGGAACGCTTCAGGCATGACGGCAACGGCACGCCGGCCACTGCGCTCAAACCGCTCAAGCTGGAGCAGGGCGAGCTGGGCGTCGGCAAGCCGGTCGAGTTTCGCTGGAACCAGCTGCTCGGTTTCGACGCCTGCGTCCAGTGCGGCAAGTGCGAAGCGGCTTGCCCGGCCTTCGCCGCCGGCCAGCCCTTGAATCCGAAGAAGCTGATACAAGACATGGTGACCGGCATGGCCGGCGGCAGCGACGCAAATTTTGCCGGCAGCCCGTACCCCGGCATTCCGCTCGGCAGGCATCAAGGCCAGCCGCTGGACGCCATCGTGCCGGGCCTGGTCTCTGCCGATACCCTGTGGTCCTGCACCACTTGCCGCGCCTGCGTGCAGGAATGCCCGATGCTGATCGAGCATGTCGACGCCATTGTCGACATGCGCCGCCACCAGACCTTGCAGTTCGGCGAGGTGCCTGGCAAGGGCCCTGAAGTGCTGGCGAACCTGCGCGAAACCGGCAGCGCCGGCGGTTTCGACCTGGGCGTGCGCTACAACTGGGCGATCGACCTCGGTGTGCGGCAGATCGTTCCGGGCCAGGCGGTTGACGTCCTGCTGATGGTGGGCGAGGGCGGTTTCGACATGCGTTACCAGCGCACTCTGCGCGCGCTGGTCAAGGTGCTGCAGGCCGCGGAGGTGGATTTCGCCGTGCTGGGCGCACTGGAAACAGACACCGGCGACGTTGCCCGCCGCCTGGGCGACGAAGCGACATTCCAGGGTATGGCGCAGCACATGATTGCCCAGCTGTCTGCTTTCAACTTCAAGCGGATTGTCACTGCCGATCCGCATGTCATGCACTGCCTGCGCAATGAATATCCGGCGTTCGGCGGCCGCTATGAGGTTTTCCATCACACCACTTTCATGGCGGCGCTGGTGAGTTCCGGAAAAATCAAGCCGAGGGCCGAACCCGCCATCGGCAGCGACCAGCGCTTTACCTATCACGATCCATGTTACCTGGGGCGCTACAACGGCGAGATCGAAGCGCCGCGCGAACTGCTCAAGATGCTGGGCCTGCCGCTGCACGAGATGGAGCGCAGCGGCATGCGCGGGCGTTGCTGCGGCGGCGGCGGCGGCGCGCCCCTGACCGATATCCCCGGCAAGCAGCGCATTCCTGACATCCGCATCCATGACGCCCGCGCCGTGCGCGCCGATACGGTGGTGGTGGCTTGCCCGAATTGCACCGCAATGCTGGAAGGCGTGGTGGGACCGCGCCCGGACGTACGCGACATCGCCGAACTGCTGGCGGCGGCGCTGGAGGATTGACGATGGACATGGCGATACAAAACGGCATCAGGCGCATCAACCCGCGCCGTCCATTCAGCATCAATGCCGATGGCGTCAAGCGCATCGTGCTGGGTCAGCTTGGCGACAACGGCGCCGACGGCAGCCCGGCCGCGCTGCAAAGCCAGCGGCACCAGGACGCAAAACCTCAGCGCCTGGCCGCCGGCGCCGTGACCACGGCTTGTTTGCTGGCGGTAGCGCACAGCGATCGCGGCGCGCTGGATGAACATGCGCGCCAGGCGGTGGCTGCAGCCGCGCTGCTGGCCGACGGCGCGACCGAAGTGGTGCTGCTGGTGTTCGGCGACCTGAACGACGACGCCGCCGCGCTGGGTGCGGACCGCTGCGTCGTGCTGCCGCAATACGGCAACCATGCGTTTGCGCCGGAAGCGGAACTCGCGGCGCTGCAGGCTTTGATGGAAACGCTGCTGCCGGCTCATGTGCTGATTGCCGACGACGGCGTCGCCGGCAGCGACCTCGGCCGGCGCCTGGGCGCAGCCGGGAGTGTGGCCAGCATCGCTACGCATGTGGTCGAAATCAGCAAGGGCGGCCTGGCGGTGTATCACCAGCAAGGCCATCTGCTGGCCCGGCGCAGCCTGGCGCAAGTGGTCCTGCTGGAAACCGATGTCGTGGATGCGCGCCTGCTTTTCCTCGGGCGCGGCCAGCTTGCCGGCGAATTGAGCGCGGCCATCGGCAGCAAGGCGGAGGCGGCTGTTTCGTCCAGTCCATTCGTCGATCTCGGCAGCAAGACCATGGCGGCATCGCAGATGGAACTGGATGAAGCCGATTTCATCGTCTCGGCGGGCAACGGCGTTGACGATGTCGCGCTGTTCAATTCGCTGGCAAATGCGCTCGATGCCGCGGTGGGGGCGAGCCGGGTCGCGGTAGACGACGGCAGATTCCAGCGCGACAAGCAGATCGGCGCCACCGGCAAGACCGTCAGCGCCAGCGCCTACCTGGCGTTCGGCATCTCCGGCGCGGTCCAGCACCTGCAGGGCATCAAGGATTGCCGCCATGTGATCGCGGTCAACCTGGACGCCAGCGCACCGATGATCAAGCGCGCCGACCTCAGCATCATCGGCGACGCCCAGGAATTGATGACGGCGCTGCTGGAGCAGGTGCGGCAAGCCCGCGCCGCGGAGGACGCGTCATGAGCCAGGCCGCCATCAAGCGGATTGCCGTGCTGGTGTCGATAGGCCGCCATCCGGTCAGCGGCGTGCCGCGCTACAGCCGTAACGACGCCGCCGCGCTGGACATGGCCGGCAAGCTGGCGCAGCGCTCCACCGGAGCCAGCATCGATGTGATCCATGCCGGCGACGCCGGCAATCCGGCCCTGCCTGAATACCTGGCGCTGGGCGCGGCTGGCGTCACCGTGGTTGAAGCCGCAGCGTCGCGCGACGTATTGCCGGCATTGCAGTCACAGCTGCAACCATATGACCTGGTGTTATGTGGCAGCCGTGCCGAAGGCGGAACGGCTAGCGGCATGCTGCCTTACCTGCTGGCGGCGCGCCTGGGCTTGCCGTTGCTGGCCGGCGTGATTGCCGTAACGCCTGGCCAGGACAGCATCGTCGCCCAGCAATACCTGCCCAAGGGCCGGCGCCGCGAAGTGGCGCTCAGGCTGCCGGCCCTGATGACAGTCCATCCGCTGGCGCCGAACAGCTTGCGTTACGCCTACGCCAGGCTGCGTAACGGTGAAATCAGGACGCTGGCGTTTTCTGCTTTATCGGCAGCGGCGGGCGACAGTACCGGGGAATGGACGGTCGAACCTGCCAAAGCCGTGCCGCGCAAGCTGGTCGCGCCTGAAAAACGTTCCGGGCATGCCCGCATGCAGGCCGCCACCGTAAGCGAAAGCCGCGGCGGCAAGGTGGTCCAGGACGGCAGCGCGGCCGATAAGGCGCAAGCGGTGCTTGCCTATCTGCGCGAGCACCGCCTGGTCGATTATTGATTTTATAAATGAGTTTGCAACTGGATTTGCAAAGCGGCGGTTCCATCAATGCAATGCATGGAGAAACAATTGAAAGTATCCAAAGAGATTCAATCACTGATCGCCGAGCGCCTGCCTGGCCATAGCCTGGATGCGCCGTTTTACCTGAGCCCGGAAATCTTCGACCTGGATATCCGGGAAATTTTCGGCAAACACTGGATCCATGTGGCGGTCGAGCCGGATATTCCTGAGCCGGGCGATTACGTCACGGTTGAAATCGGCCTCAATTCCATCGTGGTAGTGCGCGACGACGACATGTCGGTGCGTGCTTTTCACAATGTATGCCGCCATCGGGGCGCGCGTTTGTGCTCTGAGCACAAAGGCTCGGTGGGCAACCTGGTCTGCCCTTATCACCAATGGACTTACAACCTGGATGGACAGCTGATCCACGCCGACCACATGGGGGAAAAGTTCGACCGCAGCAAACATGGCTTGAAGCCGGTGCATGTCGAGAACCTGGCGGGTCTGATTTTCATCTGCCTGGCGCAGCAGCCGCCGCAGGATTTTGCGGTCATGCGCGACGCCATGGCGCCCTACCTGCTGCCGCACGGGCTGCAGGACTGCAAGATCGCCAAGCAGGTCGACCTGATCGAGGAGGGCAACTGGAAACTGACCATGGAAAACAATCGCGAATGTTATCACTGCGCGAGCAATCATCCTGAGCTGACCGCCTCGCTGTTCGAGTTCGGTTTCGGCTACCAGTCGGCGCCTGGTAATGCGGAACAGATCGCAGAATTCGACCGCCTGGCTGCGCAACGCTGCGCCGAATGGGAGCGGGGCGGCTTGCCGTCGGCGGAGATCGAGCGGCTGGACGAGCTGATAACCGGCTTTCGCACCCAGCGCCTGCCGCTGGACCGCGCCGGCGAATCGCAGACGCTGGACGGCAAGGTCGCGTCCGGCAAGCTGCTGGGACAGTTCGAGCGCGCCGACCTGGGCGGCCTGTCGTTCTGGACCCAGCCGAATTCCTGGCACCACTTCATGAGCGACCACATCGTCAGTTTTTCGGTCCTGCCCTTGTCGGCGGAACGCACCCTGGTGCGCACCAAATGGCTGGTGCACAAGGATGCGCGCGAAGGCATCGACTACCAGCTCGACAACCTGACCGCGGTGTGGAACGCCACCAACGACCAGGACAAGCGGCTGGTCGAACTGTCGCAGCAAGGAGCGCGCAGCACAGCCTACCAGCCTGGCCCTTATTCACCGTTTACCGAGGGCCTGGTCGAGAAATTCTGCAGCTGGTATATCGGCCGCTTGTCGGCCGGCCTGGCTGCCGGTGCGGGCGCCGGCTCGGCGAACGTCATTGCGATCGCCGTGGAGAATTGATTGAAAGCTGAAATATTGCCAGGGCCGGTCATGGATGCCTATAAACTGAATCGACGGGATTTCTGGGGCAGCATGCCGCCGCTGTGGAACAGCGACAGCGAGGAGATGCTGGTGTGCTGCCAGGTGCGGGCCGAGACGCACGATGTAAAGAGTTTTTTCTTTGCCTCGCCCGGCGGCGGCGCATTTGCATTCCAGCCCGGCCAGTTCATCACGCTGGAGCTGGAAATCAACGGCGAAGCCGTCAACCGTTGCTATACCATTTCATCTTCGCCGGCGCGGCCGCACACGATTTCGATCACGGTCAAGCGTGTTCCCGGCGGACCGGTCTCGAACTGGCTGCACGACAATCTCAAGGCCGGCGACAAGGTCAAGGTGCTGCGCGCAGCCGGCGAATTTACCTGCGCCGTCCATCCGGCGGACAAATACTTGTTCCTCTCGGCCGGCTCCGGCATCACGCCGCTGATGTCGATGTCGCGCGCGCATCATGACCTGTGCGACGACAGGGATATCATCTTCATCCACAGCGCGCGCACGCCGGACGATATCATCTTCGAGCGCGAGCTGAGTCTGATCGCCGCCAGTCAGCAAAATTTCCGCACCCGTTTCATCTGCGAGCGGCTGGGCCAGCGGCGCGACTGGTCGGGGCCGACCGGCATGCTGTCGCTGCCGGCGCTGAAACTGATGGCGCCCGATTTCATGGACCGGGAAATATTCGTCTGCGGTCCAGCACCCTACATGAAAGCGGTGCGCAACATGCTGGACGAAGCCGGTTTCGACCGCGCCCGCTACCACGAAGAAAGTTTTTCCTTCGAGACGCTGCAACAGGAAAGCGGGCCGCAGGCAACACCCGAAAACGCCCCCGCAGCAACCGGCTTCGAAGTCAATTTCCAGAAAAGCATGCGCCAGATCACCTGCGGTCCGCAGCAGCACGTACTGGAAGCCGCCCGCAACGCAGGCGTCCGCCTGGCATCCTCCTGCGCCCAAGGCATGTGCGGCACCTGCAAGGTAAAGCTGGTGTCAGGGACGGTAAACATGCAACACAAAGGCGGCATCCGCCAACGCGAAATCGACCAAGGCATGGTGCTCCTCTGCTGCAGCAAACCGCTAAGCAACCTGGTCGTAGACAAATAATTAGGGTCAGAGTCGAATTGTTTTTGAAATTAATTCGACTCTGACCCTAATTAAAGCTGCAATATCGATTGGAATATATTGAAGGGGGTGGGCATGGATTCGGTACGGAAATTGTGTTGCTTGATCGTCGCGCTGGTTTGCTTGGCTGGTGCGGGAGGGGCGGCGGCGGATGGCAAGCCGGGGATCAAGATCGGTTATGTGGAAGGATGGTCGGATAGCGTGGCGACTACTTATGTCGCGGCGCAGATCATCCGGCAGCATTTGGGCTACGAGGTCAAGCTGGTGCCGGTTTCCGCCGGGCTCATGTGGCAGGGCGTGGCGCGCGGCGACCTGGACGCTACCATGTCGGCCTGGCTGCCGGTGACGCAGGGCGCGTATTACGAGAAGCTGAAGGACAAGGTGGTGAACCTGGGGGTGAATTATCCGGGCGCCAGGATAGGGCTGATCGTGCCTGCTTATGTGAATGCCGCCAGCATCGCCGACTTGCCGGCGCAGAAGGCTGCGTTCGAGGGGCGCATCGTCGGCATCGATGCCGGCGCCGGGGTCATGACCAAGACCGAACTGGCGATCAAGGACTACGGGCTGGATTACAAGCTGATGCCCAGTTCGGGCAGCGGCATGGTGGCCGAGCTGGAGCGTTCGATCCGCAACAACAAGGCGATCGCGGTGACCGGCTGGGTGCCGCACTGGATGTTCGCCAAGTGGAAACTCAAGTTCCTGGACGATCCGAAAAAGGTCTACGGCGAAGCCGAGCATGTCGACAGCATCGCTAATCCCGGCCTGGAAGCGAAGGCCAGGCCGGTCAACGATTTGCTGAAGCGTTTCGCATGGCAGCCGGGCGAAATCGACAGCGTCATGCTGGCCGTTGAAAACGGCGCCAAGCCGGAAGCGGCGGCCAAGCAGTGGGTCGACGCCAATCCGCAGCGCGTCAGCCAGTGGCTTGGTAAGTGAAGGCGTTGTTATCTTGGCGGCTGCACGTCAGCTGAGGCTGCTGCCGTGACGGTATCGCCGCCCAGGGCCTGGTACAGCTTGACCTGGCTGGTCAGCAGGTTGAGATTGTTGTCGGCCAGGGCGCTCTCGGCGTTGCGCCGGGTTTCCTGCGCGTCCAGCCAGGTTTTCAGCGGCACTGCGCCGGCGCGATAGCGTTCCTCGTATAAACCCTCGATACGGCTTGCCGCAGCCAGCGCCTGGGCCAGTTTTTGTCCTTGGGCCTGGAACTGGCTGCGCGCCGACAAGGCTGTTTCGACGTCGCTCAGCGCCTTGTAAAAAGCCTGGCGGAAATCGATGACCGCCTTGTCGTAATCCGCCTTGGATACCGCGATGCTCAATTGCATCTGGTTCCACTGCAGGAACGGGAAAGCCAAGGTCGTTCCCAGCGTTCCGATCGGATTCTGCAGCAGGTTCGACAGCGCCGTGCTGCTGCTTCCCAGCGTACCGGTCAAGACCAGCGACGGATAATAACTGGCGCGGGCGTCGTCGACGCCGGCCAGCAGCTTGCGCAGCCGCAGTTCCGCGGCGTGCAGGTCTGGCCGGCGGCCGAGCAGCTGCGACGGCAAGCCGGCATCGACCGTCGGCAGGACGGCGGCGGCAAGCTTGCCGCTTTCCGCATAACGCAGTTCCGGCGGTCCGTCGAACAGCAGCGCCAGCGCGGCGCGTGTCTCCATCAATTCTTGCAGCAGCTGGGTGTGGCTGGCTTGCTGCGCGGCGAGAGAGCGCTCCGCCTCCAGCAGCTCCAGCGACGACACCGCGCCGGCGTCGTATTGCAGGCGCACCAGTTCCAGGATCTTGCCGACATACGCCATGCTTTGTTCGCTGACGGCGATGCGTTGCTGCAGGTTGGCGATCTTCCAGTACAGGGTGGCGGTGGTGCCGGCCAGGGCCAGCGCGGTGCTGTCGCGGTCTTCGGCGGTAGCCAGGGCTTCCCATTCGGCGGCGTCGCGCCGGCTGGCCAGCTTGCCCCACAAATCCAGTTCGTAGGAGACGGTGCCGCTGAGGGCCTGGTTGCGCGTGCTGACGGGCGAGCCGCGCAAATTGCGGCTATTGCTGCTGCTGACATTCAGCGCGACGGTGGGATTGATGGTTGCCAGGCCGGCTTGCAACTGCGCACGCCGCACCAGCACCGTCGCTGCCGCCAGGTCGTTGTTGCGGGCCAGCGCCAGTTCCACCAGCTGGTCCAGTTGCGGATCGTTGAAGTTGCGCCACCAGCGGTCCTTGCGGATGGCGTCGCCGGTGCTCTCGGCCTGCTTGTTTTGCCACGCCGCCGGCGTCGTCACCGCCACCGGCTGGTAGGGCGTGCGCAGGGTGGAGCAGGCGGCCAGCAAGCCGCAGGCGAGCAGGCAAAGGGAGGTATTGAGATAGCGCATGTTTTTCATTCTCTGGCCAAGGCTTCCACCGGATCCAGGCGGGCTGCATTGCGGGCCGGCAAAAAGCCGAAGATGATGCCGATCAGGGTCGAACAGGTGCAAGCCACCACGATCGAGGTCAGCGAATAATGCATCTGGAAACTGCCGTTGACGCCGGACAGGCTGGAAAAAAGCGCGCCGATGCCGAGCGCCAGCGAGATGCCCAGGATGCCGCCCAGCAGGCAGACCAGTATCGCTTCGATCAGGAACTGCCGCATGATGTCGGACTGGCGCGCGCCTACCGCCATGCGCACGCCGATTTCCTGGATCCGTTCGGTGACCGACACCAGCATGATGTTCATCACGCCGATGCCGCCGACCACCAGCGAAATCACGGCGATCATCGACACCAGCAGGGTCAGGGTAGCGGTGGTGGCTTCGATGGTCTTGCGGATGCTGTCGCTGTTCTGTATGAAAAAATCCTTGCTGCCGTGGCGCTGGGTGAGCAGCTTGACGATGCTTTTTTCCGCCGCGGCAGGCGAGGCGGCGTCGCTGACGCGCACCGAAATCGATTGCAGGTGGGACTGTCCAATGATGCGCGTCAGCGCCGTGGTATAGGGCACCCACAGGGTCAGGCTGCTGCCGCCGCCAAAGGCGTTCTTTTCTTTTTTCGCGACGCCGACGATGCGGCAGGGGATGTTCCCCAGCATCAGCACCTGTCCGATCGGATTATCGTTCTTGCCGAACAGTTTCCGGCGCATGTTGTGATCGATCACCACTTCCTGCATCTGGTGCCTGACGCTGGCCGCGGTGAACGGCCGGCCTTCCGCCATCTGCACGTCGTGCACGCGGAAATGCTGCTCGCCCACGCCTTGCAGCGAAGCGCTGACCGAGATGTTGCGGTAACGCACGGTCGCCGCGGTGCTGATGCCGGGCGTGGCGCTGTCCGCGTATACCTGCTGCGCCAGCACATCGGCGTCGGCCGAAACCAGCGAACGCACCGCCGCCGCTTTTTCGTCGCCCCAGTCCTTGCCAGGATAGATGGTGATGGTGTTGGTGCCGAGGAAGCTGATGTCCTTGAGGATCTGCCGGCGCGATCCTTCGCCCAGCGCCACCACCGACACCACCGAAGCAATACCGATGATGATGCCCAGCATGGTCAGGAAACTGCGCAGCCGGTGCGACTTCATGGCCAGCCAGGCCATCCGGCAGGCTTCGATCACGCTGGCGCCGGTGGCGCGCCATGACGATTCGCGGTCGGGTTCGATCTGCGGCAGGCCGGCAGCGGCCGTGTCGGCGGCCTGGCCCGGTCGCAGGCGGTCGGCGACGATTTCGCCGTCGCTGATTTCAATGATGCGCTGGGCGTATTCGGCAACCCGCATGTCGTGCGTGACGATGATGACGGTGTGGCCTTCGGCATGCAGCTCTTGCAGGATCTTGATGACTTCCTGGCCGCTGTGGCTGTCCAGCGCGCCGGTCGGTTCGTCGGCCAGGATCACCTGGCCGCCGTTCATCAGCGAGCGCGCAATGCTGACGCGCTGCTGCTGCCCGCCCGACAGCTGGCTGGGACGGTGGTGGGTGCGGTTGGCCAGGCCGAGCCGCGCCAGCAGCGCTTGCGCGCGCTGCCTGCGCAGCGCCGCCGGTTTGCCGGCATAGATTGCAGGGATTTCGACATTGCTGGCGGCGTCGAGGTCGGGCAGCAGGTGGTAGCGCTGGAAAATGAAACCGAAATGCTCGCGCCGCAGATGCGCCAGGGCATCGGCCGCCATCTCGCCGGTAGCCTGGCCGGCGACCAGGTAGCTGCCGCTGCTGGGACGGTCGAGGCAGCCGAGAATGTTCATCAAGGTCGATTTGCCCGACCCGGAAGGGCCGACCAGCGCCACCATTTCACCGGCGGCGATCTTCAGGTTGATGTTGTTGAGGACGGTGACGGTTTCTTCGCCGGACGGAAACTGCCGGTACAGTCCCGTCAGCTCTAACAAGGCTGGCTTCATCTTCAATCCATTATCACGGCGGCGGAATCGGCCGGCGCCGGCGCGCCGTTGTCTTCTCCCAGGATCACCTGTTCCCCGGCCTTCAACCCGTCCAGCACCTGCGCACGGACGTTATTGATGCCGATCCGCACCTGGCGCGTGGCGACGCTGTGCTTGCCGTCCTTGGTTTCCAGCACCTTGACCTGGTAGCGGCCATCCTTGCCGCGTTCGCCCAGGGCCGTTGACGGGATCGCCAGCGCGCCCTTGACTTCGCTCAATACGATAGAGACCTGCGCCGTCATTGAAATGCGCAGCTTGTTGTCGGGATTGGGGATGTCGAACAGGGCGTTGTAGTAGATCGGTGCGGCGTTGGCGTCGCTTTTTTTCTTGCCGTCGCTGCTATCGCTGCCGATCGAATCCGGCGCCAGGTCGACCGAACGCAGCTTGCCCTGGAAGCGGTGGTCCGGATCGCCCAGGATGGTGAAGAAGACCGGCTGCTGCGGCTTGACGCGGATCACGTCGGCTTCCGACACCAGCGCTTTCACCGTCATGGTTTTCAGTTCGGCCAGGATGATGATGGTCGGCGCCAGCTGGGCGGAATTGACGGTCTGTCCTTCCTTGGTCACGATAGACACCACCTTGCCGTCCATCGGCGCGGTGATCTTGGTGTAGCCGAGGTTGAGCTTGGCGGTGCTGACCGTGATCTTGGCCTGTTCGATCTGCGCATTCAGCGATTCGATGTCGGCCAGCGTCGCTTGCAGCGTCGCCTCCGCGGTTTCATAACTTTCGCGCGAACCGGCGTCGCCCGCCAGCAGGCGCTGCTGGCGTTTGAAATTCAGCTGGGCCTGGACCAGGCTGGCCTGCTTGGAGCGCAGCTGGGCACGTACTTGCGTGAGCGCAAATTCGGCATTTTCCAGCGCATTTTGCTGCGTCAGCGAATCGATTTCGGCAACCAGCTGTCCCTTTTTCACTTCCTGTCCCAGCACTACCTTCAGCGATTTCAGCTGGCCCGATGCCTGGGCGCCGACGCTCACCTGCTGCAACGCTTCCAGCGAGCCGTTGGCCAGCACCGTATCCTGGATATCGGCGGTGACGACCGGCGCGGTCAGGTATTGCGTTTCTTTGCCGCCATGGAAGAAAAACCGGTAAAGGACAAACGCGATCAGCAAAAGCAGGGCTGCGGATACGAGATAGGCGGCGATTTTTTTGTTGGATGGACGCATGGCGGAAGTTGAGGGATTGCTCGGCGCGCCATTTTTTACTGCAAAAAAATAGAAAAAATAGCATGAAGCCGCATCTTAGCATCGTGCTATTAAGATTCGATTAAGACGAATTCCCGCCGCGCGGGCTGCCGGTGCTCAAGAAAAAGCCGAAGCCATGCCGGAATGCGGACGGCTTCGGCAAAAACGCATCGGGTGGTGGATGGGCACGGATACGATGCGTCAGGGAAAGGGGGATTCAGAAGGTCTTGGTCAGCGACAGCACCAGCGTGGTGGCCAGCGGGTTGGACACTTCGGCCTGGCCTGCCGAATTCAGCACGCCGGTGGTGTAGTGGTCATAAACGCCATTCTTGCCCCAGCCTTTGGTGAGCGCGCCGGCGACGGTCCAGCCGCCGTCAAACGCCTTGGACAGGGCGATTTTGCCGTCCTGGAAACTGTAGGCGGAAAAATTCCTCACCCGTTCGTTGCCGTAATGCAGCAGCAGGTTGTAGCCGCTGCCGAGGTCGAACGTGCCGTTCAGGTCCAGGTAACCCGAACCGCGGCTGTGCTGGCCGCTGCCTATGCCCAGCGTCGCGCTGTTGTAGCCGAAATAGTCGGGCGTGTAAGTCAGCCAGTATTTGACGTTGAACCATTTGTAGGTCAGCGAGGCGACCGCTTCGCCGTAGTTGTATTTGGTTTTTGCAAACGACGCCTCGGCGCCGGGGTAGAGGTAATAGTAGATCTGCCCGGTGTAGGTGAAATCGCCGGCCGTGCCGGTGTAACCGCCGTACAGGTCCCACTCGACCGAGCCGCCTTCGATGAAATGATCGCTGACGGTCGACATCCAGGTGCCGGCAAACAGGCCGCTCGGATGCGCATAATCGAAGCCGCCCTGGATCGCCGGCTTGCCCCAGGTCTGGCGGAAGCCGCGCGACACGTATTGCGAGGCGATGGTGACGTTGGCGGTGAACGGCGATGCAGCTGCGGCTGCCGGTGCTGCGGCGGCCGGCGCCGGAGCGGCGGCGCTGTCGGCGGTCTGGGCCGATGCCGGCAACTGGAAACCGAATGCGACGGCGGCGGCAAGCCACGGATAACTGCGGATCCTGCTGGATTTCTGAAGCATGCTGACAACTCCCCTTTGGTGTATTTCCATTTTGATATCAATCGCCTGTCTTGCCGATTGCGCCTTCGCGATATCGTGATAGCAAGCGATTGCAGCAACAGGAAACAAGGCTGTGCGGCTCGCTCGGTTTTATTGCTCGCTTCGATACCTGCAGATAATTATTGTCCCGGCCGGAAAACCTAACTCCCTGCAATTGCGACTAAAAATGATGGAATTGCGACATAAAAAAATCGATGGGCGCCGGCTAGTCATGGCACGACAAGTGCTTCGTCGTTTTTGATTAAGTGCTTGTCGTAAATCGCCATCCGGCAAAAAACCTTTGTCGCGACTATGTGAATAACGTAAGACGAATTTTTCTCATGGATTTCCCGCCGCCGTGAAGGGCGCCGGACAACTCGTTGCCGCTTGTCTTCCCAGCCGTGCTGCACATACACTCTGCAGCAGTGGATTTGAAACAAGCGGGCAAGGACGGCCAGACCCGCACGCTAGCGATTTGTTGCAGTGAGGAATGATCCCGGCTGCAATAGCGTCGAATGCACAATCAGGAGACAGGTAATGAAGTCTGCAAAAGTAGTAGTCGACCGTTTGTACAAGGTCTTCGGCAATAACCCGCAGTCAGCCCTGGACATGCTGGAGAGAGGGCAGTCGAAAGACCAGATATTTGCCGAGACCGGGCAGGTGGTCGGCGTGCAAAACGTATCGTTCGAGGTGCAGGAGGGCGAGATATTCGTGCTGATGGGCCTGTCCGGTTCGGGCAAGTCGACCCTGATCCGGCTGATCAACCGCCTGGTCGATCCCAGCGCCGGCAATGTGCTGGTGGATGGCCAGAACGTGGCGCAGATGACGAATTCGCAATTGATCAAGCTGCGCCGGCGCGACATGAGCATGGTGTTCCAGTCGTTTGCGCTGATGCCGCACCGGACGGTGCTGTCGAACGCATGCTTCGGCCTGGAAGTGGCCGGGGTCGGCAAGAAAGAGCGCGAGCGACGCACCATGGCGGTGCTGGAACAGGTCGGCCTGGCCTCGTTCGCCGGCAAGCTGCCGTGCGAGTTGTCGGGCGGCATGCAGCAGCGGGTCGGGCTGGCGCGCGCGCTGGCGGTCAACCCGTCGCTGATGATCATGGACGAAGCGTTCTCCGCGCTCGATCCGCTCAAGCGCAAGGAAATGCAGGACGTGCTGCTGGATTTGCAAAAGGAGCAACGGCGCACCATCATTTTCGTCTCGCACGACCTGGAAGAAGCGCTGCGCATCGGCAGCCGCATCGCCATCATGGAGGGCGGCCGGCTGGTGCAGGTCGGCACCGCCCAGGAAATCATCGATCACCCTGCCGAAGAATATGTGCGCGCCTTTTTCGACGGCGTCGACACCAACCGCTATCTCACCGCCGGCGACCTGATGCAGACCGATGCCGTGCCCCTGGTGGCTTCCGCCGGCGAGGTGCAGGCCAACGGCGAGCTGTACCGCAGCAGCCGCTCCGACTATGCCTTCGTGGTCGACGCCGCACGCAAGGTGCAAGGCATCGTCGCCACCCGCCGCCATGCCGACGCCAGCGGCAACCTGCAGCTGAACGGGCTGGACCGGATCGACGTGATCCACCACCGCAGCAACCTGGAAGATGTGATGGACCGGCTGATCAGCAGCCGCAGCCCATTGCCGGTGGTGGACGGAGACGGCTGCTATTGCGGCGCGATCAGCCAGTCCATGGTGCTCCAAGCTTTGTCAAAATCCCGAGGTTCGCATGTCTGAGCATCTTCCGCTAGGGCGCTGGGTCGACCAGTTCGTCCATTACATACTCGATAAGCACGGCAACAGTTTCGACAGTTTCGGCAACGCCATCAGCTGGTTTGCCGAAACCATCGAGCACGGCCTGCAGGTTTTGCCGCTATGGCTGCTGATGGGCTTTTTCATCGTGCTGGGCATTTGGCGCGTCGGCTTCAAGTTCGCGCTGTTCACCGTGGTGTCTTTTTTCGTCATCTACAACACCGGGTTCTGGGACCAGACCATCGTCACCCTGGGGCTGACCATTTCATCGACCCTGATCAGCCTGGCGCTGGGCATCCCGGTCGGGGTCTGGGCCGCCAAGAGCAAGCGGGTGGCGATGGTGGTGCGTCCCATCCTGGACCTGATGCAGACCATGCCGGCCTTCGTCTACCTGATCCCGGCCGCCATGATGTTCGGCCTGGGCCGGGTGCCGGGCATATTGTCCACCGTGATTTTTGCGATGCCGCCGGCGGTGCGCCTGACCGCGCTCGGCATCCGCCAGGTCAACAACGAGATCGTCGAAGCCGGCCAGGCTTTCGGCTGCACCGGCTGGCAGCTGCTGTACAAGGTGCAGTTCCCGAACGCCTTGCCCTCGATCATGGCCGGCATCAACCAGACCATCATGATGGCGCTGTCGATGGTGATCATCGCTTCCATGGTGGGCGCCGGCGGCCTCGGCAACGATGTGCTGGCCAGCATCCAGCGGCTCGACATCGGCCTCGGTTTCGAGAGCGGCCTGAGCGTGGTGCTGCTGGCGATCATCCTCGACCGCATCACCGAAAGTTTCGGCCGCACGCCGGAAGCCGGCAAGGTGCAGCGCTTTTTCCGGCTGCGCAAATGGTTTCGCAAGAGTCCTGCGCTGGCCGCCGGCTAAGGGCAGGGGAAAAGGGCCGCAACAGATAGCAGCAATGTGATCCGCGCGCCGGAGGTCCGGCGCCGGTAGCCATAATGGAGGCAGGATGTCTTCGTACCAAGCCGCTTCGACACCGGGAACGCCGTCAACGCCCATGCTGCCGCCGGGCGCCGCGCCGGCGCCGGTGCTGCACTTCGGTTTCCTGACCTTGCCGAATTTCTCGATGATCGCTTTCGCCAGCGCGATTGAAGTCTTGCGCATGGCCAACTACATCAGCCGCCAGACCCTGTATCGCTGGTCGGTGATCAGCGTCGACGGCGCGCCGGCGCAGGCCAGCAACGGCTTGCCGATTACGCCGACGCTGACCCTGGAGCAGGCCGGCACGCCGGATATCCTGTTTGTCTGCGGCGGCGTCAAGATCCACGAGGCGGTCGACGAAAAACTGAACGCCATGCTGACCCAGCTGGCGCGGCGCAATGTCAGGCTGGGCGGCATCTGCACCGGCAGTTATGCATTGGTCAAGGCCGGCTTGATGAACGGCTACCAATGCGCCATCCACTGGGAAAACATTTCCGCGCTGCGCGAAGAATTTCCGCGTGTGCTGTTTACCGAGGGACTTTTTGCGGTAGACCGCGACCGTCTTACCTGTTCCGGCGGCACCGCACCCATCGACTTGATGCTGAACCTGACCGCCAACCGCTACGGCAAGACGCTGGCGGCCGAGATTTCCGAGCAGTTCATCCTGGAACGCATACGCGACGGCGCCTACCAGCAACATATCCCGATTGCAGCCCGGCTCGGCTTCAGCCGCAAGGAACTGATCGAAGTCGCCAGGCTGATGGAAACCCACATCGAGGAAACCTTATCCTTTGAAGAAATCGCCAGGCTGGTGGGTTTGTCGCAACGCCAACTGCAGCGCATGTTCAAGTATTACCTGGATGTCACGCCCACCCATTATTACCTGCAGCTGCGCTTGCGGCGCGCGCGCGAGCTGCTGCTGCAGACCACCATGTCGATCATGAGCGTGACGGTGGCTTGCGGGTTCCAGTCGTCCTGTCATTTCAGCAAGGCCTACCGCAACCAGTTCGGCCGTTCTCCCAGCAGCGAACGGCACCTGCGCCATCCCTACCTGTCCGCGGTCGACGAACTGCCGCCTTTGCCGGGTTTGCCGCTGGCAGTCGACGAGCTGCTTGACGCCGGCAGGCAATAGCATGTCGCAATCGGTCTAAAGCCCAGCCCGGATGCGATGTAATTTCTTACCTGTACCGGTGCGCATGATTTATTCCTGTTGCGTCTGCGTGCATGCTCTTTCCATTCATCTTGTGCCGATGCCCGCATCGGACTGTCATCTTTGTTTCAGGAGAAAAAAGCAATGAAATCATTCAGCTTGATGGTCGCCGGCGTCGGCGTGGCGTGCGGCCTGCTGGCGCCGGTGCAGGCACAGGAACCGACATCGTGCCAGACCGTGCGTTTTGCCGATGTCGGCTGGACCGACATCGCCGCCACCACCGGCCTGGCTTCCGCCGTGTACGAGGGACTGGGTTACCACACCAGCAAGACCATCGCTTCGGTGCCGATCACCTTTGCCGGAGTGAAGAACAAGCAGATCGACCTGTTCCTCGGTTACTGGGCGCCGACCATGGATCCCATCATCGCCCCCTTCGTCAAGGAAAAATCGCTCAAGGTGCTGCCTACGCCGAACCTGACCGGCGCCAAATACACGCTGGCGGTGCCGACCTATGCCTACGATGCCGGCCTCAAGACTTTCGCCGATATCGCCAAGTATTCGAAAGAGCTGGACGGCAAGATCTACGGCATCGAGCCCGGCAATGACGGCAACGCGCTGATCCAGGGCATGATCAGCAAGAACCAGTTCAACCTGAAGAATTTCAAGATGGTGGAATCGAGCGAGGCCGGCATGCTGATCGAGCTGGGGCGGGCGGTCAAGCAAAAGAAATGGATCGTGATCCTGGGCTGGGAGCCGCATCCGATGAATGTGCAGCAAAAGATCAGCTACCTGAGCGGCGGCGACGATGTATTCGGTCCCAATTACGGCGAAGCCAAGGTATATACGGTGGCGGCCAACGACTATGCGACGCGTTGCCCGAACGCCGACAAGCTGGCCGCCAACCTGCAGTTTTCCACCGGCATCGAAAACCAGCTGATGGGACGCATCATGGACAAATCCGATCCCAAGGCCGCGGCCAAGGAATGGCTGAAGAAGAATCCCGAGATCCTGGACAAGTTGCTGGCCGGGGTCAAGACCTTCGACGGCAAGGACGGCCTGCCGGCGGTGAAGACTTCGCTGGGGCTGTAATGGCGTGATGCTTATTGGATTTCATAACGGCTTCCATCTTCATAACAACAAGAGGAGACACAATGTCTGAAAATCGTGGCGTGGTTTATATCGAGCAGGGCAAGGTCGAAATACAGTCGATCCCGTTTCCCAAGCTAGACAATCCGCAAGGCAGGAAAATCGAGCATGGCGTGATCCTGAAAGTGGTTTCCACCAACATCTGCGGCTCCGACCAGCACATGGTGCGCGGCCGCACCACCGCCCAGGCCGGGCTGGTGCTGGGCCATGAAATTACCGGCGAAGTGATCGAGGTCGGTTCCGATGTCGAAACCATCAGGAAGGGCGACCTGGTTTCGGTGCCTTTCAACGTCGCCTGCGGCCGTTGCCGCACTTGCAAGGAACAGCACACCGGCGTCTGCGAAACCGTCAATCCGGCGCGCGCCGGCGGCGCTTACGGTTATGTCGACATGGGCGGCTGGATAGGCGGCCAGGCCGAGTACGTGATGGTGCCTTACGCCGACTTCAATTTGCTGCGTTTCCCCGACAAGGAACAGGCGATGGGCAAGATCCGCGACCTGACCTGCCTGTCGGATATCCTGCCGACCGGCTACCACGGCGCGGTGACCGCCGGCGTCGGTCCCGGCGCCACGGTGTATGTCGCCGGCGCCGGCCCGGTCGGCCTGGCCGCGGCCGCCTCGGCGCGCTTGCTGGGAGCGGCGGTGGTGATCGTCGGCGACGTCAATCCGCTGCGGCTGGTGCATGCGCGCAGCGTCGGTTTCGAAACGGTAGACCTGTCCCTCGATGCTTCGCTGGGCGAACAGATCACGCAGGTCCTGGGCGTGCCGGAAGTGGATTGCGCAATCGACTGCGTCGGTTTCGAAGCGCGCGGCCATGGCCATGCCGGGGCGCAGTCGGAAGCGCCGGCGACCGTGCTCAATTCACTGATGGAGGTGACCCGCGTAGCCGGCAAGATCGGCATCCCGGGGCTGTACGTGACCGACGATCCGGGCGCCGTCGACAGCGCCGCCAAGCGCGGCAGCCTGAGCATCCGCCTCGGGCTGGGCTGGGCCAAGTCGCACAGCTTCCATACCGGGCAGACGCCGGTGATGAAATACAACCGGCAGCTGATGCAGGCGATCCTGTGGGACCGCATCAAGATCGCCGAGATTGTCGGCGTTGAAGTGATTAGCCTGGACCAGGCGCCGGCCGGTTACCAGCAGTTCGATGCCGGCGCGCCGAAGAAGTTTGTCATCGATCCGCATCGCTTGCTGCAAAAAGCCGCCTGAGCAACATCGGCTTGATGGCCTGCTGACGGCCTTTTTTTGCGCCGTCAGGGGCTGCTCACGCAGGCGCCAGCAGCGCCTGGAACCGGTCCAGGATCGTGACCACGCTGTCGTCGGACAACGCCAGCAGCGCTTCTCCCACATACCACTCGACATAACTTTGCTGTGGCAAGGCGGCGTGCCTGGCTTCGCCGAACAGCCAGACGCCTTGCTCCCGGGCCAACTGGTCACGCGCGGCATTCGCTGCCTCACGCTCGATCGGCAGGTAGAGATGCAGCATGTTGCAATGCGGCTGGCGCGGATTGACCTGCCATAGCGGGTAACGCGCCAGCAGCTGGTACAACTCCCGGGTGCGCTGCAGGTAGGCCGGCATGCGCGCCAGTTTTTCGTCGAAGCGCATTGCCGCCGCCACCACATAGGGCGAGCGCTGGTAGACGTTGCCGCCCAGCCGTTTCATCCATGCCGAGGTGCGGCCGATGAAATCGCGGCTGCCCAGCAGCATGGCGCCGCCCAGGCCGCCGATGCCCTTGTAGAACGAGACGTACGCGCTGTCGAAGCCGGCCGCCACGCTGTCCAGCGGCTTGCCGTAGCCGGCGGCAGCTTCCCACAGGCGGGCGCCGTCCAGGTGCAGGTGAATGTGTTGTTCATGGCAGTGTCGCTTGACCGCTTCCAGCTCTTCCCATGCCGGCAGCTGGCCGCCGATTTCACGCATGGGCAATTCGTACAGCGCGGCTCCCAGGCGGTCGGGAACGGCTTCGAGGTCGTCCACCGTCCATGGCCGGTGCGGACTGCCGACGTTGAGCGCGGTGAAATGGTCGAGCAGCTGGTAATTGCTGCTTTCGTGCAGCAAGACATGGGCGGTAGGATGCAGCGCCACCAGCCGGTTGTTCCTGTCCTGGCAAGCGATGCGAAGCGCGACGGCCTGGGCAAGCGTCCCGGTAATCACGAAACGGGCGGCCTCGAAACCCAGCAGTGCGGCAACCTTGTTTTCGAAATCCTGGACCAGGGCGCCTTCGCCGTAGCTGTCGTGGCGGATGCCGTGCGCCTGGCACCAGGCGGCCATCTCGGCAAAATCCTGGGCGGCAGGACGCGGCGCGGCGCCGGAAAAGAAGGTATGGCATTGATTGCGCAGATCGGCGTTTGACATGGCTTGCGGCTCAGGCCCGTGGGCCAGGTTAGGAAGGGGATTGCCATCTTACCCGGATTCGGCATTTCGGCTGAACATGTCTAATTGGTAATATTGCGGAGTTTGGCTTATGCCCTACAAGAAAATGTCATCGCGTCCCACCCGTGACTTGGCCGTAAAATTAAATATTGTCGTGCTTGTCGGAAAAGGACAAACACTTGTCAGCTACGGAAAATAGGCCAGCCTGTGCAAGGACAAAATGATGCCAAGGAATAGCACTGCAACCGATTGCCGAATATGGCTTCAATTATGGCTTCAATTGAAGCCCGGATCAGGGCTGTTGCGCTGTACCCTGGCGTTGTCGTGTCCCGTGCGCCGCTTGCCGTTTGCCGGGAAAAATACTTCAACCCACCCAGGAGTTGTCATGAACGTTAGCACCATGTTTTGCCAGTGTAGCCAGTCGGGTTTCCTATGAACATCAGCACATTCGATTTATTCAAGGTCGGCATCGGCCCCTCCAGTTCGCATACGGTGGGACCGATGATTGCCGCCAATCGGTTTGCTGCGCATTTGCACGACAGCGGCCTGCTTGACGCCGTGCATGCGGTCAGGGTCGAGCTGTACGGTTCGCTGGGCGCGACCGGTAAAGGCCACGGCAGCGACAAGGCGGTGCTGCTTGGCCTGGAAGGCAACCTGCCGGACAACATCGACCCGGACCATGTCGAGCCGCGCCTGGCGGAAATCCGCAGTACGAAAAAACTGCTGCTGAACGGCAGCCATCCGATTGGTTGCGTGGAGAAAGAGCATGTGCTGTTTTTCCGCCGCGAAGCCTTGCCGCAACATCCGAACGGCATGCGTTTTGTCGCCCTGGATGCTGCCGGCAGCGTGATCGCGGAAAAAGAATACTACTCGGTCGGCGGCGGTTTTGTGGTCAGCAAGGAAGGCCAGCGCGTCAACCTGGTGCAGGCGGGCAGCGTGCAAAACGAAGGCGAGCTGCCGTATCCGTTCCATTCCGGCGACGAACTGTTGCGCATGTGTGCGCAAAGCGGTTTGACGATTGCCGCGCTGATGATGGAAAACGAAAAGCACTGGCGTTCGGCGGAAGAAGTGCGGAGCAAGCTGCTCGGCATCTGGGATGTGATGGCGGCGGCGGTAAAGCGCGGCTGTTCGATAGACGGCGAATTGCCGGGCCCGATGCGGGTCAAGCGCCGCGCCTCCGAACTGTACCGGCAGTTGAAGGAGCGCTCCGAGGAATCGTTCACGGATCCTTTGTCCATGCTGGACTGGGTCAACCTGTATGCAATGGCGGTGAATGAAGAGAACGCCGCGGGCGGACGGATCGTCACCGCGCCTACCAACGGCGCCGCAGGCGTATTGCCGGCGGTGCTGCATTACTACACCAAGTTCATTCCCGGTTCGAATAAAGACGGCGTCATGACCTTCATGCTGACGGCGGCCGCGATCGGCCTGATCTACAAGGAAAACGCTTCCATCTCCGGCGCCGAAGTCGGCTGCCAGGGCGAGGTCGGCGTCGCCTGTTCGATGGCGGCGGGAGCGCTGGCTGCGGTCCTGGGCGGCACGCCGGAGCAGATCGAGAACGCTGCCGAAATCGGCATGGAGCACAACCTCGGCATGACTTGCGATCCGGTCGGCGGACTGGTGCAGATTCCCTGCATAGAACGCAATGCGATGGGCGCGGTGAAGGCAATCAACGCCGCCCGCATGGCCTTGCGCGGCAACGGTAAACATTATGTGTCGCTGGACAATGTGATCAAGACCATGATGCAGACCGGCGCCGACATGAAGACCAAATACAAGGAAACATCACGTGGCGGTCTGGCGGTAAATGTCATTGAGTGCTGAGTAGCAGTCAGCAATAACAGTGGTTCCGGAACTTTGAGGAGTGTATGAGTAAATATTCGATATTCAGCCTGATCCGCAACGGGCTCTCCTACCATGAGAACTGGCAGCGGGCCTGGAAGAGTCCGGAACCGAAAAAGGAATACGACATCGTCATCGTCGGCGGCGGCGGCCACGGCCTGGCTACCGCCTATTACCTGGCCAAGGTGCACGGCTTGCGCAATATCGCGGTGATCGAAAAAGGCTGGATAGGCGGCGGCAACACCGCCCGCAACACCACCATCGTGCGCTCGAACTACCTGTGGGACGAGTCGGCCCTGCTGTATGAAAAAGCCATGCAGCTGTGGGAAGGCCTGTCGCAAGACCTGAACTACAACGTCATGTTCAGCCAGCGCGGCGTGATGAACCTGGCGCATACCCTGCAGGACGTGCGCGATACCGACCGCCGCATCAACGCCAACCGCCTCAACGGCGTTGACGCCGAATGGCTGACGCCGGCGCAGGTCAAGGAAATCGTGCCGATCATCAACCTGAACAGCCACTACCCGGTGCTGGGTGCTTCGTTCCAGCGGCGCGGCGGCGTGGCGCGGCACGATGCGGTGGCATGGGGTTTTGCCCGCGGCGCCGACGAGCGCGGCGTGGACATCTTGCAAAATTGCGGCGTCACCGGGATCCGGCGCGAGAATGGCGCGGTGACCGGGGTCGATACCGTCAAAGGTTTCATCAAGGCGAAGAAAGTAGCGGTGGTCGCCGCCGGCCATTCCAGCGTGCTGGCGGCGATGGCGGGCATCCGCCTGCCGCTGGAGAGCCATCCTTTGCAGGCGCTGGTGTCGGAACCGATCAAGCCGATCATCGATACGGTGGTGATGTCGAATGCAGTGCATGCCTACATCAGCCAGTCCGACAAGGGCGACCTGGTGATCGGCGCCGGCGTCGACCAGTACACCGGCTACGGCCAGCGCGGCAGCTACCACGTGATCGAAGGCACGCTGCAGGCGATCGTCGAAATGTTCCCGGTGCTGAGCCGGGTTCGCATGAACCGGCAGTGGGGCGGCATCGTCGATGTGTCGCCGGACGCCTGCCCGATCATTTCCAAGACCCCGGTCAAGGGTTTGTACTTCAATTGCGGCTGGGGCACCGGCGGCTTCAAGGCCACGCCGGGCTCGGGCTGGGTGTTCGCCCACACGATTGCCAACGATGATCCGCACCCCCTGAACGCGCCGTTTGCGCTGGACCGTTTCTACAGCGGCCACCTGATCGACGAACACGGCGCCGCCGCTGTCGCGCACTGAGTCTAGATTTAATCCGCTATCTGCCTGGAGATCCATCATGTTATTGATTACCTGCCCTTGGTGCGGGCCGCGCGCCGAGAGTGAATTCCATTGCGGCGGCGAAGCCGATATCGCGCGTCCGCTGGACAGCGAAAACATCAGCGACGAAGCCTGGGGCGACTATCTGTTCATGCGCAAGAACCCGCGCGGCGTGCACCGTGAGCAGTGGCTGCACAGCCATGGCTGCCGGCGCTGGTTCATGGCCGAGCGCGACACCGTCACATACGAATTCCTCGGTTACAGCAAGTTCGGCGAAAAGACTGAAGCAGGGAGCGCAACATGAGCAATGGCCAAACGCATCGGTTGCAGAGCGGCGGCCGCATAGACCGCGGCGCGGCGCTCAGCTTTACCTTCAACGGCAAGAGTTACCAGGGTTACCAGGGCGACACGCTGGCCTCGGCGCTGCTGGCGAACGGCGTGCATTTCGTCGCGCGCAGCTGGAAATACCATCGACCGCGCGGCATTGTCACCGCCGGCGTGGAAGAGCCGAATGCGCTGGTGCAGCTGGAAACCGGCGCTTATACGGTGCCCAACGCCCGCGCCACCGAAATCGAGCTGTACCAGGGTTTGAGCGCGGCCAGCGTCAACGCCAGCCCCAGCATCGAGAACGACCGGATGGCGGTGAACCAGCTGTTTGCGCGTTTCATCCCGGCCGGTTTCTATTACAAGACATTCAAGTGGCCGCGCAGCTGGTGGGGCAGGTATGAAGAAGTGATACGGGAAGCGGCCGGTTTCGGCAAGGCGCCGACGGCGCTCGATCCCGACCGCTACGAAAAGACCTACGCGCATTGCGATGTGCTGGTTGCGGGCGCCGGTCCGGCCGGCCTGGCGGCGGCGTGGGTGGCGGCCAGTTCCGGCGCGCGGGTGGTGCTGGTCGACGACCAGTCGGAACTGGGCGGCAGCCTGCTGTCCGGGCCGGCCGTGATCGACGGCTTGCCTGCCGTCGAGTGGGTGGCGAAGATCAGCGCCGACCTGAGGCGTTTGCCGGAAGTGACGATTTTGTCGCGCAGCACGGTATTCGGCTACCAGGACCACAACCTGCTGACCGTGACCCAGCGCCTGAGCGAACATCTGCCGCTGGCGGCGCGCGGCCCGGTGCGCGAGCGCCTGTGGAAGGTGCGCGCCAAGCACGTGATACTGGCTACCGGCGCGCACGAACGGCCGATCGTGTTCGGCAACAACGACCTGCCCGGCATCATGCTGGCGTCGGCGGTATCGACCTATATCCACCGCTACGGCGTGCTGCCGGGGCGCAAGGCCGTGATCTTCACCAATAATGACGACGCCTACCAGACCGCACTGGACCTGAAGGCCAACGGCGCCGAAGTGACCGTGGTCGACCCGCGTCCGGCCCGCAACAGCAGCTTGCCGGCTGCCGCCAAGCGGCACGGCGTCAATATCATCAACGACGCCGTGGTGGTGTCGGCCAGCGGCGGCCGCCATGTCAAGATGGCGGAGGTGGCGCGCCACCGGGACGGCGTGCCGGGACAGTTCATCACCTCGATCTCCTGCGACCTGCTAGGCGTATCGGGCGGCTGGAACCCGGTGATCCACCTGTTTGCCCAGTCCGGCGGCAAGGCCCACTGGAGCAACGAAAAATCCTGTTTTGTGCCAGGCTCGGCGATGCAGCAGGAAACCAGCGCGGGCGCCGCCAACGGCGATTTCAGCCTGGCCGGCGCCTTGCGCGACGGCGCCCTGGCGGCCCGGCAAGCGATCCTGGCAGCCGGCCTGAAACCGGTAGCGCTGCCCGGCTGGAAAGTGGCGGAGTTGTCCGAAGCCGCCATCATGCCCTTGTGGTTAGTGGGCGACCGCAAGCAAGTAGGCCGCGGCCCCAAACAATTCGTCGATTACCAGAACGACGTTTCGGCGGCAGACATCTACCTGGCGGCGCGCGAGGGTTACCACTCGGTGGAACACGTCAAGCGCTATACCGCGCTCGGTTTCGGCACCGACCAGGGCAAGCTCGGCAATATCAACGGCATGGCGATCCTGGCCGAAGTGCTGGGCAAGACCATCCCGGAAACCGGCACCACCACCTTCCGCCCGAACTACACGCCGGTGACCTTCGGCACAGTGGCCGGGCGCGAACTGGGCGAGTTCCTGACGCCGATCCGCAAGACCTGCATCCATCCGTGGCACCAGGAGCAGGGCGCCTTATTTGAAGATGTCGGCAACTGGAAACGGCCATGGTATTACCCGCGCGGCAAGGAAGACCTGCACGCCGCGGTGGCGCGCGAATGCCTGGCGGCGCGCAACAGCGTCGGCATCCTGGATGCGTCGACCCTGGGCAAGATCGATGTGCAGGGGCCGGATGCGGTGACCTTGCTGAACTGGATCTACACCAATCCGTGGAACAAGCTGGAGGTCGGCAAATGCCGCTACGGCCTGATGCTGGATGAAAACGGCATGGTGTTCGACGACGGCGTCACGGTGCGCCTGGGCGAACAGCATTTCCTGATGAGCACCACCACCGGCGGCGCGGCGCGCGTGCTGGACTGGATGGAGCGCTGGCTGCAGACCGAATGGCCGCACCTGAAGGTCAACCTGACTTCCGTGACCGACCACTTCGCGACGTTTGCGGTGGTCGGGCCGAATGCGCGGCGTGTGCTGCAGAAGGTATGCAAGGACATCGATTTCTCGAACGAGAAATTCCCGTTCATGTCGTTCCGCGAAGGCAGCATCAACAGCGTCTTCACCCGCATCATGCGCATCAGTTTTTCCGGCGAACTGTCGTATGAGGTCAACGTGCCGGCCAACATGGGGCGCGCCGTCTGGGATGCGATCATCGAAGCCGGCCGGGAATTCGACATCACGCCTTACGGCACCGAGACCATGCACGTGCTGCGGGCGGAGAAGGGTTACATCATCGTCGGCCAGGATACCGATGGCTCGGTGACGCCGTTCGACCTGGGCATGGGAGGGCTGGTCGCCAAGTCCAAGGATTTCCTCGGCAAGCGTTCGCTGACGCGTTCCGATACGGCGCGCGGCGACCGCAAGCAGCTGGTCGGGCTGCTGAGCGAGGACAAGGATGTTGTCTTGCCCGAAGGCAGCCAGATCCTGGCGGAACCGAGCAATGAACCGGTCGCCGCTATGATCGGCCACGTGACGTCCAGCTATTTCAGTCCGATCCTGCAGCGCTCGATTGCCTTCGCGCTGATCAAGGGAGGGCTGGGCAAGATGGGGCAGGAGGTCAGCATTCCGCTGGCGAATGGACGCAATCTTGCGGCCAGGATCAGCAGCCTGGTGTTTTACGATGCAGAAGGAGTCCGTCAACATGTTGAATGAAACCCAGCTTTTCCAGGTGCAGCAAGAATCGCCGTTCACCGAACTGACGCAAATGCTGGCGCCGCTTGCGGCCGGCGCCAATGCCGCCGTCAGCATGGAGGAGAAACCCTTCCTTGAATTGATCAACCTCAAGGGCGCGGCGGATTCCACGGTATTGCAGAAAGCCGTCAAAAGCCTCACAGGCGCGGCTTTGCCGCTGCAGCCGAACACGGTTAGCGAAAGCGAACAATTCACGCTCTACTGGCTGGCGCCCAACGAATGGCTGATCCAGTCGAAGCAGCCGCGCCTGCCGGCGCTGTGCGGCGACCTGGCCGGCGCGCTGGCGGGAGAGTTTGCTTCGGCGGTCGATGTCAGCAGCGGCAACACCAGCCTGGTGCTTAGCGGGGTGAAGGCGCGCGAGGTATTGCGGAAGGGTTGTCCGCTGGATTTCCATCCAACCGTGTTCACGGTTGGCCAATGCGCCCAGAGCCATTTCTTCAAGGCCGGCGTCTTGCTGCGGCCTTTAGCCGGCGGTGCGTATGAACTGGTGATCCGGCGCAGCTTCGCCGACTATTTCGGCCGCATCCTGCTCGATGCCTGCCAGGAGTATCTATGATCCCAGATTCCTCAGTTGACCGCTTACTTTCGTCTGAAGCTCTGAGGCGTGCATATTTGTTTTCATTCGATAAACGTAGTCAATTGGATGGCGAGCGCTACAGGCGCGATTGCACATTTTTCCGGCCCTCTGGCGTCGTTGCTTCTCCTAGCGGACTGCAGTCCGCGTCGTCGTCGCGCCTAGCCAGAGAACCGGAAAAAAGCACACTCGCACCTGTCCAACCGAGGATTCTGGAATCATGAAAAATGAAAACATCGCCAGCGGCGTACGCTGGCAGATCTTCGTCGAAGCTTTGTCCACGATCACGCGCATCGGCTTGCATCCGCATGAACATGAAAAACCGCAGGCGGTGGAGCTGGATATCGAACTGTCCTACCGCACCGGCGGCGGCCAGCACGATGACGACGCCGCTTCGGTGATCGACTACGATCATTACTGCGGCGTGGTCACGGCTTTCCTGCAAGCCAAGCCGCATACCCGCCTGCTGGAGACGCTGGCGTCGGAAGTCGCCAGCCTGTCTTTCCGCGAGTTTCCCATGCTGGACGAAATCCGGATTGCGATCCACAAGCCGAAGATCCGTCCCAATACCGCGCGGCTGGGCGTGGCTTCGAGCTGGACACGCTGGAGTTATGAGACCTTGCTGATACAGCAGCCGCTGGAGAGCAGCGTCGTGGCCTGACGCCGCGGGCAGCAAATCCGGCCTGGACCGGCAACCTTCCAGCCATGGCGGTCAAGTATCGCTGAAGAGCCCGCGCATGCGGGCTTTCCTCTTTTTATGCCGCGCTGCGGTATAAATCGGTTGCGTATTTGCATGGTAACTTGCTGCAAGTTGCCCGGGATTCGTCTACCATTTGCCATGAGCAGTGCAATTCAAACCACAACCCCATAGAACGATTTTCCTTTCCAAAAAGCATCTTCGCCAGCACAGATTCGGCCGCCGGAGAACCGGAACGATAGACATTGTGATAATGTCGCTGCCACCGAATTTTCATTAGCGTACCCAGGAGACCATCAATGAGCACCCCTACCACTCTTTCTGCGGCCGAGCAGGCCCTGCGCGACGCTGCGCTTGAGTACCATCGCAGCCCGACGCGCGGCAAGATCGCCGTGGTGCCGACCAAGCCCCTGTCGAACCAGCGCGACCTGTCGCTGGCGTATTCGCCCGGCGTGGCATACGCTTGCCTGGCGATCCACGAAGACCCGGAGTTGGCGGTGGAATACACCTCGCGCGCCAACCTGGTGGGCGTGGTCACCAACGGCACCGCGGTGCTGGGCCTGGGCGACATCGGGCCGCTGGCCGGCAAGCCGGTCATGGAAGGCAAGGGCTGCCTGTTCCACAATTTCGCCGGCATCGACGTGTTCGACATCGAACTGGCAGAGCGCGACCCGGACAAGCTGGTCGAGATCATCGCCGCGCTGGAGCCGACATTGGGCGGCATCAACCTGGAAGACATCAAGGCGCCGGAATGCTTCTATATCGAGAAGAAGCTGCGCGAACGCATGAAGATCCCGGTCTTCCACGACGACCAGCACGGCACCGCCATCATTTCCTCGGCAGCCTTGCTGAACGGCCTGGAGCTGGTCAACAAGAAGATCGGCGAAGTCAAGCTGGTCGCTTCCGGCGCCGGCGCTGCCGCGATTGCCTGCCTCGACCTGATGGTCGAGCTGGGCGTCAAGCGCGAAAACATTTTCGTCTGCGACTCGCGCGGCGTGATCCATGACAAGCGCGAAGACAAGCTGGATGTGTCCAAGCAGCGCTATCAGCAAACCACCAATGCCCGCACCCTGGCTGACGCGATTGTCGGCGCCGATGTGTTCCTCGGCTGCTCGGCGCCCGGCGTGCTGACCCAGGACATGGTCAAGGCCATGGGTTCGCAGCCGATCATCCTGGCATTGGCCAACCCGGAACCGGAAATCCGCCCGGAGCTGGCGCTGGAAGCGCGGCCGGACTGCATCATCGCCACCGGTCGTTCGGATTATCCGAACCAGGTCAACAACGTTTTGTGTTTCCCTTACATTTTCCGCGGTGCGCTGGATTGCGGCGCCACCAGCATCACGGAAGCGATGAAGGTCGCGTGCGTGCGCGAGATCGCTGACCTGACCAAGGCCGAGATCAGCGAAGAAGTGGCTTCCGCCTATGCCGGCCAGGAGCTGCATTTCGGTCCTGAATACCTGATCCCGAAGCCATTCGATTCGCGCCTGATCCTGCGCATCGCGCCTGCGGTCGCCCGCGCCGCCGAAGAGTCGGGCGTGGCGACGCGTCCGATCAAGGACATGGAGGCTTACCGCCAGTCGCTGATGCGTTTCGTCAGCCATACCGGCATGTTCATGCGCCCGGTGTTCGTCGCGGCGCGCGGCGAACCGCAGCGTATCGTCTACGCCGAGGGCGAGGACGAGCGCGTATTGCGTGCGGTGCAGATCGCGCTCGAAGAAAAACTGGTGCGGCCGATCCTGATCGGCCGTCCGGCGGTGATCGAGGCGCGCATCAAGCGTGCCGGCTTGCGGTTGCAGGCGGGACGCGATTTCGAGCTGATCAATCCGGAAGACGATGTGCGTTTCCGCCAGTACTGGGAAACCTACCACGAGATCAAGGCGCGCGACGGCGTTACGCCGGAGATGGCGAAATCGACGCTGCGCCGTTCGAACACCACGATTGCCTCGCTGTTGGTCAAGCTGGGCGACGCCGACGGCATGCTGTGCGGCCTGGTCGGGCGTTTCGACAACCACCTGGAGCATGTGAGCGACATCATCGGCCTGCGTGACGGCGCCAAGTGTTTCGCCACCATGAACGGCCTGGTGCTCGACAAGCACACCTTGTTCATCGCCGACACTTTCGTCAACGACGATCCGGACGCCGAACAGCTGGCCGATATCGCAGCGATGGCGGTGGAAGAGGTGCGGCGTTTCGGCGTGCCGCCCAAGGTGGCGTTCCTGTCGCATTCGATGTTCGGTTCCAGCACGCGGCCGTCGGCCAAGAAAATGCGCGCTGCGCGCGACCTGTTCGTCAAGCGCATGCCGGATGTCGAAGCCGATGGCGAAATGCATGGCGATGCAGCCTTGAGTGCAGAGGTGAGGGCGCAGTTCCTGCCGAAATCCACGCTCAGCGGCGAAGCCAACGTACTGGTGACGCCGAACCTGGACGCCGCCAATATCCTGTTCAATGTGCTGAAGATGACCGGCGGCCAGGGCGTTACGGTGGGGCCGGTATTGCTGGGCGCGGCGGCGCCGGTGCACATCCTGAATCCGTCGGCGACTGTGCGGCGGGTGGTCAACATGACCGCGCTGGTGGTGGCGAACGCGATCTCTGCCAAGCAGGGAGCATAAGCTAGCGGGGGACAGGATGCCTGATCCTGTCCCCCGCTCAGTTCAATACAATGCAATGCAATGCTGTCAGTCGAACAGCTCTTGCCAGAAACTCTCCTTCTTCTTCGGCCGGCGGTAATCGCCGTACGGCGATCCGTGCTGCTCCTGACGATATGCGGGCTGATGCCCGGCTGACGCTGCCGGCTGCGCCCTGGCGCTCGCCAGTTCATGCGTCGATTGCTGGATGATCTTGTCCAGTTCGCCGCGGTCCAGCCAGACGCCGCGGCAGCCTGGGCAATAATCGATCTCGATGCTCTGGCGCTCGCTCATGACGAGCTCCTTGTCTTTACATACAGGGCAATACATGGGCACTCTCCATCATATTCAGATTTGACCGAGGCAGGTCATGCCGACCCTGCCTGCCGACCTTACTCTTTGGTTACTCTTTGTTGACGAAACCCAGCAGCTGCAGCAGGCTGGTGAACAGGTTGAAAATCGAGACGAACAGGCTGACGGTAGCCATCACATAATTGGTCTCGCCGCCGCGCACGATATTGTTGGTTTCAAACAGGATCATGCCCGACATCAGCAGCACGAACACCGCCGATACGGTCAGCGACAAGGCCGGGATGCTGAAGAAGATCGCTGCCAGTCCGGCCACGAAAGCCACCAGCACGCCAACCGTCAGCATGCCGCCCATGAAGGACAGGTCGCGCTTGGTGACCAGCGCATAAGCGGACATCCCCAGGAAAATGACGGCGGTGCCGGCCAGCGCCATCATCACCGTCAAGCCGCCGTTGGGCAGGCTCAGGTAATGGCTGACGATCGGCCCCAGGGTGTAGCCCATGAAACCGGTCAGGGCGAATACCAGCCCCACGCCGAGCCCCTGGTCACGGTATTTGGTCACCAGGAACAGCAAGCCGAAATAGCCGACCAAGGTAATGATGATGCCGGGCGCGGGCAGGCTGAACGCTATCGAGGCGCCGGCGACGATGGCGCTGAAACCCAGGCACAGCGACAGCAGCAGGTAGGTGTTGCGCAGGACCTTGCGCGCAGCGCCGTCCATCACCGTGGTGGCGGCATACCTGGCGCTGCTGTTTCTGAGAGTGTCGTAACGGTTGTTCATGATGGTCTTTCGTAAAATTAGATAAGGGCTGGTTCGCTGACCGGCACCGTGTATCGGGTGTGCCGGATCGATTTGGCGCGCGACAGCAGGCGGTCGATGGCTTGTGCTGCGCGATGCGCGGCCTGGTCGACCATGGCCGCGACATCGTTTCCTTTTTCGGTGATCACCACGGTCGGCAGGCCGGGCAAGCTCAGCTGGAGCTGGCAATGCTTGTCGATGCCGCCCTTGGGACCGTTCTGGTCGCTGATGCGCACTTTCAATGCCTGGATGCTGTATTGCTTCCTGTCGAGCGCCAGGCTCAAGCGACGGATAAGGTACTCGCGCAGTCTGCGGCTGAGTTTTACACCTTTGGTAGCGACGATGGCGATAGTCGGTTTCATCAAAGACTCCAGTTCGTTTCAGGAGAAATCATCATATAGCTGCGACATAAACTTAAAAAGCGAAGATAATCGAAGAATTACTTCGGAAAAACAGAACAATGAAAACGTCAGGACTGAATTTCCGCCACCTGCATTATTTCTGGGTGGTGGCCAAGGAAGGCAGCGTTACGCGCGCCGCCGAACGGCTGGGACTGGCGGTGCAGACCGTCAGCACCCAGCTGTCGCTGCTGGAGCAGGCGATAGGAAAGTCGCTGCTGGCGCCGCAGGGGCGGCGGCTGGTATTGACCGAAGCGGGGCGCCTGGCGCTGGGCTACGCCGACCAGATTTTCCTGCTGGGCGAGCAGATGCAGGAGGCGCTTGCCGCCGTCGAAGACGAACCTACCTTGCGGCTGGCGGTCGGGATTTCGGATTCGCTGCCGAAACTGATCTCGTCGCGCCTGCTGGAAGCCGCGCTGCGCCTGCCGCAGCGGGTCAAGCTGGTGTGTTTCGAGGACAAGTTCGAGTCGCTGCTGGGCGACCTCACCATGCACAAGCTGGATGTGGTGCTGACCGACCGGCCGGCGCCTTCCGGCGCGGCTTTGCGCGTGTTCAGCCATCTGCTCGGCGAAAGCGACATCGCGCTGTTTGGCAGCAAGGAACTGGCCAAGCGTTACCGCGCAGGATTCCCGGCCAGCCTGAGCGGCGCGCCCTTGCTGCTGCCGACCCGCAACAACGTGATCCGCGGCCGCATCGACCATTGGTTCGAGACGCATGAGCTGCGGCCGGATGTGGCCGGCGAATTCGACGACAATGCGCTGCTCAATACTTTCGGCCGCAACGGCCTGGGCTTGTTCCCTGCGCCGTCAGCGCTCGCCGCGGATGTCGAGGAACAGTTCGGCGCGGTGCTGATCGGCGAGCTGGACCAGGTGCATGAGCAGTTCTATGCGGTGTCGAACGAGCGCAAGATCAAGCATCCGGCGGTGGAGGCGATTTTGTCGGCGATACACGGCAGGGTGTTCACCCCGGCCAGGCGAAAATGAGTTAGACAAATGAGCTAGACCCCTGACAAGGCGCGCCGGTGTTCGCCCGGACTGCTTCCCGTCCATTTCTTGAAGGCCCGGTGGAAGGCGCTGGAATCGGCAAAACCCAGGCTGACGGCGATTTCTTCTATGCTCCTGGCGGAGCCGCTCAGGTAGTTGATCGCCAGGTCGCGCCGCAGGTTGTCCTTGATCGCCTGGTACGATTGCCCCTCCTGGCTGAGCTTGCGGCGCAGGGTCGAAGCCGGCGTGTTGAGCTGCTGCGACAGGCTGTCGAAATCCGACCATTCCGTCAGCGGCAGCTGGCGCAGCCGGCGGCGGATGGTGGCCGCCAGGCTGTCGTGGTTGCTGTATTTCACCAGCAGGTTGCCGGGCGCTTCGCGCAGGAAAGATTGCAGTGTGCGCTGGTTCTGCACGATCGGCAGAACCAGGCATGCGGCGTCAAAGGTGATGCTGGTTTGCGGCTGGCTGAAACGCGCCTGGTCGCAAAAGCGGATCTTGTAATCCAGGCTGGCCAGCGGTTCCTCGCAGCGGAAGTCCGCCGACAGCAGCCGGATGCGGCGTCCGATCAGCCAGCTGCCGATGCCGTGCACGATCATCAGGAAGGCGCCGTAGGCGAACATGCGGCGCGGATTGCCGCGGTCGTTGATGGCGATGCGCGCCAGGCCGTCTTGTTCAGTGAGCGTGGCCGACATGTCGTCCAGCACCAGCCGCAGGAAATCCAGCATGCGTTCCATGGCCTTGCCGAGATTGGCGCTGTGCAGGGCGCTGCGGCAAAGCATGTTGAAGCTGCCGACCCGCATCGGATGGCTGTCCATGCCGAAGAATTCGTCATCCATGGCATGCGCGATCAGGTACCACAACCGGCCGTAGTTGGCGGCGGCGACCCGGGCGTGCGGTTCGTTCAGCCAGCGCGGCGCGATGCCGGCCTGGAGCAGCAGCGATTCGGCATCCATGCCGCGCTGGCGCATGCTGTGCAGCGCTTCGTCGACAAAGCTGATCGCAATTGTCCCTTTTTCCCACTCTTCCATAAGACCACCTCTAAAACCTACTGCGCGGCTCAATCTCGGGGCGGCGATGCTCACCGTACTTTCGTACGGCTGCGCTTCTCACCCCGACCTTGAGCCGCTCGCTACGGTTTTAGAGGTGGCCATAATCTTATTTGCTCGGTATTGCAATTCCGATCAAGCCCGCTGATCGCTTTTGACATGGCTGCCAGCCGCTAAATATTCTAGACTTGATTGCGGTAATTCCATTCCTGACAACAAAAAGAGCCGATTAAGCCTGCCATTTTAGGTTAGAGGAGAACACTCATGCCATCTGCTTTTCCAGGCGATGCTGCAATTGCGCACGCCGGCATTCCTGAATATGCCAAGTTTTATGCAGATTTCAATCTCGACAGCATTGCCGCCGAGCTGTCCGGCAGCCTGCAAACCGGCATCAACGCCTGCGTCGAATGCTGCGACCGCCACGCCACGCCCGGCCGCATCGCCTTGCTGTGGGAAGGCAAGGATGGCCGCAGCGCCAGCTATACCTTCGCCCAGCTCAAGGAATTGTCGGGCCGTTTTGCCAATTTCCTGAAAGAACGAGGCGTCCAGCCCGGCGACCGCGTCGCCGGATTGCTGCCGCGCACGCCGGAACTGCTGGTGGCCATCCTCGGCACCTGGCGCGCCGGCGCGGTGTACCAGCCCTTGTTTACCGCTTTCGGTTCGAAATCGATTGAATACCGGGTGGCCGCCAGCGAAGCCAAGCTGATCGTGACCGACGCCGATAACCGCCATAAGCTGGAGGAAGTGGCGGATTGCCCGCCGATCATGACCGTAGCCAATGAAACGGCGGCCGGCGATTTCAATTTCCGGGCAGAGATGGCGCGCCAGCCGGCCGAGTTCGCGCCGGTGATGCGCAAGGCTGACGACGCTTTCATCATGCTGTTCACCTCGGGCACGACCGGACCGGCCAAAGGCGTCGCGGTGCCGCTGCGGGCGATGCTGGCTTTTTACGTCTACACGCGCTACGCGATGGATGTGCGGCCGGAAGACGCTTTCTGGAATATCGCCGACCCCGGCTGGGCCTATGGTTTGTATTACTGCGTGACCGGGCCGATGCTGATGGGGCACGCGATTACCTTCTACGAGGGGTCGTTCACGGTGGAAAGCACCTACCGCATCATCGACAAATACAAGATTACCAATCTCGCCGGCTCGCCGACCGCGTACCGGCTGCTGATTGCCGGCGGCGCTGAAGCAGCGGCGCCGGCCAAGGGCCGGCTGCGGGTTGTCAGCAGCGCCGGCGAACCGCTGAATCCGGAAGTGATCCGCTGGTTCGGCGAACACCTGGCCTGTCCGATCAACGATCATTACGGCCAGACCGAAACCGGCATGGTGCTGTGCAACCACCATGGCTTGCAGCACGAGGTGCACATGGGTTCGGCCGGCCTCGCCATGCCCGGCTACCGGCTGGCGGTGCTGGACGACGACGAAAACGAATTGGGAGTGGGCCAGCCCGGCGTGCTGGCGGTGGACCGCCATCATTCCCCGGTGTACTGGTTCCAGGGTTATTGGCAGCAGGATCCCGCCGACAACGAGGGCCGTTATTACGTCACCGGCGATACGGTCGAGACAAACCAGGACGGCAGCATCAGCTTTATCGGGCGCGGCGACGATATCATTACCTCTTCCGGTTACCGCATCGGGCCTTTCGATGTCGAAAGCGCTTTGCTGGAGCACGCGGCGGTAGTGGAAGCGGCGGTGGTCGGCAAGCCCGATCCCGAACGCACTGAACTGGTCAAGGCCTTTGTCGTCTTAAGCAAGGACTACCAGGCCAGCGCGGAACTGGTGGCCGAGCTGCAGCAATACGTCAAGCATCGGCTGGCTGCACATTCCTATCCGCGCGAAATCGAATTTTTAACTGAACTGCCCAAAACGCCGAGCGGTAAACTGCAGCGCTTCATCTTGCGCAACCAGGAAATCGCCAAGGCTAAGTAACACCGCATAATTATTTCGACAAGGCCGTCATCCCCGCGAACGGGGGGATCCATTTTACGTTCAACATGGATTCCCCCGTTCGCGGGAATGACGGTGACTCTAAAATGACTTACGCGTTCTTATTTGAAAAAATCTAAAAGAAGAGAAAACCATGCAAATCGAAAATAATGTATTCCTGATCAGCGGCGGCGGTTCCGGCCTGGGCGCGGCTACCGCCGCCATGCTGGTGCAAGGCGGCGCCAAGGTGGTGATCGCCGACATCAACCAGGAAGCCGGCGCCGCGCTGGCGACGCAGCTGGGCGCCAATGCCCGTTTCGTGGCGACCGATGTGTGCAGCGAAGCCAGCGCCGCGGAAGCTGTCAACACGGCGCTCACCGTGTTCGGCGGCTTGCACGGCCTGGTCAGCTGCGCCGGCGTGGCGCCGGCCAAGCGCATCGTCGGCAAGGAAGGGCCGCATGCCCTGGACGATTTTGCCCGGGTGATCCAGATCAACCTGGTCGGCACCTTCAACATGATGCGGCTGGCCGCGGATGCGATGAGCAAGGGCGAACCGAACGCCGACGGCGAGCGCGGCGTGATCATCAATACGGCTTCGGTCGCCGCCTTTGACGGCCAGATCGGCCAGGCGGCCTATGCTTCATCCAAGGGCGGGGTGGTGGCCCTGACCTTGCCGGCGGCGCGCGAACTGTCGCGCCACGGCATCCGCGTGATGACGATTGCGCCCGGCATCATGGAAACCCCGATGCTGCTCGGCATGCCGGAAGAGGTGCAGGAGGCGCTCGGGAAAATGGTGCCGTTCCCGCCGCGGCTGGGCAAACCGGCCGAATTCTCGGCGCTGGTGAAGACCATCGTCGAGACGGTCTATTTGAACGGCGAAGTGATCCGCCTCGACGGCGCGATCCGGCTGGCGCCGAAATAACGACGCAGCGCGGTTAGTAGGAAACGAGGGCAGCCGGGCGTGAGCTTAGCTGCCTTGCCGTTTTACGATCTCTTTATTGAAAAAATCATAGATGCCGTTCTCGCCCATGCGGCGGGCGTCGGCCAGTTCGCCAGCCTTGGTCGAGTACAGGATCTTGTTGTCCGGGCTGAGCAGCACGGCGGCCGGGATGCCCTTCTTGATCGGGTTGCCGTAAGACTGGGCAATGTCGAGATTCTTGTCGAAATTGCCGACATCGATCTTCACCAGCACAAATTTGCCGTCGATCAGCGACGCGCTTTTGCCATGGATTGCCTTGTCCAGTTCGCGGCAATCGGTGCACCAGTTGGCGCCGAACACCAGGATCACCTGCTTGTGGCTGGCCTGGGCCTGGCTCAATGCCTGGCTCAGGTCGGCCTTGGCGTCGGCCTTTTCGTCGTAGGGCAGCGGGGCGGCGGCTACCGCCTGCGCCAATAGCAGTCCCAGGCAGAGGGCGAAGAATTTTTTCATCATGCAATCCTGTTCAGGTTGGATATTTTATGGATATGGCCGGATACCGAATAGTATATTTCGTTTTGGAAATTGGTGGCGCCGTCTCGGTTTTGACTGAACGATAACTCGTTGCCGGGATCAGAATCAGCGGGAAAGCTGCGTGGGTTTGCCAATTTATGGCAAACTGCGGGCTGATTTCGGGAGCCTCGTTTGAGCATCTTAAAAAATTTACCGTTTGAGTGGCTGGTCGGCATCCGCTATACCCGCGCTGGCAAGCGCAGCGGCCGCAACAGTTTTATTTCCTTCATCTCGCTGATTTCGATGGCCGGCATCGCCCTCGGCGTGGCGGCGCTGATCGTGGTGCTGTCGGTGATGAACGGTTTCCAGAAAGACGTGCGCGACCGCATGCTGTCGGTGCTGGCCCATATCGAAGTGTTCGATGCTTCCGGCTCCATGCCGAACTGGGAAGAGGTCGCCCGGCAAGCGTTCAAGAACAAGGAAGTGATAGGCGCGGCGCCCTATGTCGATGCGCAGGCGATGCTGGTGCGCGACAGCGTGCTGCGCGGCGTCGCGGTGCGCGGCGTGCTGCCGGCGGAAGAACCGAAGGTGTCGGACGTGGCCAGCAAGGTCAAGCAGGGCAGCTTCAACGACCTCAAGCCGGGCGAATTCAATATCGTGCTGGGGATAGAGCTGGCACGCGCCTTGAGCGTCGGCATCGGCGACAAGGTGACGCTGATGGCGGCGCAAGGGCAGGTGACTCCGGCCGGCGTGATTCCTCGCCTGCGCCAGTTCACCGTGGCCGGGATTTTCGAGGCCGGCCATTTTGAATACGATTCGACCCTGGCCTTCATCCACCTGGAAGATGCGGAAAAGATGTTCCGCCAGGATTCGCCTTCCGGCGTACGCCTGAAAGTCACCGACATGCTGCAGGCGCCGCAGATCGTACAGCAGCTGGCGACCACGCTGCCGCCCAACCTGTACCTGCGCGACTGGACCCAGCAGAACAGCAACTGGTTCGCCGCGGTCAAGACAGAAAAACGCATGATGTTCATCATTCTGACCCTGATCATCGCGGTGGCCGCCTTCAACCTGGTGTCGACCCTGGTGATGACGGTGACCGACAAGCAGGCTGACATTGCGATCCTGCGCACCCTGGGCGCATCGCCGGGCTCGATCATGAAGATCTTCATGATCCAGGGCGCCCTGGTGGGCCTGATCGGCACCGCCATCGGCGTTGGCGGCGGGGTGCTGGTGGCTTTGAATATCGACGTTATCGTGCCGTTCATCGAACGCATGCTGCATGTGCAGTTCCTGCCCAAGAGCGTGTACGTGATCACCGAATTGCCGTCAGACCTGCGCTGGCCGGATGTCTGGACCATAGGCGGGGTCGCTGTGGTGCTGGCTTTCCTGGCCACCCTGTATCCGAGCTGGTGGGCCGCCCGGGTGAAACCTGCTGAGGCATTGCGTTATGAATAATACAAATAATTCCATCGTCCTTTCCTGCCGCAACCTGGGCAAGACCTTTACCCAGGGCAGCTACTCGGTGAAGGTCCTGAACGGTATCGATATCGATGTCGCCAAGGGCGAGCAGGTCGCCATCGTCGGCGCTTCAGGCTCCGGCAAATCGACCCTGCTGCACTTGCTGGGCGGCCTCGATGCGCCGACTGCCGGCAATGTCAGCCTGCTGGGCAAGGATTTCACCACGCTGGGTGAAAAGACGCGCGGCGACTTGCGCAATAACGCATTGGGTTTTGTCTACCAGTTTCATCATCTGCTGCCGGAGTTTTCCGCGCTGGACAACGTCGCCATGCCGCTGATGATCCGCCGTCTCAAGCGCAGCGATGCGCAGCAGCAGGCGCGCGAGATCCTGGCGCGGGTCGGCCTGGCCGAGCGGGTGATCCATGTGCCGGGCGAGCTGTCCGGCGGCGAACGCCAGCGGGTGGCGCTGGCGCGGGCGCTGGTGACCCGGCCGGCCTGCGTGCTGGCCGACGAGCCGACCGGCAACCTGGACCGGGCTACGGCGCAGATGACGTTCGACCTGATGCTGGAACTGTCGCAGACCTTGGGCACGGCATTCGTGATAGTGACCCATGACATCGAACTGGCGCGCCGCTGCGGCCGCATCCTGCGGCTGTCGGACCGCGGGCTGGAGCCGTACCGGGACTAAGCGTTTGAGCGTGTGATAAGCAGGAAATCAGGAAGCCGGCGTCGCGAGATGGCCGGCTTCCTTGTTTTGCAGGCTGCCGAAAAACAGCGCGTACTGGCGCGTGAACTGGGCGCCGAAGAAAAAAATCTGCGCTGAATAATAAATCCACAGCAGCAGCGCGATCACCGAGCCGGCGGCGCCATAACTGGAGGCGATACCGCTGTTGCCAAGGTAGATGCCGATCAGGTACTTGCCCAGCACGAACAGCGCCGCGGTGCCGATCGAGCCTATCCAGACATCGCGCCACGGCAGTTTGACCTGCGGCAGCATCTTGTAGATCGAGGCGAACAGGCTGGCGATCACCGCAAACGAAAACAATTGCGACAGCGGCGAGACGATCACCGTCACGCTGATCCACATGCCGCCCAGGTATTTGGCCAGCAGCGCCAGCGCCGCGCTCACCACCAGCGAGGTGAGCAGCAGGAAGGCCAGCACCAGGATCAGCCCGAACGACAGCAGCCGGGTGCGGACCAGGGACATGAAACCGGAGTGGCGGGTGACCGGCACGTACCAGATCTCGTCCAGGCTGTCTTTCAGTTCGGAGAATACGGTGGTGGCGCCGACCAGCAACACCGCCATCGCGATCAGCGCCGCCAGCGGCCCTGAACGGTTGCTGTGGGCGGCTGCCAGCAGCAGCTGGATGGCATCGGCGCCGGTCGAGCCGATCAAGCCTGACAGCTGGCCGACAATCTCGCCGCGCGCCGCCTGTTCGCCGAATACCGCGCCGGCAATCGCGATCACCAGGATCAGCATCGGCGCCATCGAAAACAGGGTATAGAAGGCCAGCGCCGCACCCTTGCTGCCGCAGCGCTGCTTGAACCATTCCTGCAGGGTGCCGGCCAGCATGGCCTGGATCCGTTGCCGCTCGGGGAGTTTGATCATGCAGACGCTTTCTTTGAGGTTTACCGGCCGAAGCGGGAGTGTTCATAACGCGGATCGGGGCCGTTTTCCAGCTTGCGCACGATGCCGCCGTCGTCGAAATACACCGTCATCTGCGAGTTCCAGACGCCGGCTTCCTTGTAAGAGTAATTCCAGCCGTTCAGCTTGACCCGGTCGTAATAGATGGTTTCGTACGGTTTGCCGATGGTGCGCAGGACGTCGGCCTGGTTGAACTGGTTGACCTTGATGGTGGCGAATTTTTCCAAGGTCAGCACTTGCTCGTAAGAAACCAATCGATGGTCCGGGCCGATTTTCGCCATGTACGTCGCCTGGCCGAACGGGCCGCGCGAATATTCCAATAATACATCATTGCCGTCTTGATAAGATCCGGTCGGCCTTCCCAGGCGCGCCAGGACTTGCGCCTCAGGCTCGCCGGGGCTGACCGGCGGCGCCAGCAGCGAGGCGCAGCCGCCGAGGCTCAGCAGCAAACCGGCCAGGAGAAGGGGAAAGGGTTGCTTCATGACGATACTCCCAGATAAATTGTTGTTGGCGGCGCGCGGACAATCCCTAAGTATTTGAATCCGCAGGATTTTTGCTATATACTGCGCGTCTGGTCAAGTTTGACCGGATTTTTTAATTGTTTGTTCACGGTGCATAGGGTTACGTACTCTGTACACCGCTTGTGAAAGGTAAAGCATGACTATCGAAAAAACAGCCAAGGCCGCTATTATCACTGATAATGCGCGCGGTCAAAACGACACCGGCTCCCCGGAAGTGCAAGTTGCGCTGCTGACAGCCCGTATCAACGACCTGAACGGTCACTTCAAAGCCCACGCCAAGGATCACCATTCCCGCCGCGGCCTGATCATGATGGTTAACCGTCGTAAAAGCCTGCTGTCCTACCTCAAAGGTAAGGACCTGAACCGTTACCGCTCGCTGATCGAAAAACTCGGCTTGCGTAAGTAATCGTAGTGCGCGGCTCATCGTCGGCCTCCGGTATTTTCAGCGGCATCCTGTTTCGATATTTCGTGACGATGTCCTTGGTCCGTCGATAAGTTGAAAAAAATGCCTGTATCAGTCTCTGATGCGGGCATTTTTGCTTTTGGCAGCAGCTTTTTACGGCTTACCTGCACAAGTTTCAAGAAGTTGGTACTAAGCAAGGAGACGGCAATTCATTGGCAGCGCCAGCGATGAATCGTCAGTGGTGAGGTGAACGACAGCGCCTGAAAATCTGTCGGCAAAATGAAAGGATATATTGTGTTTAATAAAGTTACGAAAACATTTCAGTATGGTCAGCATCAGGTCACGCTGGAAACCGGCGAGATCGCTCGCCAAGCGTCCGGCGCAGTGATGGTATCGATTGAAGATACCGTTGTGCTGGCTACCGTGGTGGCTCGCAAAGATGCCAAGCCAGGTCAGGATTTTTTCCCATTGACCGTTGATTACGTTGAAAAGACATACGCAGCCGGCCGCATCCCAGGCGGTTTCTTCAAGCGCGAAGGCCGTCCTTCCGAAAAAGAAACCCTGACATCGCGCCTGATCGATCGCCCGATCCGCCCGCTGTTCCCGGAAGGTTACCTGAACGAAGTGCAAGTCATCATCCACGTGCTGTCGGTCAATCCTGAAATCGATCCAGACATCGCTGCGATGATCGGCGCCTCGGCTGCCCTGTCGGTTGCCGGCATTCCTTTCGCCGGCCCGGTCGGCGCTGCGCGCGTCGGCTACATCGACGGCCAGTACGTGCTGAATCCAACCACTTCGCAGCTGACCAAGTCGGCCATGGACCTGGTGGTCGCCGGCACTGAGACCGCGGTGCTGATGGTTGAGTCCGAAGCCAAGCAACTGTCGGAAGACATCATGCTGGGCGCGGTTGTATTCGGCCACGAGCAGTCGAAGGCAGTCATCAACGCCATCCACGAACTGGTGCGCGACGGCGGCAAGCCTGAAGTCGAATGGAGCCCGGCGCCCAAGAATGAGGCGCTGATCGCCCGCGTTGCGCATTTCGGCGAAGCCAAGCTGCGCGAAGCCTACCAGACCAAAGACAAGCAAGCCCGCACCACCAAGCTGAAAGACGCTACCGCGGAAGTCAACGCGGCATTGGCGGCGGAAGCTGCATCGATCGGCGGCACCGCGCCTGATTCGTCCGAAGTCAGCGGCATCCTGTTCGACCTGGAAGCCAAGATCGTCCGTTCGCAGATCCTGGAAGGCGAGCCACGCATCGACGGCCGCGATACCCGCACCGTGCGTCCGATCACGATCCGTACCGGCGTCCTGCCGCGTACCCACGGTTCGGCGCTGTTCACCCGCGGCGAAACCCAGGCGCTGGTAGTCGCCACGCTGGGCACCGCACGCGACGAGCAAAAGATCGACGCGCTGATGGGCGAATACTCGGACCGCTTCATGCTGCATTACAACATGCCACCGTTCGCTACCGGCGAAACCGGCCGCGTAGGTACGCCTAAGCGCCGCGAAATCGGCCACGGCCGCCTGGCCAAGCGCGCACTGCAAGCTGCATTGCCGGCACCGGAAGATTTCAGCTACTCGGTGCGCCTGGTATCGGAAATCACCGAATCCAACGGTTCGTCGTCGATGGCTTCGGTCTGCGGCGGCTGCCTGGCGCTGATGGACGCAGGCGTGCCGATGCAGGCGCACGTTGCCGGCATCGCCATGGGCCTGATCAAGGAAGGCAGCAAGTTCGCCGTCCTGACCGACATCCTGGGCGATGAAGATCACCTGGGCGACATGGACTTCAAGGTGGCCGGTACCGCCAACGGCATCACTGCCTTGCAGATGGACATCAAGATCCAGGGCATCACCAAGGAAATCATGCAGGTCGCACTGGCGCAAGCCAAGGAAGGCCGTATCCATATCCTCGGCAAGATGCAAGAAGCTGTGCCGCACGGTAAAACCGAGCTGTCCGATTTCGCGCCGCGCCTGATCACCATCAAGATCAATCCGGAAAAGATCCGTGACGTGATCGGCAAGGGCGGCGCAGTGATCCGCGCCCTGACCGAGGAAACCGGCACCCAGATCGATATCAGCGACGAAGGCGTCGTGACTATCGCGTCGGTGGACGCCGCTGCAGGCCAGGAAGCCAAGCGCCGTATCGAAGAACTGACGGCTTCGGTTGAAGTCGGCAAGGTCTACGAAGGCACGGTCTTGAAGCTGCTGGACTTCGGCGCGATCGTGCAAGTGTTGCCAGGCAAGGACGGCCTGCTGCACATCAGCCAGATCGCCAATGAGCGCGTCAATGCCGTGGCCGACTACCTGAAAGAAGGCCAGCAAGTGCGCGTCAAGGTTCTCGAAACCGACGACCGCGGCCGTCTGAAACTGTCGATGAAGGCAGCCCAGTCTGATGAAGGCGGCGAAGCTGCTCCTGCAGCAGCACAGTAATTCAGTGCTGTAAGTAGCATGAAAAACGCCCGGGATGCATTTGCATCCCGGGCGTTTTTACGTTTGTGCAATAAGAAGTGCGAACGGGCTACTCTTGCTAGGCCCCCATCCTTCGATATTGATGTAGTAGCGCGTCGACCGGCCTGCTCCCGCCTGGCGCAACAGTTTCATTTGTTCCAGTTCGATGAGGTCGCGCGAAGATGTGGCCCGCGAGGCGCCGGTCAGGTTTTCGTACTTCTTCGTGCTCATCCCGCCTTCAAAGCCGTCGGGTCCTGCATCCAGCAATGCATTGAGCACCTTGCGCTGGCGCGGGGTGAGTTCTTTGTCGCGATGATCGAACCAGAATCGTGCCTTCACCAGCGACTCGTCAATCGCCAGCGAAGCCTGCTCGCAGGCGATCCGGACCTGCGTCACGAACCAGATGATCCAGCCGGTCACATCCAGGCTGCCATGCTGCGCCAGTTCCAGTTGCCGGTAATAGTCGTCGCGCTGTTCCTGTAGGCGTTGCGAGATACGGATCAGGCGGCTGCTGTCGCCGCCATCGCGCGCCAGCACCAGGTCGATCAGTACGCGGCCGACACGGCCGTTGCCGTCCTCGAAAGGATGGATGGTTTCGAACCAGAGGTGGGCCAAGGCAGCCTGGACCAGGCTGTCCGATTCCCGCTTGCGGTTCAGCCATGTGAGCAGCAGCTTCATTTCAGCCGGAACCATCGCCGAGGGCGGCGCTTCGTAATGGATGTTTTCGTGACCGAGGCGGCCGCTGACGATCTGCATCGGCTCGGCGTGTTCGCGGTAAGCGCCGACACGGATCTTGTTCATGCCGGAAAAGCCGGTCGGGAACAGCGCCGCCTGCCAGGCTTGCAGGCGTTCATCGCTCAAGGGAGTGGCGGCATTGCTGATGGCGTCGTCCATGATGTCCAGCAAGCCATCGACATGGCGAGCGGCTTGCGGCCCCTTGCTGCCGGCTACCCCGAGCCGGCGGCCGACCGATGAGCGTACTGCCTGCAAGTCTAGCCGTTCGCCTTCGATGGCGGCGGTGGCCACCGCTTCCTGGCTCCAGGCTTCCGCTGCCAACTCTCGGCGCTGCTCGAATCCCAGTGCCGCCAGCTTGCCTTCCACCATGCCTTGGGCGCGCCTGGCCAGCGCGATTTCAGCGGTGACCGGCATTTCGTCATAGCTCAGTTGGGGCCAATCGGGTTCTTGCCAGATAAGGTGAGGTGATTGCATAGGTTTATAGGCTCACTTTCTGAGTCGATTATATCACATAATCGACTCAAAATATGAGTCGATTATGCAGTGGAAGCGACTCATCAGGCAATTCTGGGGGTGTTTACTTGTTTTATTGCAATAAAAAGCCGCCCGGGCATTTCTGCCGGGCGGCTTTTCTGTGGGCAGCGTCTGGCTTCAGTCCGAGTTTTAGTCGAACACCGGCGATTCCACGCCCAGGATCTTGTGCAGCTTCGGCGATGTGGTGGTGTACTGCATGTGGATCTTCTTGTCCGGGAAGATGTAGGGCGCAGCGCCGAAAGCGGCCAGCGCGGCTTCATGGAAGCCCGACAGGATCAGCTTCTTCTTGCCCGGATAGGTGTTGATGTCGCCCACCGCAAAGATGCCCGGCACGTTGGTTTCGAATTTTTCGGTATCGACCACTTTCAGCTGCTTGCGCTCGATATCCAGGCCCCATTCGGCGATAGGGCCGAGTTTTGGCGACAGGCCGAAGAACACCAGCAGGGTATCCAGCGGCAGGCGGCGGGTGACGCCGTCCGGGCCGGTGACCTTGATCTCGCTCAGTTTGCCGTCCTTGGCTTCGTGGCCGGTCACCTGGCCGACCAGGAATTGCATTTCATAGGCTTCGCACAGGGCTTTCATCTTGGCGACCGATGCCGGCGCCGCGCGGAATTCTTCGCGACGGTGCAGCAGCACTACCGATTCCGCCTTGCCGACCAGGTCCAGCGCCCAGTCCAGCGCCGAATCGCCGCCGCCGCAGATCACCAGGTTCTTGCCGTGGAACTGGGCCGGATCCTTGACGCGGTAGAACAGCTGCGTATTGTCGAACTGGTCGATGCCTTCGACCTTGATGGTGCGCGGCTGGAACGAGCCGACGCCGGCCGCGATGAAGATGGTCTTGGTGATGAAGCGGGTGCCGGCCGAGGTTTCCAGGTCGAAGCGGTTGTCTTCGCGGCGCGCTACCAGCGTCACTTCCTGGTTAAGGTGGAAGGTCGGTTCGAACGGTTCGATCTGCTTGAGCAGGTTGTCGGTCAGTTCCTGGCCGGTGCAGACCGGGACCGCGGGGATGTCGTAGATCGGTTTGTCCGGGTACAGCTCCACGCACTGGCCGCCGACCACCGGCAGGGAGTCGATGACATGGGCCTTGATTTCCAGCAGGCCGAGTTCGAAGACCTGGAACAGGCCGACCGGACCGGCGCCGACGATGACGGCATCGGTTTCGATCACGCTGTTGGCAGAGTTGGGTGCTGGTGCGAGTTTGACGGTGGTATCCATACGACGATCTGATTCCTGTTTCAGTTGGGTCCCCCAAACGCCCTGCCAGTTTGGCTGCGACGGCGATTGGATGAAGGTTTTCGCGAATTTCCGTGTGACGGCGAATACATGCTGCACTGTGGCTGGGGACAATGGCCTGGCTTAAACCGGCGCTTGGCGCCGCTGCCGCCCGGTAAGGGGCGGGTTCCTGCTTAACGTTGCAAGAAGTCCAGTTTTTCCTTGACGTCTTTCCATTCCTCGGCTTCCGCCAAAGGAGCGATGGTCTTGGTGATCGACGGCCAGTGGCGCGACAGGTCTTCATTCAATTTGATGAAATGCAACTGGTCCGCCGGCACATCTTCTTCAGCATAGATGGCGTTGACCGGGCACTCGGCGACGCAGACCGCGCAGTCGATGCACTCGTCGGGGTCGATCGACAGGAAATTCGGGCCTTGGCGGAAGCAATCAACCGGGCATACATCCACGCAGTCGGTATAGCGGCAGCGAATGCAGGATTCGGTCACAACGTGGGTCATAACAACAGTCCTATCTGTAAATAATGTTCTTGAAGCGGATCTTGAGGCGGCGGCGGGTAGCCCGGAGCAGGTGCTGCTCTTGATATATACCCAGTCGCAAAGCCTTGTATTTTAAGGTAATTCGGGTTTTCCCACAAACAGCTGTTATATAGAATCCATATAAGCAAATGTGAAAATCACATTAACCGCAAATGCCGCCATTTCCGCAGTTTTACCACATCCGCCGGAAGCTTTTTGGGGCGGCGCCAGGATTGCTTGCGCCGGCTTGGCAAAATGGCTATCGTGGACGCCTTTGTTGCTACGGAATAATTATGTCATCTTCCAACGAAAGCTCCACCAAGGCGATTTTTTACGCCTTGGGCGCCAATGGCGGCATCGCGCTGGCGAAGTTTGCCGCTTCGATCTATACCGGGTCGGGAGCGATGCTGGCAGAGGCGATCCATTCGCTGGCCGACTGCACCAACCAGGTGTTTCTGCTGATCGGCCTGAAAGAAGCCAAGAAGCCGGCAAATTCGTCGCATCCCATGGGTTATGCGCGGGTGGTGTATTTCTGGGCAATGATGGTGGCGCTGCTGCTGTTTTTTGTCGGCGGCGCGTTTTCGGTGATGGAGGGCATAGAGCACCTGAAGCACCCGCAGGCCATCAGCACCCCTTGGGTAGCGCTGGGCGTGCTGGGCATATCGGTGGTGCTGGAAGCGTTTTCCCTGCGCGGCGCGATGGTGGAGATCCGCAAGATTTCGCATGGCAAGCCGTTCATGCAATGGTTCCGCGAGACCCGGCAGTCGGAGCTGATGGTGGTGGCGGGCGAGGATATCGCAGCGCTGGCGGGGCTGGCGCTGGCGTTTGTCGCGGTGCTGATGACGGTGGTTACCGGCAATCCGCTGTGGGACGCCTGCGGCACGATCGCGGTCGGCCTGCTGCTGATGATCGTCGCGGTGATGGTGATCCGCGAGGTCAAGGCCATGGTCACCGGCGAATCGGCGGCGCCCGAGGTGCACGCCGCCATCAAGGCGCACATCGAAGCCGACGCTGACGTGGCGGCCGTCAGGAACCTGATTTCCATGCAATGGGGCGAGCAGGTCATGGTTGCAGTGCAAGCCGTGATGCGGCCGCAGCCTTCCGACGTGGCGCTGGTCGATGCGATCAACCGCATCGAAGCCTCGATCCAGCAGCGCTGGCCGCAGGTGCACTGGTGTTTCTTCGAACCGGACCATGCGCAGGCGGCGCCGGCGGTTGCCGAGGCTGGATAAAAAAATCCATTGCGATGCGGCTAGTGCGATAAAATTGTCACGCTGTCATCTCTAGGAGATGCTTGTCGCGAGCTTTGCCAGCCATGCCGCCAACCGAAGATTGTCATGCCGCAGCGCCAATCTACGGGTATCGAGGGCCGATGCCTGGTATTTCATTAGGAGCATTGCCATGGGCCAGGATATGTCACGATTTCTTTTGCGGTTTCTGTCGCTGGCCTTCGCGCCCGCCATTTTTGCCTTGCCGGCGCACGCTGCCGGACCGCTCACGATTCCCAATTCGGTGATCCAGTCGAACGCCGCCAGTTCGGGAAACAGTTTCAACAGCCTGTCGGCCGAAGATAAAAGGAAACTCCTGTCGGCTCCCGACGGCGATGCGCCGGCAAACGCCAGCGGCGGCCTGAACTTGAAAGAGAGCAGCTATTGCAGCGAACTGCAGCAGCAGATCGTGCGCGCCCAGCAGGCGGCGCCGGCGGCCGTGCCGGATACTTACCCGATCGGGCAGTCGCGCAACGATCCCAACCGGCGCTACCAGCCGGCAAGCGGCAACGTCGTGCAATACGACGAACGCAGCAAGCTGGAGGCGCGTTATCACAGCGAATGCAATAAATGAGATTGCTGTCCGCGATCTGCACGCCATTCGCGAATGCGCCAACTTTTCATCGCTCACCGTTATAGCGCATTGCCATGAACCTATGTTTTCCGCGTTTTTCACCAGCAGCACTGATAGCTTTGGCCGGCGCCGCTCTGCAGCCGGTGCTGGCTGCCGACATGCCTGCCGCCGTTGATCCGGCCGTTCACTTCAATGCCGCCGGCATCCGCAACAGTTTTAACCATTTGTCGCGCGAAGACCGGCGGGACTTGCTGGCGGCGCCGGAATCGGAATCGTTGTCGCAGGGCGGCAGCCGCAGACAGGCCATGAACAGGGCGCAGCGTTGCGAGGGACTGGAACAACAGCTCAAGGGCGCCGCGCACCGCGAGCCGATAATCGCTCCCGATTTTTATCCGTATGCGGACCTGTCCCGGACCTATCCCGGCCAGCCGAATCGCGAGCCTAACGGGGCCAGGCCCAACTATGCCGAGCCGAACGGCAGGGATCGGGGCAACACCTCATTGCTGGACGTCTTTTTCGCATCGAAGGACAAGGAGTCGCGCAGTCAGCGCCGCGACCTGGAAATGCGTTATGCCGATGTGTGCGGCAAATGAGGCCGCTGCTGTAAGATGCAAGATCGGCCCAGGCATCCCTGGGTTTCGCCAGCCGCTCACCGCCATGTAATTAATCAAAAACCATGATCATCACTTCACTGCTCGATACCGACTTGTATAAATTCACGATGATGCAGGTGGTGCTGCATCATTTCCCGGCGGCCGAAGTGGAGTATCGCTACAAATGCCGCAACAAGGGCATCGACCTGCGGCCCTACGTCGATGAAATCCGCGATGAAATCGCCGGCCTGTGCCGTTTGCGTTTCCAGGAGCAGGAACTGGCTTACCTGGGCAGCATGCGTTTCTTCAAAAGCGATTTCGTCGATTTCCTCAGCCTGTTCCACCTGCAGCAGAAATACATTAGCGTGCAGCCGTCGGCGGCGGACAACGGCGAGATAGATATCGTGGTCAAGGGGCCGTGGCTGCACACTATCCTGTTCGAAGTGCCGGTGCTGGCGATTGTCAACGAAGTCTATTTCCGCGCCACCCAGAGCGCGCCGGACCACGCCGAAGGGCGGCGGCGCCTGCAAAGCAAGATGGCCCTGATCCGCGACGATCCTGCCATGGCCGGCTGCAAGGTGGCCGATTACGGCACGCGCCGGCGTTTCTCCCGCGGCTGGCACGAAGAAGTGGTGCAGACCCTGCAGCGCGACTTTGCGCAGCACCTGGTCGGCACTTCCAACGTCCATTTCGCGATGAAATACGGCATGACGCCGCTGGGCACGATGGCGCACGAATACCTGCAAGCCTGCCAGTCGCTCGGTCCGCGGCTGCGCGATTCGCAGATTTACGGTTTTGAAATGTGGGCCAAGGAATATCGCGGCGACCTCGGGATCGCCTTGTCCGACGTTTACGGCATGGCGGCTTTCCTGCGCGATTTCGACCTGTACTTCTGCAAGCTGTTCGACGGCGCCCGCCACGATTCCGGCGACCCGTTCGAATGGGGCGAGCGGCTGATCAAACATTACCAGGACAACCGGGTCGACCCCTCGACCAAGACCCTGGTGTTTTCCGACAGCCTCGATTTCGGCAAGGTCAACGAGCTGTACCTGCGCTTCAAGGACCGCACCAGGGTCGCGTTCGGCGTCGGCACCAACCTGACCAACGACCTCGGCTACACGCCGTTGCAGATCGTCATGAAGATGGTGCGCTGTAACGGCCAGCCGGTCGCCAAGCTGTCGGATACGCCGTCCAAGAACATGTGCGACGACCAGGCCTACCTGAATTACCTGCGCCAGGTTTTCGAGATCGCCGAGCCGGTTGCCGCGGCAACATAGTATGGTGTCTTTGTTATTTTTTTGATATCGATTCCAGGCTAAAATAACCGGCTTCGATCGATCACCTTACCTGGAAGATTACATTGCACAAAAAAATACTCGCTATCTTGATCGCTTTGCTGCCGGTGGCGGCGCAGGCAGCGGAGCTGGACGGCGCCCAGCTGTCAGCCTGGTGGGGCGTGCCTTTCATGGGCCTGCTGTTGTCGATTGCGCTCGGTCCGCTGCTGGCGCCGGATTTCTGGCACCACCATTTCGGCAAGATTGCCGCGGCGTGGTCGCTGGCTTTCCTGGTTCCCTGTGCAATGGCGTTTGGCGTGCCGACAGCCGCCGCCGGCGTGGTGCATGCCTTCCTGGCCGAGTATTTTCCTTTCATCATCTTGCTGACAGCCTTGTTCGTGGTGGCAGGCGGCATATGCTTGCGCGGCAACCTGCACGGGACGCCGGCCCTGAACACCGGGCTGCTGGCGATCGGCACGGTGCTGGCCAGCCTGATGGGCACCACCGGCGCTTCGATGCTGCTGATCCGGCCGCTGATCCGGGCCAACGACAATCGCAAGCATGTGGTGCATATCGTGGTCTTCTTCATTTTCCTGGTGGCCAATGCCGGCGGCGCCCTGACTCCGCTTGGCGATCCGCCCCTGTTCCTGGGATTCCTGAAGGGCGTGGATTTTTCCTGGACCGTCAAGAACATCTTCGGCGAAACCATGTTCATGTGGGGTTCGCTGCTGGTGATTTTCTATTTGCTGGACCGCTTTTATTTCCATCAGCGCGAAGAAGAATTCGCGCCGTCGCTTGACCCGACGCCGGACGACGCCCGGCTGCGTTTCGAAGGCAAATTCAATTTTGTGCTGCTGGCCCTGGTGGTGCTGCTGGTGCTGATGAGCGGTTTCTGGAAACCGGGCGTCAGCTACGACATCTACGGCACCACGGTAGAGCTGCAGAACCTGCTGCGCGACGGCTTGCTGGTGGCGGTGATCCTGGTCTCGCTGTGGCTGACGCCGAAGATCGCGCGCGAAGGCAACGATTTCACGTGGGGACCGATCCTCGAGGTCACCAAGCTGTTTGCCGGCATTTTTGTCACCATCGCCCCGGTGATCGCCATGCTGCGGGCCGGCGAGCAGGGCGCCTTCGGCCTGGTGGTCAGCGCGGTCACCGGCGCCGACGGCCAGCCCAACAATGTCATGTATTTCTGGGCCACCGGCATACTCTCGTCCTTCCTCGATAATGCGCCGACCTACCTGGTATTCTTCAATACCGCTTCCGGCGATGCGGGCGAACTGATGACACGGCTGGCGGCGACGCTGGCGGCGATCTCCTGCGGCGCCGTGTTCATGGGCGCCAACAGCTATATCGGCAACGCCCCGAACTTGATGGTCAAAGCCATCGCCGAAGAGCGCGGCATCCGCATGCCTTCTTTCTTCGGCTACATGGGTTGGGCCTGCGTGGTATTGTTGCCCTTGTTCGTGATAATGACGTTTATTTTTTTCCGTTGATTTTTCCCTGTTAGTGGCAGAACCATGAAACCAAAGATATTGATGGCGCGCGCCGTGTTTCCCGAGGTGATCGCCAGCCTGCAGCAGCACTTCGAAGTCGAAAGCAACCAGGAAGACCGCATCTTCAGCGCGGCCGAGCTGGCGCAAAAACTGAGCGACAAGGATGGCGTGATCGCCACCGCCAGCGAGCGCATCTCGGCCGAATTGCTGCAAGCCTGCCCGCGCCTGAAGGCGGTGTGCAACCAGGCGGTGGGTTATAACAATATCGATGTCGCGGCGGCCACCAAGGCCGGCGTGATGGTGACCAACACGCCGGATGTGTTGAACGAAACCACCGCCGATTTCGGCTGGGCCTTGCTGATGGCGACTGCGCGCCGGGTTACGGAATCCGAACACTGGCTGCGCGCGGGACATTGGAAGCAGTGGCGCTACGACAGTTTCCTGGGAGCGGACGTGCATGGCGCCACGCTCGGCATCATCGGCATGGGACGCATAGGGCAGGCGATTGCGCGGCGCTCGCTGGGCTTCGACATGCAAGTGCTGTATCACAACCGTTCGCGGCTGGCGCCGGAGCTGGAAGTGCGCGCCAACAACGCGCGCTACGTCGGCAAGGAAGAATTGCTGGCGGCAGCCGACCATGTGATCTTGGTGCTGCCATATTCGAAGGAGTCGCACCACACGATCGGCGCGGCCGAACTGGCCTTGATGAAACCGGGCGCGACCCTGGTCAACCTGGCGCGCGGTGGCATCGTCGACGACCTGGCCCTGATCGCGGCATTGCGCGACAAGAAAATCGCCGCTGCCGGACTCGATGTATTCGAGAACGAACCGGCGCTGCATCCTGATTTCCTGGGATTGTCGAATGTGGTGCTGACGCCGCATATCGCCAGCGCCTCCGAACCCACGCGGCGGGCGATGGCCGACTGCGCGGCGGCTAACCTGCTGGCGGCCTTGTTGCCGACAGCGGACCGCAAGTGGCCGCCGAACCTGCTTAACCCCGAAGTGCTGGGCCGGGTTACGCTGAGTTAGGCCGGCCCGGATCCTGTCTTAGTCTTTCAAGTCTTCGACCAGGTCGATGTATTGTTGTTTTGCATCGTCCTGGCCGGTGCCTTTCAGCTCATTCCATGCATCCCATTTGGCGCGGCCGACAAAATCGGTCATGCCAGGGCGTTCGCCGGTGACATCGCCGCTGCTGCCTTGTTTGAACAGGGCGTACATCTTCAGCATGGTCATGTTGTCAGGACGCTCGCTCAGTGTTTTTGAGTCGGCCTGTGCTTGTTCGAATTGGGCTTGGAGGGTCATGGGGATCTCGTATCAAGGAAGAGGGAAAAATCGGCTCAGTCGGGGGTGACCGCGCCGACTACTGCGGAACCTGCTTTGACGGTGCCTTCAACCACGGTGGAAGCAACGCCGACCGCCGCGCTGCCGACGCTGACGCCGGCGCCGACCACGCTGGTGGTCACGCTGACCACCGTGCAGGCGTCAAGCAGCGGCACGGCGAGCAGCAGCACCGTCGCCAGGCGCAGCGGGTCCAGGCCAGGCAAGCTGAAATGGTTCATCAAGGCGCCGTAGGACTTATACGCCCAGCAGTTCAACTTCGAAAATCAGGGTGGCGTTCGGTGGAATCACGCCGCCGGCGCCGCGTGCGCCATAACCGAGCGCAGCCGGGATGATCAGCTTACGCACGCCGCCGATTTTCATGCCTTGCACGCCTTCATCCCAGCCTTTGATGACATGGCCAGCGCCCAGCGGGAATTCGAACGGGTCGCCGCGGTCCTTGCTGGAGTCGAATTTCTTGCCGGCGCTGCCGTCGGAATTTTGCAGCCAGCCGGTGTAATGCACGGTCACGTGGTTGCCGGCTTTTGCTTCAGCGCCGCCGCCGACGGTGACGTCTTCATATTGCAGGCCAGAAACGGTAGTGGTGGTCGACATGGGTGTCCTTTTCAAAGTAGTTGATAGTGCCAGGCAGCGTGCCAAGGCCAGCCGCCGGCAGGGTAATGCAGTGTAAACGAAAATCCGGCCGCTAACCCGGGCCGCGCAGCAATCTAGTGTGTTGCTTCGGCTGGCCGGCAAAAGCCATTTAAATCCGTGGCTGCGATTCATGCGCGGTAAAATGGCTGTTTTCGCTTTTCTGGGTTTCCCCCATGTTCGTTGTCATGCCAGTTTTTGTCCGCCGTTCCATCCGTTGTTCTGTATTGGCCGCCTGTGGCCTGCTGAGTACATTTTCCGCTTTCGCCGCCGCGCCGGCAGCGGCCATCGGCAACGCCGTGGTCGTGCTCAATTCGCGCGACGCCACCATCACCTTGCTGGACCAGGCGACTTATAAGGAAATCAATACCTTCCCGGTCGGCAAAGAGCCGCACCACCTGATGCCGACGCCGGACAACAAATCGCTGATCGTGGCTGCGGCCACCGGCAATTCCCTGCTGTTCCTGGACCCGAAAAGCGGGCAGCTGCAGAGCCAGGTGAAAGATATTGTCGACCCTTACCAGATCGGTTTTTCCCCCAACCAGAAGTGGTTCATCGCCAACGGCCTGCGCCTCGACCGCATCGATATCTACGGTTACGACGGCAAGAACCTGAAGCTGGCCAAGCGCTTGCCGCTGCCGTCCATGCCTAGCCACATGGCGTTTACCGCCGACAGCGCGCTGGCGTTCATCACCCTGCAGGGCAGCGATGAACTGGCTGCGGTCGACCTGGCGACGCAGAAGGTGAAATGGACCATGCCGATCGGCAAGCAGCCGGCCGGGGTCTACATGATGCCGGACAACAAATACCTGCTGGTAGGCGTGATGGGCAGCGACTACGTGGCCGTGGTCGACTGGCGCACCCAGAAGATCGTCAAGAAGATCAAGACCGGCGACGGCGCCCACAATTTCCGTCCGCAAGGCGACAACCGCCATCTGTTCGTTTCCAACCGGGTGGCCGGCAGCATCAACGTGCTCGACCTGAATACGCTGGAGAGCGTCGGCAGCATCGCTGTCCCGGGCGGCCCGGACTGCATGGAAGTCACTGCGGACGGCAAGACCATGTGGGTCACCCAGCGCTGGCTGAAGCGGGTGTCGGTCATCGACCTGGGCACGCGGAAAGTGATCAAGACCATTCCCGTGGGGCGATCGCCGCACGGCATCTATTTCAATAACCGTGCTTCCGAATTGTGATGCGCATGTTCCCCGCAACCAGGCGTAGCTGGCTGACGGCGGCCCTGGCGCTGGCCGCCCTGGCGCCGGCCTCGCTGGCATTGGCGCAACCGGCCAAGGCATGCAGCGGCACCATCTACCTGAGTTTCGACACCGGCAGCCAGTCGCAAGCCGAATACATTGCACAGACCTTGAGACGGCATCGCATCAAGGCCACTTTTTTCATGGCCAATGAAAAAACCGTGAACGGCGACTACACCCTGGACCCGAGCTGGGCGCCGTTCTGGAAATCGCTGGTGGCCGACGGCCACGCTTTCGGCAGCCATACGTTCGACCATGTCTACGCCAAGCGCGACCTGGCGGACGGCAAGATCGAGGTGAAACCGCAGTTCGGCGCCAACGCCGGCAAGCTGCTGGCCTGGACGCCGCAACAGTATTGCGATGAACTCAACCGCGTCGACCAGCGTTTCCAGACGCTGACCGGCAAGCACATCGACCGTTTCTGGCGCACGCCAGGCGGCCATCTGACGCCGCATACGCTGGCGGCCGGCGAGGCTTGCGGCTACAAGCATGTGGCCTGGGCCGCGGCCGGTTTTTCCGGCGACGAACTGCCTAGCGACAAATGGCCGAACCAGGTGCTGCTGGAGCGCACGCTGAAAAATCTCAAGGACGGTGATATCGTCATGGCGCACCTGGGAATCTGGTCGCGCAAGGATCCGTGGGCGCCGGCGGTGCTGGAGCCCTTGGTCAGCGGCCTGGAGAAAAAGGGATTTTGTTTTGCGACGTTGCGCGACCATCCGGCCTACCAAGGCAGCCTGAAAGGCCCGGTCGCGGAAACCAAGGCGGGAAAGGCGCATAAGGCCTCATGATAAATACATTGGTGGACTGGTTCGCCAGCGTCCAGGCATGGCTGTTCCAGTCGGTGGTGCAGCCGCTCATGTTCCATGCCGGTTTCAGCGAATACCTGGAAGATGCTTTCGACGGCACCGAATGGTTCCTGATCGGCGTCTGCGAACTGGTTCTCCTGTTCCTTGTCCTGCGGCCGCTGGAAGCATGGATTCCGGTGCACAGCTTCAGCGACCGGCGCGCGCGCTGGATCGATTTCCTGTACACCGTGCTGTACCGCCTCGGCGCCTTTTCGCTATTCGTGTTTTTCCTGGTCGATCCCCTAGTGGCGAAAGTCACCGAACTGCTGCACCTGCAAGGGATCAACCCGTTCAACCTGGAAGACCTGCTGCCGGGCATGAGCGACCGGCCGCTGCTCACTTTCCTGATGTACCTGGTGGTGCTGGACCTGTGCGAATACTGGTACCACCGCGCGCAGCACAGCTTCGGCTGGCTGTGGGGTTTGCACAGCCTGCATCACAGCCAGCAGGACATGAACCTGTGGAGCGACGATCGCAACCACCTGCTCGACGGCCTGATCCATGACGTCGTGATGGCGCTGGTGGCGCTGGCGATCGGCGTCGAGCCGGCGCAATACGTGCTGCTGGTGTCGATCACCCGCATGCTGCAAAGCCTGCAGCACGCCAATGTGCGGATCCACTTCGGCCGCCTGGGCGACGCCATCGTCGTTTCGCCGCGCTTCCACCGCTGGCACCACGCGGTCGGCGTCGGCCACGAGAGCAAGGGCAAAGGGACATTGGGCGGCCATAATTTCGGCGTGCTGTTTGCATTCTGGGATGTGCTGTTCCGCAGCGCCTATTTCGGCAAGACTTTTGAACGTACCGGCGTGCGCGACCAGCTGCCGAGCGCCGGCCGGCCGGCCCGCGACTACGGCAGCGGTTTCTGGTCGCAGCAATGGCTGGGCCTGAAACGCATGGTCGAATTTTCCAGAAGGCGGTCCGGCTGATGCGCCCGGTACTGGTAGCCTTTGGCCGGGCTTTGTTGTCGCAGCTGCATTACCGCATGCTGATGCTGACTTTCTTGCCGTTCGTATTGTCGATCCTGATCTGGGGGCTGGCCTTGTGGTGGGGTTTGCAACCGATGATCGACTGGTTGCAAAAGAATTATTTTGCCGGCAACGACGGCTGGGGCATCGCCAACTATGTGCCGGCCTGGCTTGGCCTGGGCGCGTTGAAGACCGTCATCGTGCCTTGGCTGGCGCTGTGGGCTTTGCTGCCGCTGATGATCCTGACCGCCTTGCTGTTCGTCGGCGCGTTTGCCTTGCCGGCCACCGCGCGCCACGTCGGCCGCCGCCATTTTCCCGACCTCGAACTGCGCCACGGCGGCTCGCTGCTTGGCAGCGCCTGGACTTCGTTTACCGCCTTCCTGCTGTTCTGCGTGCTGTGGCTGGTGACTTTGCCGCTGTGGCTGATCCCGCCGTTCGCTTTCCTGGTGCCGCTGGTGTTGTGGGGCTGGCTGACATACCGGGTGTTTGCCTACGAAGCGCTGGCGGCGCATGCCGACAAGGATGAAATGCGCGTGCTGCTGCGGATTCATCGCTGGCCGCTGCTGCTGATCGGGGTGATCGCCGGCGCCCTGGGCGCGGCGCCGACCGTCCTGTGGCTGGGCGGCGCCTTGTGGCTGGTGGTGTTTCCGCTGCTGGCGGCCGGCTCCATCTGGCTGTATGTGCTGGTATTCGTGTTCACCGGGCTCTGGTTTGAATATTATTGCCTGGCGGCGCTGGCCAAATATCGGGCGGCGGGCCAGGCTGCTATCATTATGGCTGAACGCGGCGAGGGCCAGGCGATCCGCCAGCTGTCCGATACGCCCTAGGGTTCATGTGCCGGTAAAGATTCAGAGTTAAGATCGGCATGGAATGCATTGACGTTATTAATTATCTTTCTGCCAAATACCTCTATCCATCCTCAGCTGAACGGCGATCCCCATGGCAATCGGACTTATCATCATCGGCGACGAAATCCTGTCTGGCAGGCGAGTCGATAAACACTTTCCGAAAATACTGGAAATGCTCACTGCCCGCGGCTTGCGCCTGGACTGGGCGGAATACATAGGCGACGATCCGGCCCGTATCACGGCCACCCTGAAACGTACTTTCGACAGCGAAGACATTGTGTTCTGCACCGGCGGCATCGGCGCCACGCCGGACGACCACACCCGCCAGTGCGCCGCCGCGGCGCTGGGCGTGCCGCTGGTGCTGCATCCCGAAGCGCGCGAGAAAATCCGCGAACGGATCGCCGACACCGCGCGCGACGCCGGGCTGGAGCTGGATTACGATACGCCGGACAACCTGCACCGGCTGAAGATGGGCGAGTTTCCGCAAGGCGCCGCCATCATCCCCAATCCGTTCAACAAGATCCCTGGATTTTCAGTGCCGCACCAGGGGGAGGGCGCGCATTATTTCGCGCCGGGTTTCCCGGTGATGGCCTGGCCCATGTTCGAGTGGGTGCTGGACACTTATTACGCAGACCGTTTCCACCAGAACCCGCAGCTGGAACAGTCGGTGCTGGTGTTCGAGGCGATGGAATCGACGCTGACGCCATTGATGGAAGCCATCGAGGCGGAATTTCCGCTGGTGAAGGTATTCAGCCTGCCGCACGTCGGCGATGCCGGCGTCCGGCGCCACATCGATCTCGGCGTAAAGGGAGAGCCGGTGCAAAGCGCGGCGGCATTCAAGAAAATGCTGGCGGGCCTGGACCAGCTGAAGGCAGAATACCGGCCGGCATAACACCGGTTTATCCGATCCCTATTCCACTCATTTCCCCCTCCACTTAACCAAAGCGCTTGCCGCCGGCGATCGGCGGCAATCCGCTGCTATCTGATTGACATCATATGTTCGGATTTCTTTTCAAGCGCGCAGACCGTACCGACCGCAAAGCGCCGCAAGCCGTCGTTGCTCCACAGGCCGCGCTGCGCGACGAAGCCAGGCAGGCATCGGACCAGGCCCGGCAGCAAGCGCAGGCTTTGACTGACGAAACCGCTGCGGTGGCGTTCATCCTGCAATCCGCGTTTGCCGATGCCCGTTTGTGCGCGGCGCAGCTGGTGCAGTCATCTGCGGCGCTGGAGCAGGTTTTGCAGGCATGCCGCAACACTGACCGGCGCGTCGCCAAGCTGATGCAAGGACGGCTCGACAGCGGACGCCAGCAACAGCAGGTTGCCGAGAAGGCGGCCGCATCGGTGGCGCAGGCGCAGCGCTTGCTGCAAGAGCAGCAGCTGATGCCGAACCAGGTGGCCGAGCTGGACCGCGGCTGGGACGCCAAGGATGTACCGGCTGAATTACAGCAGCAATTTTCGCAAGTGCGCGCTGCGCTGGGCGATCGCCTGGCAGCCCAGGCCGATTTGCAGCGCAGCGCCATCGGCATCCTGGCCAGTGCGCGCGCGTTGCACCTGCAGCTCAAGACGGCCATGGTCGCCGAGCCGCAGAACCAGCAGGACCTCGATACGCTGGAAGCGCAAATGGCGGCTTGCGCCAGCCACGCTGAGGCGCTCACCTTACCGCGCCACCTGGCCGCAGAGTTTACGCAGGAAGCGCAGGCCTTGCGCAAACTGCTGTCGGATCTGCAGCAGCATCAATCCGCCTTGCAGGCGCGCAGCGATTTGCTGGCGAACTGGGAAAGTGCCGCCGAAGCGCTGGATGCGGACACTTTGAAGGCTGGCTGGTCGGCCTTGCCCAGATTGCCTGCGGCGTTGCTTGACGACGGCCTGGAACAGCGGTATCAGGCGCTGCTGAAGCAACAGGCGGTAGCAGCGCCAAGCAAACCGGAAAAGACCCGGCCGCCGGCAGCAACGGTGGAAGCAAACGAACGCCCGCCAATCGACGCTACCCTGGACGGCCTGGAAAAAGCACTGGAAGACGGCGCGCTGCAAGCGGCGATGGATTTCGATAAAACTTTGCGGGCCATCGATTTCAAGCAGTACAAGCCAAGCGCGGCGCAAAGCAGCCGCCTGGCGCAAGCGCGCGCCGAACTGGCGCGGCTGCAAGGCTGGGCGCGCTGGGGCGGCAATGTGTCGCGCGAAGAATTGACCAAGGCCGCGCAAGAGTTGCAGCAGCAAATGCTGGCGCCGGCCGAACTGGCAAAAAAAATCGGCAGCCTGCGGGCGCGCTGGAAATCCCTGGATGTCAGTTCCGGGCCGGCGCCGAAGGCCTTGTGGGAAGGTTTTGACAGCGCATGCACCAGCGCCTATGCGCCGGTGGCGGCGCATTTCCAGCTGCAAGCCGAACAGCGCCAAGCCAACCAAGGCAGCGCGCGCGCCCTGATCGAGGAAGTGCAGCAGTATGCGCAGGCGGCATTGCCGGCGGGGGCTGCGGCTGACTGGAAAGCCATCGCCCAGTTTTGCCAGCAGAAGCAGCAGGCCTGGAAAAACCTGGGGCCGATCAACCGTAGCGAAAAAAAGACGCTCGACAGCAGTTTTGCCGCGGCCATCCAGGTTTTGCTGGCGCCGCTGGCGCAACAGCAGGCGGGCGAAATCGCCAGGCGCGAACAGCTGATTGCCGAGGCGGCGCAATTGCCGGCCAATCAGCGCGATACCGCCGAGCGCGTGAAAGAATTGCAACAGCGCTGGCAAGAGCACGCCAAGGCGCTGCCTTTGCCGCGCCAGGATGAGCAGGAACTGTGGCAGCGTTTCCGCAGCGCTTGCGACGCCATCTTTGCCCAGCGCAAGGAAGCGGCGTCCAGCGCCGACGCCGAGCGGCGCGATAACCTGCGTTTGCGCGAAGAACAATGCGCGGCGCTGGAAGCCGCGGTGGGCCGGCCGGTGGCGGAGTTGCCGAAAATCCTGCAGCAGGCCCAGCAGGAATGGGCGCGCAGCGGGCAGGTGCCGCGTGCGCTCCAGGCCCAGGTTGAAGCACGGTTCCAGGCCGCGCTCGGCGCGCTGCAGGCGCAGCTCGAGCAAGGCCGGCGCCAGGCAGCCTTGGCGCAAGCCGACGCCTTGCGCGACAAGCTGGTCTTGTGCCAGCAGCTTGAAACCGTGATAGCGGCAGCCGAAAATCCGCTCGAAGCCGACTGGCGCAACCGCTGGCAGGCCCTGCCGCGGCTGGCGCCGGCCTTTGAAAAGGTTGTCGCGGCGCGTTTCGAACGTGGTTTGCAGAACGCCGGCGGCTACGCCGCCACGCTCGAAAACCAGCGCCCGGTATTGCAGCAAGAACTGCTGCTGGCGGAAATCCTGGCTGGCGTCGATAGCCCGCCGGCGCTATCGCGCGAACGTTTGCAGTTGCAGGTGGAAGTATTGCAAGCATCGCTGAAGGCGGGCGGTTCGGCAAAAAACATCGAACAGCAGTTGTTGCATATTTGCAACCTGCCAGCCTTGATGGATGAAGCGGCGCTGCAACGGCTGTTGAAACTGGTGGCCCAGGCCAAGCCCGCGGCCGATAAATAAAAGGCGCCGGGCAAAAAAATACCCCGGTCAGCCGGGGTAAATAGCGATACCGCTGTCGCGGGTACCGAGGAGATTCAGGCTGGCGCGCCAGGCACGCCAGTTTTGCAAATTACTTCTTCGAGCGGGCAGCAGTCTTGGTAGCAGCTTGCGACAGTTGGTCGACAGCGCTGTTGACGTTGGTTTCCAGCGCTTCAACAGCTTGCTTGGTGCTCTTGGCGAACTGTTCGTAACCGGCGTTGGCGCTGCCGATTGCCGATTTGACGAAAGCAACTGCGCCTTCTGCGCCGGCAGGCGCGTTCTTCGACGCCTGGTCAACGAATTCGATGACTTTACGCTTGGTTTCAGCAACTTGCGCTTCAGCCGATTTGGCCAGTTCAGCTTGCGTGCTGGAAGCGATGCTGGCGAAATGACGGCCGTAAGCAATTGCTTTTTCAGTGCTCGGCTGGGCCAGCGCTGCGCTCAGCGAGAAAAATTCTTGTGGATCTTTAGCCGAAAACAATTTCTGGGTAGTAGCGTTCGAATCTTCCAGCGAAGCCTTGGCGGCGTTCAGGTTGAGGTCGATCAGCTTTTCCACGCCGGCAAACGCCTTGGTCGTGAAATCGGTGAACAGGGCCAGGTTGGATTCGAAATTGGCTTTGGCGGCGGCTGAAAATTGTTCTGCAACGGTAGACATGGCTTCTCCTAAGATTCGATGCTATAAAAAACGAAAGGGGCGATTCAGGGTGGCTAAGATCTAGCCGTTGATTGCGCCTGCCAGTGGTCTCGATGAACATTGTGCGACGCAACAATTTCATTTTAAATTATTCTGAACCGGTGTCAAGAGATTTTTTGTGCGCTGCAATATATTGTTTATATCGATTTGAAAAAAGCTTATGAAATCAATTTATTAGCGCATTATTTGTTGTTGTTTCGAACACTCTGCCAAGGCTGTCCGCCGATGGTAGACTGACCGTTTTACCGGATCCGCCGCCTATCTTGAAAGCCTTCTACAGCGACCATTTCGTGCTGCCCCTGCCGGCCGGACATCGTTTCCCCATGCAGAAATACCGGCTTATCCACGAAGCCGCGCTGGCGGCCGTCGACGATATCGATTTCCATGAGGCGCCGACCACCAGCGACGGCGTGCTGGCCTTGGCGCACCATCCGCGCTATATAAGTGAAGTCAGCACCGGTACTTTGCCGGAGAGTGTGCAAAAAGCCATCGGTTTTCCCTGGACGCCGCAAATGGTGGAGCGTTCGCGGCGTTCCGCCGGCGCCACCATCGCCGCCTGCCGCGCCGCGCTGACGGATCCCGGCCGGATCGCGGTCAACCTGGCGGGCGGCACCCACCACGCGTTCGCCGACCAGGGCGCCGGTTTCTGCGTCTTCAATGACGCGGCGATCGCGGCCCGGCTGATGCAGGCGGAGCGCCGGGTGCAGCGGGTTGCCGTCGTCGACCTCGATGTCCACCAGGGCAACGGCACGGCGTCGATCCTGGCCAGGGACGATTCCATCTTCACCCTGTCATTGCACGGCGCCCGCAATTATCCGTTCGACAAGGAAAGCAGCGATCTCGACGTGGCGCTGGCCGACGGTACCGGCGACCAGGCTTACCTGGACGCGCTGCAGGATGCGCTGGCGGCCATGCTGGGACGCTTCTCGCCGCAGCTGATCATTTTCCTGGCCGGCGCCGATCCGCATGAAGGCGACCGGCTGGGGCGCCTGAAGCTGAGTTTCGACGGTCTTGCCCGGCGCGACGCCATGCTGCTGGAGACCGCGGGCCGCCACGCGATACCGGTGGCGATCGCAATGGCGGGCGGGTATGGCAAGAATATACAAGACACGGTAGCGATCCACCTGCAAACTATCTCGCTCGCAGCACAGTTCGCGCACCGGCAGGGCGCAGCCCAGCCGCCTACCTCACCCGGATAACCCATGCATTCAGCCAGCCTTTCCACCGCGCCGCCAGCCCACCGCCTGCTGGCGGCCATGCCCATGGTATTCGTGCTGCTCTGGAGCACCGGCTTCGTGGTCGCCAAGTTCGGCTTGCCGTATGCGCCGCCGCTGACCTTCCTGCTGCTGCGCTTCGGCGGCGTGCTGCTGGTCCTGCTGCCTTTGGTGCTGCTGATGCGTGCGCCTTGGCCAACAGGCCAGGTCCGGCATATCGCGATAGCCGGGATCTTGCTGCAGGGCGGTTACCTGGCCGGCGTCTGGTGCGCCATCAAGCTGGGCATGCCGGCCGGCGTGTCGGCGCTGATCGTCGGCATGCAGCCGATCCTGACGGCGTTCGCCGCGCCTTTGATCGGTGAATCGGTGCGGCCGCGCCAATGGCTGGGATTGTTGCTCGGCATTTGCGGAGTAGGGCTGGTGGTCGCCGCCAAGATCAGCCTGATCGGCCTGTCCTGGCAAAGCATCTCGCTGTGCCTGCTGGCCTTGGTTTCGATCACGCTCGGCACCTTGTACCAGAAGCGCAAGTGCCCGCATTTCGATTTGCGCACCGGCACCATCATCCAGTTCGCCGCCTCGATCGCGGTGCTGCTGCCGTTCGCGGTTTTCTACGAACACCTGGGGCCGAGCCTGGATACGGTGCAATGGACGCCGCGTTTCATCGGCGCCTTGCTGTGGTCGATCCTGGCCTTGTCGATCGGCGCGATCTTCCTGCTGTTCGCGCTGATACGCAAAAGCGCGGCCACCCGCGTCACCAGCCTGCTTTACCTGACGCCGCCGACCACCGCCCTGATGGCCTGGCTGATGTTTGGCGAAGTATTCAACCTGCTGGGCATCGCCGGCATGGCGGTGGCGATACTGGGCGTGGTTTTTGTCATGAAAAAATAAGCGGGTTCATGCCGGCAGCAGCATCACCAGCTTGAGTTCCGGCCGGTTGGCCACCCGCAGGTTGACCTGCCGGTACGACAGCTGTCCCAGCGCCGGATGGCTGAAGCGGCGTTCGCCGCCTTCCTTTTCCACTACGTCATGCAGGTTCCAGGCGCGTTCGAATGCGCTGCTGGCGGCGCTCAGGCGCGCCACCAGCCGGGCGATCTCCGGCTCATCCAGGTACATGCCGCAATCGGCGCGGAATTCGGCGGCCAGCCGGCTCGCCCGTTGTTCCCAGTCGCTGATGAGTTGCGCTGCTTCGGGCGAGCAGTAGGTGTATTCGAGCAGGTTCCTGCTGGCGCTTTTTTTATCTAGCCAGCCGACGAACAGCGTCTTGGCGGCACGGTTCCAGGCGACGGCATTCCAGTGGCGGTCCAGCAGGTAGGCCGGGGTCTTGATGGTGCTGGCGACGGCCAGTATTTCAGCCGGGATCTCCTGGGCCAGCGCGTCCTGCGCCTGCGGATCTTTTTTGCCGGACAGTTCAAACAGATAAGCGCGCTTGGCGCGCGACAGCTGCAAAGCTTCGGCGATCCGCGCCAGCGCCGCCGCCGATACCGACACGGTGCGCCCCTGTTCTATCCAGGTATACCAGGTGACGCTGATGTCGCACAGCTGGGCGACTTCTTCGCGCCGCAAGCCGGCGGTGCGGCGGCGCGTGCTGCCGCCCAGCCTGAGCGCCGCGGTCGGAAGCTGGGTGCGCTGGGTCTTGATGAATTCCCCGAGTGCCTTGCGTTTGCCGGTCTGGTCCATGGTTATCCTGTTATTCGTAGTACTAGTATAAGCACTAGTCTTGTAACAGGATAAAAAATAATTAGACTGGATCCTGCCTTAAACGACATGGCCTATTCCTGAGGAGAAAATCGATGACCATCGCCCGCAACCACGACAAGGTGGTTTCTGAACAATTCGGCAGCACCGCTGCCGCCTACCTGACCAGCACCGTCCACGCCCAGGGCGCTGACTTGCAGCAGCTGGCTGCCTACGCTGGCAAATTCCCACAAGGCAAGGCGCTCGACGTCGGCTGCGGAGCAGGGCATGCCGCTTTCGCGATTGCGCCGCATACCGGCGTCGTGATCGCCTACGACCTGGCTGCCGAAATGCTGGATGTGGTGCAGCAGGCCGCCGCCGAGCGCGGCTTGAAGAACCTTCACGTGCAGCAGGGCAGCGCCGACCGCCTGCCGTTTGCCGATGCTTCTTTTGAGCTGGTGTGTACGCGCTTTAGCGCGCATCATTGGACCAGGCTGCCGGCAGCGCTGGCCGAAATGGCGCGGGTGCTGAAGCCGGGCGGCACATGCATCGTGATCGATACCGCTGCGCCGGAGGATGTGTTGAGCGACACCTATTTCCAGTCGATCGAACTGCTGCGCGACACCTCGCACGTGCGCAACCGCAGCGTGGCGGGCTGGCGCCGGTTGCTGGCAGAAGCCGGATTGCGTCCGGCCGCGGACAACAGCTGGAAGCTGCCCTTGCAGTTCGATACCTGGGTAGCCCGGATGCGTACCCCGCCGGAACGGGTGGCGGCGATCAAGTCCTTGTGGGACAGTGCGCCGTCGGAAGTGTCGGCGTATTTTGAGCTGCAGGCCGACTACTCGTTTTCGATAGACGTTGTGCAACTGGAGTGTTACAAATAGTCAGAATGGCTGGACCAAGAGTTACGGTAAAATCTATCTCGCAAATTTTGGTCCAGACATCGAAAGTCGTTTAATTTAGTGCGCTAACCCTCTAATTCTCTTGCGATTTTTTGGATATTTGCCTAAACTTCCACAAAGTTATACATCGCCGCATATTGGAGCCGCAAATGGGCAAATCCGCGTTAATTGTTTTTTTGTCACTCTTCCTCGTGCTCGCGAACGCGCCCGTTGCCCTTGCTTCAGCCCAAACCAAACACAGCACTGCAAAAAAAGCCGCTAAAAAGCCAGTGGCTGGCGCTGCGTCCGCCAGCAAAAAAACGGCAGCCAGGTCCGGTTCCAGGAAACATGTCGCGATCGCGGCGCGCGGCCGGAACAATACGGCATCGTTCAATAAGAATGAAAAGCTGGTGAAGAAAGTAGTGATGGTCCATGGCCGTCGCAAAGTGACTTACCAGCGCGTCGCATTCGCGCCTGCTGTGCCGGCTTTGCCGCCGGTCTTGTCTGCCGGCGAGCAAGCCGGGCTGAACCTGACGCGCGATCCGCTTGAACTGAAATCCAGCGTGGCGCTGGTGCTGGACCAGAACAGTTCGGAAGTGCTGCTGGACAAAAATTCCCACGTTGCATTGCCGATCGCGTCGCTGACCAAGCTGATGACCAGCATGGTGGTGGTGGAATCGAAGCAGGACATGAATGAAGTGCTGACCGTGACCGATGACGACATCGATCGCGAAAAGCACAGCGGCTCGCGCTTGCGCATCGGTTCGCAGCTGACGCGCGCCGACATGCTGCACATCGCCTTGATGAGTTCCGAGAACCGCGCCGCATCCGCGCTCGGCCGCTCCTATCCTGGCGGCTTGCCGGCTTTTGTGCTGGCCATGAACGCCAAGGCGAAAGCCCTGGGCATGACTGAAACCCATTACGTCGATTCGACCGGCCTGTCGCACCTGAATGTGGCCAGCGCCCGCGACCTGTCGCGCCTGGTCATGGCTGCCTACCAGCATCCGGTGATCCGCCAGTATTCGACCGATTCCAAATATGTGGTGGAGCCGGGCGGCCGGCCGCTGCAATACTCGACATCGAACCACCTGGTCGAAAATCCTGAATGGCAGATCGGTTTGCAAAAGACTGGATACATCAACGAGGCAGGACGTTGCATGGTCATGCAGACCACGATCGACGGCCGCCAGTTCGTGATGGTGTTCCTCGATTCGCGCGGCAAGTATTCGCGCCAGGCAGATGCCGACCGGGTCCGCAAGTGGCTCGCCGATGCGCATCCTGCCACCCTGACGCGCGTAAAGATCGCCGACGGCCAGACCTAGGGTTTACCCGGGACGTAGACCAGACCGGATCATCATCCGGCATAAAAAACAGCGTTTATTCATTGCGAATAAACGCTGTTTTTTATTATGCCCTGCCTGGTTGCGGTTACGACTGCTGCGAGGTATATCCGAGCACCGCGGAAATCTGGTTGGCGGTGCTGATCAGGTCCTCCACCCATTCCTCTTGCAGGCGGTCGGCCGGCGCCGAGATCGACAGGCCGGCCACCATCTTGCCGGAATCGTCGCGGATCCCGGCCGCCATGCAGCGTACGCCCAGCTCCAGTTCTTCGTTGTCGCGCGCATAACCGAGCGCGCGCACCAGGCTCAATTCGCGTTCCAGCTTGCTGAGGTCGGTGATGGAATTCTTGTTGTGTCCCGCCAGCCCGGTGCGGGTGGCGTAGGCGCGCACCATTTTCGGATCGTCGATGGACAGGAACAGCTTGCCGGTGGAAGTCAGGTGCAGCGGCGCGCGGCCGCCGATGGCGCGCACCACCTGCATGCCCGAGCGTTCGGAAAAGGCGCGGTCGATATAGACGATTTCATCGCTCTGGCGCACCGACAGGTTGACGGTCTGGTTGGTCTTGCGATGCAGGCCGCGCATGAAATCAAGCGCTGCCTCGCGCACGTTGAGACGGCTTTTGACGACATTGCCGAGTTCCAGCAGGCGCATGCCGAGGCGGTAGCTGCCCGGCTCCGAGCGGTCGACAAAACGCTTTACCACCAGGTCGTTGAGGATCCGGTGCGCGGTTGACGGATGCAAGCCGGTGACGGCCGACAGTTCTTTCAGGCTTACCGGATCAGGGTAGAGCGCCAGCGTATCGAGCAGTGAAATCATGCGCTCGATGACCTGGATCGAAATCTTGTCGGTATCGTCGGTAGGGGCTGTTTTCATTGGAGTAATGGTGCATTGCAATGGAATGTTTATATCATAATGTGAAAAGTTGTGCTGCGTTATTGTCATCGATTAGAGTGCATTCACGAGCCGGCGCGCTGGCGGCGAGCGGCGAAAAAGCATTTAGCGTGCGGTGCAGCAAGGCTGTTAAAATTCGCTAACGCAAACCGGCGTTTCCATCACAGCGAGCCTAGTACCGCACTGGCTTGCCATCAGATCCAGCACAGCATGAGCGAAAACAAGCAATCATCGCAGTCGCAAGACGCGCCGCAGCAGCCGATCAGCGAATTCAAGAGCACCAGCGGATTCAAGAGGATTTTTTCGGCTTTCTTCTATTCGGCGGAAGGCTTCAAGTCAGCCTGGAAAAACGAGCATGCATTCCGCCAGGAGCTGATGATCGTCGTGCCCGGCATCATCGTCGCCTTGCTGCTGCCGGTGACGGCGCTGCAGAAACTGCTGCTGATCGCGGTGCTGGTCTGGATCATCATCATCGAGCTGATCAATTCGGCGATCGAAGCGGTGGTGGACCGGGTCTCGCTGGAGCGCAATCCGCTCTCCAAGAACGCCAAGGATTTCGGCAGCGCCGCGGTGCTGCTGACCTGCGTGCTGGCGGTCGCCACCTGGGCGGTGATTCTGTATCCCGTCCTGTCGCAAGGCTAAATTCCATAAAGAAGGCTTTTTCGGTTTCCTGTTGCCCATGTTTGCACGTTTGTGTATATTTGTACCTGTTTATGCGCAATGTGAAGCAACATGAATACCTCAAATCTTCTTCTTAAAGAGCGCCACGCTTTTATCCGTGAGCGCCTGCTGGCCGACGGCCGGGTGCTGGCGCCGGACCTGGCGCAGCAGCTGGGCGTTTCGGAAGACACCATCCGGCGCGACCTGCGCGACCTCGCCGCCGCCGGTTTGTGCACCCGCGTGTACGGCGGCGCGTTGCCGCTGCCTCCAGCGGCGGGCCCCTTGGCTGAAAGGCAGACCCAGGCGCCGGAGCGCAAGGCACAGCTGGCGCGGGCGGCGGTGTCGCTGGTGACGGCCGGCAGCGTACTGTTCATCGAGGCCGGTTCGACCAACCTGGCGATTGCCGCCGCGTTGCCGGAACTGCCGCTGACGGTCGTCACCAATGCCGCCGCCGTTGCGCTGGCGCTGCAAGAACGGCCGGCGATCGAACTGATCATGATAGGCGGCTGGGTCGACCGCCGCAGCGGCGCCAACCTGGGCGCAGCCGCGCTGCGCGACGCCGAGCGCATGCGGCCCGACATTTTCTTCCTGGGCGGCTGCGGAGTTGACGCCGTCGCCGGTGTCACCTGCTTCAACTACGAAGAAGCTGAATTCAAGCGCAGCCTGGCTGCCGTCAGCAAAGCGGTGCTGGTGGCCGCCACCAGCGAAAAATTCGGCACTGCCGCGACTTATGCGGTGCTGCCGGCCGCCCACCTTACGCACCTGGTGCTCGAATCCGATACCGACAGCAGCCAGGCCGGCGAGTTTGCCCGGCAAGGCGTGCAGCTGCTGTACGCCAATGCCGACTACCTGAAAGCCCAGCCATGAACCACATCGGTCCCAAGCAACGCCTCGCCACGCGCCTGGCCTTCCTCAGCGCCGGCCTGGCCATGGCGGCCTGGGCGCCGCTGGTGCCGTATGTCAAAGCCCGGCTCGGGCTGGAAGAAGCCGAACTCGGCTTGCTGCTGCTGTGCCTCGGTGTCGGCTCCTTGCTGGCCATGCCGCTGACCGGGTTGCTGGCGGCGCGCCTCGGCTGCCGGCGTGTGGTCCTGGCCGCCGGCGGCCTGGCTTGCCTGGTGCTGCCTTGCCTGCCGCAGGCTGCCAGCGCGCCGCAGCTGGCGCTTGCCTTGTTCATCTTCGGCGCCGCCATCGGCACCCTCGATGTGGCGATGAACATACATGCAGTGACGGTGGAAAAAGCCAGCGGCGGCGCTCTCATGTCCGGTTTCCACGGCCTGTTCAGCGTCGGCGGGTTCCTCGGCGCCGGCGGCATGGCGCTGCTGCTGTGGAGCGGCTTGAGCCCGGCCTGGGCCAGCCTGGCGGCCGCGCTGGTGGTGGCGCTGGTGCTGGCGGCGGCCGGTCCGCACCTGCTGCGCGAGCCCGAACCGGGCGAGCGCGGGAGCTTGTTCGTGCTGCCGCATGGCGCAGTGATCTTTATCGGCGTGCTGTGTTTTATCGTATTCCTGGTGGAGGGCGCGGTCCTCGACTGGAGCGCGCTGTTCCTGACCGCCAGCCGCGGCCTGGACCCCAGGCAGGGCGGACTCGGTTATGCCGCTTTTGCCATCGCCATGACCAGCGGCCGCCTCAGCGGCGACCGCATCGTCAAGCGTTTTGGCGGCAAGCGCGTATTGCTGCTGGGCGGCCTGTGCGCCGCCGCCGGCTTTTTTGTGGCGGTGTTTGCGCCGGTTGCCAGCATGGCCTTGCTCGGGTTTGTATTGATCGGGCTGGGTGCATCCAATATCGTTCCCATCCTGTTTACCGCGGCCGGCAATCAGCCAGCGATGCCGGCCAGCCTGGCGATCGCCGCCATCACTACCATCGGTTACGCCGGCATCCTGGCCGGCCCGGCCCTGATCGGCTTTGTGGCGCATGCCAGCAGCCTGAGCATTGCCTTCGGCGGACTGGGCTGCGCCTTGCTGCTGGTGGCCTCCAGCGCGTATCTTGGCGTGGCCGGCGGGACTGCGGGCAGGTCGCGCTGAGAGCGGCGGCCAAGGCCGCCGCTCTCAGGCCGCGCGGCAAAGCGCTTCCTTACAGCTTGAAAGCTATATGCTAATTCAGCGGGAATAAACGTCCCCCTTATTCGCCTGGCCAGTCCATACATATCTGTTTTTTGCATAAGGAGAGAAGAAAGAATTCGTTTTGTTTTCCAGGCCGCCTCATTAATCTGTATTCCTCAAAACAAAAAACATTTACAAACAAGGGAAGCAGAACATGTTCAAGAAAATAGTCAGGTCGGTCATCGCCATCGCCTTGGTGGCCCAGGGTGCGCAGATTGTTCATGCGGCTGATTTTTCGCTGCTCAATGTTTCTTACGATCCGACACGCGAGCTGTACCAGGAGTACAACAAGGCTTTTGCCAAGTACTGGAAAGACAAGACCGGCGACAACCTCACCCTGAAGGCGTCGCATGGCGGCTCCGGCAAGCAGGGGCGCTCGGTGATCGACGGCCTGGAAGCCGACGTGGTGACGCTGGCGCTGGCCTACGATATCGACGAGATTTCAGAAAAAGCCAAGCTGCTGCCGGCCGACTGGCAAAAGCGCTTGCCGCATAACAGCACGCCGTATACCTCGACCATCGTGCTGCTGGTGCGCAAAGGCAACCCGAAGGGCATCAAGGACTGGGACGACCTGGTCAAGCCTGGCGTATCGGTGGTGGTCGCCAATCCGAAAACTTCCGGCGGCGCGCGCTGGGCCTACCTGGCCGCTTACGGTTATGCGCTGAAGAAGAACAATAACGACGACGCCAAGGCGCGCGATTTCATCTCGCGCCTGTACAAGAACGTACCGGTGCTCGATTCCGGCGCACGCGGTTCGACCGTCACCTTTGCCGAACGCGGCGTGGGCGATGTGCTGCTGTCGTGGGAAAACGAAGCCTACCTGGTGGAAGCCGAATTCGGCAAAGGCAAGTTCGATACAGTGTTCCCATCCCTGAGCATCCTGGCGGAACCGCCGGTGGCGGTGGTCGACAAGGTGGTCGACAAGCGCGGCACGCGCAAGATTGCGCAAGCCTACCTGGAGTACCTGTACTCGCCGGAAGGCCAGGAAATCGCCGCCCACAATTATTACCGTCCTATCGATCCTAAAGTCGCCGCCAAGTACGCCGGCAAGTTTCCCAAGCTGAGCCTGTTCACCATCGACGACACTTTCGGCGGCTGGAAAAATGCGCAGAAGGTCCACTTCAGCGACGGCGGCGTGTTCGACAAGATTTACCAGCCGGGCGTGAAATAAGCCGGCTGACCGGAATGAAACAACTGCCCTGCCTGGCAGGGCGGTTCCAAGATTGCTATAAATGACTATTTTGTTATTGGCCGGCAGCCCGTCGGCGCCTTCGCGTTCTACCCGTTTATTGCATTACACAGGTGAAAAACTGGCGTTGCTGGGACATCGCTACAGCAAGCTCGACGTGCGCGACCTGCCTGGCGATGCGCTGCTGCGGGCCGATTTCAGCCACGCGGCGATCCAGGCCGCGCTGGAGCAGGTGGCGCAAGCGACGGCGGTGGTAGTGGCGACGCCGGTCTACAAGGCTTCGTACAGCGGCGTGCTGAAAGCGTTCCTCGACCTGCTGCCGCAGTTCGGCCTGACCGACAAGCTGGTGCTGCCGCTGGCCACCGGCGGCAGCCAGTCGCACATGCTGGCGCTAGATTACGCCTTGCGGCCGGTGTTGTCGTCGCTGGCGGCGCGGCATGTGCTGCCCAGCATCTATGCCACCGAAGCGCAGGTGCAATGGTCGGAGCAGGAAGGATTGAGCCTGGACCAGGCCATCTTCCAGCGGATCAGCGAAGGCGTGCAGCAGTTGTCGGACAGCTTGCAGGCGCTGCGCAAAAACGGCGCTCACCATTTCGATCCGATTCCGTTTTCGCAGGTGCGATGTAGCGTGTAGCAGAAAATCCGGCCGAATCAGCTAACTGAACAACTAACCCCGCCCAGCGTTCTGAAAAAATCCACCTTGACTGGCGGAGGGGAGCGTTTTGCCTAAAAAACAGGAAACCAGCAATGACAGTCTCGACCAGCAACAAACACACAAGGCGCCACGTGCTGGCGCTGCTCTCCGCAGTCGCCGCCGGCGCGTTCGCGGCGGGCTTGCCGCAACTGGCGCAGGCGCAGGACAAACAGGTGCTGCGCATCGGCTACCAGAAAGCCGCCAGCACCCTGGTGCTGCTGAAAGCCCACGGCACCCTGGAAAAACGCCTGGCGGCGCAGGGCATCGAGGTCAAATGGGCTGAATTTGCCGCCGGCCCGCAATTGCTGGAAGCCTTGAACGTCGGCTCGGTCGATTTCGGTTATGTCGGCGAAGCGCCGCCTATCGTGGCGCAAGCCGCGGGCGCCGATTTTGTCTACAGCGCCTACGAGATCCCGACGCCGGAAGCGGAAAGCATCCTGGTGCCGAAGAATTCGCCGATCACTTCGCTGGCGCAGCTGAAGGGCAAGAAAATCGCCTTCAACAAAGGTTCGGACGTGCACTGGCTGGTCATCAGCCTGTTGAAGAAGGGCGGCATCGCCTACAGCGAATTCCAGCCGATCTACCTGGCGCCGGCGGACGCCCGCGCTGCCTTTGAACGCGGTGCGGTCGACGGCTGGGCGATCTGGGATCCGTTCCAGACGGCGGCTATCAAGCAGATCGATGCGCGGGTGCTGGCGAGCGGCAGCGGTGTCGTCAGCCACCACCAATTCTTCCTGAGCGCGCGCAAGTACGCTGAAAAGAACCAGGCGGTGGTCAATGCGATCCTGGAAGAAGCCGGCAAGGAAGGGCAGTGGATACGGGCCAACTACAAGGAAGCGGCAACCCAGCTGGCGCCGATCCAGGGACTGGAGCCGGACGTGATCGAAACCGGGCTCAAGCATTACGCCCACATCTACAAGCCGGTCGACGGCAAGGTGCTGGACGAGCAGCAAAAGATCGCCGATACCTTCTATGAGTTGAAGCTGATTCCCAAGAAGATTTCGACGCGCGACGCCGTATTGCCGGCCAAATTGGCAGACAAGTCCTGAGGCCTGACACATGTCCATCTCTATATTCCGCCGCCGCTCACTGCAGAAAATCCGCCGCGCAATGGCGCTGCCCTTGCTGGCCGCGCTGCTGATTGCAGCGCCGCTGAGCCAGGCACAGCCGGCAGCCGGAGAGCCCGGGCAGATACGCATCGGCTTCCAGAAAAGCGCGGTCAACCTGGTGGTGCTGAAACAGCGTGGCACGCTGGAGCAGCGCTTCAAGAACAGCAAGATCGTCTGGCTGGAATTTCCAGCCGGTCCGCAACTGCTGGAAGCGCTGTCCGCCGGCAGCCTGGATTTCGGCCTGACCGGGGACGGCCCGCCGGTATTTGCGCAGGCGGCCAACAAGGACCTGCTGTACGTCGGCGCCGAGCCGCCGAAGCCGGAGAGCTCGGCGTTGCTGGTGCAACCGGCGTCGGACATCAAGACGCTGGCGGATTTGAAGGGCAAGCGCATCGCTTTGCAAAAAGGCTCCAGCGCGCAATTCCTGCTGGTGCGGGCAGTCAGGAAAGCCGGCCTGGCCTGGACCGACATCCAGCCGGTCTACCTGGCTCCGGCCGATGCGCGCGCTGCGTTTGAACGCGGCAGCGTCGACGCCTGGGCGATCTGGGATCCGTACTACGGCGCCGCCGAACTGAGTTTCAAGCCGCGTGTCCTGAGCACCGGCAGCGGCCTGTCGAACAATAATTCGTTCTACCTGGCGGCGCGCGGTTTTACCGAAACGTATCCCGGCACGGTATTGAGCCTGCTGGATGAACTGACCAAGGCCGACCGCTACGTGCAGCAAAACCGCAAGGAAACGGCGCAGCTGATTGCCGATGTGAGCGGCCTGAACCTGGCCACTGTGCATCTGTTCCTGCGCCGCCGCTCGAATCCGTCGCCGACCGCCGTGCTCAGCCCGGCCCTGGTAGCCGACCAGCAGCGGGTGGCGGACAGCTTCAAGGAACTGGGCCTGATTCCGCGCGCGGTGAAGGTGGCCGATATCGTCTGGCATCCCAAGAACGCGCCGCTGGCGCAGCAGTAAACATACACATATACGGAAGCAGTCATGAACGTTTTCTGGTTTATTCCTACCCACGGCGACAGCCGTTATCTCGGAACCTCCCAAGGTGCGCGCCCGGTCAACTTCGATTACATGAAGCAGATCGCCGTGGCGGCCGACACCCTCGGCTACGACGGCGTGCTGCTGCCGACCGGGCGCTCTTGCGAAGATGCCTGGGTGGTCGCCTCGAGCCTGCTCGGTTTCACCCAGCGCCTGAAATTCCTGGTGGCGATCCGGCCCGGCCTGAGCACGCCTGGCCTGGCGATCCGCATGGCTTCTACTTTCGACCGGCTGTCGAACGGCCGCCTGCTGATCAATGTGGTCACCGGCGGCGACCAGGCCGAGCTGGAAGCGGACGGCCTGTCCGCCGACCATGCCGAGCGTTATGAAATTTCCTCCGAATTCCTGAAGGTCTGGCGCGGCGCCTTGTCCGGCGAAGGCGGCGACGCCGGCTACAACTTCATCGGCAAGCACATCAAGGTCAAGGGCGCGAAGACACTGTACCCGCCGGTGCAGAAGCCGTATCCGCCTTTGTATTTCGGCGGTTCTTCGGAACCGGCGCATGAGCTGGCGGCGGAACAGGTCGATGTCTACCTGACCTGGGGCGAACCGCCAGCCGCGGTCGCTGAAAAGATTGCCGACATCCGCGCCCGCGCCGCCAAGCATGGCCGTACCGTCCGTTTCGGAATCCGGCTGCACGTGATCGTGCGCGAAACCAGCCAGGCCGCATGGGCGGCCGCGGAGGAACTGATCAGCCATGTCGACGACGACGTGATTGCCCGGGCCCAGGCGGCATTTTCCAAGATGGATTCGGAAGGGCAGCGGCGCATGGCGGCCTTGCACGGCGGCCGCCGCGACAAGCTGGAAGTGTCGCCCAACCTGTGGGCCGGGGTCGGCCTGGTGCGCGGCGGCGCCGGCACCGCGCTGGTGGGCGATCCGGAAACCGTGGCGCAGCGTATGCAGGAATATGCGGCATTAGGCATAGAGACATTCATCCTCTCCGGTTATCCGCACCTGGAAGAATCCTATCGTTTTGCCGAACTGGTTTTCCCTTTGCTGGGCAAGGGCCGTGCCGCCTCCGGCGAGCAAGCGCTGACCGGGCCGTTCGGCGAGGTGATCGCCAACGGCCTGCTGCCGAAGGCATCGCAAAGTTGATGGAGGCGACATGAGTGCAATCAGTAGTGCGGCAGCCGCAGCTGCGCGGCCGCAAGCAGGTAAGACGGTAAAAGCCGGCAAGCTTCAGGCCTCGCGCATCTGGCAAGAACGCCTGCTGCCCTGGCTGCTGCCGGTGGCCCTGATCCTGGGCTGGGAATTTGCCGCCAAGGCGGGCTGGCTGTCGAGCCGGATCTTGCCGGAACCGTGGGCGGTGGCGCGCGCGGCCTGGTCCCTGACCTTGTCCGGCGAACTGTGGACGCACGTGCGGATCAGCGCCTGGCGCGCGATTTCCGGTTTCGCGGTGGGCGGCGGCCTGGGCCTGCTGCTGGGTTTGCTGACTGGGACTTTCAAGCGGGCGGAAACCTTGCTCGACACCAGCATCCAGATGATCCGCAACATCCCGGCGCTGGCCCTGATCCCGCTGGTGATCCTGTGGTTCGGCATCGATGAATCGTCGAAATTGTTCCTGGTGTCGATCGGGGTATTTTTCCCGGTGTACCTGAACACCTTCCATGGCATCCGCTCGGTCGACAAAGGCCTGATCGAGATGGCCAGGAGCTACGGCTTGTCCGGCTGGCCGTTGTATCGCGATGTGATCCTGCCGGGGGCGTTGCCGTCGATACTGGTCGGCGTGCGTTTTGCGCTGGGCCTGGTGTGGGTCTTGCTGATCGTCGCCGAGACCATCTCGGCGCAGGCAGGCATCGGTTACATGACCATGAATGCGCGCGAATTCCTGCAGACCGATGTGGTGCTGGTGGGGATCCTGCTGTACGCCTTGCTGGGCAAGCTGGCCGATATCCTGGCGCGCGCGCTGGAACGTTACTGGCTGCGCTGGCATCCCGGTTATCAATGAGTGTGCGGTACAAGTCAATCAAGGTGGAAACGCGATGCAGAATGATCCAGTCGAAAATGCCGAAGTAAAAGCCGCGGGCCAGCTTGGCGCTGGGCGCGGCGTCGGCATCCGGGCGCGCTCGGTGTCGAAGTCGTATGCCGGGAGGGAAGTGTTGAAGACGCTCGACGTCGAAGTCGCCGCCGGCGAATTCGTCGCCATTGTCGGCCGCAGCGGTTGCGGCAAGAGCACCTTGCTGCGGCTGATCGCCGGGCTGGAGCAGGCCAGCGGCGGCAGCATCGGTTTCGGTGCGCAGGATGCGCGGCCGGAAATCCGCATCATGTTCCAGGATTCCCGGCTGCTGCCGTGGAAGCGGGTGCTGGATAACGTCGGCCTCGGTTTGCCGCGCGCCTCGCTGGCTTCGGCCAAGGCCTTGGCCCAGGTCGGCCTGGAAGAGCGGGCCAATGAATGGCCGGCGGTATTGTCCGGCGGGCAGCGGCAGCGGGTAGCGCTGGCGCGGGCGCTGGTGCATGACCCCGAACTGCTGCTGCTGGACGAGCCGCTGGGTGCGCTGGACGCCTTGACCCGCATCGAGATGCAGCAGCTGATCGAAGCGCTGTGGAAGGAACGCGGATTTACCGCCGTGCTGGTGACGCACGACGTGCAGGAAGCGATTGCACTGGCGGACCGCGTGCTGCTGATCGAGGACGGCGAAATCACGCTGGACGAACGGATCAGCCTGCCGCGTCCGCGCGCACGCGGCAACCTGGTTTTTGCGCAGCTGGAAGAACGGATACTGGCGCGCGTATTGAAACACCCCGCGGCACAGCTTGATTCGGCGCTAGGCGATGTTTCGCTGCAGCGTACGGTAAGCCAGGTCGGCTGGGCCATCTGATGTTTGACGCAATTTTTTGAAGTAGCCGCATTACCAAAGGAGAACCAATGAGCATCCAGGCAATTAACGTCCGCAACCAGTTCCGCGGCAAGATCCACAGCATTACCGAGGATGACGTGTTATCCGCGCTCGACATTGAAACGCCTTCGGGCATCGTTTCCTCGGTCATCACCACCCGTTCCGTGCGCGACCTCGGCCTGGTGGTCGGATCTGAAGTGGTGGCGCTGGTGAAGGCCACCGAAGTTTCGCTCGCCAAGCTGTAATTTTTTACCGCCGGCAAATCCCATTCAATCGCATCTGTTCAGGAAAATATCATGACTATCCAAGCCATCAATGTACGCAACCAGTTCAAGGGCAAGATCAAGGCCATCATCGAAGGCACGGTCGTCTCCGAAGTCGACGTCGAGACGCCGGCCGGCATCGTCACTTCGGTGATCACTACCCGTTCGGTCAAGGACTTGGGCCTGGTGATCGGCACCGAAGTGGTGGCGCTGGTGAAGGCTACCGAAGTGTCGATCGCCAAGATCTGAGCGCCATCCTTCCCTGTATCTATCGCATCGATCGACCACATCGAGGTAAGCCCATGTCCTTTCCCGCCCTGGAACAGTATCTGGCCCGTCTGAACGGCGCCAGGGATGACCCGACCCGCGACGACGCCCGCAACGATTGCCGGGTCTGGCTGGACGGCGACGGGCGCGCCCAGGGACGTTATTTCAACACCACCCTGACCAGCGTATTCCAGCCTTTGCGCCGGATCGAGGGCGGGACAGGCAAGGGCGCCATCGTCGGCCATGAAGGTTTTGCCCACAGCTATTCGGCCAGCGACAACGGCCTGTACCTGTGGAAACTGCTGGACCATGCGGCCAGCGACGACGAATCCATCGAACTCGACCGCCTGTGCCGCATGCTGCATTCGATCAATTTCTACCGCCAGGCGGAAGCCATCGCGGGCGACCTCTACCTGAGCGTGCATGCGCGCCTGCTGGCGGCGGTCGACAGCAACCACGGCATGGCGTTCCGGCGGATCCTGACGCTGCTCGGCCTGCCGCACGAGAGGATCGTGCTGCAGCTGCCGACCATTACCGAAAACCAGGGCTGGCTGCTAAACTATGTGCTGGACAATTACCGGCGCAATCATTTCCGGCTGGCGGTGAATGCCGACGATGTGGCGCAGGCGGCAAGCCTGCTGGAACGGGTGCGGCCGGATGTGATCAAGATTGATGCGCGCGGCGTCACGCACGACGAGCAGACCGCGCGCCTGCTGGAAGACTGCGCCAGGCGCGGGATCCAGGTGATTTTCAAGCGGCTGGAAAAGGCGCGCGACCTGGAAGTGCTGCAGCAGCTGGCAAGGATTGCCGCGCTGCCTCTGCATGCGCAGGGTTTCCTGTGGGACCTGCCGCAAGCCGCGCTGCATGCATTCGCAGCGCCCGACACGCTGCCGGACGGCCGTTCTACGGCGGAACTCGATACTGGAGGAAGTTGATCATGGCGACGCTGTCATCGTTCCGCGTGCTGGTGGTGCCCGGGCTGTACAACAGCAGTCCGCAGCACTGGCAATCGCGCTGGCAGCGGCTGTACCCCAGTTTCGAACGCGTTGAGCAGGCCAGCTGGGATGCGCCGGTGCTGGAAGTCTGGTCGGAGCGCTTGCGGCAGCAACTGCTGAAATCGGAACAGCCGACGCTGGCGATAGCGCACAGCTTTGGCTGCCTGACCACGGTGCACGGCGCCCTGAACGAAGTTCCCAACCTGGCCGGTGCGTTGCTGGTAGCGCCCGCCGATCCCGACAAGTTCGATGTCGGCGCCGCCGTCAGCGGCCGCCTGCCGGTGCCGGCGATCGTGGTCGGCAGCCTGAACGACCCATGGATGGAAAGCCGGCGCGCCCGCCATTGGGCGAAAACCTGGGGCGCCGAATACATTGATGCCGGCGCGCTCGGACACATCAACGCCGAATCCAACCTGGGCGACTGGCTGTACGGCCAGTCCTTGCTGCAGCGGCTGGTGGCGCTAGCAGCGGAGCGTTCGCGGGAAGCTGAAACGGCGCGTCCTGCGGCTACCCGCTAGTCAAGCGCGGCGGGCATACATGGAATTGAGCCGTTTATCGTCGCCGCGATACACGGCGCGGTAGCGCAGGTAGCCTTGTCCCTCAACGTGCTTGCGCAAACCCTCGCTACCCAGTCTTTCGATGAATCCGGCATACGAATCATGCACCATGTCGTCGTAAAACCCCCCAACCACGGGGGATACTTTTATCTTCTGGATCGATTGATAGATTTCTACGACATTCTCGCTGTAACGATCTCGCCCAAACCGATCGCCTGAATCCCGGCGCCATAGCTTCTTCATCATATCGATCTGGTTGGCGAATACTTCTTGTCCCCTCCGGTAATAATCCAGGGTATCTTGCTCCTTCAGGTTGCCGGTATTGTCGAGCACCTGGATTTTTCCCACTGCCTGGGCAAATCTGACGCTATAGAGGCGCTCGAAACCGTCGGCCAGATTGTCCATATGGCGGAAGGCCAGATACATCAAGCCGTGGGCCTGCAATTGCTTGTCAATGGGGAGTTCCTTGCTAATGCCGCAATGAGAAAAATACTCCTCTACCGAAGAACGTACATTCGGATCCAAGGCAAATTGCCCTTCCACTTTTGGATACCTCGGGTGCCGCGAGGGAGGTGCGATGAAATACTTCCGAGCTTCGTTGGGTGGGGGAACCACTTCTATCCATGGCTGGCCCGAATGATATTCACAGGTTCTTCTGGCGGCCTGATACATGTCGTTGAGCGCCAGTTGCGACAACTTCATTCTGTCGTCCGCGACCGGTACGCCGTCAACGATCCGCACCGCCTTGCCTTGCGCGCCGGGCGCATAGCCGCCACCGACATCGGCGTGCGCCCCAGGATAATAGTGTTCGTAACAATTGTCCGGTAAAACATCGCCCTGACATAGGCTTTCGACGGGGAATACGGTGCGGAATTCATGCAGCGCCACATAGTGGACACAGTTCATGACCCACGGATGTATGCGCAGATTTTCCGGTTTGGCCCAATCCCAGTGGCCTTCGCCATCGTTGGCATTGGTGGCGCCGACCGAGGCGACCGTATCCAACAGGCCCAGCATGCGGACATAGGCGGGGATGCCGAACAATTGGCAGTCAATCAGGAAATATTGATGCAGCCAGGTGGTGAACACGCGCGCCTGGGCTGCGCCGCGGGAAAAACCGAACACATCGAGGTATATGCCAGCCAGGCATGGCAGCGTTGTCGATTTCCTGAGGTGCACGCTGAGTTTAAGGGCGCATTGCTTCAAGAAATTTTCTCGCGTTTTTTCGTGATCGACCAAACCGGATTTCAAACCGAATTCTTTGAGTATCTTGTCTTCTTCGGACGGGATGGGCGCTGGCCACTCGCGTGGGTTGTCTTGCTTTACCCAGTGGTCACTGTATAGCGCTTTCATTTGACCTTTGTCAAACATCGGCTGTCTGTTATTTACAAAACGGTGGACTGAGTTTAGTACCTCCAGTAGTCCCCACACGATGCGTGGCTCGCCGCCTTTGCCGGCCGCAGCTTCTCGTATGTCCTCGCCATCGGTGCCGAGTTCTTCAAACGGTGTCGCTACACCAGGAATGTAGTGTGAAAAATAGCCTTCCTGCCATTCATCTCGGTATGCTGAGAATAAACGAGCAATATTGCTTTGGGAAAGAGATGAGGTGTCGCGTTTCATATTGTTGTCGGTGCCATCAAAAAAGATACCGATGTTCAAATTGAAGTCACAATGTTTTCCGCAATCCGTTGGCAACGCACGTGGAAAGATTACTTGGGCCGGTTCGAGGCAGGACTTTGCATTCGCCATGTTTATTGTCCCTTTGCCGGCTCAGGTTTTTCATCGGGGAGTGGAACATAGTCCGGAGCAGGAGGGTGGGGGTAGGCCGGTCCGGGATATTCTGTTGATTCGGGATACTGTCTAGTTACCCAAACCTCAACCCGATGCCCAGGCAAAAAATGGACATACATGCCGGAGCTCTTTCCTACTGGAACCGCAAAATTTACAGGAACAGTCGCTTCATGCCAGCGCTCTTCTGTGACTTCCGTGCGATAGGTTTCCCATTTCACGGTCACCATGGTGGGGGTGCTGGTCGTGGGCGGCAAACTCACGCAACACACCGTTTTTCCGCCACCGCCCCAACCGTTGTACTGGACTCCTCCCCAACTGCCATTCACGTAGAAATCCGCAATGCCGATGCCGTTGCCGTAGTGCGATACAGACGAAATGGAGGTCCCAATTCTTCCTTCTGCCACTAATCGGTTTGATCCGGCGACAGCGCAGGCGCTTAACAGCAATGCCAGGAGTGACGGCAGTAACCAACGTAATAATGCAGATTTAAAGAAACGATTCTTCATCTAATTTCCCTTAAAAAAATACCGATATTCAAATTGAAGTCGCAATATTTCTCGCAATCCGTTGGTAACGAACGTGGACAGACTACTTGGGCAGGTTTGAGGCATGACTTTGCATTCGTTATTTTTATTTCCCCTTTGCCGGTTCAGGTTTTTCGTCGGGAAGAGGAACATAATCCGGAGCAGGAGGCCGTGGATATGGCGGACCTGGATATTCTGGATCCCAAAGTCCAATTCGCGCGCTCCAAACTTCAACACGATGTCCAGGTAAGAAATGAATTTTCAGACCATCGCTTTTTCCCAATGGGACATCAAAGTGAACTGGCACAGTCGCCTCATGCCAGCGCTCTTCCGTAACTCCCGTACGATAGGTCTTCCACTTCACCGTCACCATGGTGGGCGCGTTGGTCACGCTCGGCAGACTTATGCAACATACTGTCGCGCCTCCGCCACCCCAACCATCATATAAAACTCCACCCCATTGCCCGTTGACATAGAAGTCTCCAATGCCGATACCCTTGCCATAGTGCGACACTGCCGAAACAGGAGTGGAAGTCTTTCCTTCTGCGATCAATCGGTTTGATCCCGCACCAGCGCAGGCGCTTAACAGCAATGCCAGGAGTGACGGCAGCAACCAACGTAACAATGCAGATTTAAAGAAACGATTCTTCATCTAATTCCCTTAAAAAAATACCGATGTTCAAATTGAAGTCGCAATATTTCCCGCAATCCGTTGGCAACGCACGTGGACAGACTACTTGGGCAGGTTTGAGGCATGACTTTGCATTCGTCATTTTTATTTCCCCTTGGCCGGTTCAGGTTTTTCATCAGGAAGCGGAACATAATCTGGGGCAGGAGGGCGTGGATATGGAGGGCCTGGATAATCAGGGCTGCCAGTACCTTCACCGGCATACCAGATTTCAACGCGATGTCCCGGCAGAAAATGGACTACCAAACCATAGCCATCCCCAGGAGGAACAGCAAAATGCACTGGTACAGTAGCTTCATGCTGACGCTCTTCTGCGACTCCCGTACGATAGGTCGCCCATTTCACCGTCACCATAGTGGGTGTATTGGTCGCACGTGGCAGGCTGACACAACATACCGTGGCACCTCCGCCACCCCAACCGTCATATAAAACTCCGCCCCATTGGTCGTTGAGATAGAAGTCCCCAATTCCGATACCTTTGCCATAGTGAGACACAGCCGAAACGGTGGTACCAATCTTTCCTTCTGCCATCAGTCGGTTTGATCCAGCGCCAGCGCAGGCGCTTAACAGCAATGCCAGGAGTGACGGCAGTAACCAGCGTAATAGTGCAGATTTAAAGAAACGATTCTTCATCTAATTTCCCTCAAAAAATACCGATGTTCAAATTGAAGTCGCAATGTTTTCCGCAATCCGTCGGCAACGCACGTGGACAGATTACTTGGGCAGGTTTGAGGCATGACTTTGCATTCGTCATTTTTATTTCCCCTTTGCCGGTTCAGGTTTTTCGTCGGGGAGAGGAACATTGTCCGGAGCGGGAGGGGCTGGGTAAGCAGGTCCGGGATATTTGGTTATAGCCGCCGATATGTTCTGCGGCGGGAATGGGTAGCCGCTTGTTCCCGTCGATGCGGGAGGAGATGAATATCAATGGACGGCGGTGATTTTCCATAAACTACCCCTGCACTTGGTTTTGGTGCGGGGGATTCTGGCATAGGAAAATAATATTATCAAATGAACATTTAATGTTAATTAAATAACATTGAGAATAATAAGTATTTCAGAGGCCTCCGCCGGCAAGCTGTGGTCTGAATGAATGGATAAAGTATCTCTGCAAACAAAAAAAGGAGCCTCGGCTCCAATATCGTTCAGTTAGCGGCACGAACTTCCACCGTTGCGTCATTCCCGCGAACGCGGGAATCCATTTTCTCCACCATACTCAATAACCGGGATTCCCGCGTTCGCGGGAATGACGGGGGCGCGTAGCTGGGGCACCTAGGCAGGGGGCGCCGAGACGCAGCTGCCATGCGAGGAAATTGCCCTTAACTGAACGGTATTGGAGCCGAGGCTCCTTTTTTATTTACGGCCGCCTGAATCAGGCAAATGCGCCAATCTTCCCGATCACCGCATTGCGCACCGACCCGCTCACCACAAACGACTGCGCCACCGCGATATCGTTGTGGAACCAGCGATCGCCTTCCAGGCAGGCCGGAATCTGGCGGCGGATTTCCTGGTACGCCGCCTGCGTGCCTGTGCCCAGCACAAAACCCGGCAGCAAGTCTTCCGTCATGGTCAAGGCCTGCGCCGCCAGCAGCATCTCGACGCCGACGATGTATTGCGTATTGGCCACCACCGTGGCCGCCTTGCGCGCGCACCAGGTCGAGTTCGAGACGTGGT
>Ga0209233_1000167_pt1 | contig 149536 bp, 130 predicted proteins | sample AraplaCL_Cvi_mCL_FD_184269 | JGI IMG/M metagenome (GOLD analysis project Ga0209233, IMG submission 184269) | Arabidopsis root microbial communities from the University of North Carolina, USA - plate scrape CL_Cvi_mCL (SPAdes) (version 2) | ecosystem: Host-associated > Plants > Roots >...
TCGACCGCGGCTATCTCTCGCCCTATTTCGTCACCAACCCCGAAAAGCTGCGGGCTGAGCTCGAGGACCCCTATATCCTCATCCATGAGAAGAAGCTCTCGAACCTCCAGGCGATGGTGCCGTTGCTCGAAAAGGTGGTGCAATCGGGCCGGCCGCTGCTGATCATCGCCGAGGATGTCGAGGGCGAGGCGCTCGCGACCCTGGTCGTCAACCGCCTGCGCGGCGGGCTCAAGGTCGCCGCGGTCAAGGCGCCCGGCTTCGGCGACCGGCGCAAGGCGATGCTCGAGGACATCGCGATCCTCACCGGCGGCAATGTCGTCAGCGAGGAACTCGGCACCAAGCTGGAAAGCGTCACCGTCGCGATGCTCGGCCGCGCCCGCAAGGTCACGATCGACAAGGACAATACGACGATCATCGACGGCGCCGGCGCCAGGGCCGATATCGACGGGCGCATCGCGCAGATCCGCCAGCAGATCGAGACGACCACCTCCGACTATGACCGCGAGAAGCTGCAGGAGCGGCTCGCCAAGCTGGCCGGCGGGGTCGCGGTGATCCGGGTCGGCGGTGCGACCGAGGTCGAGGTCAAGGAGAAGAAGGACCGGGTCGACGATGCGCTCCACGCCACCCGCGCCGCAGTCGAGGAGGGGATCCTGCCCGGCGGCGGCATCCCGCTGCTGCGCGCGCTGACGGCGCTCGAGGGGCTGAAGGCGGCGAATGACGACCAGCAGTCCGGCATCGACATCGTCCGCCGCGCGCTGCGCGCGCCGGCGCGGCAGATCGTCGAGAATGCGGGCGAGGACGGCGCCTGGATCGTCGGCAAGCTGCTCGAGAGCGAGGAGTATAACTGGGGCTTCAACGCAGCGACCGGCGAATATCAGGATCTTGTCCAGGCGGGCGTGATCGACCCGGCCAAGGTCGTGCGCACGGCGCTCCAGGATGCTGCCTCGGTGGCGTCGCTTCTCATCACCACCGAAGCGCTGGTCGCCGAGCTGCCCAAGGAGGACAAGTCCGCGCCGCTTCCTGCGGACTATTGAAGGCGCGGCCGGGAGGCGACGCGACCGACGCCTCCCGGCCACCTCGCCGGTTAGACTTATTTCACGCCGGCAGCGCCGGAAGGGCGTAAGTGCCCGGTAAGTCGATGCAGGTACCGACAAACGTTACGTTCGACGCAACGGCAGAAGCCAGTTCAGGGAATCCGACGATGTCGGGCGGTCGCTGGCCCGGAAAGTGAGGTAGTACGCGAAGACCAAGGTCAAGTCGGACCCGCGCGATCGGGCGGCAATGTAGGCCCATGGCGCTCCTTTTCGATGAGCCCGCCGCTGTTTCTCGTCGCGGCACTCCAGCGCTCAACGGTACGAAGACCGAGAAAGACGCAAGGTCGGCATTCCGCCGTGGCACCACAGCCTGAAAAGCCGCTAATGCAGGTTATTTTTTCCGTCCTTTGGCCGGGTTAGTTAACCCCGATGGCAATCGGATCGGATCATCTGTGGCGGGAGCTCGCAGTTTGCGTCCGCCGTGCCGCCGATGGACGGGCCGGCGAGTGGGAAATCCTGACTCAAGGACCGCTGGCCCGTGTCGTCGATGAAATCAAGGACCTGCACTCGGACCATATCGGACGCCTCAAGATCTCGCTGCCCGACCGGCGCGTACCACCGGTCACGTTCATCGGTTCCGAGATCCGGGATCTCGTCAGGGCGCGCCAGCACTTGCGCGCACCCAAATGGAGCCATCCTTCCACTCCACGCTAGGGGTCTCAATTCAGCGCGTCAGCATGTCTCCGTCGTGCAGGATCAGGTGAAGTGATATAGTGCGGCCACCTCCGGCCGGAGCGGCGCCCCGGCCAGGCCGTCGAAGATGAACTGGACCGCCAGGGCCGCCAGAAGAACGCCCGAAACCCGACTGACCACGTCCGCTCCCGTGCGGCCGACAAGCGCGACCAGGCGCTCACAAACCAGCATCGGCACATAGGTCAGGCCGAGACAGACGGCGAGCATGAGAAGAACGGCCGTCGCCTCCGCCAGGCCCGCCGTACGGCCCATTAGCAGCACGACGGCTGAAAGGTACCCCGGCCCGGCAATGAGGGGAAAGGCGAGCGGGAAGACAGCGATGTCGCCCGGTTCGGCTGCGTCACTTTTCTCGCGCTCGCTGATCGAGGAGAGGCCGGGGCTCGCAAAGGTCAGCGTCAGGGCCTGGAGAAAGAGCAGTACCCCGCCCGCCACGCGGAACGCCGGCAGCGAGATATGCAGCAACGGGAGGAGGCGCGGGCCGCCGAGCGCGAACAGGACCAGCACGAGCCCGGCGATGATCGAAGATCTGCCAGCCAGACTCCGGCGTTCGGCGCGATGGATATCTGCCGTGAGGCTGGTGAAGACGACCGCTGTCTCGACTGGACCGATCGTCACCAGCAGCATCACGAATGCCGAAAGGACACTTGGCGTCGTATGCATCTTTCCCAGTCCCGCCTTCTCTGACGGCGCCCGGCGGGGCGCCGCGCGGAAAAAGGGTCCGGTCCGGTTCAACCGCGAAGCGGAGGTTTGCGCGGTCTTGAGCGACAATCACGGATCGAGCGCCGCTGCCGCCCCCGTCCAGTCCTGGCGGCCAAGCGCGGCTCTCCGTCGAAAGCGGGAACGAACGCGCCTCAGGAAGGAGGCAATTTGGGCTCGAGCGTATAGAGATAGGCGGCGATATCCCGCGCGTCGCGCTCGCTGACCCCGAGATCGGGCATAGCGGAGCCGGGCCTGACGCCCTGAGGATCGCGCAGCCAGCGGAGCATGTTGTCAGGCGTGTTCGCCAGCCCGCCGGACAGCTCGGCGCGCGTGGCGATCCCGTCGAGCGACGGTCCGACCGTACCGCGCGCATCGGCGATACCGCTGATCTCATGGCATCCACCGCAGCCGAAGCGCCGGATTGCAGCGCTGCCGGCCAGACTGTTGCCCCGGGTGATCTGCTCGGCCGTCGTCCGTGCATCCGTATCGCTGTTGTGTTTCTGGAACGCGCCGGAAGCGAGCGCCCCAAGGAACCCGAGAACAAGCAGGGCGAGCACGAAGCGCACACTATAGGGCATTCGCGGTCCCTTCGGGTTGCTGCGCCCGTTCGAACACCGTGGCCATGAGTGCCAGCGCGGCAACGGCGTGCACTAGACCGCCGGGTACCCACATGATGAGGCCGGCGAGCTGCTGGTCCTCGGCCGGCGTGAGGCCAAAGGGCGCCATACCGAGGCGCGCATAGCCGGCATACCAGGGGCTCTCGGAAAACGCCATCAGGGCACCCAACGCACCCGATATCAGGGAGGTTGCGAAAAGGCACAGGGCGGCCAAAGGACGACCCTTGCGCGAGCTGCGGCGACCGAGCATCGCAGTCCAGAACAGCAGGGCGGTGATCAGAAAGCTCAGATGTTGCGCTGCGTGCCAGCCGGGATGGGCCAGGGCGAGATCGAACAAGGTCGGGGCGTGCCACATCAGCAGGGCCGCCGCCTGAAGCAGGGTCGCGGCAACCGGCGCAGTCAGAATACGCCAGAGCGCGTTCACCGGCGGCGCCAGCGCGAACCTTGCCAAACCCCGGCGGGCCAGGACCGGAAATCCCCAGAGCAGCACCGGCAGTGGGTGGGCGAGAACGAGCAGCGGCGCGGCGGCCAGCATCAGCATTTCATGCTCGAGCATGTGCGCCGAGAAGGATCTCTCGCCGGCGGCGTGGAGTGGCGACACCAGCGCTGCGCACAGGACAAGCCACCCGCAAGCGAACCAGCATGCTCGACGGCGCAGGCCAGCGTGCCGCGATCGCCAGGCCAAACGCATCAGGCCGGTCGTGAACAGAAGAGCGACGAGCACGAGCGGCGCCAGGATCACCGGATCCAGGGCCCAGCGTGGCACCGGGTCGGCGTCATCGCCGCCATGGGCCAAGGCGGGGGCAGCGAACAGGAGGACGGTGGCAAACCAGCCAAGCCGGATCGCTAGCGTGCGCATGGCGGTATGATCAGGATGGCAAGTGTCTGGTAGGATATGGCCAGCGCGAAAAGACCTGCGGCGAGCAGAGCGAGCCTGGCGAGAAAAGCGCCGCTGCGAGCCGTGCCCCGAGCGGTCGGCCACGCAACCAAGGCCGCGAGCAGGCAGGCGCAGAGACTGGCGACGCCCCAGATCGGCCCAATCGGGAATCCCGCCGTCGCGCAGGATCCACGGAGCGTGAAGCCCATACCCTGCTCGAAAAGATACCAGGCGAGCGGCGGCGCTGCGAGCGTCGCAAGGATCCGGGCGCGCTTCCCGGTCATGCCAGTCTCGGAATCCAGTAGATCAGCACGTAAATCGGAAGCCAGGCCAGCACGACAAACGTCCAATATTCGGAATTGTCCTGAACGTCCGAGAACTGGTCGGTGTCGATACGGTGCGTATACAGCCAGACCGACTGGACGATCGTGTCACCGAGATCGGTGATCAGATGCGAGCTATGCAGTACCATCAGCATCCAGACCACCGAACCATAGACATCGCCGTCCCAGCGGATGTTGAGATGGTCGAGCTCGACCGCGCGCAAACCGACGAGGATCAGTCCGATCAGGGCCATGGCGAAGGTGCCGCGGCGCACACCCGAGGCGCTCCTGCCATGCGCCCTGCGCCAAACCCACAGGTTGGGCACTTCGCTTGCGAGCAGGAAGACGGTAAAGATGCCCGACCAGAGAAGGCCGGGAAGGCGGTCGCCGGGCGGGGGCCAGGAGGAACTCTGGCTCTGAAGATAGAGATAAGCGCCGATCGCCAGCGCGAACGCGGTCCCCTCGATCAGCATGAAGCCCAGATTGCCCCACCAGACGACATTCGTTGGCCCCATCGCACCGTCGGGCAGGGCGGACAGGTCGCCGGTGGCCCGCATTGGCCGCAGGCCGATCACGACCGGCGAACTCCGAAGGGGCCATCGGTAGCGCGTGGCCGCTTCGGCCAGAACCAGAGGGTCAGTGCGGCGGCGACAGGGATTGCGCCCCAGACCAGTGCCCAGGGCGTGAAGATGCTGCCGACGAACAGGACAGAAGTGGCGATCGCCGCGATGAGCGGCATGATCGATGGCTCGGGGCTCTTCTGCCGATATTGCGGGATCGCATCCACAACCGAGGTGATGAGCACCTCGCGGAGATCTGACCGCAGGCCGGTCATGACCGGCAGGTCCGATTCCTGCATCCAGAGAGGAGCGATCGAATCAACGACCGGTACGTGATCGAAATTATGGACCGGCGGCGGCGAACTGGTCGCCCATTCCAGGGTGGCGCCACCCCAGGGATCGGCGCCCGCCAGAGGCCCGCGCTTCAGGCTCAGCCAGGCATTCGCGGTAAAGACGAGACCGCCCGCCGCGGAAATGAAGGTGCCGATCGTCGCGACGAGATTGAGCGTGCCCCAGCCCATATCCGGTCCATAGGTATAAATGCGCCGCGGCATACCCTCGAGGCCGAGCAGGTGCATCGGGAAGAAACCGATATTGAAGCCGCCGACGATGAGCAGGAACGCGATGACGCCCCATCGCTCGGACATCAGCCGTCCCGTCGCCTTGGGATACCAGTAGCAGAAGGCGCCGAAGAGCGGGAACAGGGCCCCGCCGACCAGGACATAATGGAGATGGGCGACCACAAAATACGTGTCGGTCAGTTGCAGATCGAGCGGAGAGGATGCGGTCATGATGCCGGACAGCCCGCCGATGACGAAGGTCGCGATGAAGCCGATCACCCACAGCATGGGTGTCGCGTAGCGCGGCCGCCCACTCCACATGGTGGCGATCCAGCAGAAGATCTGCAGGCCGGCCGGCAGCGCGATCGCCATGCTCGCAGCCGTATAGAAGGCGTTGCCGAGGCGCGGCAGGCCGACCGCGAACATGTGATGTACCCAGAGGCCAAAGGCCAGGACCCCGATGCCGAGCACGGCGAGCACCATCGGCACATAGCCGAACAGCGTGCGCCGCGAGAAGGTTTCGACGATCGACGATACGAACCCGATCGCGGGTATGAAAATGATGTAGACCTCCGGATGTCCGAAGAACCAGAACAGGTGCTGGAACAGCAGGGCATCGCCACCGCCTGCCGGCGTGAAGAAATGGGTCGCGACCATCCGGTCCGAGATCAGCATGCTGGTGACCAGCATGACCGAGGGCAAGGCGAAGATCGTCATCAGCGAGGCCACCAGCATCGTCCAGACGAACAGCGGCATCCGGGCGAGCGTCATGCCGGGCGGGCGCATCTTCAGGATGGTCGCCGCGATGTTGACCGATGCCGCCAGCGCGGCCACCTCGCTGAACGTGATCATTTGCGCCCAGATATCAGCGCGATGACCAGGCGAGTAGGCTGGGCCCGAAAGCGGCGGATATTCGAACCAGCCAAGATCAGGCGTGATGTCGAGGGCGTGCGCGATCCAGAGCATCAGCACGCCGCCCAGATACATCCAGTAGCTGAACGCGGCGAGCCTCGGAAACGCAACGGTGCGCTGGCCGAGCATCAAGGGAATGAGCCAGAGAGCCATCGCCTCCATCACCGGCACCGACACCAGGAACAGCATCGTCGAACCGTGCAGCGCGAAGGCCTCGTTGAAGCCCTGGGGGCCCATGCGCTCCATCTCGGGGCGGCTGAGCTGGAGTCGCATATCGACCGCCAGCAAGCCGGCCAGAAACAGCATCGCCATCGCCGTCAGCACGTAGCGCGCCGCGATGCGCTTGTGGTCGACGGTGGTGAGGAAACCTCGGAGGCCCGGCGCATCCCGCCAGGTACCAAGCAAGGGTGCCCGGACATCGGGCAATGCCGTCGGCGATGCTTGTCCGGTCACCTGAGCGCCTCCAGATAGCGGGCGGCGGCGTCGGCGTCGGCGGGCTCGAGCGCGATGGCCGGCATCAGCGTCCCCGGCTTGATTGCCTGGGGCTGGGCGATCCAGCCCTGGAGCGCGCCACGGCTGAGCCGCAAGGTCCCCGCCGCGATCGAGCGCCGGGACCCGAGGTGCGTGAGGTCAGGCCCGGCGCGGCCTTTCGCGTCGGTCCCGCGGACGACGTGACATGCGGCACAGGGGCCCTCCGTTACGATCGCCATCCCCCGCCGTGCCGTCGCATCGGCGGGGATGGCTGCGGGCCTCTTTTCACTCGCCAGCCAGTCGTCGAAGTCGGCCGGGCGATCGACCTTCACGTCGAAGGCCATATGGGCGTGCTGTGTACCGCAGAATTCCGCGCACTGGCCCCGGAACCAGCCAGTGCGCCGCGGCGTCACGTCGATCCTGTTGATCCGGCCGGGAATGACATCCATCTTGCCGGCGACGTTCGGCACCCAGAAACTATGGATGACATCCGCGGAACCAAGTTCGATTCGAGCGGTACGGCCCGCGGGAAGATGCAGTTCGTTTGCGGTCTCGATCCAGGCGCCAGTCGCCGGATCGCGATATCGCAGACGCCACCACCATTGATGGCCGGTGACGCGGACCACCAGCGCTTCTCGGTCGCGCGCCGATGCGAGGCGGCGATCGACGAGGAAGCTCGCGGCGATCAGGACCGTCAGCCCGGCGAAAATCAGCGCTGCCCAGGCGACCAGGCCGCGAGAGAGACCGGTATCGACCGGTTCGACCTGCGGTGCCGCCTCCGGAATCGGGCGCATGCGTGCCCGCCAGAGGCTCGCGCCGAGCAGAAGGATGACGAGCAGGTACATCCCGCCGCAGATCCATGTCATGAGCTCGAGAAGCCCTCTGACACTCAGTGCCTGATCTCCTGCCGGGTTCAGTGGCGACTGGACGCCGCTGCACCCGGCAAGGAGCATGACCACGCCAGGCAACGCATACCTGTTCATCGCACGGGGCCTGACCATGTCTCACCCCGCGCTTCGCCTTTCTGGTCGAGATCCTGTCGCCGCCGGCGCCCTGGATCGAGCGACTTCAGGCTCTGGACATAGGCAGTGAGCTGCCAGAGCTGGTCGGTCGGAATCCGGTTGGCGTAGGATGGGGAAATGCCTGGATGCCCCGCGATCGTGCGGTAGACCTGGTCGAACCCGCGGACGCTACGCCGGTGCTGGTCGCCCAGGTCGCGGATGCCGGGGGCCCCTTGCGCATGGCAGCGGCCGCAACCGTACCAGGCGAAATAGCGGCCGCCCTGGCTGATCTGCTCGAAACTGGACTGTCGAATGGCAATCCGGGGGTCGGCAGCTCCGTTCGGCGCGGTCTGTGGCTGTGTCGGGCCGGTCACACGCTTTTCAGCGTTGCAGGCGGCAAGAACACCCAACACGAGGAGAGCAAGGACCGGACGGCCCGTCATGGCACAGCGCCTCCAAAGCAGAGGTATGTTCCGCGAATGACAAACAAGCGCTCGGCCGGCTCGGAAGATCCCGCCGCTTCGGAGATGTCGGTCATGTCCCGCCTGCACGCCATGATGGGAGCGCGGATATGCAACCGCGCGTGGCCGCGTTCCTTAACCTGAATTAGCGGTCTTGAAGGATCGGACGCCGTGCGTAGATGCTCCCCCGACGAGCCTTGACCGGCGGCAGGGCACCTGTTGACCGTCTTGAACCATTTCACGCACGACCCGTTTCTGCTCCCGGGGCTGAGCGGCGATGCGGAGCGGCGCCAAAAATGCCGGAGCGCTGTATGGCGAAGCAAAGATCAGATGATCCCCATGTCGAGCCCTTCGCGGGGCCGGCCGGCGGCTGGGGCTCGGTGCGCTCGCTGGCGGAAATCCTGCCGCGCGAACGGATCCCGCCGGAAGCGCTCCGCGCGCTGGCGCGCCAGAACAAGCCAGACGGTTTTGCCTGTGTCAGCTGTGCCTGGGCCAAGCCGGCTGACCCCCATCCCGCTGAGTTCTGCGAGGAGGGCGCCAAGGCGACCGCGTGGGAGCTCACCACGCTGCGCACGACGCCTGACTTCTTTGCCGAGCACAGCCTGACCGAGCTGCGCAGCTGGCGCGATTATGATCTGGAGCAGCACGGGCGGCTCACCCATCCGCTGCGCTATGACGCGGCAACCGACAAATATGTCGCCTGCGCCTGGGAGGACGCGTTCGCCGAGATCGGCGCGCAGCTCACGCGGCTCGATCCCAAATCGGTCGTCTTCTATTCCTCGGGACGGACCAGCCTCGAAGCCTCCTACATGTACGGCCTGATGGCGCGAATGTACGGCAACCAGAACCTGCCCGACAGTTCGAACATGTGCCATGAATCGACCTCGGTCGGGCTGAAGGCGTCGATCGGCGTGCCGGTCGGCACCACCCAGCTTGCCGATTTCGAGAAGTGCGACGCGATCTTCTTCTTCGGCCAGAATGTCGGCTCGAACGCGCCGCGCATGCTTCACGATCTGCGCTCGGCGCGCAAACGCGGCGTCGAGATCGTCACTTTCAATCCGCTCAGGGAACGCGGGCTCGAGCGCTTCACCGATCCGCAAAATCCGGTCGAGATGGCGACGCTCGGCGAAACCGCGATCTCGACTCAATATCACCAGGTCAAGGCAGGCGGCGACATCGCTGCGATGATGGGCATCGTCAAGTTCCTGATCGAATGGAACGACGCGGCTGTCGCCAATGGCGAGACGCCGGTCCTCGATCTCGATTTCATCAACGCCCACACCAGCGGGTTCGGTGCCTTCGATACCGCGGTTCGCGCGGCGCGATGGGAGGATATCGAACGGGAATCCGGCCTCGCCAAAGCCGAGCTCGAGGAATCGGCGCGGATCTACGCCAGGGCCAAGGCGGTACTGGCGATTTACGGCATGGGGCTGACCCAGCACGTCAAGGGCGTCGAGAATGTCCGCATGGTCGTCAACCTGCTCCTGATGCGCGGCAATATCGGCAAGCCGGGCGCCGGGCCGACGCCGGTGCGCGGCCATTCGAACGTCCAGGGCCAGCGCACCGTCGGCATCACCGAGAAAACCGAGCTGGTGCCGGTCGAGAAGCTTGAAGAACAATATGGCTTCACCGCCCCGCGCGAAAAGGGCCTGGATACGGTCGGGGCGTGCCGCGGTGTGATCGACGGGTCGGTCAGGGCGTTCGTCGCGCTGGGCGGCAATTTCCTGCGCGCTGTGCCCGAGACTGCGGCGATGGAGGTAGCATGGCCGCGGCTCGACCTGTCGGTGCAGATCGCGACCAAGCTCAACCGCAACCATCTGTTTCCCGGCAAGGTCACCTATCTCCTCCCCTGCCTCGGCCGGATCGAGGAGGATGTGCAGGCAAGCGGACCGCAGGTTGTGTCGGTCGAGGATTCCACCAGCTGCATCCACGGATCGCGCGGCAAGGCGAAACCGGCGAGCGACTATCTCCTGTCCGAGCCGGCGATCGTGGCCGGGATCGCCCGGCAAATCCTGCCGCCGAACCCGAAGCTCGACTGGGATGCCTGGGTCGCCGACTATGCGAAAATCCGCGACGCGATCGAGGAAACCTATCCCGACCTATTCAAGGATTTCAACAAGCGGCTGTTCACGCCGGGCGGGTTCTGGAAGGGCAACAAGGCCTCCGAAAGGATCTGGCTGACGCCGAGCAGGAAGGCCGAGTTCCTGCCGCCCACCGGCCTGTCAGCGACCGGCTTTGCCGATATGGGCGGGCGCTACCGGCTGATGACGCTTCGCTCCAACGATCAGTTCAACACGACCATCTATGGCTATCATGATCGTTTCCGGGGCGTGAAAGGCACGCGCGACACACTGTTCATGCATGCCGCCGACATTGCCGATGCCGGGCTCAGCGAAGGCCAGATCGTCGCCCTTGAGAGCGATGCCGGGGACGGCAAGCTGCGTCGCCGCGAGGGCCTGATCGTCACGCCCTACGACATCCCGCGCGGCTGCCTCGGTGCCTATTATCCCGAATGCAACGTCCTGATGTCGGTCGAGCACCATGCCGAGACCAGCCATGTGCCGGCGGCAAAATCGGTCCCTGTGCGGATCGCACTGTGAAGGCCCGCCCTGCCAGTGACGCAGCGGAAGGCCTGCGTGCAGGCCAGGCGCGGAATTCTCGAGCTGGCTAGCGGGCTGACAGGCACCGCGCCGGCGCTCCAACCGGTTCACAGCCCGGCTGCAGGCCCCGATGCTGGTCACAAGCGTTCCCCGGGCTTGCCGGAATGGGGAGAATCGTCGCACGGCTGAACGTCCGTTCGCAAGACTGGCACGTTACAGGCACGCGCTCGCGGCGATCAATCCGGGGTCAACAGACTCGGGATATGCGTCAGCAGGTCGCGGGCCAGAAAGCCGATGGCGCCTGTCGTCGCCGATGCCCGCCTGCCAGCCTCACCGTGGAGCCAGACCCCCCAGGCGGCCGCGACCAAAGGTTCGACATGCCGGGCGAGCAAGCCGCCGATGATGCCCGCAAGGACGTCGCCAGACCCGGCGGTCCCGAGGCCAGGCGCCCTGCTCGAATAACACAACAGCTCTCCCTTTCCGTTGGCAATCAGGGTTTCGGCTGACTTGAGCGCCACGACCGCTCCGAACGAAGCCGCAGCCTCGTGCGCGGCGCTCGCGGGGTCGCGCGCGATTGCCGGTTTGTCACGTCCGGTCAGGGCGGCGAGTTCGCCGTGATGGGGAGTCATCACGAGCTGCTGTTTCTGGCGCAGGGCCACCCCTTCGCGTCCACGCATGGCGGTCAGCGCTCCGGCATCCAGCAATACCGGCGGCACGTCACCCGCTCGATCGAGCAAAGCTTCGACCAGGGCTCCCGTATGCGCGCGCTCCATCATGCCGGGACCAAAGATGAGCGCGTCGCAATGCCCGATCTGACCCTGGAGCGAAGCAGCGGCGTCAGCCGCAATCTCGCCCCCGGCGTCCGTCGGCAGCCCAATCACCGCTGCTTCGGGGAAGGCGAGGCCGAGACCGACCGCAGCGCGCTCGACCGTCGCGAGCTTGACCTTGCCGGCACCGGTCCGAAGCGCCGCCTCGCCGGTCAGCAACAAGGCGCCCGGCACGAACAACGAACCGCCCATCAGCAGCGCCTCGCCGCGAGACTCTTTGTCCATTCCGTCACCCATCCGCGGAAGGGGATGGGCTGCGCGCCAGGCGGCATCGATCGCGGTCGCCTTCACCCGCGCACGCCTACCGCCGCGTCGGGCGCGCTCGTGACCGCTACTGCCTCATCGGCCATGGGCACGACGAAGTTGTAGCGCTCCAGCACAAGCTTGCCGGAGCGCCCGACCCTCCGGTCGAAGCGATACTCGGTGACCGAGCAGTTCGCGACATCGCCCTCGGCATCGATCGCCAGGATCGCCTTTTCGTCGAGCGTCTCGATGATGTAGCGCAGGCCCAGTATGACGACCTGATGGGCGACGATCAGGACACGGTCGTCGGCATGATGCAGCGCCACAGTGTCGAGCAGCGACCTCAGGCGCAGGATCACGTCCGCCCAACTCTCCCCGCCTGGAGGGCGATGGTAGAATTTGCCGAGTAGACGGCGGAACTCGGCCTGGTCGGGGAATATCCTGGCCACACCGGATGTCGTGAGGCCGTCGAGAATGCCGAACTCCTTTTCGCGGAGCCTCTCGTCGCTGCAGAGAGGCTCGTCGCGATCCGAAAGACCTCCTTCCGACCTGATCAGCGCGGCCGTGGCGACGGCTCGGGCATAGGGGGAGACGAGTGCGACATCGGGCCGCTCCCCGTCGGGCATCTGAGCGAACCATTTCCCGAGTGCGCTCGCCTGAGCAATGCCGAGATCGCTCAGCGGCACATCGACGTCGCGCCCGGACAGGAGGATGCGGTCGCGTGCTTCGGCATGGGCCGTGTCCCGGGCGACGTTCCCGGCACTCTGGCCGTGCCGCACAAGCCAGAGCTTCCGTGGCCAGCGATTCATCATAACGCGGGATTCCCCTTTCGTCGCAGAACCAACGCGAAGAAGCGTGCCGCCGTTCCGCAAATCGCGCCCGGAACCCGCGTCACGCTTCTTCCGGGATGTCGCGCCGCCCCCTGAGGCGGGCAATCGATCGCAACCATCGGCAGCAGCGGCATTGATCTGGATTGATCTGATTATTTGGAACGCGCGATCGCGCGACCGGTTCTTAGCGGATCAGAAATCACCGTTGGAGAATGAGATGTCAGTTCTCGACAAGGTCATCGCCGCCGTAACCCCACCGGAAAGCGACGAGGCGCGTGAAAAGGCGCGTGCAGAAGCGCAGGCCGCTTCCCGCCCCGGCGACTGGTTGTCCAGGATCCTCGAGCATCACCGCGGGATCGAAGCCCAGTTTGCGGTGCTCAAGGCCGCTGGCGATCCCGCCACGCGGCGCGCCGAGCAACAGAAGCTCGGCCTTCTGCTCACTGGCCATTCGATAGCCGAGGAGGCGGCCGTGTATCCCGCGCTCGCGGCCGACCACCAGGCCGCGCATGCCGAACTCGCCTATCAGGAACAGTCTGCGGCGAAGATGGAGATGGGCCTGCTCGAACGGCTCGATCCGATGAGCGAGGACTATCTCGACAAGCTCGAGCATATCCGCGGCGCGGTGGCTCACCATGTCTATTCCGAAGAAGGAACCTGGTTCCTCAAGCTTGCCAGGAGCGCCAGCCCGGAAGAACAGGACTTGGTCGGGCGCCGTTACAACGAGGAATATGACAGGTACATGGGGGACAAGAGCTGACGCGACGGCCGGAAAAGGTGCGCGCGCGGCATTGGGCCACCATCAGCGTTCTCGCGCGATGTTGCGCAACTGGAAACGCACCGGTCGCAATCGACGCGTAGGCCATGATCGGCTGAACTCTGCCATCCCGAACCGCGGTCGGGCGGTGCGCGCGCCAGTCGCCGCGACGGCCCCTTTCGGCGCTAATCCTCCAGTTCGACCCATCGTCGCCATCCGGATCACTTTCCACCAGCGCGGGTCCGAACAAAGGCTCGGTCACTCTCAAGAAATCCCGCAAGCATGGATGGTATGAGGTCGGACACCGCCTCCTCCTGGCCATATGTCTCCTTGTACAGCAGCGCGTAGCGCTGCAGGTCGGCCTGCAGCTGCGGCGTAACCTGGATGATCAATTTCACGGGCGTGCGGTCAGGCAGGCGGGCGAGTTTCAGCTCCGCCATCACCGGTCCTCCGGCCAGGGTTTCAGGATCAGATCCTGATGCACGACCAGCCTGATCGCGGCGCCCGGTCGGATCGTGATCGTGGGCTGGACCTGCAGGGTGCGTGACGTGAGCTGGTCACCGGCGCGCGACACGCTTTGCTGAGTGGATTCACGCAATGCCTGGACGAGATCGCTCTCGCCGCTGAACTGCACCTCAGCGCCGACGCCAAGCAAGGTGGACAGCACCACGCCTTTGAGCAGCGCCCAGGTGTGGAAATCCACCTTGTCGGCAAGCCCGGCATAGCCGGAAGGATCGGTCGCCGGCACATTGTCGATCCGCATCGAGCTGCCGTCCGGGAACAGGATGCGCTGCCAGACGACGAGCGCGCGGCGCTGGCCGAAGGCCACGACGCTGTCATAGGACCCGATCAGCCGCGCCCCCTGCGGGATGAGCAGGATCCGGCCGGTCGCGCTGTCATAGACCCGCTCGGTGACCTGCGCGGTCACCAGGCCCGGCAGATCCGACCGCAAGCCGGTGATCAGGCTGCCCGCGATGATGCTGCCCGCCAACAGCGTGTTCGGCGACGGTGACGGCGCCAGGCCATGAGAATTCACGTCACCGCTCCTGTCGGCGTTGCGCACGAAATCGCTCTTCCGCTGCTGCGCGTTCGGATCGTGGTCGGGGTCGATATTTATCTTCCCGGCGTCCGACGCGGATGAGCCTTGCGCCGTCGAGGCCGGTATGACCGGCAGCGGCGGCGCCGATTCCGTCGCGTGGTTGCCGGATTGGACGAGTAATCCTGACTCGCGGGCCGCCTTCAGCTCGGCGAGCTGGCGCTGCCGCGCTTCCTCGGCCGATTGCGCCGCGCTGGTCGGCCCGGCCGGAAGCGGTTCGGCGCCGAGTTGTCGCTGCCGATCGAGGATCGGACGCCCGAGATCGCCGGGCAGCGGCGGCCCAAGCCTGGGCACGGCCGCATAGCTTTCGGGGAGTGCGCTCAGCGTGTCGGCCGGCGGTTTCGCGGCGAGGGTCTGATCATCGCTGCCGGCGGCCAGATGGAGCGCGTGCGGCTGGAGCGCAAACCACGCGGTTCCCACCACCCCGGCCGCCGCGAAGGCGGCGATCGATACGATGACGCCGCGCTTGAACCGGATCGCCCGTGCAGGCCTGGCGCGCAGGACAAGGGTTTCGGGATCGACCTTGCCCGGCGGCGGCAGCACCAGCGGCGCCTCAGCCGGCTCCTCGGAGTGAGACGCCTGTTCCGCCGATTGCGGGTCTTCGCTCATGACGCCCTCCGTTTGGCGGGACGATCGGTCGCGGCATCGGCAGCGTGCGAGATACGGACAACCTCCTGGTGCTTGGTCCCGAGACGGAGCTCGGCCACATCGAAGATCCGGTCGACGATATAGAAGCGGCCGCGCAGCCGATAATTGACGAGCTGCGCCGCGCCTTTCGCGCCGACCAGGAACAAGGGTGGGGCCTCGCCGACCGCGAGACTCGCCGGGAATTCGATAAAGGTCTGGCGGCCATCGTCGAAGGCGCGCAGCGGCCGCCAGGCCGGTCTGTCGCCCGACAGGACGTAGCTGAAATGGAGCTGGTCGATATCGAGGCCCTGCGCGACCGGCGCTGCGGCCGTTGCCGCCTCCTGCGCGTGTCTCAGCGCGATAAGCACGTCCTGCGGATAGGTCCAGGAGAGCGCCGACATCGCAGCCCCCGTGGTACTGGAAAGAGCGAGGTGGTACGTCCGACGATCCGTCGTGATGACCAGGTTGGTGACGAGCCCGGCGGCGAACGGCTTCACCAGCACATGGGCGCGTTTTTCGGTGCCGCTGCCGCTGCTGGTGTCCCCGATCACCCAGCGGGCGGTGTCGCCGCTGGCGACCGAGCCGAGCACCTCGCCCGGCTGGAGCGCGATGTCGGTCACGCGCTCCGGCGCGGTATAGACATGGTAGATCGTGCCCTCGGCAAAAGGCTCGATCGCGCTCGCATTGATGAAGGCAGGCGGCGTCGGCTCGAGCGTGCCTGAGCGGTTGGCGGACGCGATTGTGGCCGAAGGCGAAGCACCATGGCGCCCGGCGCGGTGCGCGTGAGGCTCTTCGGCTGAGACGGCACTCATACGCGCCATGGCGATCGACGTGGCAAGCAGGACGGGCAGATATCGGGTGCGGATCATTGCCGGTTCTCCAGGATCGGATTGGGTGGGAGGGCGCCGAGGTTCGGATCAAGCGGCGAGCCGAGCGGGATGCTGGAAGGCACGGCGGGCACGCTTGACGGGACCGCCGTTGGCGCTGGTGCCGGCGTCGCGGCGGCGGCGGGCTCAAGCTCGCGGCTCCAGTCGATCGCGTCGACATAGACGCCAAGCGGGTTCCGGCGCAGCGTGTCGGCCGAGGCCGGCGGCTTGATCTTGACCGTCAGGATCCCGGTCCAGTGCGACACGCCGGTCTGGGCGCCGCGGTCGAACGCCGTCTCAGTCCATTTCACCTGGAACGACTGGTCCGATGCCCGAACGACGCTCGTCACCTGGACCGAGACGGTTTTCTCGCCGACCCTGGCGAACGGGTTTGCCGAGCGCGCATAGTCGCCGAGGAACAGCGCGCCGCGCTGGGTCGTGAAGTCATAGGCCGAGAGCCAGTCGCGCCGCATCAGGACCGGATCGAGCGAGACCGAGCGGACCTTCTCGATGAACCGCGCCAGATGCCAGGCGATCTGCGGGTCGGTCGGGTGATAGCCGGCCTCGGCCTCGGTGACGGCGCGCGCCTCGCCGAGCCGGTCCACCTCGACCACATAGGGCGTCACCCGGCTCTGCAACGACTGCCAGACCAGCGCGCCCGACATGGCCGTGGTCAGCGCCAGCCCGCCAACAGCCATCAGCCGCCAGTTGCGCGCCTGGACGCGGGCCGAACCGATGCGCTCGTCCCAAAGCTGGCCGGCCCGCTGATAGGGCGTCACCGGGTCGGGGGTCCGTCCATAGCGCTGGACGCTTCGCTTGAAGAGCATCGATCAGTCCTCCTTTTCCTTGATGTCGGGCGCGGCCGAGGCGCCGCCCCGATCGCCCTCGCGCAGCGCATGGGCGACGATCTGCTGGTGGTGCCGGGCATCCTGTTTCTGCCGGAGCGCGCGCGCCCAGCCGGGTTGCCCCTGCTCTCCACCTCCACTCGATTCCGCCTGTGGCGGTGTGCGGCCGGCCAGCGCGTTGAAGGCCGCCGCGCGCCCCGAGGCGGCGGCGTCACCTAGGCCAAAGGCGCTGCTCGCCCGAGTGCGCACCGCGTTTCCGGCGGCGCGCGCCACGCCGCCAAGGCCGGACGCGACGCTGGTCGAGCCGGCGCCCTCCTGGCCCATGCGGTAGGCAGCCGATGCGGCCGACCCCATCGACGTGCCGGCACGCACGGCGGCGACCGCACCGCCCCCAACCAGCCCGGCAGCGCCTGCGACCGCACCCCCGCCAAGGACGGCGACACCGGCCGTCCCGAGCGCCGTGCCGACCGCGGCACCGGCGCCGAGCTGCGGCGCGCCGGCGACCAGACCCGAGGCAATGCCGGGGCCGAAGATGCCGAGGCCGAACAGGGTCATGGCGGCGAGGACGAGGCTCAGCGCCTTGCCGATGTCGGGCTCCTGGCCCTGCATCGCGCCGACGAAGGAGGTGAAGAAGTTCGAGCCGATGCCGACGATGACAGCGAGCACCATCACCTTGACGCCCGAGCTCACGACATTGCCGAGCACGCGTTCGGCGAGGAAACTGGTCCGGTTCCACAGTGCGAAGGGCACCAGCACGAAGCCGGCAAGCGTTGTCAGCTTGAACTCGATGATCGTCACGAACAGCTGGATCGCGAGGACGAAGAAGGCGAGGATGACGATTACCCAGGCGAACAGCAGCACCGCGATCGTCACGAAATTGTCGAAGAAGGTCGTGAAGCCAAGCAGTTGCGACATCTGCTGGAGGAGTGGCCAGGCGGCGGAGAAACCGGTGCTGGCGAGCGTGCCGGGCTTCAGAAGATCGTCGGCCGAAAGCGTGCCCCCACCCGCGGTCAGGCCGGCTGCAGCGAACGACTTGAAGATGAGGTTCGCAAGCGTCGAGAAGCTGTTCAGGATGAACGCGAAGGCGCCGACGTAGAGGATCTTCTTGAGGAAGCGCCCGATGATGTCCTGCTCGCCACCCAGCGCCCAGAACAGGCCGGCCAGCGTCACGTCGATGCCGATCAGGGTCACCGCCAGGAAATGGACGTCACCGCCCAGCAGGCCGAACCCGCTGTCGATATAGCGGATAAAGGCCTGCATGAACTGGTCGATGACGCTGAGGTCGCCCATGTCGATGGTGTCCAATCGAAGTCGAAAAAGCCCGCGGGACGCGTGTGGGGAGCGGCAGCACGCCCCGCGGGTGTGGCGGCGGACCGGGGGGATTGCCCGCCGCCACCCTCGGTGCGGATGCGCCCTATTGGGGGTGGTAGGCCGTGCCGCTGCCGAGGAACCGAGTGGTCGCGCCGCTCGCGTCGGTCTCCGCCTGCACGCGGCGCGCCGCCTCGAGCGCTTCGGCGCGGTACTGGGCGGCCATCATGTTCTGAATCTGGAGCTGCTGCTTGGCGACCAGCGCGAGCAGCTGGTTTGTCGCCTGGGCGACCTGGAGCGCGCCCTCCCCGCTCTGGCTCCTGGCGATGATCGCGTTGAGCGCCGCCGTATCGGCGTCGAGAGTGCCGACGACCTGCGCCTGGACCTGCATGGTCTGGTTATAGGCTGTCATCGAGGCGTCAAGCCGCGCCTTCGCATTCGTGACCTGGCTGTTGGTGGTCAGCGCCTGGTTGAAGCTTTGCGGGAAGAGCCGGCGGAACTCGCTGTCGACATTCTCGATGCGGTAGCTGATCGCCTGGGCCTGGCCCATCAACCGGTCGATCTGCTCGATGGTCCGGGTCAGCGCCTGGAGCTCGGGGAAGTCGATCCTGCTCAGGTTCTTCGCTTCGTTCATCAGCATCGTCGCCTGGTTCTGGAGCGACTGGATCTGGTTGTTGATCTGCTGGAGCGTGTGCGCGGCGGTGAGCAGGTTCTGCGAATAATTGGTCGGGTCGAACACCGTGATCTGGGCCGGGGCCGGTGCGAACGGCACCACGACGCTGAGGGCGCCGGCTGCGAGCAGCAGCGCGGTCAGGGAGGGATTGCGGAAGCGCGGACGGGGCGGGATTTTCCGGAACATGGCACAGGCTCCTGGTTGGACGATGGATCAGGGATTGGGGGGCAGGAACTCGGCGAGCAGCGCGGCTGCCCAGGCAAGGCCGGCGGACGCGAGGAAATGCTCGGCGAAGACGGCCGGGCCGTGCTCTGCAAGCAGGGCGTCGATCCGCGCCTGGCTGTCGGGGTCCGAGGCGCCGCACAGCGCCAGCGCGACGGGGCCGAGACCGAGCTCGAACAGCCGATTGCCGCGCGTGGACTGAAGATAATAATGCCGCTTCGGCGTCGCCCGGGCGACCAGCTCGATCTGGCGCTCGTTCAGACCGAAGCGCTGATAGGCGGCCCGGCTCTGCGGCTCGATCGCCCGGTCGTTGGGCAGCAGGATGCGCTGCGGGCAGCTTTCGATGATCGCAGGGGCTATGCTGCTCTCGGTGATGTCGGCGAGCGACTGGGTCGCGAAGACGACCGAGACATTCTTCTTGCGGAGCGTCTTCAGCCATTCGCGGATGCGCGCCGCGAACAGCGGATCGTCGAGCAGGCTCCACGCCTCGTCGAGGATGAGCAGCGTCGGCCGCCCGTCGAAACGCCGCTCGATGCGGTGGAAGAGATAGGTGAGGACAGGCGCGACCACACCCTTACGTGCCATCAGCGCCTCGGTCTCGAAGCACTGGACGCGCGCTTCGGTAAAGCGCTCGTCGGCCGCATCGAGAAGGCCGCCATAGGCGCCGTCGACCATGTACGGAGCGAGCGCGGTCCGCAGCATGTTCGACTGGAGCAGCATCCCGAGTCCGGTCAGCGTCCGCTCCTCGATGGGCGCGCTCGCGAGGCTGGTCAGCGCCGACCAGAGCGAGTCCTTGATGTCGGGGGTGACAACCACCTTCTCGTGCGCGAGCAATGCCGCGACCCAGTCGGCCGCCCAGCCGCGCTCATCCTCGTCGTCGATGTGGCGCAGCGGCTGGAAGCTGAGGCCGCCGTCATCGCCATGTTCGGGCTGGGGCCCGAGCGAATGATGGCTGCCGCCCATCGCCAGCACCGCGGCCCGCGCCGAGAAGCCCATGTCGAAGAGGATCAGCTGGGCCTGCGCGTAGCGCCTGAACTGCAGCGCGATCATTGCGAGCAGCACCGACTTGCCGGCACCGGTCGGGCCGACGATGAGCATATGGCCGACATCGCCGACATGGGTCGACAGCCGAAACGGGGTCGAGCCGCTGGTCTGGGCGTGGAGCAACGGCGGGCCGCCGAGATGCACGTTCGCTACCGGCCCGGCCCACACCGACGACAGCGGCATCAGGTGCGCCAGGTTCAGCGTATGAACCAGCGGCTGGCGGACATTGGCATAGACCTGGCCCGGCAGCGACGAGAGCCAGGCCTCGACCGCGTTCAGCCCCTCGCGCACGCAGGTGAACCCCAGTCCGTTCACGATCCGCTCGACGGCCCGCACTTTCTCGTCGACGCGCGCGCGTTCGGTATCGGCGACCGTGATGGTGGCGGTCAGATAGCCGAACGCGACATAGTCGCCGCCGAGCGCCTGGAGTGCCTGGTCGGCATCGACGACCTTGTTGTCGGCATCGCTGTCGAGCAGCTGCGCGGGCTGGTTGTACATCACCTCGCGCAGCAGCGCGGTGATCGACTTTCGCTTGTTGAACCATTGCCGGCGGATCCGGGTCAGCGCTTTGGTCGCATCGGTCTTGTCGAGCGGGATGAAGCGCGTGACCCACCGATAGGCGAAGTCGGCTGCGTTGAGGGCGTCGAGGATCCCCGGCCGGCTGAGGTTCGGGAACCCCGTGATGGTGACGGTGCGCAGGTGCTGGTCGCCGAGCCGTGGCTCGAGACCGCCGACGAGCGCGGTGTCGACCAGCAGCCCGTCGAGATACATCGGCGTCTCGGGCACAGCGACGGGATGGCGCCTGGTCGAGATGCAGTCATGGAGATAGGTCAGCGTCTCGGCCGAGCCGAGCGCGCGCATCTCGGGCATGAAGCCGGCGAAGAGATCGAGCACCCGGTCGGTCTCGGCGATGAAGGCGGCGAGCGCCGCGCGCCAGTCGCGCCCGGCATCCTCCCCTTCCCGATCGACCAGCGAACGCCCGGCCGCGTCGCTCGAGTCGGGCGGCGGCAGGAACACAAGCGTCAGGTGATAGCGGCTCTCATAATGCGCGCCTTCAGCCTCGAAGCCGGCGCGGCGCTCTTCGTCGACCACCCAGGACGCTGCATCGGGAAAGCTGCTCGCGGGATAGCCGGGCGCGGCGCGGCGCTCGGCCTCGAAGAACAAAGCCCAGCCGTTCCCGAAGCGCTTCAGCACATTGTTGGCGCGCGCGCAGGCGCCGATCAGCTCGGCCTCGGTCGCGCTTTCGAGGTCGGGGCCGCGAAAGGCGAGCGTGCGCTGGAAGCTGCCGTCCTTGTTGAGCACCACGCCCGGCGCAACCAAAGCCGCCCAGGGCAGATGGTCGGCGATCCGGTCGGCCCGGACGCGATATTCGCGCAGGGCTAGCATGCGAAATAGCTCCTCTGGCGAAGGTGGCGGAGCAGCACGGGCGCGAAATCGGGATCGCGGCGCGCGGCGAACACGGCGACGCTGTGACCGGCCGCCCAGAGCGCCAGCCCGGCCAGGAACTGCTGGAGCCCGAGCCCAACCGCGGCGGCGATCGTCCCGTTGACGATCGCGATCCCGCGCGGCGCCCCGGCGAGCAGGATGGGCGAGCCGAGGCTGCCATGGATCGGCGCCTCGAACCCCTCGATATGCTGGGTACCCGACGCGATCATCAGACCAAAGCCCCCCCACCAAAGCTGAAGAAGCTGAGGAAGAAGGAAGACGCGGCAAAGGCGATCGACAGGCCGAAGACGATCTGGATGAGGCGGCGAAAGCCGCCCGCCGTCTCACCGAACGCAAGGGTCAGGCCGGTGGTGATGATCACCATCACCGCGATGATCTTGGCGACGGGCCCTTGCACGGACTCGAGGACCTGCTGGAGCGGCTGCTCCCAGGGCATGCCGGTGCCGCTCGCAAAGGCCGGCGGCGCGAGCAGCGTCGCCAGGGCGAGAACGGGCACCCTCCAGAAAAGGGCACGGAATCGGAACGCAGACAGGCGCATGATCACTCTCCTTGGGAGGCGCTGAGGTGCTGAGGGGAAAGGTCGATGAGCGCGTAGCCGCCATCGGGATCGAGGCCGGCGAGCCGGGCAACGGTGTCGACCCGGCGCTCGGTACCGCGCCCGGCGATGAAGACGATCATGTCGATGGCCTCGGCGATCAGCCGACGCGGCACCGTGACCACAGCTTCCTGGATCAGCTGCTCGATCCTGAGCAGCGCCGAGCCGGCGCTATTGGCATGGACGGTCGCGATCCCGCCGGGATGGCCCGTATTCCAGGCCTTCAGCATGTCGAGCGCCTCGCCGCCCCGCACCTCGCCGACGATGATCCGGTCGGGCCTCAGGCGCAGCGTCGAGCGGACCAGGTCGGCCATGGTCACGCTGCCGGCGCGGGTGCGCAGCGCAACCGTGTCGAGCGCGGGCGATTGCAGCTCGCGGGTGTCCTCGATCAGGATGACGCGCTCGTCGAGATGCGCCATCTCGGCGAGGAGCGCATTGGCGAGCGTCGTCTTGCCCGAGCTGGTACCGCCCGCAACCAGGATGTTGCGGCGATCGACGACCGCGAGCGACAGCAGCCGGGCGATGTCGGGCGACATGATCCCGTCGGCGACATAGTCCATCAAGGTATAGAGCCGGGTCGCGGGCTTGCGGATCGAGAAGCAGGGCGCGAGCGACACCGGCGGCAGCACGCCCTCGAACCGTTCCCCTGCCCCTTGCCCGTGCGGCGGCAGCTCGGCCGAGATGATCGGCGAGGCGGCATGGACCTCGGTCCGGGCATGGCTTGCGACCAGCCGGATGATGCGCTCGACCTGGGCCGGGTCGTAGCGCTGGCCGGTGTCGGTACGCCCCTCGTCGAGCCGGTCGAGCCTGAGCGCCCCGTCCGGATTGATCATCACCTCGAGCACGAGGGGATCGGCGAGCGCGGCCGCGATGGTCGGACCCATCGCGGTGCGCAGCATCGCGCGCCGGCGACCCTCGGAGACGGTATCGACGCCGCTCATCGCCCGCCCTCCGCCGGCTCTGCCGGCACCAGGGTCCGGACGCCGGTTGCGAGCTGCCGCCCGACCTGGCCGACGAACCGCTCGAACCTGGCCGTGCCGACGGCGAGCGCTGCCTTGTCGGCCTCGGGCAGAGGCGCCGTAACGAGCAGCTGATAGCGGACGAACAACGCGAGGCTTTCGAGCAGCACGTCGACATTGCGGTGGACCAGGCCGATGTCGCGCGAGATGCGATCGAGCCTGAGCTTCAGCAGGTCGTCGATCTCCTGGGTAGCGCGTCGCCCAAGCCAGGCGGCGAGCGCGTCGTTGACCAGCCGCGACTTGTTCTTGCCCGGCCCTGCAGCAAGCGCATCGAGCGCCTCGCTCACCGCGCGGTCGATATACAGATTCTGGCGGACCTTCATCGCGCAAGCCCCGGGATCAGGTCGCCATGATCGGCGTCGTCAATGCCGTATCCGCGCACCACGGCCGTCTGCGCGCGGGCCTGGTCCATTGCCCGCTGGTCGGCGGCGAGCGTATCGTCGTCATCCATCCCGGGCTGCGCTGCAGTTTCGAGCTCAAGCGGTCGGACGATCGCGTCCTCGCCGAGGCCCGGATGACGCTGCTGCTCCAGGCCGCCATCCTCCCCTGTCCCGTCGGCCTCGGCATGGGCGAGGCGGACGTCGGGCAGCCGGGCGAAGCGGCCCCAGTCGTTCGAGCGCTGACGCGGCCGGTCGGCATAGATGCCCGCGCCCAGCACCGGCGCCGGCAGCACCCGTTCGCTGAAATTGCGGTCCTCGAAATAGCGCAGCTTGGTCGCGCGGATCGGGGCGAGGCCCGAAACCATCACCAGCTCGTCGGACGCAGGCAGCTGCATCACTTCGCCCGGGGTCAGCAGCGGGCGCGCGGTCTCCTGGCGGCTCACCATGACATGGGCGAGCCAGGGCGCGAGCCGGTGCCCGGCATAGTTGCGCATCGCCCGCTGTTCGGTCGCGGTGCCGAGCGCATCCGAGATGCGCCGCGCGGTACGCTCGTCATTGGTCGAGAAGGCGACCCGCACATGGCAATTGTCGAGGATCGCATTGTGCTCGCCATACGCCTTCTCGATCTGGTTTAGGCTCTGCGCGATCAGGAAAGCGCGAATGCCGTAGCCGGCCATGAAGGCGAGGCTGGTCTCGAAGAAGTCGAGCCGCCCGAGCGCCGGGAATTCGTCGAGCATCATCAGCAGCTGGTGCCGGCGCGGCCCCACGCCGGGAGGATCGAGGCGCTCGGTCAGGCGCCGGCCGATCTGGTTCAGCACGAGCCGGACCAGCGGCTTGGTGCGGCTGATGTCCGACGGCGGGATGACGAGGTAGAGCGAGACCGGCCGGCCTCCTTCGATCAGGTCGGCGATCCGCCAGTCGCAGCGCGACGTGACCTCCGCGACGGTCGGATCGCGATAGAGACCAAGGAACGACATCGCGGTCGACAGCACGCCGGAGCGCTCATTGTCGCTCTTGTTGAGGAGTTCGCGGGCAGCCGAAGCGACGACCGGATGGACGCGCGGCGCATCGACGGTGCCGAGATGATTGGTCGACATCATCCGGCGCAAGGTCGAGACGAAGCTGCGCTGCGGATCGGACAGGAAGGTCGCGACCCGGGCGAGCGTCTTCTCCTCCTCGGCATAGAGGATGTGGAGGATCGCGCCGACCAGCAGCGAATGGCTGGTCTTCTCCCAGTGGTTGCGGCGCTCGAGCGCGCCTTCCGGATCGACAAGGATATCGGCGATATTCTGGACGTCGCGCACCTCGTCGGCGCCGCGCCTGACCTCGAGCAGCGGATTGTAGCGCGCCGAGCGCGGGTCGGTCGGGTTGAACAGCAGGCAGTGCGAGAAGCGCGCCCGCCAGCCCGCGGTCAGCGTCCAGTTCTCCCCCTTGATATCGTGAACGACAGCCGAGCCGGTCCAGGACAGCAGGGTCGGCACGACCAGCCCGACGCCCTTGCCCGAGCGGGTCGGCGCGAAGGACATGACATGCTCGGGACCGTCATGGCGCAGATAGCGCCCGCCGAGACGGCCGAGCAGGACGCCTGCATCGCCGTGCAGCCCTGCCCGCTCGATCTCCCGCGAGTTCGCCCAGCGGGCTGAGCCATAGGTCGTGACATCGTGGCGCTGCCGCGCCCGCCACAGCGAGCCGAGAATGGCGGCGCCGCAGCCGAGGAACCCGGAGGCGCCCGCGAGCATGCCGGCCTTGCTGAAGACCTGCGGCGCATAGGCGTCATAATGATACCACCACCAGAACAGCGCCCAGGGCCGATAGACCGGCGTGTGCCCGGCGATCAGCCAGGGCCGGCCGAGCTCGGGCTGATACGCGAGCATCGAAGCGGCCCACTGCGTCGCCGTCCACAGCCCAGCGATGACGATCGCGAAGACGATGAGGATCTGGCCGATCAGCAGTCTGGTGGGTGTCACGAACAGGCTCCCGCCGGGCGATGTCCCGACGGCCGATGACTCCTCGAAAGAGGCTCAAATCTACAGGGTGCTGAGCGGTGCTGTTCGGCCGGTTGCGGCCATCTGCGGCACCGGCGTCAGAGGCCGGCTGCCTCGCGGAGGGTTTCGAGGCGTTCGCGGCAGACTAGTTCGACCAGGTCACGCAGGCGACGGATCGATGCCAGGATGGCGATCAACTCGTCCGTGTTGATCTCATAAGCAGTGGAGTAGCGCGCCTCGACATAGGCTCGTTTGAGCAACTGGAAGCGCCGACGATCGAGACGGTTGTCGCGTGGCCAGGCGTCGATCAGCCGCGGCTCGCTATCCTCGGCGAGCGAGCGCAAGAACTTTATGTTATGCGAACGTGGAAAATAGAGTGTCCGGACCAGCAGGAAACAGATGTACGCGCGCTCGGTTGCTTGGTGCAGAGTGAACGCCGCATCCTTTAGCTTTCGCTTGTCGATACAGAATTCGGCAATCTCAATCGCGTCCTGCGTCTTCGCCAACCACTCATCGAAGTAGGCCTTCGCCATCTGATAGGCATCAGCCGAGTTGAGCGGCATTGGGGTCGTCAACGGGTGACACGGCAGCTCATAGAGGATGATGCCGTCCCGGGCGATGTCTACCCAGAAATACTCGCCGCGCTTCAGCGCCTGGTTTACCTCGTCCAGCGAATGGACGATTATGTTGACGGGTCGCGCGATATGGCCGTCACGCAGGATACGATCCTCGGCGACATACCAATAATGCGCGATGTCAGTGAGGTCATCGTGATTGACGACTACGAGGAGGTCGAAATCGGACTGGTAGCCGTTCTCCGGCTCATCGACCCAGTCGTTACGCGCATATGATCCAAACAAGATAATCTTAAGAATCTTGCCGTTCTTGCGGTTCGGTGTCGTCGCGTTTGAGATCGCCTCGGCAAACTCCTCCATCAGGACCTGCTGGACGCGTTCCAGCTCGCCCCGTTGAACAGCGGGGAGATGATCGACATCACTTTTCATCAAATGATTCTTCGGCGACTGGAGGTTGAATTACAAGCGTCCGTCGGCATCGCGAACGCCCACGCACGCTCGGCGTTTTGAGACTGTTTTGCGCTCCCTACCTTCCTGCCTTGGCGCAGTCGCCGATTCAGAGGTCCGGTTGTTCATGTTGCGGCGATCGACACGATGGGTGGAGAACGGCCCGACCGCTTTTGAGCAGTGCCTCCACGATTCCCGCCATTCGTTCATAGAGCTGAGAGTGGGTCTGAGCGCCTGTCGATGGTGGAATGGCATGAACATACATTCCATGTGTCCCGCACGGGCTTTCAGATTGACGTGCTGGCCGCTTCGAACAGCGAGTCGACCGCGATAGACACATCCATTGTCGGGCCTACTGCCAAGTGCCGCTGTCAGGATTCCAGCGACCTGTCGCACCCTCGGGGGTTGCCAGACTTGCGATGACCGGGTCGAAAAACCGCCTTAGCTCCGCTTGCAGATCGGCGAAGGGAGGGGGCGCCAGTGTTGGAGGATTTCGGCGCAGGAAGCCGCTCCAGAGGCCACGGCCATCGGCGATCTCAACGAAAGCTTCGGTCAGGCCCACCGGCATCTCGGTCGGCATAGCCGTTTCCCTGCGCCTGAGCGTGCCGCCAACCGCCTCGACCAGGCCTGCCAGATCGAAGGAAAAAGTGCGGGTCGTCACCCAGATGTCGTAGAAGTCCTTGATCCGCCCATTTGCCATGCCGAAACGGATCATAGCCTCGAACTTTTCGGCGACCACGGTCTCAGGCGGATACATCAGGATATTGGCAACGGGCAGTTCGGGCAGGAGCCCAGGGAAAGTCTGCCGGGACGGTGGTGGATAGACATGGTCTCCGAAACCGATGTCGACCTGCACATGAATCTGCGCGCCATCGAGCTTGCCCTTGAGGCTTAGCTGCACGCCCTGGTATTTGTCAGCTTCGCGCACTGCCTCGATCTTCAGCGTAGTCACATCGAAAACGATACCGTCTTCGACGACCTCAACTTCGCAGATCTGCGTGAAAAACGCTGCGACCGCGTCAGGATCGGGGTCGCCCTGGCCCAGCAGGTCGAGATCGCCGGTGGGTCGAAAGACATGCTCGGGCCAGGTCAAGAACAACATGGCGCCCTTGAGGACGAAGCGGTCGGTGGCTTCCGTTCGACTGAGGCGGAAGAGGAGGCGCTCGATCGCATAGCGCGTCAGCACGCGCTGATAATCGTCGCCGTGCTGCTTTGCGTGATTGAACAGCCGCGCTCTGATCGATGCTGCGTGATTCCGGACGGCCGTCATTGCAGTGCCTTGATGAAGGGTTCGATGTGACCGGCAACGCGGTCGATCGCCGCATACCGCATGAGTTCGCTCACGCTGGTTTTTCGTTGCCGCATCGCATCCCTGAGCGCCTCGATGGCGACGTCCTCGCCGATATGGCGGCGATGCTTGAAACAGTCGGCGATCGTCTTTGCGACGCCGTAGATCGGCACGTCGACTCCCTCGATCCTCGCCTGCTCGATGCCTGCGGTCAGCACCTCGCCAGTGGCGCGGATGATCTCGAGACGCAGGGTCGTCGTCTTGGGCGTCCGGGCCTTGTGGGGGATGGTCATCCAGACGGCGTGCGGGAGCTGGGTGGTCAGCTCGTGATAGCGAAGGGCGCTGATGAGGCTCACCACCCCGTGCGGTACCAGGCGCGCGGCCTCGGCCAGATCATGGGCAACATCTTCGCCGACGCGGTCGGGGTCCTGATATAGTCCGCGGCCCAGCCGGACCAGATCGCCGGCGTCGGTCAGTCGCCTCAGGTAGGCGAGCGGTATGCCGGCTGCGGTGAAGTCACGCGCGCGCGCGATTCCTCTAGCCTTGGTGAGGCTGAGGGCGCGGTCGCGAAAGTTCATATGACGTTCGGCCATATTGTTACTTAATGCAGGCAACTTTCTTAACTTGTCGACAAAAAAGAATGGTTGGGAAATCGCAACTGATGTCATATATTTCCTATGACCATGGCGCAAGCGAACCCATCTCCTGACCTTACCCCCAAGCACGTGCGGGCTGCGCGCGCGCTGCTGGCATGGTCCCAGCAGGATCTCGCCAAGGCTGCCGGCGTGGCAACCTCGACGGTTGCCGACTTCGAGCGGGGCCAGCGGACCCCGGTCGCCAACAACGCGCAAGCCATCCGCGGCGCGCTGGAACAGGCCAATATTCGCTTTCTGCCTACCGGCGCAGTCATCGGCCCAGCGGTCCCGAATCTCACGGCGTCCGACCGTCCCGGCATGCCCGTTCGATGGATCGACGCCGAAGACCTCTCGAACTGGGCAAACCTGATCGATGGCGTCGTCAGCTTGCCGACCCTGCTTTCCCATCTAATTCGCGCCACCCATGGCTCGGATGTCGAACTGCGGTTTCCATCCGACGAAGGCGTTAGGCACGCCGGATGGGACGGGAGAACGCGTACCGACACAGGCAGCCTCTATGTGCCGACAGGCGTCGCTGGCTGGGAAATCGGCAGCCAGCGCAGCAACATCGCGCAGAAGGCTACCGAGGACTATAAGAAGAGGACCGCGGCACCCGACCCGTTCACGCCTGCCGATGCGACCTACATATTCGTCACGCCGCGACACTGGTCCAAGAAAGATGAATGGATCAAGGCCAGGCTAGACGAAGGCGCGTGGCGCGACGTCCGCGTCTATGACGCCAACGATCTCGTCCATTGGCTCGAAATAACGCCGGCTGTCGGCCTCTGGCTGGCCACCCGGCTCGGCAAGCCCCCCGCCGGCACGCGCGAGCTGGAAAAGCTCTGGCAGGAATGGTCTCTCGCCACCCAGTGGCCGCTAACGGAAGAGCTCGTCCTGAGCGACCGGGATCAGGACGCCGTCGAAGTTCTTAGGTGGCTCCGCGGCGAGCCTTCGGTCCTCTCGCTGCAATCGACCACGACGGATGAGGTCGCCGCGTTCTTTCACGCGACACTCGGCATGTTCCCCGACGACATCGCCGCGGCCTATCGCACCAGAAGTCTCGTAGTGGCGAGCCCCGACAGTGCCCGGGCGCTGGCGACCGCTCCAGCGCCCCTCATCCTGCTCCTGACCGAGCCCGAACCAGGGCTTGCTCGTACGCTGGTCGAGAACGGTCACTATGTGCTCCAGGCATATGACGAACGCCCGATCTCGCGCGGCGACGTGCGCGTTCTCGCACGACCCTCAAGAGAAGGGATTGCGAGTGCCCTGACGGCGGCCGGCATCGCAGAGCCTCGCGCCCAGGCACTCGCCAGGGATAGTGCCCGCAACCTTGCCGTCCTTCGCCGCCTGATCCCAAGCGCCCCCGGCCGCCTTCCGAACTGGGCGAAGGAGCCGCCACCCCATGCGCTGCTGGCAGCCCTCCTCGTGGGAGGCTGGAACGAGGAAATGGAAGCGGACCGTGCCCGGCTCGCCGAACTGGCCGATCAACCTTACGAGTCAGTGACCGCCGCACTCGCCCCCTATGTCGGTGAGTTCGACAGTCCGCTCCAGAAGATCGGTCCAACCTGGCGGATCGCATCGCCACAGGATGCGTGGTTCCCGCTGGCGCCCTATCTCACGAGCGCGGATATCACGCGCTTCGAAGCGGCCGCGCATGCCGTGCTCGGTTCTGCCGACCCACGCTTCGAAATGGACCCCAGCGAGCGCTGGATGGCATCCGTCCGCGGCGTGGAACGGGACTATTCCGGCCTCCTGCGTCACGGCATCGGGCAAGTCCTCATCCTGCTCGCTCTCTGGGGCGACAAAGCCCGTATGGTTTCCGACGCATCTGGCCGGGCAGACGCCATCGTCGGCAAGCTGCTGCGCGATGCGGACGAGCAGCGATGGTGGTCGCTCTCGCGCGAATTCCGCCTGCTGGCGGAAGCGTCGCCAGATGCTTTTCTGACCGCGATCGAAGACAGCCTTGACCAGAACGACCCGCCGATCCGTGCGCTGTTCGGAGCGGACGACGGCGGCATGTTCGGTACAGAGCACCTTTCCGATCTCCTCTGGGCACTTGAAGCGCTGGCATGGTCGCCAGACCTCATGCCCCGCGTCAGCCATGTCCTCGCTCGACTGGACGCCATTGACGAACCGCCTGGGCGCTATGCGAACCGGCCTGCGAACAGCCTTCGCGAAATCCATCTGCTGTGGGTCCCACAGACCAATGCGACTCTTGACCAGAGGCTTCGCGCACTGGATTTCGTTCGCAAGCGTGAGCCCAGGGCGGCGTGGAAGCTGATGCTCGGCGTCTTGCCCCATGGCCACGACATCTCCAGCCCGTCGTCGATGCCGCGATGGCGCGATTATTCGACAGACAAGGTGGAGGTAGTCACCTGGGGCCTGATCGCGCGCGGTGCCGCCGCGATCAGCGAGCGAGTGATCGCGGACGTCGGTATCGACGCCGAACGGTGGTCGGCGCTCCTCGACCGCCTTGCCGATCTGGCTCCGGATCCGGAAGCTGCCCTCGCGGCACTGGACGCTGCCGAGCGTCAGATGACCGACAAGGCCGATCGCGGGCTGGTCTGGAAGAGCCTGAGACGGGTGCTGAATCATCATCGCGGGTTCCCCGACGCGGACTGGTCGCTTTCCGGCGACGTGCTCGACCGGCTCGAAAAAGTCTATGAGCGCTTCACGCCACTCGATCATTTCGAGCGGGTGGCGTGGCTGTTCGAACATGCCGTCGCGCTACCCCGGCTATCCGAAGGATGGGAGGGCGCTGAACGCGACGTCGATCAGGCGCGGCGACGTGCTGCGGGCGAGCTATTCTCCGAGCGCGGTGTAGCGGCCATTCTGGAGCTCGCGCGGCTGGTCGATACAGGCGGGTTTGTCGGGAAGGCGATATACGAAGCGGGCCTTTCCGAAGCCGATTTCGATGCGTTGCTCGAGGCCGCGGTGCGAAGCGAGGATGCGCGCGAACGAAATGTCGCGCACGGCCTGATCATTTCAGCCTCCCGCGATCGCGGCGAGCCATGGGGAGAGGCCGTGATCGCCAAGGCCAGGGCCGAAGGCTGGGGCGATAGCGCGCTGCTCACGATCCTCCGCGCCTTCCCGGTGCAGCGGTGGACATGGGAGCAAGCCGCGAACATCGGGGCGGAGATGGAGGAAAGCTATTGGCGCCTGGCGCCGGTCTACTGGATGAGCGAAGACAGCAACGATGTCGCCTTCGCCATTCGCAAGCTGATCTCGGTCGGGCGCGCCCGGCATGCGCTTCCCCTGGCCGGGCGGGGCAACAAGGTTCATCTGCCGTCCGATCTGCTGGTCGATGTCCTGCGCGAAGCAGCGCACCAGCCATTCGACAGTGACGGCGATCATAATGAGGGGACGATGTTCCAGCATTATGTCGGAGAGATTCTGGAGGTCCTCGACGATCGCGACGACGTGACAGAGAAGGACATGGTCCAGCTCGAATGGGCCTATCTCGCGATCCTCGCTCATTCGCGCAGGCCCGCCAAGGTCCTGCTCAAGGCGCTGTCGGAGCAGCCGGCTCTTTTCGTCGAAATGCTGAGCGCGGTTTTCAAGTCGAGTGACGAGAGGGACCGCGTCGAAGAGCGCGAGATCACGGAACAGTCGCGGGCTATAGCCCATCAGGCATATCGACTGCTTAACCTGTGGAACCGTCTGCCCGGAACGCGCGACGATGGAACGATCGACGGCGAGGTGCTGGAGGCATGGGTCAAGGAAGCGCGTTCACTCGCCAAGGCGGTTGGACGGGAAGACATCGCCGAAGGCCGGATCGGCAACATGCTTTCCGCCTCGCCGATGGGCGCCGACGGGAACTGGCCTGCTGAGCCGGTCCGTGACGTGATCGACCTGTTCCGCAGTAAGGCAATGATCGACGGCTTTTGGATCGGCAAGAGCAACCGGCGGGGCGTCACCTCTCGTATGCCCCGCGATGGCGGCAGGCTCGAGCGTCAGGAAGCGAAGAAATATCGCGACTGGGCGGATGCGATTTCCTTTGAACACCCGCATACCGCCAAAGCCTTGAACATGCTCGCCGAGAGCTATGAACGCCACGCGCTTCGCGAAGACGAGGATGCCGAGCGCCTCGACTGGGAGTATTGAGAGCCGACAGGGCGGAGCGGCGCTGATACGGGCGCGGCTGACAACCTGTCCGCTATAGCAGGTGTCCATCACCCATTGAGGTGGCGAACGCAGTCATTGCGTCGGAAACGGGTGCCTCGATGTCAAAGTCGCCGAACCTTTCGCGTAAGGCAGGCCAGCGAGAGCGCAATACACCCGATCGGCGATGGGGAGGGGCAACCCATACGAACTGCAGGCCCCACCGGTCGGCTCCGGAGACATCCTTCCGCAATCGAAAGGCGCAAGCGCCGACGATAGTTCCATCTGGGTTAGTGAACATGAATCCGTGCGCGTCGGGGTCGGTCTCGGGCATATCCCATTGCGTAAAATCATATCCCTCCTCGCGTTTGAATGCGGACGCTCGGGTCGTCATCTCTCGGTGGCGCCACTCTGGTGACATCCAGTCAACATGCTCGCTGAAGTCGCCGGCGGCCATCTCGGCGAGGACGCGTTCAGAGGGCTGGGGTGCCAGCACGGCCATGCGTTTACCGTGGGTCTTCCGATGGTCAGCGCTCGAATCAGGATCGCCGCGATACCACGTGATGCCGCACTCGACGCACTTGGTCTGGACCGGTTCGCGGGCCTCGCGAAAACGTGGCCCGGTAAAGGTCAGGGTGACTGGCTCCCCTTCGAGATCGAGCATGGCGATGAGCTTGTAGCCCCCTCGCAGGACATGTTGCTTGTGGCCACTCAGTGGCCCAATCGTGTCTTCTCGCTCGAAGGTTATCCTGCCTTTGCCCTTGCGCTTTTCGTACCAGAGGACATCGAGCGCCGCGTTGCTGATATAGCCCTTCTTGGGAATGCTGGACCGCACCGCCGCGACGATCGGCGTGGGGTCAATCGCGAAACTCAACATCTCGAGAACGATAAACAGCGCGGCCGCGTCCACCGCCTCCCATGCTTCGTTGAGCGACGCGTTCGAGGAACGCGCGCCAGGACGAACGCAGATATCGCGCAGGGGCAGCTTCAACGGTCGGCTGAGCTCGACCAGATCGATCGACGTCTTGTAACTGCTCAGCCGTCGATCGCTGATCATCAGCAGATCTTCGACGAGCCACGAATGTGCCCAGCCCTGCCGAGCGATCTCCTGCATCATCCGAACGCCCGCGCCAGGATTGAGCTCGGGGCCATCCTCGAGGACGATGCGGTAGAGTTCCTTCAATTGCGGAAGCGGTATCTTGTATCCCATGGCAATGGTCCCGTCCTGCGCCGCGCCAACTAGCCCGATTGAACGCCATTCGCCGTGCGCCATAGCGGCGAGTGTCGCTCGAATTCAGCGACCATTTGCTCCGCGACCGGTTCCAGCGGTTGATCTTCGAACGCGATGCGCACGATCAGTCGGGCCCTGATCGGTACCGTCATGTTCGTGGCACTGAGCGTTCCGGTCACGATGCCCTGGATCGACGATTCGTCTCTCCCCAAAAAGCTGAAGGTGAACTTTTCCGCCTCGCGCTGATGGCGCCAGTTCTCGCATTCTAGTTCCAGCCGGTCAGTCGGGCCATCACGTCCGCTGCGCCAGTAGAAGCTGTCGGCATCACGGTTCCGATTCAGGTTGGCAAAGTGATCCACCATCCTTGGCGGAGCATGTTCCAGTGGATCGAACTGACGCCCTAGAAACAGCCCGACTGGATCGGCCCAGCTCGGTGGCTTGGGCGGCATTGCGATTTCAAGTTCGGCAAGGCGCCGCTTGTCATCGACCTGCCGGACTTGGTTGGTCATCGCCTTAACGCGATTGATCTGGAAATCACCGCTGACGACGATCTCCACCAACGCCGTCGTCGCGGGCCGGCTGCCGTCGTTCTCGGCAATGAAAGTCACGTTCGGCCATTCGCGCCGCCTTCGCCTACTGATGTGCAGATCGCGCAGCTGAGCCTCGACGCCGGTGAGCCATGCCGCATAATCCTCTTCATATTTGGTCTAAGCCCGCGCGGTCACCGGCCCCATGATATGGTCCCACTCCCCGCCGATCGCCGAGATATCGAACGATCCCGTCTTTGACTTTGGCGTTACAGGCTTTGCCCGCTCCGGCGGGGGATTTCGCCCGACCACGGGATTTGCTGCTTGGACGCGAGCCGTGAGCGTTCTGACGAGCTCGGCTGGTATAGCTCGATATCGCTTCATCACCGCGTCGATCCGTTCGATCGTCTGGCCCTCGACATCTACGAACCACGCGCGCAATCGCGGCTCCAATGCCTTCAGCCTCGCATTTTCCGCTTCGAGCTGGACAGCCCTTTTCTCAACTTCGTCCTTTTCAGGAGGGCGCAGCCATTCCGGAGGCAGGAGACGGTAAGGAAGACCGAACTCGGCGGCATTGGCCGCTGCAAGCGTGTCGTCGGTCAGGAAGACGACTTCGCGTCCCTGATCAAGCAGCCATAGGCCGCGGTTGATGATCGCCTGGTCGCCGTGACCCACGTCGATGCCATCCCGCACCGGTTGCCTTGCCTCATTGCCCAGCCACAGGCGGCGGGTGACGCGGGGGCCGGCGGCGCGGATGACATCCGTACGGTCCGCAACCTTGAGCAACTCGCGGATCTCGGCGCTCACGACGCGCGCGAGGCGGCTCGACCGGCCGGTCCGTGTCTTTACCGCATCGAGTTCGCCCAGCACCGGGCCAACAATCACGACCTCGATTGCGTCGCCGCCCCATTCCTCCCAGGGCAGGTCACGCAGCGACCGGCCATGGATCAGGACGTTGCAGTCAGGAATGACCGCGATCGGCGTTTGCATTTTGTCAGGCATTGCCGCCTACAAATCTATTGCGCGTCGTCATCCTGCGATGGTGCCACGCTACCCCTGACAGGGCGAGAAATATCGGGTTCCTAAGGGCGGGCGCTGGCGCGGGTTTTCTCGCCGATATTCGCCGTCAATGAGGGACGTTGCCGTGTGCCAAAATTCTCCCGGATGAACTGCTCGGCGTAGCGTGTTGTCGCTCCGACAAACTCTTCGGCCTGCTGGACGCTCGCCCGGTTCTGCCGCGTTATCAGTTCGCGCTCCGGCATAGCTCGCAGTGCAGCAATCAGCGTGCGCGAGTGGCTCGCGACGAACAACCTGTTCGGCGCGATAGGCATGGAAATGTACGACGAAGAACCACCGAGCCGAGGAACGCTGACAGGCTGGTCCATGGGCCAGTCCGAAATGAAGAACTCACGCCGATTGTCGACGACGATGACATCCCAGTGCATGTTGATCAGCTCGGTTCCGCGTTCGGCATCGTCGATCGAATGCATCAGCGCGTCCATCGCCAGCTGATCCTGCGTCCCCGGTGGGAAGTCTAACGGCTCGTCGATGCCGAGCTTCGCTTTGACCACGTCCGGCTCCAGCATGGCGGCTACGGCATCCCGGATGCTGGCAACATCGCCCGGCGTGCGAAACCATAGCGACATGAGGAGGCCGGCCCACCTGCTCCTTTGTTCGTCGGTCAATGTCTTGGTCACGCCGTCTAGGAGCAGATCGTGAACTTCTGCCGCCTTTGTATCGAGCGGCTCCATGAACAGGCCTTCGACCTGTTGTTTATGTTCGGGCGCGAGTCCCTCGGTCGCATACAGACCGCGGCGATAACAGACGCCGCCTGGTGCCGCCGTTCTGCAATCGACCTCGCCGATGGCGTTGCGGAAAAACCGCCAGAATTTCTTGTTCTCCCCCGTCCACTCTTTCAGCAGAAACTCGGGGATGAAATGGTGTTTGTCGGACGGGTTTTGCGGCTTCGATTGCACCATGGCGATTCTGTTCTTCCTGGGAGCTCAGCTTAGACCGGGATACAGATGAGGTGTCCACCCGCCTTCTGCTTGCGGCGCGAGGTACATCTCTTCGAGCGGCCAGTCGGGATCCTCCACAGCGACGAAGCGGCTCAATTCCGGCGTGAACGCCAGTCGGCCGAATTGCGCGACGAGGAGGACAACGCACGCGGCGATCGCTGCAAAGGCACTGTCGAGCGTGGCGCGGGCGAACTCGCGGTCGCGATTGTGTTTCACGCCATTATAGGCCGAGTACCAGGTCAGGGATTCTGTTGGGTCGCTGGCATCCCAGCCGGCGAATGGCGCATAGGGCGCGATATCGGGACAGGAGTGGAAGCTGACAGTGAACGCGCTCAGCTTCAGGGGATCGGCAAGCTTGACATAGTGGTTCGTATTGAAGCGCGTCGCAGTGTTGCCATTCGCTTCCAAGATACCGCGCCAGTGCATCTCGACCTCGGTGGCGGATAGGATCAGCAAGTTGCGGATCTCGTGGCCATAGACCGACAGCGTCGTTGGAGCGGGCTGTACGACGCGGCAGATCGCCTGCAGCTCCGACACCAGAGACTGAAGCTGGTTTTGGGCACTTGCTATGTAGCGCTGCTCCTGCGGCAGGTCCGGCGCCCAGAGATTTGCATGCGTCGCCAGCGCGAGTGGACGTGCGATGCGGGGATAGTATTGCCCGGCGTCCCTCTTCATGCGCACGAACGGGCCGGTATCGGTTTGCCCCTCGAGCCAGGGTGTCTGTCGCCTGATCGCATCCCACACCGTCTCGCCGGCTTCCGCCGCGAAGTAGCTGCCCGGCCCCTGGTCAGCGTTGGTGAGATCCGACCTCACCGCCTTTCCATCAGCAATCCGCCACGGCTGCAACCCCGTGCCGTTCCCGAGGTGGCGAACATACCAGCCATCTTGATGTTGCTGTCCCATTTGCCTCACCCCTTGTTTTCGCCACGCTGTCGGAAGAGCCTAGCGACCAATCCAAGCCATAAATCGAGTTATGAACGAGCGGCCGGTTTCGGGAAACGGGCGGGGCTGCCTTAGTGTCGTTTGTTGGGTCTTGCCTGCCGCGAAGCTGCCGGGCGGGAGTCGCCCCAGATGACGACGTTGAGGATGACGATCGCGCCTACTGATAGCCGACATTAACAGCTTGCGGATCGCACGCAGTTTGTCGCACCACGACCACATGGACGATCCCAGCGAAGCCGAAGAGCAAATGTGGTGCGACGGCGAACGCGCGCGTGTGATCGAGTATCTCGGCCGCGAAGGCGTGGTGCACGGAGAGGTCGGCGATTGGCCTGCGTGGCATATTTGGCCCTATGTCGCGGTCTGGGGGATCGAGAGCGTGAGAAGCCCCGATTGGGTCGGATGGTGGGCCGTCTCTGGTGACCTACCCACAGATTACACCGGTTGTGGTCCTGAACGACATCCTCGCGAGGGCCTTCGCGATATTGCCACACGTTGGAAGGAGGCGGCCGAAAAGTGGAGCGAGAATAAGTCCGTTGAGGGATGGAGCGTCGGCGCGCGCGAAGATCGGCCGACACTTGCTCCGCTCCTGGCGACGCGGGCGGAACTCCTGTTATCCTACGCCGCCGATGATGATCTCTGGCTCGACGGATAGCATCCGCTTTTTTGTGGTCACCTCCCAGCAGCCGCCATTCGGCTGTCCACCAGGTTGAGACGGCCAGGCGCGTAATCCGGCTCGCCGAAACCAGACATTCGAGCGAGATGAACGAATGGCGGAAATTGGGAAATGGGAATGGCGGCCCCAACCGCCGCTTATGGGTCATCGCAGCGCTTAGCTGCCGGGCCGGAAGCACCCCATTCCCGGACGTTCACCGGTACGCTAATTGTAGATAATGTTCCTAATCGCCATCCTTGCTTTAGCCCATGCGCCGCCGGGATACATTTGTAACTACGCCAGGATTAGGCCGGTCAGCCAGCACGGCGGCGTCGCGGTATATGCGACACCAAGCACAGGAGCGGGGCGGATCAAGACACTGAAAGCAGGAAATGATGTCTACATTTGCGACGAGGCGAAAGAGTGGATTGAAGTAAGATTTCGTGCCGCTGGTCATCCATGTCCGGGTACCAGAAACGGGCTATCCGTCCGGCGGGCCGCTAGCTGTATGAAGGGTTGGGTCCGCAAGTCGCAGGTCAACGTAATGTCAGGTTGAACGACCGGTTCCACCACGTTCGACCATCTGGCTAGCGGTTCGCACCGCCCCAAGACCTGGCTCCCGATCGACATGAACGAACGTCCGGACTTGGGAACCGGGAAGATCGCGCCGAATGGCCACTTCTGGGCCTTGGCCGCCGCGAAGCTGCCGGGCAGGTGCCGCCCCATCATCGGTCAGAGCTGTGGCGAGTTACACATCTCGAAAGCGGTCCCACATTTTTCTACCGGTCGAGTTAAACGCGGGATGCAACAAGAGCGATGAGCATTGCGGCTGGCAGAAAGAATATTTGGGCTAGCACAGTGCCGAACAATCGGCTCAAAGAAACCCAAACAATCGTCCGACGAAACATTGCAGCGTCTACACGACCTTCCACTACGTCATCGGTCATAACAGAAAGTTGTGGATCGATTAGCGCGAACAGGAGAATCGTTGTGAACCCGTTGATTACAGCGGATAGCTGTGAGGCGGTTACGCGGAACGCCGGATTCAGGTAGCCAGCATAGAGAGAAGCAAGGACGCCGACCGTAATCAGTGCCTGTGCAAGAACATTCGCTGTCAAAACACCCCAGCCAACGCCACGTGGGCGGGCCAGATCGCGGAAGTGTATGGAAGTCGGTACACGTACGGATTGCCTTATTGCGGTAAGCCCTGCTGGTGTGGCGGTTCGCAAAAGCATCCGGCCTGTCGATCGGTGCTGCTGAAAGTAGCCGATTGCTCGTGCGAACAGGCGCTGAGCTGAGGGGACTAACAGAATGCCGAAAAATACAGCGAGGCTTGCGCTCGTGAGCACAATCCTGAAATCATGCGTCAGCGATGCGCCCCCGCCATTCGCTATGCGCGTTTCAATGCGCTTGGCGAGGAACGGGCCAAGGAAGCTGTTGGAGGTTCGGCTCACCAGCACGAGCATGTTGAATAGCGCAAAGCTCATCGCAATTCGGCCAGTTCGCACTCCCGCTATACGGGCAGCGTACGCGAGCGTGCCGATGAGATTAATCGCCGCCGTTAGCGAGCAGATGATAACGAGCTGCCGGTCCATTCCTCAGGTTAGAGCAAACTCTAACGTCTGCTCCAGCCCTTTCGCGCCTGTAAGCCGCCTTTCCGCTCACCACCAAGCTCGAGCCGTTCGCGAGCTGAACCTATGCCCCCGAGAGCTGCCATAAGATCGAGATGAACGAGCGTCTTGATTCGGGAAGGGGCACGGGCGCCATGAATGACCGACTATGGGTCGTTGCTGTCGCAAACCCGCTGGTCAGCTGTGCGCCCATTGTTGGACGTCCAATGTGACGACGTCGAAGCCTGAAAGCGGTTATTTACCGCTTCGGTCAAGCCGCTCGGCAAGCTTGATTACGTCAGCAATCTGTGTGACTACAGATGTAGTCGCGGATGGGTAAAGGTGCGCAGATGCTGATCACAAGACGCAACGCCCTTCTCGGAATAGCAGCGGCATCGACGGGGGTGAGCGCCTCCCTGGTAAGCTTTGCGAAAGCAGCAGCCGTACCCTCGGCGGTGCGACCTGGTGACGATTTCTATCAATATGCCGACAGTGCCGACCTCGCCTCGATGACCATACCACCAGGCCACTGGGACTATGGCCAATTCGACGTCATCGGTAAGAGGGTGATGGACCGGATCGCGGATCTGGTGGAGCAAGCGGCACCCAGTTCCCCTGCCGGAGGCCGGGTCGCCGCCGTCTATCGGTCGGTTCTCGACGAGGGGGCGATCACGCATGGCGGTCATGGCCGCCTGAAGCACGAATTGGAGCGAATCATGGCGGCCGGCTCGCATGAGCGGATCGGCGTCCTGATGGCGCACCCGCGATCGAGCACGCTGGTCGCCTTCAATGTCTTCCCCGCGCAAGGCCAATGGATGGTCCATCTGGACCAGCAAAACCAGAATCAAACGATGCTCGGCCTATCCGCCGGCGGCTATTCGGCGATCGATGCGCGCTCGGTAAAGGTGCGCGACGCCTACCAGCGTTGCATCGCCCAGCTGTTCGAACTGGCCGCGATTCCCGACGCATCGCGTCGCGCCGCGGATATACTGGCGCTGGAAAGCGAGATCGCACGGCGCCAGTGGGATTTCGAAAAGTTGCGCGACCGGCGGGCCAACCTCCGCATCATGACCATAACCCAGCTCGAGGCTTTCGCGCCTGGCTTACCCTGGCGGGCCATGCTGGCGGCTCGCGGCGCCGCGGGCATAGAACGCGTCAACTTGGGAACCGACAGCGCCGTGGCCGCGCAAGCCGCGCACTTCCGCGAAACACCGGTGGACAGTTGGCGGAGTTGGCTCGCCTTTACCTGGATCCGCAACGGGATCGACATCCTGCCGGTTGCCTTTCGCGACGCCTATTGGACATTCTCGGGCGAGGTGGTGCGGGGCATGACCGAGCGGCCGACACGTGCTGAAGAGGCGCTCGGGTTCGTCAATAGCCAGCTCAGGATGGATGTGGCGCGGCTGTATGTCGAAGCCTATTTCCCCGAAGCGGATGCCAAGCGCGCGGCGGACCTGCTCGCCTATCTCAAACGGGCCATGACCGAGCGGCTCCAGACTACGCGCTGGCTTGACCCAGCGTCGCGGGCGGAAGCGCTGGCAAAGCTGGATGCGATGGCGTTGAAGGCAGGATATCCGCGAAGCTGGCCTGCCTATGGCAGGAGCGCCGATCTGCGCTCCGACGATGCCGCCGGCAACCTCGAATCCCTGTTGCAAGAGGCCTGGTCGGCGCAGCTCGACCGTCTCGGCAAGGTGGGTCCTCAGCAGGAACTCTGGTATCAATCCCCGCAGACCGTGGACGCGAGCTATAGTGTCCTGCTGAACGCGATCGAGCTACCCGCCGCAATGCTTCAGCCGCCTTTCTTCTCCGGCACCGCGCATCCGTCCGAGAATTTTGGCGCTATCGGCGCGCTGGTCGGGCACGAGATGGGTCACGGCTTCGATGATCAGGGCCTGCTCTTCGACAGTAAGGGCATCATGCGAGACTGGCTGTCCGCGGATGCACAGGCTGCCTTCGCTGCCCGTGCGGAGGCGCTTGTCGCCCAATATGGGGCGTTCGAACCTTTGCCGGGGCTTAAGCTCAACGGGCGACGGACGCTGGGGGAGAATATCGCCGACCTTTCGGGCGTCTCGCTGGCGCTTCGCGCCTACGAACTCTACCGGGCGGATCATGGCGATGCGCTCGACCTGGCCGAGGCGCGCCGCAAACTCTTCCTGAGCTGGGCCCGGGTCTGGGCCTACAAAGCACCCGAAAGCGCGATCCGCTATATCGTCGAGAACGGCGGCCACGCGCCCGCACCGTTCCGGGTGAACGGCGTCGTCCGGAACCTGGACCTGTGGTACGAGGCGTTCGATGTCGCGCCAGGAGATGCGCTGTATCTCGCGCCCGATGCTCGAGTGCGCCTTTGGTAAGAGCGGACTGACGCCGCGCTGCTCACCGGTTGGGGAAGCCAGCGCTGCAGCCACATTCGCGAGCGTCTGCTTCTCAGCCCGAGGAGGCTAAAAGCAGATGGTCGGGAAACGGCCACTTTTTGCTGTTCGATATTCGGTAGAGGTCACGAGTCTTTCAAAGATTTAGCGCTGAATTTTTCGTTTCGGATGCGGATTCGTCTAATAATCGGTACGGATTTCCGTGGATTTTGCCGGACGAAAGATTCGAACTCACCGATAGCGAGGAACCGCCGAAAGCTGCAGTTCACTGTGTGCCGCCATTGTGGTCAGCTGAGTTGGCAGCGTGAAAGTTCCCCCCAACCGGCAATGCTTATGCTGAGTCGAACCGCTTTGGCGGCCCCGCCCCAGATTTAGACTAGCCAGTGCTGGGGGCCTCGATTCCATGACGATTAATTCATGCGACGCGCCAGGGTGCGGGCATTAATCCGCACTGTGGAAGAAGGATCGGGGCGATGAAATGAACTTGGACCGCGGGATGGCCCATCAAATTCACGAAGCGGAGGAAGCTCTTCTCGCGCAGCTGCGCACGATGCGGCGCACGGTGCGCGCGACACCGGGAGACACCGTTACGGGCCCTGTCCTGACCACCGGCCAGAAGATCGCGGACACCGTGGCCTCGACCATGGGCTCATGGCGCTTCATCATCATCCAGACGACGATCCTGTTCTTCTGGATCGTGCTGAACGTCACCGCTTATATTGCACGCTGGGATCCTTATCCCTTCATCCTGCTCAACCTCGCTCTGTCGTTCCAGGCAGCCTATGCGGCGCCGTTCATCATGATGAGCCAGAACCGGCAACAGGATATCGACCGCATGGCGGCCGAGACCGACCATCAGATCAACATCAAGGCCGAGCTCGAGATCGAGCTGCTCCACCAGAAGCTCGACCAATTGCGCGAGACCGAAGTGCTCTACCTGACCAAGGCGGTGAGCGAACTGACCGAGCTGCTCAATCGGTCTGGGCTCTGCGCACCGCCCGAGCCCTCGGCTGCGCCTGCCGCATGACTGGGAGGACCAGCACAAGCGCCCGAGCATGGCGGCCTAATGAACTTCGGTCGTGGCCGCGTCGGCACGCCCTTAGAAACGGAGAAGCATAGTGGAACCGGCTGATGCCAAGGACCTGATCGACGAGGCGATCGAGCGCGTCGAGGAGCGCCAAGGGGCGGAAGCGCGCGCCGAGCAGGAGCAGGAGCGCCGCTTCAGGGACCGCGTTTCCCTGATGGTCGGTGGGTTCGCCGTCGCGCTGGCAGTCGTGCATATGGCGGCGGCCGGCGCGCAGCGCGAGAGCCTGCTCAAGGGGATCGAGGCGTCCGATACCTTTGCCTATATGCAGGCCAAGATCGTCCGGGAAACGGTGCTGAAGACAGCTGCCGCGGAGACGGGGGCCGCAGCCGCCGATCGGGAAGCATGGCACAAGGAGGCTGTCCGCCTCCGCCGCCCGGACGCCGCGGGCCACGGCATCGGCCAGTTGCAGGCTGACGGCACAAGGCAGCGTGCTGAAGGCGAGCGGGCGGCGCAAAACGGCGAAGGTTATGAACTCGGAGAGACCGCTCTCCAGATGTCGATCGTGCTGCTGTCGATCGCCATGGTCGCGCGGTCCAGATGGATCGCGATCGGCGCCGCGGTGGTGGCCGGCCTCGGAGTCGCGGCGGCTATCGCAACCAGCGCTGGTGTCGCCCTCTGATCGACGGCGCCTGAAGAATTCGATCCGGCGTCATCCCGATTCAAGGCCGCGATGGGACCCAGATCCGACCGTGCGGGAGATCGAGAATGACCCGGGATCCCGCAAAGGCGGCAAGGCCGAGCACGGCGTGAGCAGCGCGGCGTTGTTCATTCACGACGCTGATATCGAAATTCCCGATCATCGCACCACCGCTCCGGACCGGCTGATGCATGGCGGCGCCAAGCGAAGGGTCGGCCGAAAGAACAGCCTGATCGATCTTCAAGGCGCCGGGGTCAGCGAGGTCAAGCACTGCATCGACGGGTGCGGCCGCGCCGATCTGGATGGGCAGCAGAAGGGTGCCGTCGGCGCTCCGGGAAAGCGCGATCGATTGAAGATGCTTCGTCGCATGGCGATATTCGAAGGGCAGGACCAACCGTATCGTCCGGCGGGCGAAATCCACGTCGAAGACATGGCCCGCAAGGATGTCCTGGCCAATCACAAGATCGCGATCAAAGCAGCATGGATCGCGGGCGATCGCGACGGTGTCGATATCGAAATCCTCGGCACCTATCCCGATGTTGAGCCGCCGGCGATGATCGACTCCGACCGGCCCAGGCGCGGTGACGCCGTCGCCGAGATGGTATCGAGCAGCCAGCTCTGGGCTGATCACCGACACCTTCAGCGCCGGATCGATCGCGCCGTGCACCCGGTCCCGGTTGACCGTGACCTGCAACATAAGCGTCGCGGCGATGAGGATGAACTTGTTGCTGACCGCCCCGATGACACCGCTCATGACTCATTCCTTGCTGGGTTGGGAAACGACGCCGCCGCCGAGCGCCTGGAACAGGGCGACGGTGTCGCTGAGCCGCGCCGACTGCGCCTGGATCAGCTGCGACGATGCCTGCGCCGCCGCCGCGCTCGCGTTGAGCAGGCCGAGCGTGCCCACCCCGCCGAGCTCGAGCTGGCGCCGCGAGAAGCGAAGATTCTGCATAGCCGCCTCGTTCGCCCGGGAGGCGGCATCGAGCGCATCGGCATCCGTTCTGAGGCCGGACATGGCGTCGTTGACATCAGCGAAGGCCTGGAGTGCCGCCGATCGATATTGCGCCTTGGCGCCGTCGAGCGCCGCCTCGGCGGCGCGCTGCTGATGGCGCAGTGTTCCGCCGTGGAACAGCGGTTGGGTGACGCCACCGACGAGCGACCAGAAAGGATTTCCGGAGGCGAACAGGTCGGCGAGACGGGTAGCCTGGCCGCCGGCTGACGCCGTCAGGGTGAAATTCGGGAGGCGCGCCGCGATCGCCGTCCCCAGATCGGCGGCCGCGCCGCGCATCTGCGCATCGGCGGCCCGGACATCGGGACGGTTCGCGATGATCGCCGACGGCAGTTCGGCCGGAAGTGTTTGCGGAAGATGGAGGTCGGAAAGAAGCGGCAGCGATGGCGGCAGGCCGCCCGGCGCGGTGCCGGTCAGCATCGCGATCAAGCCGAGCTGATGGTCGCGCTGGCGGATCAGGGGTGGCAGGGCGCCTTCAGCGGTCGCCAGCAGGGTCTGTTGCGCGGCGACGTCGACCGAGCCGATATCACCCAACGCCTGTCGCTTGCGCAAAAGGTCGAGCACCTCGGCATTGGACTGGATCGCGGTGCGGGCGGCATCGATCTGCGCGGTCAGCGATGCCTGGGTGATGACCGCGTTGACGAGATTGGCGACGACCGTGTTGCGCGCCGCGAGGAGGCGATAGCGCGCGACTTCGACGGCGGCCCGGGCCGAGGCGATCCTGCTGCGTCCCTGCCCGAACAGATCGAGCGGGTAGCTCACCGTAAGCTGCGCGGTGTGGAGGGTGTAGAGATAGATATCGGGGTCGGGGAGCGGATTTGCCAGCGTCTTCGATGCCTGGAGGCGCTGTGCCTGATAGCTGGCATCGACCTGGGGAAGCGCGGCGCCGGCCGCTGACGCCCCCTGCTCCCGCGCCTGCCGCAGCGAAGCCTCGGCGCTGGCGAGATCATTGTTCAAACGCAGCGCGCGATCGACCAGATCGTTCAGCCTGTCCGACCCGAAGGCGCGCCACCAATCGGCCCGGACGGCGATGCCGGCCTCGACTTTCTGCGCTGCGCCGGACACCGGAGCGATCACGCTTTCGGCAACCGCCGGCGGCATGGCGACCATGGTTTGCGGATGGCGCGGTCCCAGGCTGCAGGCAGCGAGCAGCATCGGCGCGGCAAGGATGGCACGTCTCATGCCGGTTCACCCGAAGGTGCGTGGGGACCATGTCCGACAAAGCGGCCATGCGCGCCCTGATCATGGCGTGCGATGCGGCGCGAGAAACGGTCGATCAGCACTGGCAGCAGCAGTAGAATCAGGACCGGCGCGAGCGTCATGCCGCCGACCACGACCAGCGCCAGCGGCTTCTGCACCTGGCTGCCGATCCCGCTGGAGAGGGCCGCAGGCAGCAGGCCGATCGCGGCAGCAAGGCAGGTCATGATCACCGGCCGCATGCTCTTGTGGACCGTCGCGGCGATCGCATCGGCGCGTGAGGCACCCTCACCGATCGCCTGGTTGAAGGTCGTCACCATCAGGATGCCGTCCATCACCGCGATCCCGAACAGCGCGACGAACCCGATCGCCGCCGAAATGCTGAAGGCGGTGCCGGTCAGCGCCAGCGCCAGGACGCCGCCCACGATCGCCATCGGGATCACCGAGAAGGCGAGCATGGTGTCGATGAGCGATGTGAAATTGGCGTAGAGAAGGATGAGGATCAGCCCGAGGCTGATCGGCACGACGATCTCGAGCCGCGCGACCGCGCTGTTCAGGTTCGCGAGTTCGCCCGCCCATTCGAGATGATAGCCGGAAGGCAGGTTCACATAGCGCGCGATGCGCGATCGCGCCTCGCCGACGGCGCCGCCGAGATCGCGGTCGCGCACGCTGAATTTGATCGGGACATAGCGTTCCTGATGCTCGCGGTAGATGAAGGACGCGCCCGAGGTCAGCCGCACGGTCGCGACCTCGGACAGCGGCACCTGGATCAGGCCATTGCCATTGGGCGCAGGTGCGCCGATCGTGATGCGCCGGATCGCTTCGAGGCTGTCGCGCTGCTCGGCCTTGAGCCGGACGACGATCGGAAAGTGGCGATCGGTGCCGCGTTCGTACAGATCGCCCCGGCTCTGGCCGCCGATCGCGGCCGCCACCGTCGTGTTGATGTCGTCGGGGGTCAGCCCGTAGCGGGACGCGGCGAGGCGATCGATGTCGATCTGGACGCTTGGCTGGCCGAGTGAATCCGATACGCCGAGATCAGCGATGCCCGGCACCTTCGCCATCTGGGCCTGGACTTCGCCGGCGAGCTTTTCGAGCGTAGCCAGATCGGGCCCGAAGATCTTTACCGAATTGGCGCCCTTCACGCCCGAAGACGCTTCCTCGACATTGTCCTCGATATATTGCGAGAATTCGAAATCGACGCCGGGATAGCGGGCCCGCAGGCGCTGCTGGAGCTCAGCCGTCAGCCTGTCCTTGGTCATGCCGGAAGGCCATTGGTCAGCTGGTTTCAGCGGCGTGTAGAATTCCGCGTTGAAAAACCCGGTCGCGTCGGTGCCGTCGTCCGGACGGCCATGGGTCGAGACCACGCGTTCGACCTCGGGATAGCTGGCGATGATGTTGCGGATGCCGTTGACGGTCGGTTGCCCCGCCTCGAGCGAAATCGACGCCGGGAGCGAAGCGCGAATCCAAAGATTGCCCTCTTCGAGATGCGGCAGAAATTCGACGCCCAGCGCTTTCACCGCGACCAGGGCGGCAACCACCAGCAACGCGCCGCCGCCGATCGCCAGCAGGCGATTGGCCAGCGCGAAGGCAGCGGCAGGCTCGTAGAGTCGGCGCAGGCCTCGAACGATCCGCGTCTCGACCTCGCTCAACCGATCAGGGAGCAGGAGCGCCGCAAGCACGGGGGACACGGTAAAGGTCGCGATCAGGCCGCCAGCGATGGCATAGGCATAGGTCTTGGCCATCGGGCCGAAGATATGACCCTCGACCCCGGTCAGCGTGAACAGCGGCAGGAAGCTGGCGATGATGATCGCCGCCGCGAAGAAGATGCCGCGGCTGACCTCGCTCGATCCGTGCAGGATCGCCGAGAACCGGCTCGCCTTGGTCGTGTGCCCCCGACCGCTGGCAATATGCGCCGAACGTTCGACCATATGGCGGTAGACATTCTCGACCATGATGACGCTGGCATCGACAACCAGCCCGAAATCGAGCGCGCCGACCGACAGCAGGTTGGCGGATTCGCCCTGCAGCGTGAGGATCAGGACCGCAAAGGCGAGCGCGAACGGGATGGTGACGGCGACGATGATCGCGCTGCGCAGATCGCCCAAGAACAGCCATTGCAGAAGGAAGATGAGCAGAATGCCCATGACGAGGTTCTGCATCACCGTGTGCGTGGTGACGGCGATCAGGTCCGACCGGTCATAGATGCGCTCCAGCCGGACGCCGGGCGGGAGGACGCCGGTCGCATTGATCGTGTCGACCTCCTGCTTCACCGCCGCGATCGCCGGCATGGATTGGGCGCCGCGCTGCATCAGCACGATCCCCATGACGATATCGTCGTCGCGCCCCTCACCCGCGATGCCGAGGCGTGGCTGGTTCCCGACCCCGACGGTCGCCACGTCCTTCAACAGCACCGGCGTGCCGCCATTGGTCGCGATCAGGACATTGCGGATCTGGTCGGCCGACTGGATCAGCCCGATGCCGCGCACGATCGCCGCCTGGGGCCCGAAATTGACGGTCTCGCCGCCGACATTGCCGTCGCTCCTGCCGATCGCCGACAGGACCTGGCCGATCGTGACGCCGTGCGCGACGAGCCGGTCATTGTCGACGGTCACGTCATAGCTGCGCAGCTTTCCGCCCCATCCCGTCACATCGACCACGCCCGGGATGCGCTTGAAGCGCCGCTGGAGCACCCAGTCCTGGAGCGTCTTCAGGTCCATCGCCGAATAGCCGGCCGGCGCGACGATCCGGTACCGGTAGATCTCCCCGATCGGGCTTGTGGGCGAGATCTGCGGCTGGGCGTTGCCGGGCAGCATGCCGAGCTGGCTTAGGCGCCCGAGCACCAGCTGCTGCGCCTGCTCGAAGCTCACATCATAGCTGAACTGGATGCGGACATCCGAAAGGCCGAACAACGAGATCGAGCGCACCGTCGTCACATGGGGAACGCCGGCGATCTGCACCTCGATCGGCGTGGTGACGTTGCGCTCCATCTCCTCGGCCGAGATGCCGGGGCTCTGCGTCACGACCTCGACCATCGGCGGGACGGGATCGGGATAGGCCTCGATGTTGAGGCGGGCAAAGGCGATCGCCCCCGCCGCGATCAGGCCGGCGAGCAGGGTCAGGATCAGCATACGCTGGCGCAGCGCCAGTTCGACGATTCGGTTCACGCGGCAAGGCCCGCCTCATTCACGAAGATCGCGCCGGCCGTGACGATGCGCTCCCCCGGCCTGAGCCCGGACCCGATCCTGTCCCACCCGTCGACGCTGTCCGTCACCACGACGATGCGGGAGAAGAGCAGCCCATTCTTGCCCAGGACCCACACGCGCGCCGTATCGCCTTCATGGATGACCGCCGCCGAGGGGACGAGCACCGCGGCGCTGCCACGATGGCGCTGAATCGCGAAACTCGCGAACATGTCGGGCTTCAGGGCGAGGTCCGTATTCGCCACGGTAGCACGGACCGGAAGGCGGTGGGTGGTCGGATCGAGGGCAGCGCCGACATTGTCGATCACCGCATGGAAGATGCGTCCCGGAAAGGCCGGTGTCGTCACCTCGACCGGATCGCCGATATGAACGCTGGCAGCATCACTCTCGGCGATTTGCGCGACGAGCCAGACCCGGGTCAGATCGGCGATCGTGAGGAGCGGCTTGTCGCCGCCGGCGCTGACATATTGGCCCGGCGCGACATTGCGTGCCGCGACGATGCCGGAGACGGGCGCGTGATAGGTTGTCTCGGCATAGATTCCGGCAATTTCCCCGGCCGCTTCGAGCCGAGCCACTTCGGCCCGCGACTTGCCGAGCAGGGTGAGCTTGTCGCGGGCCGCGCCGAGCGCGGAGTCGGCGCTTCTGACCGCGGACTGGGCCGCGACCAGATCAGTCTGCGCCTGCCGAAAATCCTTCAGCGCGCCGCCGGCCGTCTGATAGATGGCAGCCTGGCGTTTTTCATTCTCGGTCACCGTCTTCAGCTGGGCGATGGCCGAAGCACGCTGCGCGGCCGCCGAGAAGAGCGCGTTCCTGGCTTCGACGAAATCGGAGGAAGCGATCCTGAGCAATGGCTGGCCGCGCTCGACACGTTGCCCGGCCTGAACCAGCACGTCGCCGACCTGCCCGGAATAGGGCAGGACGATCGGCGTGCTGTGGTCCTCGTCGACCGAAATCGTACCGGTCGCGCTGATCTGCCCGGGGTCCGCGCCGTAGCGGACCGTCTCGATCCTGAGCTGGGCGAGCTCATCCGGGTTCGCGCGGAAGGCGCCGGGCGGCAGCACCTCCGGCGCCGGCTCGACCGGCGTGGCGATCCAATGGATCAGCGCGACCAGCCCGAAGATCAGGATGAGAGCGAGCGCGGCCCAGGCCAGAATGCGATATTGCACGGGCCTCGAAAAGCGAGGCATGATCGGCAGCGGTTGAATATGGTGGTCGAACATGTGCCCCCGGCCCTCCAGCCTCTTGCGGCGGGAAATCGGGCCGGGCACTAGCCGGGCGCGCTTACATCAACCTTACGGCGCGGGAGGTCGCGTGCGGTTGCTCATCGTCGAGGATGACCGGGAACTCGCCGCCGCGCTGGACGGCGCCTTTGCACGCCGGTCGATTTCGAGCGATCATGCGGACACCTTTGGCGATGCCGAGCTGATGCTTGCGTCCGCCCACTATGCGGCGATCATCCTCGACCTTGGCCTGCCGGACGGCGATGGCCTGCGCCTCCTCAATCGCCTCCGCGCCCGCAAGAATCCCGTCCCGCTCATCATTCTCACGGCGCGCAGCGATCTTGGCGACCGGGTGTCGGGCCTCGACGCCGGGGCCGATGATTATCTCATCAAGCCGTTCGAATTCGACGAGCTTTTTGCCCGCCTGACCGCGGTGCTGCGGCGCCAGGGCAGTTTCCAGGGCAATCAGCTCAGCTTCGGCAACCTTCAATTCGATATCACGACGCGCGAATTGCTGGTCGAGGGCACGGTGCTCGCCTTGTCCGTGCGCGAGACCGAACTCGTCGAACTCCTGCTGCGGCGCGACGGCCGGGTGGTGCCGAAGCGCCTGGCCGAGGATCAGCTGTTCGGGATGAACGACACGCTGGGCTCCAATGCAGTCGAGGTCTATGTCCACCGCCTTAGGCAAAAGCTCGAACAGGCGGGCGCGACGACACGCATAGATACCATTCGCGGCGTGGGCTATCTGATGCGGCTCATCGCATGAGATTTCCGCGGCCTCGTTCCCTGATCACCCGCATCCTCCTTGCCGAGGGTGTCACGATTCTGGTCGTCGCGCTCGTTCTTCCCGTCCTTCTGATCACTGTCCTGCACCGGAACGCCGCACGCTATGAGGAGAGCATCCTCACCGACCAGGCGCGGGCCATTGCGGCCGCCCTACACGAAGGCTCTGGGACCGTTCAGGTCCGGCTGACGGGGGCGCTACAGCCGATCTACGCGACCGGCTATGATGGGCGTGCCTTCATCGTCCTGGACAATGCCGGAACGATATTGGCGACGAGCCTCAACGGCAGGGCGATTCCGTGGCATGACGCGCCGCGCGGCTCCATCCCGTCGCCCTTCCGGTCCGGTCATTTCATCGGGGTCAGCCTGCCCGTCGAGACCGCCTTCGGTCGACGCTGGATTATCGTATCGCAGGACGAGAGCGGGCCAGGTGCAATCCTCGACGACGTCTCCAGCGCGTTCCTCTGGCAATATCTGGGAATCTTGCTTCCCATCCTGCTGGCGCTGCCGGTCATCAACAGTTTCGCGATCCGCCGTCTGGTGCTCGAGGTCCGCGCGGTCTCGCGGAACGCAGCGGACATCAGGCCGACCAGCCTGCACGTCCGATTGGACGAAGGCCGGATTCCCGATGAGATCGCGCCGCTGGTGCAAGCGATGAACCGGCTGCTCGATCGGCTCGAGACAGGCTTTCGCCAGCAGGGAGAGTTCGTCTCGAACGTCGCGCACGAACTGCGGACGCCGCTCGCCGCATTGCGCGTGCGGCTCGATTCCGTCGAAGACATCGGGGTACGCGCTGCGCTCGACAGACAGATCGAACGCCTCTCGCATGTCGTATCGCAGGTTCGCGACCTTGCCTCGCTGGAAAGATTCTCGGCGGATCAGCTCGAGGCGTTCGACCTGGGATTGTTGGCGCGGGAAATCATTGCCGAGATGGTACCGTCGATCCTGGGAGAAGAGCATTCAATCGAGCTGGTTGGCGGAGATAACGGCGTCACTATCGCCGGCAGCCGCACCTTGACCGGCCTCGCGCTGACAAATCTGATCAGCAACGCCGTCCGGCATACACCGGCCGGAACGGCGATAACCGTGCGGATTCTCGCCGACGGCTGGCTTTGGGTTGAAGATGATGGCCCCGGAGTCACGACCCCCGACGAACATCAGGTCCGCAAGCGCTTCTGGCGTGCTGATCGTGCGCGCTCCGATAGCGCCGGACTTGGCCTTTCCATCGTCCAGCGCATCGTCGATGTGCATGAGGGATCCTTCGCGATGTCGAGTCGGCCCGGGGGAGGCGCAATCTTCAAGCTAGGCTTCCCGCTCGCGCCGCGCCCGGAATGAAGACGGGATCAATCTGTCACCAGCCCGGCTCGCACAGCAGGCATCGCACCTGGCGTGGTGCGCTTTCTCCCTTGGCGCGCGCGCCGTGTCGACTTGGGAACTGCTGGTGAAACCTAGCACGAGTGACCCTCAGCGCGATTGGGTCGAGCAAAGCCTCCCGCGGCCGTGATGAGTCGACAGCGAAGAAGTCTCCAATCCGATAGAATCTACAATGTCCAGAAGTGCCCGGTTCTTTTGTTTACGTAACCGTAACGATCGCGCGCTAGACTCCTGCCTGTGAACGCCGGGAGTCGTGAACAAGGACTCCAAAATGCGTGCATTGATGAAGAACGTCCGGGGTGCGACTGCGATCGAGTACGGGCTGATCGCGGCATTGATCGCAGTGGCCGCGATCGCGGCGATGCAAGGGTTGGGCAACCAGCTCAGCACGACATTTTCGAACGTAGCCTCGAACATGAAAGCTTCGTAGGACCCGCCCGGATAGCGGTTGATCGGGTTGAGGTTGTGGCAACCGCCCGGCTGTTCCGGGTGAGTCTATCCCGGTTCGAGTACGCGGCGTTTCGCGGCGCACCTTTTCCCTGGCCGAACCTCTGCTTCCTGGGTTGTCTCGGCAGTGAAGTAGCTTCGCCAGACGGATCTCAGGTTCGCAAATGCTTCGCGCATGCCCACCGTGCGCTCCGAAGGTGCGATACCTGGCTTCCCTCGCTGAGCGCATCGTCGATGGCACGAAGGATCGATCGCGACGCTGACACCGTCCGGGCGGCGGCATAAGTTTCAAGGCCGGTTTTCGGTTCGTGACACTGGAGACATGAGCCGGGGCCGTGGGAAAAGAAGGGTAAGCGTTGACCCGGGCGGGGAAGGCCACAGCGTGGCGGCATGTCGAACGTCCGCTTTGGCGGAACCCTAAGCCAAAAACTGCGAGGCAGCTCACGGCCAGTTCAAGCCAAAACCTGTGCCTGAATGAATGTCCGGTTCCGGCGAGCGGCTCAGGTATTTGGAGCGTCCGCTTGTGGGTCGAGCCTGACCGGTCAAATTTCCGTGCGCTCCGACAGTTCGAGGGCATCTTCGACGTCGACACCGAGGTAGCGGACGGTGCTCTCTATCTTAGCATGCCCAAGTAGGACCTGAACGGCCCGCAGGTTGCCTGTCGCCTTGTAGATGATCGACGCCTTCGTGCGCCTGAGCGAATGCGTCCCGTAATCCTCGGCCTGGAGTCCGATCCCGGTCACCCACTCCCGGACTAGCCGAGCGTATTGCCGTGTGCTCATGTGTCCCGTGTAGTTGTTCCGGCTCGGGAAGACGAAGTCGTTGAGCGTGCCGCCACGGCGCTCAAGCCAGGCGAGCAGGGTCTTTCGAGCCGGTTCGACCAGCTCAAACTGCACAGGCCGCTTGGTCTTCTGCTGCACCACGACAGCGCGATCCCTGATCCGGCCGCCGGCGACTATGTCACCGATCCGAACCTTGACCACGTCGCACCCGCGAAGCTTGCTATCGATGGCAAAGTCGAAGAGCGCCCGGTCGCGCAATCGGCGATGCTGGTCGAGCCAGAACCGGATCGCCCAAACCTGCTGCGGTTTGAGCGCACGCTTGGCGCCAAGGAGCCGGCCCTCATTCCAGGGTCGAATTTCGTGGAACGCGGGATCCATCGACGAATGCCCCATTGCTCATCTCCAAAGAGCCGGGTCAACGCTCCGATATAAATAGAGCTCGGTGAAGCAATGGTTGGCATTTGTGGTTCATGCCCGAATTCCGCTCGAAACCGCCGGTCGGTTCTAGATCGCAGCCGGTCGTTCATCTCAGCTCCGGGAAACGTCCGGTCCTGACGGAAAATGCCGATCGGCCTGCCCTAAGCTGCCGATCGGCAACGCAGCCAAGCTCAGTCATTCACACCTTGCGCGCCCAGACCTGTAAGGCCCAGTCGCGGAAGGCTTACGCTAGCGGGTCGACGGAGGGTGAAACCGTAAGCCCTGCATGCCAGCAGTCATCAAGCCTATAGCAAGACCCGATTCACTCTCCGCTGTGTGGTCGGTAGCACGCCGGTGACGCTGATCTTCGACACCAGGCGACTGACAACGCACACCGATCGGTTCACGAAGGACCACAGGATGATTTAGCCGGCCTTGTCGCGTCGCGTGGCAGCGTCAGTGTCGTCGCAATCTGCGCCTCCTCAAGCGAGCCGCCAACTGCGAACCGATATCGGCCTGCCGAGACACGCCAGCACTTCGCCGCGACGTCATAGTCAGCGATAAAGCGCGGATCGATTTCAAGCGTCACCTTCCGTGACTGATGCGCCGCAAGTTCGACCTTCCGGAAGCCGACGAGTCTGCGCGGTGCTTCCCAGCCGTCGCCGGCGGCGTAGAGCTGCGCGACGGCCTTTCCTCGTAGCGCTCCACGATTTTCGACGGTGAACGTGACAGAAATGGTTCCGTTCGCGAGCCTGGCCGCAAGGTCGCGATAGCCGAAGCTCGTATAGGAGAGTCCGTGACCGAAGCCGAAGGCGGGCCGGGTCTTTTGGAGATCGTACCATTTATAGCCAACCGCCGCGCCCTCGGTATAGGTCGTGTCGCCCTTGACCGGCTCGCCGGGGTGCGGAAGCTCGGCCAGGCTAGCCGGGAAGCTGACCGGAAGGTGGCCCGAGGGATTGATCTTGCCGGTCAGCACGTTGGCGATTGCCTCGCCGCCGGCGGTGCCGGGGAACCAGGCCTCGACGACGCCCGCCACCTTGCCCGACCAGGGGGTGAGCACCGCGCCGCCGGTTTCGAGGACGACGACTGTCTTCGGGTTGGCGGCGGCCACCGCGTCGATCAGCGCATCCTGCCCGTCCCTGAGCGCCAGTGAAACGTCGAAGCCCTCGCCGGCCCATTGCGTAGCGAAGACGATCGCGATGTCGGCCGTGCGCGCCTGCGCGGCAGCGGCGACGGGATCGCTGCCGTCGACGAAGCTGATTTCGGCGCCGGGAAGCTGGCGACGCAGCGCGTCGAGTGGGGAGGACGGATAATACATCACCGGGCCTGGCCATTTCCTGGGCTCGGCGTCGGGAGCAGCGTTGCCGCCTCGGGGATAGACCAGCGACGAGCCGCCGCCGGCGATCACCCCCTTGTCGGCATGACCGCCGATCACGACGATGTGCCTGGCCGAACCCTTAAGCGGCAAAACGTCGCCGTTGTTCTGGAGCAGCACGGTGCTTTCTTCGGCGGCGGTGCGGCTGATTGCGGCGTGGTCCGACAATGTTGCAGCCGGCAGGTCCATGGGGGCGTCGGTCACGGGCCGGTCGAACAGGCCGTGACGGAACATCGCATAGAGAATATGGGAGACCATGGCATCGAGCTGCTGGGTCGTCACGCTGCCATCGGCCAGCGCCTTCTTTAAATTCTCGCCGAAATAGGGCTCGTTGTCGAACGGAAAGCCCGATTCCTGGTCGAGCCCTGCTGCGATCGCGGGTGCCGTGGAATGGGTGGCGCCCCAATCCGACATGACATAGCCCTTGAAGCCCCACTGCTTTCGCAGCACGTCGGAAAGCAGCCACGGGCTTTCGCACGAAAACGGCCCGTTGACGCGGTTGTAGGCGCACATAACCGAACCCGGCTCGCCGCGTTTGATCGCGACTTCGAAGGCCAGCAGGTCCGACAGATACGCCGCCTTGGGATCGATAACCGAATTGCCGGCGTTGCGATCTGTCTCCTGATCGTTGATCGCATAATGTTTCACCGTCGAGATGATATGGCTCGACTGTATCCCGGCAATCTGTGCCCCGACCATCGTTCCCGCGAGCAGCGGGTCCTCGCCGGCATATTCGAAATTGCGGCCGTTGCGCGGTTCGCGCACCAGGTCGACCCCGCCGCCCAGCATCACGTTGAAACCGGAGGCGCGCGCCTCGGCGCCGATCATTGCGGCGCCCCTGAACGCGAGCGCCGGATCCCAGGTCGCGGCAACCGCCAGGTTCGACGGCAAGGCGGTCCGCTCGCGTTTGCGCACCGCACCGCCCTGGGTCGCGACACCAATGCCGGCGTCGGTCTGCCACTGCGGCGGTATCCCCAGCCGCGGGACGCCGGGGACATAGCCGGCCGAGCCGGCACGCGCGGCTTCGGGCGCCTTGTAGTTCCGGAACGGAAAATCGGTGGCGAAATAGCCGAAGACCAACCTCAATTTCTCGTCCTGAGTCATGCCCGCAAGCAGCAGCGCCGCACGCCGCTCGGGCGCCAGCCGCGCATTCATCCAGGGGCGAGCCGCGCCGCGTGCCGGCGCTGCCGCGACCGGTGCGGCTGCCGGAATCGCCAGCGCGGCAACGCCGCAACTCAAAAGCGCCATGGCCAGACAATTTCCCCGCTTCATCCTCATTCTCCCCCTTTTCGCTCAGCCGATGATTGCCCGGCCGGCTCGCCTGGCCGATCCCCCGTCAGGAGGACGGCATTGAAAATTGCCGGCTTCCGCCGGATTGCCGCCGGTAAAGACCGCATGCGCAGGATATGGGCAGAGCGGCCGCGTGGCCGCCGCTGGCGTGCCCCCCTGGCTGGCGATGATCCTGTCGGGCGGCGCGCGCCGCTCGACCCAGCGTTCAAGCGCTGCCTGCCCGTCGAAGCGGGTGAAGCCTGAGCCGCCGCCGCAATGCGCCATCCCCGGAACCAGGAACAACCGGTACCAGGCAGAGCTGCCGGGCTCATCGCTGCGCCCGAAATAGCGAATCGAATCGAGCGGCGAGACGACCGGGTCGGCGAGGCCGTGATAGTGCAGCAACTTGCCGCCCCGGGCGGCAAAGGATCGCAGATCGGGATCGGTCGCGTCGATCACCGGGCTCAGCCGGGCGCGCACGGCGTCGAGGTCGCGGCCAAAGTCGAACTGCCACCAGTTCCAGTCGGGATTGGCAAAAGCCCAGACGCGCCAGAAGCTCAGCCGCGCCGGACGATCGGGCTGGCGCGGGTCCGCCCAATAGGCAGACCATCCGGATTCGCTGCCCGGGAGCCAGGGTGTGGTGAGGATCCTGCCGGTTCGCGTATCGGTGGCGCCGCGATACATTCGCCGCGCCGCCGCCACCTTGTCGGGGCCGAGGCATTGGCTTGCCTGGCCCGGCGCGCATTGCAGCACGGCCGGATCGAAACGGCATTGCATTGGGTCGTCGAGCCATGCGTCGCTCGCGAGCCCGCCCGCCGCGCCGCCATTGGCGCCTCGGCACGCTCCGCGCGCGCCGTGCGCGAGAATAGCGAGGTCGCCGCGGTCGAGGATCGGATGCGCGTCGTCCCATGGCGGGTGGTTGGACAGATATTGCCACAGAAAGGCCGCGTTGAGCCGCACCCGGTCAGATCCGGGCGCGCCGGCGAGAATGCCGTCAAAGTCGGCCGGGTAGCGTTGCGCCTCCATCAGCGCCTGGTGGCCGCCGGTCGAGCAGCCGGCGAAATAGCTGTGCCGCGGTGCGCGGCGATAGAAGCGCGCCACCAATCGCTTGGCCGCGACGGCGCTCGCATGCACCGCGCGATAGCCCCAGTCGATGATCGCCTGGGGATGGCCGATCGCGAAATCGGGATCGTCACCCTGATGGCCGGTGTCGGTCGCCACCACTGCACTGCCACGCGCGAGCGCTGCCGCCATGTCGGGCAGCGGCAGTTGCGACGAATAGCCGCCATTGCCGAGCATCTGCAGCCGTCCGCTCCAGGCAGCCCCCAGGGGCAGCCACAGCTCGAACCCGATCGACGAGCCTGGCGCCGGATGCAGCGTCGCCCGCACGCGACAATGCGCCGGCAGGGTTATTGCGCCGCCTCCCGTATCGGCGGGGCCCAGGCTTCCGCCGGCCGCGACTGGCTCGGCCTTGATTTCAGCCTCTCGGCTGTCGGTGCCGAGCATCTGACACGCGTCCGCTGCCGTTCCGGCCGGCGCAGCATGGATCGGCACCGCGCCGCCGATCGTCAGGGCAGGAAACAGTGTCAGTAACGGCGCTGCACCCCGCGCCCATATCGCGGTGCGATCAGCGAAGGACATCGCTCGCCTGTGCCTGGTCGGTGACATGCTGCGCGTCCTCAGGCAGCAGCCAGCCTTCGCGAACTTGTGCTTCGGCGGCGGCACGCACACGGGCGACGAAGCCGGCATGATCGTGATAGCGCTCCTCCAGCGACAGGCGCGGGTCGCCGCCGGCGAGACGCTCCGCGCGGGTGCGCGCAAAGGGGATGAACCCGCCGGCAAAGGCACAGCCGCCCCCGGCGCCATAACCGCGCTTGCGCACGTTCCAGCCCGTATAGGTGCCAATTGGAACGAGCAGCTGGACGGAGGGGATCCCCGATGTCTCGTTGCCGTCGGCATTCACCCGCGCGACGAGCGAGGGGATGACCTGGCGGATACTTGGCGGCTGGCTGGCAAGGACTCCGCTCAGGTCGACATAGTGAAAGCCGGATCCGAAATCATAATCGAGGAAACGGTTGATCTTGCCCGTCGGCGTCGGTGCGCCCGGAATGGCGGGCCAGCCCAAGGCGCGCGCCTCGGGCGCGACCAGATCACCTGCCACGAGCGTCGGATAGCGGCTCGGCGGCGGTGCTTTGCCGGTGCTGACCCAGTCGACCAGGTCCGCGATCAGCGCGCGCCGCGTATCGGCGGAGCGATTGGGGTTCCCGGGGAGCATGCAGATGTCGGCGCCGGGTGGCGGCGTCTCGCCGGCGAGCGGGAAGCCGCCCCGCGCGGAGCCGTTGTGCGTTACGCTCGGGAAATAATAGCGCCTGACATTGGCGGGGAGCGGAAGATCGGCGCGCGCATCGGTGCCGACCAGATTCGGCGACATGCGCAAGCCCCAGAGTTCGGACGCACCAAAGGTCTCGACGATACGCGGACAGGTGCCGCTCGCGGTGCACCGGTCGAGCAGGCTCGAGACCCCGCGGCCGCGGCGGCGGTCGTCGTAGCGGGACCACCACAGGGCACCCTCGCTGCCGGGCTCGTAGAGATCGGCCGCGCCGCCCGGGATGCCGAAGCGGATGTTGAGCGGCACCTGGCGCGCGGCGATGTTGGGGTTGGCGCCGTCGAACACGATCCGTCCGTCCTCGGCCTGGTTGAAGCCGAGCGCGATCAGGCTGCGCACGAAATTGCCCGATTGCGAGGTACCTGTGACGATCGCCCAGCGCACCACCCCCGCGATCGGATTGGGCGTGCCCGCCGCGTCGTGTGCACCATAGCGAAGGAACGCATTAAGGTCGCGTACCGCGGCGAAGCCGATGCCGAGCACTTGCGGATCGCGGCCCCGATAGACGAGCGTATAGGCTTGGTTCGGCCTGAAGCCGCCGCGCACGCAGAGCCGCGTCGGATCGGGGGTGCCCGGAAAAGGGCGCGTTCGGCAATCAGCGAAGGCCCAGTCGCGCGCGGGGATGTCGACTGGGCGCGCCTGGTCGGCGGTCTGGCGGAACAGCCTGGCACGCCGCGTGTCGAGCGAGACCGACAGCGGGCGCGGCGTCGGGCGGCCGATGCTGCCGGTGATCGCTACGTCACGCGCGCTTGGCGCAATGTCCGTGAACCGCTGCAGCACGGGACCGGTGATTGCGCTTCCATCCGCGTTGCGGGCAATGGGAACCCGCAGGGTCTGGAGCCCCGGCGCGGGCGCGATATCGCCCTGCCAGCCGCTCACGACCCGGATGTGGCGCTGCGGATCGGGCGCGACGTCGCCATTGCCGCGATTGGGCACGTCGTACAGCAAGACCCCGCTGGCGGTATGCAGGTCGCGGGGCACCGCGATCGCGAACGTCGCCGAATAGCCGACCCGACCATCGGTCAGCCGCGCGGCGTGCGCGATGTCGGTGATGTCGCGATTATGCGCGTCCGCGGGATCGAGTTCGCCTTCGTAGTGGCCGCGCAGGATAATCCAGTCGGGGGCGGCCGGCGCGGCATCGCGCCGTTCGACGACGAAGCGGGTCAGGTGCCCCTGCGCGGCGGCAGGTGCAAGCACGGCGGCGATGCCGGCGAGAGCGGCGAGCCGGCGACGAGTCACGAAAACTGGCCTCGCCCAGTGGGATCGACCTCGAGATCGAGCAGCTGCGCGCTCAGCGTCTTGCCATGCCCGTCTAGCGACAGAGCACGACTGACGCCGCCGCTGAGGGCGCCTTCGAGCACGAAATTGAGCGCCCCGAGCCCGGGCACCTCATAGCGCGTGGCCCGGCGCGGCGAGAGCTGCGCGAGGTGCGCGCATACGCGTTCGACCGTCACTTCGCGGCACAGCAATGGATAGTCGGCGGGATCATAGGCGATGACCGAGATCTGCGAGACGTCGCCCTTGTCGCCCGCACGCAGATGCGCCAGTTCGGCAAGTCTCACGGCGAGACCTCCACCATTTCGATCCACGGCGTCACCAGCGCGGCGGGAATGAGCGCCGAGGCAACCGCGACGACCGGGCGCACGCCGCGAGTCACCCCGCCACCGGCGGCGGGGCCGTTGGTGTAGAGCGCTTCGACCTCGGCACCGATGGCCGCCGCCGCTCGCGCCGACTCTGCCCGGCCGGCGATCCTCACCCGCACTTCACGGGGCTCCATCGCCGCCGCGGCGCTGCGATCGACGGAATCGATTCCGATCAGCTCGCCGCGCACCTCCTTCACCGCGGCACCGGTCAGCCGCAACCGTTCCTCGACGATCGCGATTGCCATCCTGCCGCGCGCGACCGCACCCGGCCCGGCATAGGATATCTGGCCCTCGCCGATAAAGCCGTCGTCATAGCCGATCGAGACCTTGAGCATGCCGGTGCGCGCTCGTCCTGAGCCACCCGTAACCCGAATCGAATCCGTGCCGAGCATTTCGAGGGCGACGCCGGTGAAGTCGGCGACCACATCGGCCTGATAATAAGCCGCCGGATCGAGGATTTCGTAAAGGAGCTGTTCCTTGCAAGACGCGATGCTCAGCTGTCCGCCGGAACCCGTCACCTTGGTGACAATGGCGCTGCCATCGCGCCCGACTTCGGCAAGCGGAAAACCGAGACGGGCGAGCCCCTCGACCTGCTTGCGGTCGCCATCCGCGAAATAGCCGCCTGTCAGCTGGCCGGCGCATTCGAGCAAATGGCCGATCATCGTCGCCTTGCCGATCAGCGCAGGATCGTCGAACGACCAGCCGAACGCATGCGCAAGCGGCCCGACGAACAGCGACGGGTCGCCAACGCGACCGGTAATCACCACATCGGCCCCCTGAGCAAGCGCCTCGACGATCGGCTCGGCACCTAGATATGCGTTGGCGGAGATTACCCCGGACAGGTCCGCGGTGCTGCCAGGCCGGTCGAACAGCGGATAGGGTTTCGCGTCGATCAAGGCGCGGACATCATCGCCGAGCACGGCTGCGACGCGCAGTTCCGCCATGCCGAGCTCGGAAGCAAGCGCCGCGACTGCCCGTGCCCCTGCGAGCGGGTTGGCCGCGCCCGCGTTGGTGACGATTCGCACGCCGCGACTGAGCGCGCCGGGAAGGACCCTGCGCATCCGTTCGATCAGCATCGGATCATACCCATTGCCCGGGTCGCTGCGCCGTGCCTGCTGCGCAAAGGCGATCGTCCGCTCGGCGAGGCATTCGAAGACCAGATAGTCGAGATTGCCGTGCTCGATCAGTTCGATCGCCGGTTCGATCCGATCCCCGGCGAAACCGGCGCCGACCCCGATCCGGACGGTAGTGCTGCGCGCGCTCACAGCGGCAGGATTCCGAGGAGCAGCGCGGTTGCGAGCATCACCAGGCTCGCGGCGAACAGCCACGGAATCGCAAAGCGCTGGTGCGCGCCGAGCTCGACGCCGCTCAATCCGCAGACGAGGAAGGTAGCCGGGGTGAGCGGGCTCACCGGAAATCCGGTGGTCATCTGTCCGAGCAGTGCCGCTTGGCCGATCGCGACCGGCGGCGTGCCGAAGCTGGCGCCGACATGCGCGATGACCGGCAGCACGCCGAAATAGAAGGAGTCGGGATCGAAGGCGAGGCTGAGCGGCATGGCGACGACGCCGAGCAGTGCCGGCAGATGGGCGCCGAACACAGGCGGCACATGATGCGCGGCGGTCTCCGCCATGGCGCTCAGCATACCCGATCCCGTCATGATGCCGGTGAAGGCGCCTGCCGCGAACAGCACGCCCGCCATCAGCAGCGCGGCACGGGCGTGCGCGTCGATTCGGTCGCGCTGGGCCTTCGCGTCGGGATAATTCACCAGCAGGGCAAGCGCGGTGCCGATCATGAACGCGACCACCGGATCGGCGATCCCCGAGATCATTGTGCCAAGCACCACCATGGTGAGCGCCAGATTGAGCCAGAGCAGGCCTGGACGCTTGAGATCCGCCGCAGATGGGCCGCCTCCGGACGCCCGGTCAACCGGCGCGCTGATGGCGTCGGACTGGGCTTCATCGGGACCGAGGGAAGCCAGGCGGCGGGTCTCGCCGCGCCCCATCCACCACGCCGCGCCGAGCGCGAACAGAATTCCCGCAGCCTGGGCTGGGAGCATCGGCAGAAACAGGTCCGTCGCCGGAACGTGCAGCGCTGCCGACGCACGCAGGGTGGGCCCCGTCCAGGGCAGGAAATTGACTCCGGCGGCCATTGAGGCGGTGCAGGCGAGGATGCGCCGGTCCATGCCGAGCGCATCGTAGAGCGGGCGCATCGCGGGTATCGCGACCAGAAAGCAAACGGCGCCCGAGCCGTCGAGATGGATGACGAGCGCCAGCACCGTGGTCCCGATCGCGATCCGCACCGGGTCGCGTCCCGCCAGCCGGAGCACCAGGCCTACAATGGGATCGAGCAGGCCGACATCGGTCATCACCCCGAAGAAGAGGATGGCGAACACAAACATCCCCGCGACGGGCGCGATGTGCGTGATGCCCGCCACCAGCTGCCCGGGCATTTGGCTAACCTGACCGATGAGCAGCGATGCAGCAACCGGCACGAGGATCAACGCGGCGATCGGGGAAAGCCGGTTCGAAAGGATCAGCGCGAACAGCGTTACAATCGCCGCTGCGCCTGTGAAAGCGAGCATCTTCCTCCCCTGGCCGGTCAACAGCCGGCAACGCGATACTGTCGCCAACCCGCCTATCCAACAAGGATAAATAACTTATCGATCAATCCGCTTTCGACATAGATCGCCTGCGGACTGATCTATTCGCTCCCGTTATCAATCTATCAGTAAATTCTATTTTTTGATTGGGCGGCTATGCTCAATAACAAACCGACAACGGTGGACAAATGCCGGCGGGCGGGAACCGGATGAGCGCAGGCAGACAGCTCCTGTGCCCCTGCTTCCCCGGCCGACTGTCGGCTGCGGTCGGTCAACGCGGTGAAGAGAGGAATTATCCTCCCGCCGAACGATAAGGGGAGGAATATCATGAAGGCTTCACTTCGACTTTCGTTGAATTGCGTGAGCACGGCAGCGCTGATCCTGGGGGCCGCTTGGGCGACGCCTGCGTTGGCGCAGGCCAGCACGCCAAACCAGCAATCCCAAAAACAGGATGCGGATGCGCCAAGCGATGCGGCCCTGGCGCCTGCCGGACCCGACACGCCCCAGTCGGACGATCCCGCGAAGGATATCGTCGTCACCGGTACCAACATCTCCGGCGTGAAACCGGTGGGTTCCGAAACGGTGACGCTCAATCGGGATCAGATCCTCGCGACCGGCCTCACCAATCTCAACGACGTGCTGCAGACGATTCCGCAGGTGCAGAACAATCCGAACGCGGGTGGTTCGGGCCCGGTCTACCGTCAGGGCGGCACGGCCGGCTATGGCGGCGACTCAACCCAGGGCACCGCCATCAACCTGCGCGGTCTCGGCACCTCGGCGACGCTGACGCTGGTCGATGGGCGGCGCGTGGTGCCGAGCGGTGCGGCGAGCACCTTCACGGAGTCGATCCAGGTACCGATCGCGGCGATCGAGCGGGTTGAGGTGGTCAGTGACGGAAATTCGGCCATTTATGGCTCGGACGCGATCTCGGGCGTCATCAACTATGTGCTGCGCAAGCGTTTCGACGGGCTGGAAGCGACCGGCCGCGACACGTTCGACCGCTATCACAACACTTGGGGTGCCTCGCTCACCGCCGGTCATAGCTGGAGCACCGGCAGTATCATTGCGACCTATGACTATGAATTCCGTCATTCCTTCGTCAACGGCCGGTCGAAGTTTCTGCGTCGCGATCTCTCGCCGCTGGGTAGCCGGGACACGCGCGCGATCGACGCGACGATCGCGGTAACCTCGCCGACGCTGCTCGTTGGCGGCAACGGGATTCCCTACAGCTATTATACGCTGCCCGCGAACGCCGGGACCAACCTCGCCATCAGCCAGCTGACCCCGGGCGCGAACCTCGTCGATTCATCCTACTACAATGATTATCTGCCGCAGCAGAAGCGCCACCAGGCCGCTGTCTTCCTCAATCAGGAGGTCAATTCGGCAATCTCGTTCTTCGTCGAGGGCTTCTATACCAAGCGCGATACGCTGTCGCGCGCCTATGGGAACAGCCGCCTCGGCAACACCGTGACCGTGTGCCAGGGAAGCCCGTATTTTATCAGCGGCGCACCTGCGGGCTCTTCCGCCTCGAGCGCATTGTGCGGCGGCGGATTGGGCCAGCAGATCGCGGTCGACCCGATCAAGTTCTTCGGTGGGCCGGCCGTCACCGCGAACCCGACCGAGACCGTGAGCGTGACGAGCGGCCTCACCGGCCAGCTGCCCGGACAGTGGAAGGTGGACAGCTATTTCACCTATGCGCATGATTCGACCTGCGGAATCTGCAATTACGGCAACAACGCCAATGGAGCGGCGCTCGCGGCCGAAATCGTCGCCGGACGCATCAATCCCTACAGCGCCACGCCGCTGACCCAGGCGCAATATGCAACCTTCATGGGAGACAATACCCAGCTTTCCTACAACAGCTTCTACGATGCGGTGGTGAAGCTCGACGGTCCCCTCTTCGCACTGCCCGCAGGGATGGTCCGCACGGCTTTTGGCGGCGAGCTCGCCTATAACCGGCAGCACCTCGTCAACGGCAGCAACAATGCATTCGAAAACAACCCGACCAACAACAGCTTCGCGGTGACCAACGACGCGACGGCGAAGCGCAGCACGGCTTCCGCCTTCGCCGAGCTGTTCGTGCCGCTGGTCGGCCCGGACATGAATGTACCGCTGATGCGGTCGCTCAATATCGACGCTGCGTTCCGCTATGACAGCTATTCGGATTTCGGCAGCACCACCAATCCCAAGATCGGCGCGACCTGGAATGTGAACGAGTCGATCTCCATCCGTGGGTCCTGGGGCACCTCCTTTCGCGCCCCCGCCCTCACCGATACCAATCCGAACAACTATTCCTCGGCGGTCATCGGCTTGCCGTTCGCGAACAATTCGGGGCGAAGCGACATCGGGTTCCTGTACCCCGGCAACAGCAGCACCTATCTGCTCCTAGGAGCGAATACCGATCTCAGGCCCGAAACCGCCACGACCTGGTCAGCGGGCATCGATATCAAGCCCGTCGGCACAGGCCTTCGCTTCTCGGCCACCTATTACAGCACGCGTTATTCGAACCAGATCGTGGGCCAGAATATCGGCCTGTTCCTGTCGAGCCCGGCCAATGCGGCGCTCTACAGCAAATACATCATTCCAGTGAATAACCCGGCGGGTTGCGTGAACGGGACGCCGTCGACCTATGATCCGGTGCTCGCGAACTTCATTGCCGCGCATCCGGCGCTGTACAACACGCCCGTCGTCGGCGCCTGTTCGGTCAATGTCATCCTCGACGGCCGCTCGGCCAACGCCGCGACGACCTTCCAGGACGGGCTCGATTTTCAGCTCAACTATAATCTGGACACCAACGCTGGCCATTTTCAGCTCGGGCTCAACGCGACGAAAATCCTCAACCAGACGCTGCAGCCGGTGGCTGGTGCCCAGACCCAAGACGTGCTCGGCACCTATTATTACCCGGTCAGCCTTCGCGGTCGCGGGCAGCTTGGATGGAGCCATGGGCGTGTCGGCGCCAATCTGTTCCTCAACTATGTCGGCTCCTACACCAACACCCTGCCGCTCACCGGCCAGCCGCAGAGCAAGGTCCCGGCTTGGACCACGTTCGATCTGGGTCTGAGCTATGCCATCCCGCGCGGCCGGTCCCTGCTCGACGGCGTGCGGTTTTCGGTCAACATCCAGAACCTCGCCGACAGGGATCCACCGCTGGTTCTGACCCAGGCTGGAAACAATTACGGCGCCTATGATCCTTCCAACGCCAATATCTTCGGGCGGACCGTCAGCCTGCAGCTGACCAAAGCCTTCTGAACCTGAATTCCCGACACCCTATCGGGCGCCCGGCGGGCGCCCGAATCATGAAGGACTGAGCATGAGAACAAGCCGCCTTACCCTGTTCGCCAGCGCAGCGCTGCTGGTGGCTCCGCTCGTCGCCAGCGCGCAAACCGCAGCACCCGTCGTCACCGTCGATAGCGGCGAACTGCGCGGGACCATCGACGACGGCGTCGCCAGCTGGAAGGCGATTCCCTTCGCCGCGCCGCCGGTCGGTCCGCTGCGGTGGCGGGCGCCGCAGCCCGTGCCGCACTGGAGCGGCATGCGTGACGCGACCCAGTATAGCAGCGATTGCATGCAGAAGCCGTTCGGCGGCGACGCGGCGCCGCTCGGCACGACGCCGGCGGAGGACTGCCTGTACGCCAATATCTGGAAGCCCGCGGCGGCGACCGGCAAACTTCCGGTTATCCTCTGGATTTATGGCGGAGGGTTCGTGAACGGCGGTGCGTCGCCGCCGACCTATTCCGGTGCGAACATGGCGAAACAGGGCGTAATGTTCGTCAGCTTCAACTATCGCGTCGGGCGGTTCGGCACCTTTGCGCTGCCCCAGCTGACCAGCCAGGATCCCGACCACGGCCTGATCGGCAATTACGGCTTCATGGACCAGATCGCGGCGCTCAAATGGGTGCAGAAGAATATCGCCTCGTTCGGCGGCGATCCTTCGAACGTGACGATCATCGGCGAAAGCGCGGGCGGCATGTCGGTGCACACGCTGGTCACGACCCCGCTGGCGCGCGGGCTGTTCCACAAGGCGTTCGTGATGTCGGGCGGCAATGCTGAGACCGCGGGCAATCCGACGCTGCACGATGTTGAGGCGATCTATCAGAATTTCGCGAAGGCGCACGGTGTGTCGCCTGACGATCCGCAGGCGCTCGACAAGCTGCGCGCGCTGAGCGCCGAGCAGGTGACCGACGGGCTGAGCATGATGCAGATGTTCCAGCCGAGCGCGGGCCCGCGCACCTACAGCGGGCCGTTTCTCGACGGCAAGCTCGAGGTCGACCAGGGCCAGGCCTATGGCTCGGGTAAATTCGCGCATGTGCCGATGATCATCGGCGCGACCAGCGCCGACATGGGCGGCAAGTCCGGCTTCATGGTCGCGGGTGCCCGCAGCGCATCGGCGAAGATCGCCGCGCAAGGTGTTCCGGTGTGGGAATATCGGTTTTCCTATGTCGCCGAATCGGTGGGGCAGCCCGGCGCGCAGCATGCGAGCGACATCCCCTTCTTCTTCGACAATGCAGCGATCAAATATGGCGACAAGACGACGCCGAAGGACGTCGCGGTCGGCAAGACGATCAGCGCCTATATCGTCAACTTCGCCAGGACCGGCAATCCGAACGGCCCGGGGCTGCCGGCCTGGCCGAAATATGATTCGGCAAGTGACTCGCTCATCGATTTCTCGGCTGACGGCAAGGCAGTGCCGCAGAAGGACCCCTGGGGCGCGGATATCGACACTGGCGTTCGCCGCCTCGCCGAAGCGCGCGCGTCCGGCCATTACAACAGCCTGATAACGCCGCTCGGCACGCTGCTCGACGATCCCGCCGCGCGCGCCGTGCTCGAGCGGAACATACCCGAGGTGATCCATGGCGAGCGGATCAACATGGCGCGCAGCGTGACGCTGACGGCACTCCAATCCTACATGCCGCAGCAGCTCAGCGATGCCACGCTCAAGAAGATCGACGGCGAACTGGCGACGCTCCCGGCTGGCAAGCCGTGACGGTTCGACCGCTCCGGCCACGCCGCTCGTGCACCTCGCCCGAGTGGCGTGGTATCCGGGCATGGACCCGCGCGCTGCTCGTCTCCGCAATCGCGGTGACCGGGGCGACCCACGCGCAGAACCGGCCGCAACAGCCATCTGCGCCGACGGTCGCTTCGGCGGATCGGCCATGGATGAATAGCCGGCTGACGCCCGATCGCCGCGCCGACCTGCTGGTCGCCGCGATGACCTTCGACGAGAAGGTGGCGATGCTGCATGGTCCCATGGCAATGCCGTTGGGACCCGCCAGGCCGATGCCGAAGGAAGCCATCGGTTCGGCCGGCTATATCGCCGGCAATGCGCGCCTCGGCATTCCAGCACTTCAGGAAAGCGACGCCAGCCTGGGGGTTACCAACCCGATGATGGTCCGGGGTTCCCAGGACAAGTCGACGCCACTTCCGTCGGGACTGGCGCTAGCCGCCACCTTCCGACCCGAAATCGCTTTTGCCGGCGGCGCCATGATCGGGGCCGAAGCGCGCGCGAAGGGACTCAATGTCCAGCTCGCGGGCGGCGTCGACCTGGCGCGCGACCCTCGCAACGGCCGCAACTTCGAATATGTCGGCGAGGATCCGCTGCTGGCGGGCGTGATGACCAGCGAGAGCGTGCGGGGCATCCAGAGCGCCGGCATGGTGTCGACGGTCAAACATTATGCGCTGAACGACCAGGAGCATAACCGGAACACGGTCGATTCGATCCTTGGCGAGCAGGCGATGCGCGAGAGCGACCTGCTGGCATTCCAGATCGCCATCGAGCGCGGCAGGCCCGGCGCGGTGATGTGCGCCTATAATCTGGTCAACGGCATATATGCCTGCCAGCACGAGATGCTGCTCAACGGCGTGCTGAAGGGCGACTGGAAATATCCCGGTTTCGTCATGTCGGACTGGGGCGCCGTGCACACGCTGGACGCGTTCAATGCCGGCCTCGACCAGCAATCGGGCGAACAGCTCGACAAGCAGGTGTGGTTCGATCAGCCGCTCAAGGATGCGGTGGCGGCAGGAACGATTCCCGCCAAGCGCGTCGACGACGCGGCCCGCCGCATCCTCCGCGCGATGTTCGCCGCCGGGCTGTTCGATCAGGTGGCGGCGGGGCCGGCGATCGACAGTGCAGCACATGCCGAGGTCGCCTTACGCGAGGCCGAACAGGCGATCGTGCTGCTGGATAACCGCAAGAGCCTGCTGCCGCTGGCAAAGACTGCGACCAGGATCGTGGTGATCGGCGGCCATGCCGAGGCCGGCGTGCCATCCGGCATGGGCTCGTCGCAGGTGACCAATCCGTATCGCGGCGACCGGGCGGCGATGATCAGCGTGCCGCTCGGCGGCGAGGGCATGATGGCGATGTGGAACAATGTCGTCTTCCATCCGGATCCACCGCTGGCCGCGCTGCGCGCGCGCTTTCCCGACGCCGCGGTTACCTTCGATACCGGCATGTCGCCCGAGGCGGCAGCGCTTGCAGCCCGGGGCGCCGATGTGGCAATCGTCTTCGCCTTTCAGCCTTCGGGCGAGGGCGAGGATGTGCCGGACATGGCCCTGCCATTTGGTCAGGACGCACTGATCGAAGCTGTCGCTGCCGCCAATCCGAACACGATCGTCGTCCTCGAAACCGGCAATCCGGTGCGGATGCCTTGGGCCGACAAGGTCGGTGCGGTGGTTCAGGCCTGGTTTGGGGGTGCGCGGGGCGGCGAGGCGATTGCGCGCGTACTGACCGGCGAGGTCAATCCTTCCGGACGCTTGCCGATCAGCTGGCCGGTTGATGAGCGCCAGCTTCCGCGGCAAGCGATTCCGGGATGGGGCGCGGGCCCCGACGCGCTCGTTAAAGTCGACTATACGATCGAAGGCGCGGACGTTGGCTATCGCTGGTTCGCGCGACAGGGAATGGCACCGCGCTACTGGTTCGGGCGTGGGCTCAGCTATTCGACCTTCGCGTCGGCCAATCTGGCCGTGACGGGCGGCAAGACCATCTCCGCGAGCGTCGACGTGACCAATACAGGCAAGGTCGCGGGCGATGAGGTGGTGCAGCTCTATCTTACCGATCGTCCAGGCGGCCCTGCGCGAAGGTTGCTTGCATTCGGTAAGGTTTCGCTCGCCCCGGGCGAGACCAGACGGGTGGCGCTGTCAGCTGACCCGCGACTGATTGCCGACTACGACGTTTCCGGCCATCGCTGGCGGATCGCGGCCGGACGCTATGGTGTGGCACTGGGCGAGGACGCGGGCACCATGACCATGCGCGCGACCGTCACCCTGCCCGCGCTTCAGCTCAAACCCTGATCCGATCAGGCGCGCGCCTCTGCCAGAAAGTGGCGGAGGAACGCGCCGGCGGCTGGCGGCATGCTGCGATCGGTGAGATAGGCGACACCGATGGTGCGCGTCATCACCGGCTCTTTGAGCGGCCGCGATATGATCAGCGGGGACTGGATCATGTCGATTGTTGAACTGGGCAGCGCAGTTATGCCGAGGCCCGCTTCGATCAGGGCACCGACCGTGGCCAGCTGGGTGCATTCGAAAAGCGGCCTGACTGTGACGCCGGCCTTGTGCAGGGCAGCGTCGGTGAGCTCGCGGACACTGCTGCGCGGTGCCATCGCGATGAACGGCTGGTCGATGAAGACCGACCACTCGACGGGATCCGCCCCAGCGAAAGGTCCGCCGGCGGTCGCCACCAGAACCATCGGATCTTCGATAAAGGGCTCGAACGCGAACTCCCCTTCCTGCGGCGGTGTGGTGATTGCGAAGTCGATCTGACGTTCCTGCATCTGCTGGAAAAGCGTGCCCGAGAGGCTGTCCCGCAATAGGATGTCGACCTGCGGATGGGATTTCATGAACGATGCTATGATGCCCGGCAGAGTCGAGGCGGCAATGGAGGGCAGCGCGCCGATCACGACGCGACCCCGCACGCCCGAGAAGGTCAGCGAGAGTTCGGAGAAGGCGTGGTCGAAATCGGCCGTCAGCCGCTCGACGATCGGCAGCATCGCCTCGCCCGCGGCGGTGAGCGAAACGTTGCGCGAATTGCGATCAAACAGCCGGGTGCCAAGTTCTTCCTCGAGCAGGCGGATGGTCCGGCTCAATGCCGGCTGCGACACGTTTGCGCTCCGGCTCGTCTCGCTGAAGCTCCTGTTGTGGGCGACCTGCATGAACAGGCGCAGGCTGTTAAGACTGGGGCGTCGCTGCATTATAGTCCGATCGACAAAGGGCCTTTGGGCGCATTAGACGATCTCCAGAGTCGCTGCACCAATTGACAACGACAGCCCAAAAACTCGGAGGCCGCCTCGTGGACCGAGAAACCTGATTACGCTCTGAGAATATTTTTCCGGAGTGGAAGTCTCGGGCGCCATCGCAGGGCAAAGCGCCGACGAATCCGTACCGCGAGGCTTGCTGGTACCGGTCCGGCGTGCGCCCGTCGGCAGCGCCGACACAGACTTGCTCGGTTGATCACCCGACGCGCGCAAGCTTACGAATGTCGGGTTCATCAAAAGCTGTCGTTGGGCACATCCTGCGGGGATTTCCGCAACGCCCTGTCGTATCCTTCAGTCGACGGTATCCGGTTCCCAGATCCCCTCGGTTTGGTGGATTAACAAGCGTCCGATGTTGGGGAGCCGAGAAGGCCGTCCGAGCGACCGACTATGGGTCCTGCCCGCCGCGAAGCTGCCTGGCAGGAGCCGCCCCACTTGCAGACATTCGGACCGTAATCCAAGAGCGTCGGATGAGGATAGCCGCCCTCCCTGCCGCGCTGCTAGCCGCCAGCTTCCTCGTGCCTGCCGTGCCTGCGGGAACCAGTGCGTTGGCGCCGGCCAAAGTGATCGCCCGGCTCGACCTGACCCGGCCGTTCCGCACACGCTCTCCCTGGTGGTTCGTTGCCCGACAACAGCCGGACATCATGATCAACGAATATCCCTATCCCGGTGAACTGCGTTACTGCCTGACTGGCGGCGCGAACCGCCCTTGTCGCGCCGCGCTGCCCAGCGTCCCGCACCCGCCGGCACCGATGACCGACGAGGACTGGGCACCGCATACGATCGATACCGCGAGGTTGGTCTATCCGCATGGGCGCGATGCGCTGCCGCTGCTGCTGCTGCAGATGCAGGGTGAGCCCAGCTCCGGTGACGGCGAACGGACGCGCTTTGCGCTGCTGGTCAGCTATGACCGCGCAGCCGACCGTTTCGTGCCGGTGTTTCAACAGATGACGTTCCACAACAACAACCAGGTAACACGCTATATCGAGTCCGGGCCATTGGCTGGCGCCATGGTTGTCGCGGAGCCGACCGGCAATGCCCCGTTCGGCTTTTGGGTTACGGTCAGCCGGCCCAACCGCGCGTATCACTACCGCCAGGTCCTGCGCTATCGCAGCGCGACGCTTTATGACGATGGCAACCTGCTGTCGGTGGTCGATTCCGAAATGCCGAACATCCTGTACCGGCTCGGGCAGTGGCGCCCGGGCGCGCCGCTGCCGGTGCCCGCACGCGACTGTCCCAAGCCACGGCTGGTCCGCATGGAATTATGGTGCCGCTGACCCGATTACGGCGATTATGGTGATGTCCGTACGTGTCGCCCGCTTGGAGGCGCAGGCCGTCTGCGTTCTAACCGCCTGAAACAGACCGGCGGATGTTGGCAAGAGAGCAGCCACGGCGAGCGCCCCATTCCCGGACGTTCACCGGTACGCTAATTGTACGCGACGAGCCGGTCGCAAAGGCGCCAGTCGGCCGCCCCACTTTCGGTCATTCAACTTGGGCTGTCAGTGTCCTTGAATGGGAATAGCAGCAGCTAGTGGAGGCCCGGCATGAGCAGGTGCCGGTAGATTGATGAGCGATCAGGTTCTAACTGTCTGGCCATCTCTAACCTACGTTGAACTGAGTTCCGTAATCAGCCAGAACGCGCTGAGACCGGCTAGCCGGAATAATGCCGACGCGTGCTGGACGCAGGAGGATATCGGGAGCTGGATTACGTGACGAGATTGCTCACCGCCTTGCTGCTGCTCCCGCTACTGCCGAGCGCGGCCGGTGCCGATATGACCGCAACCTTCGTGACACCCGGCGGCCGTGCGAAAGCCAAGATCGAAGTCGCGAGCAATGGCGACCTACGCTGGTCGCAAGGCGACAGAGCGTATTTCCTGTCGCGGAACGGCACCGACTATATGATTGTTCCCGGCCCCGGCGGCCCGCAGGTGATGCGCTACTCGGATTATCTCGCGGAGAGCGACGCGCCCGGACCGAACGAGGATAAAGTCGTACGCCATCTCGTCGCCGATGGTACCGCCATGGTAAACGGGCGCAGCGGCACTGCAATGTTCGTCCGCCCGGCCGCCACGCCCAACTGGCCGGCTCTACTTGTGATCGACCGCGACCCGGCACTGGCGCCGCTTGCCCGGGCCGAGGCACGGATCTTCGCCATGCAAGGGCTCGGCGGACCGTCCTCGACCATGGTCGAGGAAATGAAGCGGGCACTGGCTAGCGGCGCGTCGCTGCGCTTCCTCAACTTCGATCTCAAGGCGATCAGTACCGATCCGATTTCTCCCGAGCGCTTCGCCCTGCCCGCCGACGTGATGGCGATCGAACCGCCTCCGGTTGCCGGCAGCGCGGAACCGCGCCCCGTCGCAGACGATTCGTTCAAGCGCGCGGTGTTCGCACACGGGCAATTATGGTTGCTGACCGACGGCGGCAAGCTGCGCACTGTCGCCGAGAGTGGCGCCACCGCCGCGGTGTCGGGGCTGCCCGGCGTCCCTGTCGACCTGTGCGCGCAGGACGGCGCGCCGGTCGCGCTCAGCTATGCGCCGGGGCAATGGACCGTCTATCGCGGCGACGGCGCCGGCTGGACGCCGCTCGCAACGGTCGCGACCGGGGGCGACGGCCTCGTCGCGCTGAACTGCACCGTTGAGCGCATGACGCTCGTCACCAGCAAGCGGATGATCACGCTGAGCGGCGGCTCGGCTCGATCGGTCACCCTGTCCGAGCCACCGGCGCGCGCGGTGATGGCGACAACGTTTGATACTGGTGACGCCGTGCTGCTCGGGCTCGATGCTGGCGAATGGGGCGGCGGGCTGCACCGTATAGAGCGAATTGATGGGAAGGTCACCGCCGTATCGCGCAAACCCGGCGGAGATGACTGCAGTGGACCGCTCAGCGTGGCCTGCAGCCCGGTCAACGGTATCGCGCGCGAACCGGGCAAGCCGGGTTGCCTCGTAGTAGCGATTGGCCTGGTGCACATGATGCCGACCGGCCGGCTGGTGGAGGTGTGTGGCGACAAGGTCGCTCGGCTCTATTACAAGCCCTATACGCTGGACCCGCACTGGACCTATGATCCGGCTGCGCCCGAGCCTTACGAAACCGTACCCTTTTACAACCTGGCCGAGGCCGACGGCGCCTTGTGGGCGGTGGGGCTGGACGGATTGTATCGCATCGGTGCGGATGGCGGTATCACCTTCAGCAAGCTGCCACCGTTCCACGATGTCGGCGGCGCTTCGGTCAGCTTTGCGCTACCGCGTCTCGTGCTGGTACGTACCTCGATCAACCGGCGCGTTTCGGTAAGCGGCGCTGCGCCGATGCTGCTAGCGCGGTAACGCCGGTTTCGGCTCTCGCGCAGCGGGTACGTGCTTCGCTCAAAAGCGGTCGTTCTGCTTCCCACCACCTAAAGCAGTTCCGACGAAGTTTGCGCTGCCGAAAGCGGTCGTTGAAATCGACATAAACGAACGTCAGCTGTTGGGCACCCGAAAAGCGGCCTTCAGTGGCGGGTTATGGGTCAAGCAGCCCGAAGCAACGATTCAGCTGGCTTTCTCGCTGCTCCCTGACGCCCTTGTGGGGGACGCGCAAGGCACGTCATTGGCCGTCCAATCGAAATCAAAGGTCGTCGGCACCTTCTCCCCATTGCCGACGGACGCCTTTTGGCCGGACGGGTCGTAGGAGATGTAGCCCATGCTATTGTCGAACGCAGCGACACGGGCGTTGTCCCGCTGTGCTGCTGCCGCGTCGATCTCGGGCTGTGCGACGCGCGATCCACGGACCATGCGTATGGAACCGTCCCGCAACTCCCACGCACGGTGATAGTCGCGCCCAAATATCCGATTGTCGAAGCTTGGCTTGGACGACCATTGTTTCGCCTGCGTCGAGCTCGGCAGCCGGACCGTCGTGACGTGACAGATATATTCAGGCTTGGTGTAGAAAGGCGCGTTCCGATTTTGATCGAGCGCACGCGCCCGTCGCTCGGGTGGGTTGAAGCCACCGCCGGGAAGCGCCAGCGACTTCGCGCCGCCTCCGTCATCGTCCCAATTCACAGTGCCAGTGCCGCTGATCGTAAGGATACTGGCTTGTGCTTTCTGATCGTAATGCCACTGGACGTCGTCGATCGCTTGCCAAGTTTCCCCGATCGCGTGCTGGCGAAAAGCATCGAGCATCTGTGCGGGCGTGATCGAGGAAAACTGCATCTGCTGCTGCAAACCTTTCACGCCACGCGTGATTTCGGTCGAGACGATCCGCGCTGGCGTGGCGAAGCCACCACGCGCATCGATTTCGAACAGATGGATTTCGTCAGGCGCGGCCGCCGGCTGCCATGGCAACTTCTCGAGGTCGTTGCCGCGCTGCGTCAGCGGGAGGATCCAATTGACCGGAAAGACGGGCCGGGCGCTGGGCAACGCGACCGGCGGAAGCGTTCCGTCCAGCCAATAGGCCACGCCGTCGATGCGCGCGCGCACGAGGACGTGATCGAAAAATTGCGGAATGGGCAGGCGCTGATCGAGACCGTCATCAGCGCCACTGGAATTGACGATCACGGGTTCCGCCTCAATCCCCAACTCGCTGAGCAGCGCGAGGAGCAAGGCAGTCTTACCCTTGCAGTCACCGTAGCGGTGCTGCCATGTCTCGTCGGCCGATGCAGGGGTCAGATTGCCGCCGTTGAGGCCCACATAGATATAGCGCACATCCTGCTGAACTAATTTGAGAGCGGCACTCGCGCGCTCTAGCGCAGGTACATGCGCAGCCGCGATGCGACTGGCCTCGCGCTTCACCGGGGAGTCCTCAGCTAACGTCGCCGCCTTCGCATAGAGCGGCGCGAAATGTCGGGAGAGGGCAGCCCAATCGGGGAAGTCGCTATATTCAACCGCGCGCTGCCACTGGTAGCGAGCCGGGGCGTCTTTCGGCGACGCAACGAGCCCGGGATTGTCGAACCGAAAATCGATCGCGCGCTCGGCTTGCGTCATCGACGGGTTCATGTCGGCGGTCATTTTGAAATTGGGCTTCAGGCCCTGATCCCAGCTCAACCCCAGATGGTATCGCCCCGGAGCGGGGCTGGGCGTGAGCGCGAGAAGCCCTGCCTCTTTATGGCCAAGCGTAGGATCGCGGGTGAACGTCGTGAAATCCACTTCGAGCTCGTCGCCGACCCGGAGATCGGGAACGCGAAGGACGGCCGTCAAAGTGCCGTCGAGTCTCGCCGCCTCCAACTGATCCTCGCGCCGCAGGATCTCAAAGGACGCATTCTTCAGAACGTCGATGACCTGCCCGTCGCGATAGAGCCGGATATCATGGACGATGGGCGCGCCTGCCGTCGGGTTCCACGCAATGGAGATGTTGCCGAGCTCCAACGCGCTCGACTGGAGAATCTTGACCCGGTAGCCGACATATTGCGCCTGCCCCTGCTCACCTAGATGAATCTCCATGTCCTGACGACGAATGAACACGGGCCCGCTGACAGACTCCGGCACTGGCAGCGGCGCGGAAGAGACGGTCCAATCCGGCGCAGCACCGCGGCGTACCTGATCGGTTTGGGCGTCGGCAGAACCAGCGACAAGCATCGACGTCAAAATCATCAACGGAACGCGCACGATAACCCCCAAGCCCTTGTCTAAGCACTAGTGTGGCAGAAGTGACATCACTTCAAGTGGTGCCGGCGGGCCTGAACGATGCTCGCGCTGCCGACACCATGGGCCGCGCGAGCTATTACCGACGATTGAGTTGGCGGTGGTGTCCCGACCTCGGAAAAGCGCGACGCGCCCGCTCAGGCCAGATCGCCGATCGACATTAACGGATGGCTGATATTGGGGAGCGCTTTCAACGCGGGAATGACTACAATTGGGTCGTGCCGGTCGCAAAGCCGTCGGTCGGTTCGCGCCAATAGTCGGCCATTCCCGAAGAAAAAATCCTGCCTCCCGATTGCGGACATCCTCCGGTCGTGATGAAGTGGCCGCGTGAAAGCTGCCGCTCCACTCTTCCTTGGCTTCCTCCACATGGTGGGATGTTCCGTGGGCAAGCCTCCGGCCAGCGAAGTGGCAACGATTGAAGCTGTTACGTCCAAAAGCGCATGCGTCGGATCACTCGCCCGCTGGCACAGGATCTTCGCCTTCCAGCAGCGCGGCGGCCGCATAAATCGCGAGGTGATCTCCGTGACCTACATTCAGGCCGGGCATCGTGGCTTGGGGGCGGGTCGCTTTATCACAGAGCCAGGTTGGCAGACCATAATCGATGATTCGCAGCATCGCGTCGCGGGCGGGCAATATGATCGCACAACCCACCGCTTCTCGGAGTGGACCTGCGGCTGCAACTTCCCGCCTTACGACGTGGACCATGCGACTGAGTGTCCACCGCGTGGCAGCTAAATGCCTCATTTCTCCGGAAGCGGTCGGGAAGAAAACCATCATCTCAAGCCGTTCACGAGCTGAATTTATGCGCCCGAGAGCTGCCATAAGGTCGCGATGAACGAAGGTCTGGATTCGGGGAGTGGCGCGGGCGCCGCGAATGACGGGTATGGGTCGTGAGCGCGGGGCGCATGTCGGCGATGCGCACATGTTTCGCCATTCGGCCCGGTCGTCCTAGCTTCCAAAAAGCTGTCATACCGTCACACGATCGGTTGACCGGCGCAGGGTAAGGGAGAGCCGATGGTGATTGAGCGCCAGTTTGCCGCAGCTCATTTGAATTTGCGTTCCGTCACGGCATTCCTCATCCGCGCCGCACGGCATGGCGCTACTATGACCTATCAACCTGCCATTTCCGCCTGATCAGGTAATAATCAGTCCGGTCATCGGGCGATCACTGGTTGCCTGCGCGAAAAGGCTTCGGCCTGCGTGTTCGGGATCAAGTGCGAGACTTTCCGCGGCAGCCCCGGCGATCAGCGCGTCCAGTCCGCTGGTCGGGCGCAAGTCGCGCGCCTGATAGAGCTTGCCTGGAGCGAGGCCCGGCCAGTCCGAAATGACCCGCCCACCCTTGACCGCACCGCCGACCAGCATCGCCACGGATCCCGTGCCGTGGTCGGTGCCACCGGTGCCGTTGACCGCGACTGTCCGTCCGAACTCCGTTGCAACGAGTACGGTGGTATTCGCCCAGGCTGCTCCAAGCCCGTCTCGCATTGCCGCGAGCATCGCATCGAGATTCTTCAACTGGTTCGCGAGCCGATTTTTCTGTGCATTGTGGGTGTCCCAGCCAAGGGTCTCGAGCATCGCAATGCGTGGTCCGTTCGGCTTGGTGAGAAAACTCGCGGTCAGGCGACCGAGGCTTGCCGGATCCTGGCTGGCGCCGATATTGCTTGCGAGGTTCTTCGTTTCGAGTGCGGCCGACCAGACCGGGTGCAACTGCGGATCGGCATCGTAGAGCGCGGTGACGCGCGTCATCAGGTCGTCGGCGGCCTGGGGCAATGCCGATGGGGCGAAAGAGGCTACCTGCACCGACCCGCGCAGCGCGGTCGGCACAGTGGCGGCGATCGCGATCGCCTCGTCGCTCGAGCGTGGCAACATCGACACCAGTCGGTTGAGCCAGCCGTCGCGCACGGCATATGGCTGCGCGCCACCCGTCTCGAGCACATTCTGTCCGTCGAAGTGGGACCGGTCGCGATAGGGCGAGGCGACCGCGTGAACGAACAATGCCTGTCCCTGGCCGTACATCTTGCCGACCTGGGCAAGCGCGGGATGGAGGGTGAACATGGAGTCGAGCCTCGTGCCCGCCGAGAGGTCTCCGACCAGGTCCCCGCGCAAGCCTGTAAAGGATGGGTCACCGGTTGGCCGCACGATGTCCAGTCCGTCCGCGGCGCCGCGTTGGATGATGAAGACGAAGCGGCGATCGGTGGGAACGGTCGCGAGCGCGAGTCCGGGCGCGACGAAGAGCGCGCCCACGCCAAGCGCGGAGGCGGACAGGAACTGGCGGCGGGCGATCATCGGATCATCTCCTCAGGAAATCAGGCGAGACCAGCATCAGCGCGATGGCGCCGACGGGGCTTTCGGCGCGGCCGATCTGCTCCGCGGTCGCAACAGACAAGGAGGCCGGCATGATCCTGGGAGCGAGGACGCGTGCATCGACACCTTCTCCAAGCGGAGCGGCCAGGCGCTGCGCAATCTCCACCCGGCGCAGCAACGCGTCGGACCCGACCCAGCTCGCCGCTATATCGTCCCAGCCCGCGGGCGAACCCGGCTTCCAGACGCGTTGGCCGAGTTGCGTTTGCAGGGCCGCGATCTGCATGTCGCCGACCTGGCGGTGACCGAGGCCGCGAAGCGAGGAGATTGTCCATTCCCACGGCGTCTTGAATTTGGTCGGGGTCGCGGCCCATGCTTCGGGAGAGGCGATGAGCGTGCGGTAGACGGACGGCAAATCGCCTTTGCTGCTGGTAAAACTCTCCGCCAGTCGCGCGACCAGCGCCGGAGGGGGCTCGTCGCCGGCAAAGTGCCGCGCGAGCTTGGTGGCGATGTGGGTCGCGGTCGCCGGGGCATGCGCGAAATCCATCAGTGCCGCGCGGGCCTGCGCCTCGCCGTCCTGCGCATAGCGCTTGCCGAGGATCGTCCGCGGGCCCGGTTCGTGCTGGGCCGGCCGAAACGTGAAATGGTCGGGGTTGCCCTCGCCCGCTCTGCCCCCGCCCAGACCGTCGACCGTCCAGCCCGTCAGCGCGCGCGCGAATTCCGTGACATCGGCCTGCGTGTATCCGGAGCGCACGCCGAGCGTGTGCAACTCCATGATCTCGCGTGCGAGATTCTCGTTCAGGCCGCGCTTGCGATCGGGATTGCGCGCGGCAGCCTGGCTCCCCGGGCCAATCGATTGAAACTGGTTCAGATAGATCAGCATCGCGGGATGCTGTTCGGCCGCCAGCGCCATATCGGAGAATTTGCCCAGCACGTGCGGGCGTATCGCGTCACGCTCGAACGCGCCGGCAAATGCCGTAACGCGCGGATTGTCGACCGAGACGCAGAAGTGGTTTGACCAGAAATACACCATCCGTTCGACAAAGGGCGCTTCAGTTGCGAGCGCGCTGTCCGCGCGCGCCTGGACGCCCGCGCGGTAAAGCGCCTGCACATCCTGCCGGAAATCCTTGCGCGCCGCCTTCAGATCGACCTTGCCCTCGGTTCCACCGTCTTGCCTGGCCATGCGGCGACTGGCCTGCTCCTCACGATATTGCTTCACCGCACGGCCAGCGTCGTCGAGCGACGCGAGCCCGGCAGGCCGGGTCTCGAACCGCGCAAATTGATCGATCAGCCAGCGCTGCGGGGAAGCAGGCAAAGGATCGTCCGGCCGCGCGCCAAGACCGAAGCGGTTCAGGGCGATTGCGGGAGGGGACAGGGATTGTGACTGGGCGGACAATGGTCGTACCTCGGTGGTGATCCACTGACCCTTGAACGCAGCCCGGCGGGATTTCCGTCGCGAGCGATTATTCCGCGGCTGGCCGAGCCTTCTCGGCACGTCGCTGCATTGCTTCGGCCAGCTTCGCGCGATCGGCCGACGGCAATGTCGCGGCAAAGGCGACCGCGCGCCGCTCGACCGCTGCCCGAACCGCCATGTCCGCGGCGCGCGCCTGGTCCAGCGACGCAATGACCGCGGCTTGATCGATGACCGGCTGGCGCAGCAACGCAGCCGCCCGTGCCTTTGCGGCGCGCGCCTGGAGGATCGTCGGACGCATCGAGCGGCGCGTCTGACGCAGTGCAGTCCGGAATGGCTTGCGGACGGACACAGGCAACTCGGCACCCGCGATCCGTAATGAGCCTGCATTGATCATGCGGCTTCCGGTCTTGAGCGACACAAAGCCGGCGAGCAGGGCGCCCGCGAGAAACAGGTTGAGGACGATCGAGACCGCAAGGGCGAGGCGAAGCTTGTTCATCGATCAGATCTCCTGCGCCAGGTCGCCAAACGCCGTCGCGCTGTCGGACGGAGCCTCGACCGGCGCGACGACCGCAACCGTTGCCGCACCAGCCACCGCGCCGGCCAGCGCCGCGGCGACGCCGACACCGGTCCACCACAGCCGCGCGCGCAGGGCAAAGCTGCGACGTTGGGCAGGTGCATCGCACAACACACGATCACGAAGCTGGTCAGTCGCCGACGGCGCACGCCAGGCGTCGAGAGTTTCGTCCAGCACCAGTGCCTGGGCCAGGATCTGCCCGGCTGCAGGCTCGGACGCCATTTGCCTCGCGGCGTCGCGATGCTTTTCAGGCCAACGCGATATGACGCCGCCATAGGCGTCCGCGAGCTCTCGAAAGCGGTCGAGTGAGAGGCTGTCAGTCATGTGTCACCGTCCTGCGATGCCAATCGCGCGCGCAACGTCCGTCGGCCCCGCGCCAACAGCGATTCCAGAGCCTCGACACTGACGTTGAGCGCCGCTGCAGCCTCGGTCCCTGAGAGATCCTGGTAATGAACCAGCAGAATTGCCTCGCGCTGCCGGTCGGGCAAAGCGGCGATCGCTTTCGCGACCGCCCGGCCGCGCTCCGAGTCGATCAGGGTCTCCTCGGCATCCGGCGCCGGATCGGTCGCCTCCGGCAGCAGGTCGCTGGAGACCTCTCGCCGCCGGCGCAGCCGGTCGCGGCACAGATTGAGGACGACCGTATGAAGCCAGGTATCGAACCGCGCCCGACCCGGTTGCCATGCCCCCGCATTTCGCCAGACGCGTATAAACGCCTCCTGCGCCACATCCTCGGCCTCCGACGTGTCGCGCAGCATGCGCGTCGCCAGACCGATGATGCGCGGAAGCTTCGCCGATACGAGCATCCGGGCCGCCCCCGGCTCCCCGCGCCCGACGCGCTCGATCAGTGTCGTATCCGGATCGTCTGCGCTCAACCGCGTTCGTTCCTATGCCCATCCGGGGTGATCCGGCATCAGGTATCAGACCCGTCGCCTGTACCCTTGCCCTTCTTGGCATGAGCGGCTGCGCGCTCCTCAGCGCTCGCGATTCCGTCGCCGTTCGTATCCATCTTCTGGAAACGCCTGGTCAGCATGGCATCGATCTCGGACTTGTCGAGCATGCCGTCGCCATTCCGGTCGATCTTCGCGAAGTGCTTCGCCGGATCGCCCTTGCCGGTCTTGGCGGCGGCCACGAATTCAGCCTTGCTCACCTTTCCGTCACCGTCGGTGTCGTCCGCGAGCAGCTTCTTTTCGTGCCGCTTCACGAACTGCTCAAGGGTCACGCCTGGAGCTGTACCGGTCGCCTTATGTGTCGCCGCAGCCTGGGCAACGGGTTGCGCGCAGGCCCCGACCGGGGCCAGCGCGAGGAGGAGTGCCGCACTGCGCAGCGTTAGGCCGGTGATCGTCTGCATTGTCTCGTCCTTGATTTATGAGGATCGTGATCTCGTGGGAAGGTGGCCGCCAGCTCGTAACTGCCGCCATCAGCAATATCCGGGGCGCCCTTCAATGGCACCCCGGTGCAGTATACGCCTTAGCGATAGCGCCAGCCGCCGTGCCAGTGATAGCGATGGCCCCAGTAACGGCCGCCATACCAATAGCCTCGGCCGGGATAAAATACGCCGATCCGCAGCCCGGGTTCGACCAGGACCGGGCCAACGCGATTGGGGCGGCAATAGCCACCGGGCCCACGATGAGCGGCAGGGCCACAGCCCTGCCGCGCCTCGGCGGGTGCGATTGCGGTCAGGGCCGCGCCGGCCGCAAGTGCGGCAAGAACGATTTTTCTCATGATACTCTCCACGCATGTACTGCCCGCCAGCCTTCCCGACTGCCAGGTACCCATTGAACGCGAGACGAACGAATTTCCGTCGCAGCAATCGGAAGGAACTGGGCGGAATGCAGACGGCATCTCACGAGGTTAAATCGGTCTATGAATGCCGCCGCCGTGATCATGGATTCTTGTATCAGCCGTGAGCGGGCCTTCGCTATGTCGCCTACAGTCGTGAGGAGTGTACGCCATGCCTTTCGCCCCCGTGGGACTGACGCCGTTGATCGGCGTGTTCGATATGCCCCGTTCGCTTCGCTTCTACATAGACCTGCTTGGCTTTGAGATAGTGTCAGCGTCTCCGGAGGTAACTACTCGAGAAGGCACATTCTCCCACTGGGTGTGGATCAAACTGGGTGCCGCTGAAATCATGCTGAACACGCAGTTCGACTCGAATGAACGGCCAGACACAAGTGAAACGACACGTGCGGCCGCCCATGCAGATACTGTTTTCTACATTGGTTGCGCAGACATTGATGCGGCGTATGAACATCTGACTGGGCGTGGTCTGCAAGCGGAGCCGCCGAAGCCAGCTCCGTATGGCCTCAGGGTGTTTGGCACGACGGACCCGGATGGCTACGCCCTCGTCTTCCAGGAGGTGCGCTATCCCATTGAAGGATATTGACCGCATCGAGTCCGCAGGCATGGGATTTTCAGGCGCTGTGACAAGGACGAGTCAGGATGTGGAAACCGACAACGATCTCATGAGCCGGAACGTGATAACGTCGGCATTAGCTGACGGCATCGCCGTGGAAGTGATTGGCGAAGAGGAATTCCTCCTTAGAGCAGCGTAAATCGGCAGGCGCGACAACCGCGGAGCGCGGCGACGCGAACATATTTTTGCTGGCATCGTTTTTGACTACGTGAGGGCATTTGTCATCGGCGAGACAGAGGCCGCTTGGCCCTCAGTGATCGATCTGTCGCACACCTGTTTGCCAGCGGTTGAGCCATTTTCGTCGTCGATCAAGGTTTCTGGCGAGTCCGGGCGTCGTGAATTAGTTCGCCCGAGAAGTTTCTATTAGGCGGTCCGGGCGCCTTGGCCATCATTGCACCCAGGCAGGGCTTCCCTGTAAGAATTCAAACTGTGAGCCTGCCGAGCAGCCCGGATTCTGGACTCCCGCGCGCGCAGGCATCATATCAGATGCACTATTGGCGTTGGTGTTTTCAAGCCTGTATCCATATCGGCCTCAAGGAGAAGCATGATGCGGTTGATGACCCTTGCCCTGCTCGCCGCGCTGCCCGCTATCGGCTCCGCGCAATCCACCAGCCAAGCTCCCCCTGCCGCACCCGCCCTGGATCCCGCGTGGAAGGTGCCGGAGGTGCTCGCGTTCATCGGCGTGAAGCCGGGCGACAAGGTCGCAGATGTCGTGGGCGGCCGGCTCACGGCATCGCTCGCGCGCGCGGTCGGGCCGACGGGCAAAGTCTATGCCGTGGAGACGGCCGAGGTGGCCAAGGTGCATCCCGAGGTATTGACGATGATGAACCGCCTCGCCGCCCAGTCACCCAATGTCATCGTCAGCGGCGACCCGGTGATGACGCCGTTGCCGCAGGGGCTGGACGTGGTGTTCATACGGCAGAACTATCACGATCTTTACGACAAGTTCATGGGCCCGGCGGATGTCGCGGCGTTCGACCGTCAGGTTTACGCCGCGCTCAAGCCTGGTGGTGTTTACGTGGTGCTGGACCATGTCGCCGCCGCGGGATCGGGCATCGGTGCGACGGAGACGCTACACCGTATCGACCCGGAGCGCGTAAAGGCCGACGCGTTGGCGGCGGGCTTCAAGTTCGACGGCGAGAGCAAGATATTGGCGAACCCCGGGGACGATCACCTGAAAAACGTGTTCGCACCGGCAATCCGCGGCCATACCGACCAGTTCCTGCTCCGGTTCCGGAAACCGAAATAGAATCAGGAGGCCGGTTTAGCGCACGAACGCTGAAATCGGGGACCCGTCTGTTCGATGAATCGCGCGCTGCATGTCTCCGCTGGTTCCTTGGGGGCATGCATGTGGCCCTGCGCCACGCCTGAACATCTGCTCGCAAGAACCCGTCTACTGCTCGGCCGGATGGCCCAAAAGCGGTCAGTTAGCTTATGGACGAGCCGAACCGCCGCCGTGCCGCAATATGACCAACTGAAGTCGCTCAACGCAATATGGCTTGCCCAATAACGGCGCTCGTATGCGGGCATTGAGCGAGCAGCGACGACGGCCCGGATCCGGGACATTCCTGCCGTTTCCTCCGAAGCGCACGAATGGCGGCCTCTCCACTGAGGCGGAACTTCACATTCGACCGCCCTGTAGAATATCCGGCGAAACTGATAGAGAGTTTTGTTTGCATCTTAGGCCACCGGCCAACGGCGAATGCATGGTTTCGCATTACCGCTCTCTCGTTACGCTGTCCGTGCTCCTCGAAACGGAATCGGGATTGCGAAGCCAATATCTCTGGTCTGCGGACGGGATCGCGACCGCTCTGAACGCGCTGGTTGTTCTGCACGGTATTCATGTCGACCGGGTTTCCAGGGCGCTCCGGCGATTTAGCATTTCTCGGAGGGCGCCGACTTTGTCCAGATGACCGACCTGATTGCCGCAGTCGATACCGATACCTCCTCTGTCCGACGAGCGGAACAATGCGCGGGTCGCCGGCGCAAGCCATCCATCGCTATCCCAGACATTGCCCGTCCGCTGGATGAATAAGTGTTCGTACTCCGTCGTGACCGCCGCAAATCTGTCAGGCGAGAGTCGACCAGTTGCGGACATTGGCGGCTGCGGGGAGAGGGTGAGAGTAGACAAATTCGCATCTTTCACAGATTATCCCGGCGGTCAGCGCACGGGGGGCGCTGATTAGACGGGGCCGGACCCAGAGCGGGAACAATCGCGTCCGGGGTCGAAACAGGGGGAAGCATCATGGCGACAGTCGCAGACGACGCTCAATTTGGGGAGCGCCGCACCGATCATCCATCGGGCACGCCGCGGGCGCATTCCATCGACCGTTGGATCTTCGTCGGTATGGCGCTCTGGTTTGTCGCCATCGTCTTACTGGGCTTCGTTCCAGATTCGATGATGAAGCTGGCGTTGATTAAAACTGGAGCGAGAGCGCCTTTTCCTTTCATTCTGCACGTTCACGCTGTGCTGATGGGCAGCTTTCTGCTGCTGCTGCTTTCGCAGACGGTCATGGTCGCGACCGGACGCTGCGCGCTACACAAGCAAGTCGGCATCGCGGCCTTTGCGCTGGTACCGGCCCTGGTATGCGTTGGGTTTATCGTAGCGCCGACAATGTACTACCAGGTGTGGGGCGGGGCGAAGTTCGGCCCCCCCGATGTCCGGACAGCACTGGCGCCGATCGTGCCGATCCTGGAGAATATCCTGTTGCTTCAAATAAGCGCGGGCATGCTCTTCGCGATTTTCATGACAATTGCACTGAAAGTGCGCGCAACAAACTCAGCACTGCACAAGAGGATGGTGTTCCTCGCGACCGCTGTACCGCTCGGTGCTGCAATCGATCGGATATCCTGGCTGCCGTCCAGCATGCCCGGGAGCCCATGGGCGACTTACGCCTATGTGCTGGCCAGCCTTGGCCCACTCTTCGTCTGGGACTTGGTTCGCCACCGCCGGGTTCATCGGGCCTATTGGGTGTTCCTCGCGCTTTACATTCCGACGGCGACGCTGGTCGTCGTGGCTTGGGACAAGCCTTGGTGGCATGAGACGGCGCATCGGATAATGGGGGTATAACAACCCTTTATTGCAACAAGGTCGGGCCCAGCCCTCGCATGGATCGACGTCGAAGAACGTGAAGCGCTTCAAGTTCTGATCTGGCGCGACGCTTAGACCCGCCGCGTGGAAGCCGTCCGCCATTATAACCCCCGGGCCGTGAAGCGATCGGCATAGCAGACCGTCGCCCCCTTCTCTCTTGCGGACATTACCACCCAGAACGTGTGCCTGCCGCCGGCCCGACTTCATAGCCGGTGAACTGCTTGGTCAGACTGACCGTCTTCACCACCCCTCAGTCTGATAGGGCATCGATCCGCAGGGACCGTAGCCGAGCACCCGGCCGGAAGACATCTGGTCCACCGTCTATACTCCTTCCGACCCAGCGCGAGGCGTATAAGAGCGCGCCCGCCTGAGCTTCGGACGGCGCACAAAAACGCTGGACGCGGCTTGTACGTTTCAGCTTTGCGCTAGCCATTGAGCCGGGCGCCGCTCGTCCAGACTCAAGGTTTGCCCTGCATCTTTTCGTGCCACCACGCCAATTTTGTATGGATGGCCCTAACCATTTCGGATGGTGATTCCTCGGCGCTGCGGCGTTCCTGAGCCGCCGTGCGAATATGGTAGCGCGCGAAATCGATGCTCTGATCGCTCATGGCAAGGCCTCCACCCGTACCGGAAATATCGCATTGTTTCGCTACTGAACCATTACGAGCTTAAGCAGGCGTGTCCGGCAGTCGTTAGCCTCGCCGGCGGGGGCACCGGCGAGGCATTCCGACACGCGAGACGAAAGATGGGAGGGGTGTCGCGCGCCCGTTAACCTTATTCGAATAAAGGGTAATAAATCCCTAATCCGGGGACCGGCATCCGGGCGTTCCAAGCGCGGCGTGTCGGTTCACAAGGCAATCGCGGCCAACAGGCGACTCCGTCAGCCTCTCTCCAGATCGCTCAATTCCCAATGACAGGGACAACAGGCTGATCGGATGGCGATCCACCGAAGGCACGGCCCTCACGACAACTAAGTATTATCCGTGACATGGGTCTTGGGATTGGGCGGCTCCGATCGCGTCTTCAGCTTTCCTTCCGCCGAAGAGGGGGATGCACTGGTAGGCCGCAATCTGCGTCGCTACCGCAGAGTTCGGCTGCATATAGGCTGATTTCGGTCATTTCCTGCGTGCCCTCCATGCGGGAGTGAGAGGCCAATATCTGCTCTATCAGGGTCGAGCCCGAACGCGGCAGCCCCAGATGAATACGGGGCGCCGGGTCGTCCACGCCACAGCCGACGCAGACAGAAGAATTCGGCAGTGAATACCCGCTTCAATTGCAGAGCGCAGGATTCGGCCACGTCCGGACGATAGCGGCCGGCGGACCGCCGAAGCGAATTGCCCCGCTCGTAATAGCACCACGAGGACGCGTAATGGCAATGATCCTCCAGCGCCTTGCCCAGCGCGAAACGTAGATAGATTCGGTCAATGTCCGGGACGGCCGGTTGCGATTCCGCGGCCGCACGCGCTCAACCTGATCGCCCGTTGAGCTATGGGTCTTGAGGTTGGCGACGCTGAACCAGGCAACGCCATAGTCGGGCGTGCCGCCAAAGAGGCACGATAGTCGACAATGGCCTCCTGCTGCCTGCCCGCGATTCTCAGGGCTTCGCTCGCCACAGGCGCAGGTCGGCGGCCTCCATCTCCAGTTGAGATGGGTCGGCCAACAGCCTCTCATAGAGATCGATCACCGGCTCATGGTCGCCCAGGCCGACGCATGCAGCGCAATATTGCTTCAGGTAGTCGCAGTTGTCCGTGTCATGCGCGAGCAGGTGTTCGGCCTCTTGCCGCGCCTGCCGGTGCTTCTGCAGCTGCACGATAGTCGAGGCGCGCAGCGTGATAGTACGGCGCCCGCTCGAGCATCCCGGCAAGCATCAGCCGCGGGAATATCCCGCGCCTACCCATAGCTGCGGGCGGCCTGCTCCAGCGCATCGCGCCATTGCGGCCAGGCGGGGCGATCGTGCGAGCCGCGCCAGTCGCGCGGATAGTCGAGGAAGGCGTATATCTGATCGCCCCGCACGGCGGCGCATATCCCGACCACGAGCGCACACCGCAAGATCGCCGAGCTTGCCGCAAAGGGCCGGCGGACCCCCGGTTCCGACCGCGAGGACGGCAGGCGCACTGCGGTCGCACTCACGGACGACGGCCTGGCGCCTGAACAGGCTCTTCGACCGCCTATGCCAGCAGACCGGGGCCGGATGATGCAGCGCGCCGAATGTCGCGAACACGGGCTATGCCGGCTCTCCTGACAGGAGCAGCGTACGACGTGGAGGAAAAGGTGCGCGGGCGTCCCAAATCAACAGATGGAAGGATCGGGGCGTACGCGTGGAGCCCAGAGGAGCTCGGCTCTCGGGAAGATGCGCGCTACGTTGAGAGCATGGCATCGGCGCGCGAGAGCGACGTGCCGCCGTTCGCGACAGCTGCGGACACCGTTGCGGAGTCGTGCGGGCTATTGTCGGTCTAACCACGTCTGAATTAGGTTGAAAGGCTTGACCGCGCTATGGCCCGTGACCGACATGGGTGAGGATGATCGACGACTTGGAGCGGGCGGGAGCAAGTGTGACAGTTAAGCGCGCGGGTGGACCCGACCCCGCAAGATCCCGATTGACGATGGGCGACTTGGCCCAACTCGCCGGCGTCTCGGCAATAACGATTTCGCGTGCGCTAAAGAACAGCGATCTCGTTCGTCCCGCCGTGCGTGAAAAGATCCAGAGTCTCGCCGCTGCTCACGGCTACCGGCTCAACACAGCTGCGCGGAACCTTAGGCTGCGGCGCAACCACAGCATCACTGCGGTCGTCAACATGACGCCATCTGCAGATCGACCAATCTCAGATCCGATCTTTCTCGCGCTTGTCGGCGGCCTCTTGCAGGTCAGTACCGATGCAGGATGCCGACTTATTCTGACCAATGCCGACCAGCTACTTTCATCGCGCAATGATGATACCGACGGCATCATCTTTCTAGGCCAAGGGTCTGACGATGCCGTGCTGCGCGAGGTAAATGCGCTGGGCCTCCCGTTCGTGGTCTGGGGAGCGCCACGCGAAGAGGGTGGCGGCTGGCTGACCATCGGCAGCGACAACGTGCGTGGCGGACGATCAATCGGCGAGCACTTAACCGCGCTTGGCCGCAAGCAATTGTTGTTCCTTGGCGACCCGGCCTATCCGGAAGTGGCGGACCGCCTCAGCGGACTTCGCTCAGCGACAGCGGCATCGTGCGAGATCACCGTGATTGCGTGTCCGTTCGGGAGAGGCGCCGGGATGACGGCGACTGCACAGGCCATGACCGAGGGCTGGCGCGGCGATGCTGTGGTTGGTGCGAGCGATACGCTCGCAATGGGTGCGATGACGACACTTCTTGGAGCAGGATTGCACATACCCCATCATGTCGCCGTCGTCGGATTCGATGATATTCCGGCCGCTGCCACCGCGCCGGTCCCCCTAACCACGGTGCGGCAGGACTGGGACAAGGCAGGAGCTCTCCTTGGTACAAAATTATTGCAATGGGTGGCCGGCGAACGCCCGGGCGGGGAAATGCTACCGATCTCGCTGGTAGAACGCGCGTCTACCATTGGCATGAGATAGCGCCATCGCTTGAAATGTTATCGATGCCAATCTAACGCGCTGGTGAGAGGCGTTGATAGGAGAAGGCGTTGCTGTATCGAAGGGGCATAAGGGGCAAAGACCAACGGTACGCCACATGGTAGTCCAGTTGGAACCGGCCACGTGCATCGACGCATACCCCCAAGATCCATCATGTGCGCTGGGAGACCTCTTTTCGACTGTGCAGCTTGGGCACATTTTTGCCGACGGAAAGCAATTTCCCGATATGGAGCCGCTCGTCGCTCCAGCGGAAATCCTTGCCGCCTGGCGTGCCCGGAAGCCGCAGGGCGAGGCAGCGATCCTTGAATTCGTGCGAGCCTATTTCAAGGCAAGCCCGGAAGCGGATGTCACTCCCGCCCCCACTCGGGATCTCGCCGATCATCTGTCGGCGATGTGGGACAGGCTCACCCGCCCTGCCACGCCTCAAATCCCATACTCCTCAGCGATCTCGCTCCCTAACGCCTACGTTGTTCCGGGGGGGCGTTTTCGCGAGTGCTACTATTGGGACAGTTATTTTGCGATGATCGGTCTGCGCCTCGACGGGCGTACCGAACTGATCGAGGGCATGATCGATAATTTCGTTTCGCTTATCGAGCGATTTGGCCACGTCCCCAACGGCAACAGATCCTATTTTCTCTCCAGATCACAGCCGCCGTTTCTAGCCGGGATGCTGGACCTGTCCCCTGTCGGCGACAAGGATGTCCGCTGGCGAAGATTGCAAGCGCTTAGAAGTGAGCACGCTTATTGGATGCGTGGGGCGGACTGGCTCGGAGAGCAGGCCGCGTGTGAACACGTCGTAGCGATGCCCGACGGCACGTTGCTCAACCGCTTCTGGGACGCAAATGACACGCCTCGACCGGAGAGCTATGCGGAGGACGTAGCGACCGCGCGGCGGTCCGGCCGCGTTCCGAGCGAGGTCTACCGCGATCTTCGCGCCGGCGCGGAAAGCGGATGGGATTTCAGTTCGCGCTGGCTGGCAGATGGCCACACGCTGGAGTCGATCGAAACCACGGCGATCGTTCCCTGCGACCTCAACAGCCTCATGTTCGCTAGCGAACAAAAGATCGCGCAGGAATTGCGCTCGTTCGACTGTGCACGGGACGCGGAGCGGTACGACCTGGCTGCCAAGCACCGGGCCGATGCGATGCATCGGTACTTATGGTCCGACGAGGAGGGGCGCTTTGGAGACTGGCATATGGCCCGCGCCACCCTTTGCCGCGGTGCGACCGCAGCGACGCTGTACCCTTTGTATGTCGGTCTCGCATCGGCAGGCCAGGCGGCCCGGGTCGGCGCCACGGTCACGAACTTGCTGCTGGCGCCGGGAGGGCTGCGCACGACGGTGACGACAACTGGCCAGCAATGGGACGCGCCAAACGGATGGGCGCCGCTTCAGTGGATCGCCGCAGAAGGCTTGCGGCGATACGGCCAGGATGCGCTTGCCGAGACCATATCGGGGCGCTGGATTGCGACCGTAGCGCACCGCTTTGCCGAGACCGGCATGATTTTCGAAAAATATGACGTGGAAGACGACAGGCCTGCTGGAGGCGGTGAATATCCCAACCAGATCGGCTTCGGCTGGACGAACGGTGTCGTGCAAGGCTTCCTCGCGCGCCGATCGCTCCGGATTTCCCACAAATAATTATTGTTATCGATGTCATAAGTCGTTATCGCCCCAACGTGGCGTGATCAGGAGCGCTCCGTAGCCGCGAAATTCGGCGCGAACCGAGGGAGGATTTTTATGAAATTTGGCACGAGAATGCCGCTGTTGCTGACCAGCGCGACATTGGCGCTGTTCCCGACCCACGCTGGCGCGCAGACCGCGAGCGCCGCTGTGCCGAGCGCGCCGATAGCCGCGGATGATCCTCCGGACACGACGAGCGGTGACATCATCGTTACAGCCCGACGAGTCGCGGAAAAACAGCAGGACGTACCACTTTCGCTGACCGCGATCAGCGGCGAAACCCTGCGCGAGAAGGACGTCAACACCGTCGTTGACCTGCAGCGCCTTGCACCGTCGCTCAACGTTTCGACTGGACTAAGCCGGAACACGACCAACTTTACGATACGCGGACAGCGCGCAACCGCGAGCACCGCTGGCACCGGCGGAGGCCCCGCGGTCGTTGGATATTTCGCCGAGGCGCCGTTCACCGCGTCCGGACCGGGCTTGTTTTTCGATCTGGCGAATGTCCAGGTCCTCAACGGCCCGCAAGGCACGCTCTTCGGCAAGAACACGACCGGCGGCGCCATTCTCTTCGAGCCGCAACGACCGACCAACACTACTGAAGGCTATATAGAGGGAACGATCGGCAATTACGGTCGGCTCGACGTGGAGGGCGTCCTGAATTTGCCGATTGTCGCCGACAAGCTTCTGCTCCGCATTGGCGCTCAGGCGCAGACGCGCCAGGGCTTTACCCGCGATGTCGTGACGGGCCGCAAATATGACGATCGCAATGTCGTCGACGGCAGGGCAAGCCTGTTGTTCAAACCCAGCGATGCGTTCGAGAATCTCACCATCGCGTCATTCAGCAGTTCGGACGAGCACGGGCCCGGCATCGTTCTCATCGCTGCCAATCCCGCCACGCGTCTTGGCCCGCTCATTCAGTCAGTGCTCGTGCAGCAGCAGGCGCGCGGCATTCGCGCGGTGTCCCTTAGTGCAAATTCGCGGGATGCGCGCCGGTCGATCGGGGTCGTCAATCGCACGACCCTCCACATCAACGACACGTTGACGCTGACGAATATCTTCAGCCTGACCCATGGCCGCACCGACAGCGGTCGGGACGACGATGGGACTCCTTACGCGATACAGGACTCCAACGGAGCCCTGCCGGGCACATGGAGTGGGAACTTCACAAATCTCACGGAAGAACTGCGCTTGTCGGGCAAGGCGTTGAACGACTTCGTCGATTTCCAGGTCGGCGTCTATGGTGACAAGGTCCGCCCCGTCGGCCCACAAACCTATACCCAAAATCTGCAGCTCGCAGCCACCACCTCCCAGTTGGACGCCAAGACAATCACAAGTTCGCGTGCCGCATTTGGGCAAGTGCAATTGTCCCTGGGAAAAGTAGCGGCGGCGCTTGACGGTCTGCACCTGACAGCCGGATACCGGTACACAAGCAACAAGAACGACTTCAGTCTCAATATCTTGCTGCTTCCGGGCATCCTCCGCCCACCGCCTGCGCCGGTCGCGGGTCAGGCCTGCCTTGCGCCGCCGACCGCTGTGTATCCGAATTGCACGTTCGGCGGCGCCAAGACCGACCATGGCACGTCCTTCAACTTCGGGGCAGACTATAAGGTGACGTCGACCTTGCTGCTGTTTGCCAACTACAAGCGCGGCTTCAAGGCCGGTGGGTTCAACCCGTTCGTGCTCGCCTATGGGGGATCGGCGAATGCGCCTGCCTTCAGCTATGAGCCCGAGAAGGTTGACACGACCGAAGTGGGTGCCAAGACGCAGTGGTCGCTGGGCGACATCAGCGGCCGGTTCAACGTCACCGGATATCTGAGCAAATACCACAATATTCAGGCCAGTGTTCCGGCGGTGATCGGGAACTTTACCACAGGCGTGATCCAGAACGCCGCCCGCGCGACGATCAAGGGCGTCGAGGTTGATGCAGGCATCCGCTTCTCGCGCCTGCTTTCGTTCGATGCGGGCTACAGCCATATCGACGCGCATTATGACAGCTACTTCGTCGGCACGACCGACCTGTCCCGACTGCCGTTCGTGTTCACGCCGAAAAACCAGTACAATATCAGCGGGAACCTTACCTTCCCGACCCCGCCGAGCATCGGCACCGTGGTTCTGCGCGCGACCTATAGCCATCAAGACAGCGTCTATGCCGGTGATACCAATCCGACACAGCCTTTCTCGTATATCGATGGCTATGGCCTGGTGAACCTGCGCCTCGACTGGAACAATTTCCTCAATACGAAGAATGTCGATCTATCCATCTTCGCGACCAACCTGACCGACAAGGTCTACCGCGTGTCGGTGATTCAGCAATATAATGCGACGGGCTATACCAGCACGATCTATGGTGAGCCGCGCATGTATGGGGGCTCCCTCCGCGTCCGCTTCTAGGGCGCCTGTGCCGGTGCCCCTGAAGGGCACCGGCACTTTTTTGTCAATGTCGGAAGGCGCAAGACGCAGATGGATGATGCCTCCGAGGGCAGCGGCGCAACCATGACCGCCCGTCATTTTCCAATCATTGCAGCGCTTGTTCTGACCTTCTTTCTGTTCGCGGTGCTTCTCAACAGCGTCGGACCGGTAATTCTGCAGTCGATCATCAGCTTCGCTGTGCCGAAGACGCAGGCGGCCTTGCTCGAGGGGTTCAAGGACCTGTCGATCGCGGGCGCATCCTTCGCAGTATCGCTGTTCCTGCCGATGACCGGGTATCGCCGCGGGACCGCGCTGAGCCTGCTCGCGGTCGCCGCAGCCTGCGCCGCGGCGCCGGCGATCGGCACGTTCCACGCCTTGCAGCTGCAATTTGCGATCGTCGGTATGGCCTTCGCCATCGCCAAGACCTCGATCTACGTGATCGTCGGACTGGTGACCTCGGATCGCAAGGCGCATGCGAGCGCCACCAGTACGCTGGAAGGCATCTTCATGGCGGGCGTGCTGTCGAGCTTCTGGCTGTTCGGCGCCTTTATCGACCGGCGCAATCCGGCTGCGCTTTCCTGGCTCAACGTCTATTGGTGGCTCGCCGGTGCGGCCCTTCTGATTGCGGTGTTGTTGGCGGTTGCCCCGCTCGACGAACGGCGCGCGTCGAGCGACGCGACGCGCCCCGCCGACTTGCTGCTGGCAATGCCGCGACTGGTGCCAGTTCCCTTCGTCATCGCCTTCCTCGTCTCAGCGTTCCTCGACGTGCTGGTCGAGCAGAGTCTGGGGAGCTGGCTGCCGACCTTCAACCGCGAGGTCCTGAACTTGCCGCCGACGCTCGCAGTGCAACTGGCGAGCTTTTATGCGGGGAGCCTGGCGATCGGCCGCCTCGGTGCGGGACTCATCCTGCGGCGTGTCGCGTGGGTGTGGGTGCTGGGTACCGGCCTTTGCCTCGCGGTCCTATTGCTCGGCCTCGTCGTGCCAATGACGGGTTCGGTTTCGCTGGCCTCCGCGGCGACGTGGCGTGACCTGCCGGTTGTCGCATTCGCAATCCCCCTCGTAGGACTGCTGTTGGCGCCGATCTATCCGGTGCTATGCTCAGCGGTATTGAGCGGGCTGCCCCCGAGCCGCCATGCCGCGATGACCGGGCTCATCCTGATATCCTCGGCGCTTGGAGGAACCCTTGGCTCCTTCATTACCGGGCGGCTGTTCGCCGCGCTGAGCGGCAAGATTGCCTTTCTCGCGATCCTGCCCTCGATGGTCGCGTTGCTCGTCGGCGTCGTCGCCTTTCACTTCATCCTGCGTCGCGCGCCCGCGCCATGATGCGCGTCGGCCTTCTCGGCGCGTCGCGGATTGCGCCAAACGCGATCATCGAACCCGCCGCGGCCCGCGACGATGTCGTCATCACAGCGGTCGCCGCGCGCGACGGTGGCCGGGCGTCGGATTATGCGGCGCGCCACGCCATTCCGGTCGCACTCGACAGCTATGCGGCGTTGGTCGCGCGTGACGACGTGGATCTCGTCTATTGCGCTCTGCCCCCGCAGGCGCATTCGGACGTCTGCCGCGCTGCGCTCGCAGCCGGCAAGATGCTCCTCGTCGAAAAGCCCTTCGCGGCGGATATGGCCGCCGCAATTTCGATCGTGGAGGCTGCGACCGCTGCAGGGCAACCGGCGCTCGAAGCCTTTCATTACCGCTTTCACGATCAGTTCGCGCACGCGGAGCGTCTCGTCCGCAGCGACGCACTGGGCGCGATGATCCGGGCGGAGGGTGTATTCTCGACCATGATCCCGCGCGTCGCGGACGAACTCCGCTGGGACGCGGCGTGCGGCGGCGGCGCGATGATGGACCTGGGATGCTATATCGTGCACGCCTTGCGCACCCTGCTGGGCAGTGAACCCGAAGTCCGGCACGCCGAAGCGCGGCGGTACCGAGGAGTCGATGTCTCGACTGCTGCAACCTTGTCGTTTCGCGACGTCCCCGCCACTTTGTACTGCGCGATGGACGCACCGACCGAGGCGCGTATCGTCCTCGAAGGCACTGACGGCACACTCACGCTCGAGAACTTCGTGACGCCGCAGTTCGGTGGAAAGCTCATGCTGCGAACCACGGCCGGTGTTGAGACGGTTCCGGCCTCGGGCCCCTCCAGCTATTCCGCGCAGCTTTCGCATGTTATCGACGTCTGGGCAGGGCGCGCGGCTCCGATCACCGGCGGCGCTGACGCGGTCGCCACGATGCGCGTCATCGATGCCTGCAGCGCCGCTACATCATTTTCCCCATCGTCCACTCCAGCCGGAGCCCCCTGATGAACGTGCCTCTTAAGATTGCGCTGCTTGCCGCCACAATGATTGCCGCATCAGCGACGGCGAAGCAGAGTGTGCCAACGATTGCGGTCCAGAAAACCGAGGAGGGGCAGAGCGTCAGCTTTGACGGATACACCTGGCAGCGCCGCGAGCTTGCAAAGCGCCTGCCGCTCAACGAGCCCTGGCCATCGGAAGCGGTGATCGAGGCGCAGTTCAAGCGCTTCGGCCTGGACCACCCTGCCCTTCCCGCCGACCTGCCAGTGCCGGCGCGCGTCCTGCAGGATGTCTACATCGTCAACAGCAAACCAAATCTGACCTACCTGATCGACGGCGGCCCCGGCAATCTCGTGATCGTCGATCCCGGCTTCACGAGCAACGTGGAGTCAATCCTCCATAATGTCGAAGCGCTGGGCTTCTCGCGCAAAGACATCAAATGGGTGATCAACACGCATGCCCATTTCGACCATTCGATGGCGGATGCTGCGTTCCAGCGGCTTGGCGCACAGATCCTGGTCGGTCGCGATGACGTGGGCGCAGTCGAAAAGGGCACGGCCGTCACCGCAAAGTACGCGCTACCCGCAGACGCCGTCGCACATTATCCGACGCTGCATGTTGATCACGCGATCGACGACGGCGAGGAACTCGTCCTTGGCAACAAGACGTTTCTCGCGATTCGCACGCCCGGTCATACCGGCGGATCGACCTGCTTCATGCTGATGATCGGAGGCAAGACGGTCCTGTTCGGCGGCGACACGATCCTGTACGACTATCGTTTGGGCGATCAGCGGTCGCCCTTTGCCGACAATGTGGCCTATCTCGCGTCGCTGAAGAAACTGATGCGCGTTGGGGCCTATCGCGGGGGGTGGGACGTTCTGCTGCCCGGCCATGGTACGATCGTACTCGACCGCGCTTATGGCGACGTGCTGAAGGGCGAGCGGCAGGTTCAGCTCGACGTCGACAATGGCGACCCAGTGGCGGCGCTGCCGTTCGAAACCGATGCGTATCGCGCGCTGATGTTCGGGCGGCCTTAGGGCGCGCCTGCGGCGCGGCGCACGGCTCCTGGTGCGTCGCGAGGCAGTCCAGGAATTGAAGCCGCGGAGACGGCGGTGGGGTGGCGGCCTTTGGCGCTTCTCCGAATTCAAGAGAGGCCCTCATGGCGTTCGTGTAATGCGGCCCGGGCACCTTCTGGGTGGTAGGATCGCCGCGGTCGCAGCCCCCTCAATCTTTGCGCCGACGCACCACGACGTGCGATGAGGACGTGCGGTTAGCGCCGGCGATGGCGCACAACGGCGATCTGCCAGAGGATGACCATGGTGTCGGCGCTAAATTGCGAACTGTTGGACCTTCGGGCACTGGTAGCGGTTGCCGAAGGGCGCAGCTTTCAGCAAGCGGCTGCTCAATTGAATCTGTCGCAACCGGCACTCAGTCGGCGCATTCAAAAGCTTGAATCCGTCGTCGGCACTTTGCTGCTCGAGCGCACCACCCGACACGTCCGGCTGACTCCAGCGGGCCAGGAGGTCTTACCCCTCGTCAGGCGCTTGCTTGAAGAAATGGACGGATCGCTGTTCGGCATGATGGTGTCGGGTGAGCGACGGGCTGGTCGCGTTACCCTTGCCAGCGTGCCCAGCGCCGTCGTCAACTTCCTTCCAGCCGTGCTCGATGATTTCAACACCGACTTCCCGCAAATTCGCGTGCGAATCCTCGACCTCACGGCGGTCGAGTGCGCTGAGGCGGTTCGCACGGGGGAAGCGGAGTGTGGCATTTCCCTGCCGATTGCGTCCGACTTCGACCTGGTGTTCGAACCGCTCTACACCGATCAATATGGGCTTGCATGCCGACCCGATGATCCTCTGGCAGCACTTCCCAATATCAGCTGGACGGATCTCGCGGATCGCCGCCTCGTCGCGATCCATCGCGCAAGTGGTAACCGCATGATGTTAGAGGGCAGCCTCGCTGAAGCCGGCATAGACTTGAACTGGTTCTACGAAGTCACCCGGCTGACCTCGGCAATGGCGCTGGTGCAGGCGGGTCTCGGGCCGTCGGTGCTCCCGCGACTTGCGTGTGTCGGCGTCGAGGGCAGCGGATTGGTGTGGCGGCCGATCGAGGGGCATCGCGTTTCGCGGACGCTTGGGTTGATACGGCGGCCGACAGCGTCGCTTTCGCCGCCGGCCGCGCGGCTGATAGCGTTGCTGTCCGCTGCCTGGTCCCAAGCCTAAGGGTGTTCAGGCTCGGACAACGCGCCTTCCCAGCGGGATAACAAGACCGCGGCACTTATGTTCGCGATGCCGCTGGTCAGCGCACGCAACACCGAAACGAAGCGATCGGCAGCGATAAGCGTGGCCGCCGCTCCTGCCGGAATGTCGGGCAGGAGTGACAAGGTCAGCAGCAGTGCCGAAAATCCGCTTCCCGCCACCCCGGCAGCGGTCTTCGACGTCACCAATATGGTAAGCAGATACAGGGCGACGCGATCGGGGGGCAGGGAAATATGCAAGGCCTCTGAAAGAAAAAGCGTCGCGATCACCAGATAGACGGCTGTCCCTGCAAGATTCAGCGAATAACCGAGCGGGATCACCAGTCCGACGATCCTTGGCGGGCAACCGAGCCGTTCAAGCTTTTGGATCATGCGCGGCAGCACCACCTCGGTCGAGGCGGTGCCCAGGATAATCAGCAACTCCTCGCGAAAGGCGGTCAGCAACCGGGACGGGGAAATCTCTGCGATCAGCCAAACTGCGCCGAGAAGCGCTATGACAAGCGACAGACAGGCCAAAAAGACGGTCATGACCAGCATGCCGAGCGAACCGATAAAGGCGATGCCGTACGCGCCTACCGTGAACGCAACACTCCCGAGCGCGCCCAAAGGCGCCGCGCGAATGACGAATGCAATGATCGCAAATTGCAGCCGGGCCAGACTGCGGACGGCGCGGGCGATGGCATCTCCCGCCTGCCCAATGCGCAACAACCCGAAGCCGACCAGGCAGGCGATGAACAGGACCTGCAGGACCTCCCCCGCTGTGAACGCGGAAAAAAACGTATCCGGAATTATGCGCAGGAGGAAGCCGCCCGGGCCATCAGTGGCTGGAACCGCGAGCTGCCCAACCAGACTCCGATCTGTCGTCACCCGTGCGACCTGCAAGCCTGCGCCAGGGCGCAAAACAAGCGTCCAAAAAAGGCCAATGAAGATGGCGACGACCGTCACCGCCAGAAAAAGCAGGAGGCTGCGGACGATGAGTGAACCAGTTCGCCTTGCACCGCCATGGCTCACGATGCCGTCTACGATCGTACAAAACAGGATGGGCGGCACCATCATCCGCATGGCTTTGACAAAGCCTATGCCGATGGGAGCGAGTGCGACGCCGATCTGAGGCCAGAAATGTCCGATTACCAGGCCAGCGATAATCGCTACGACCATCTGTGCGTACAGTTGTTGCGCCAGCGTGCCGGCTCTCATCCGCTCCTCATTATTGCGCCGGGCGCATAAGCTGCCCCGATCATTGCATTTGACGGAAATCGCCCCTGACTTCTTATAGCCCTGCCGGAGCGGTCTCGAAAAGGGCCCCGCGGCATTTTGTGACATCGATCACATAGCCAGGGAGGATACGGTTTTGTTTCTCGCAGCCACCAGCGCAGCATCAATGGGCGTGCGCTGGAAACGGCTGATCGCCAGATCATTCTGCGGCATCGCTGGGCTTGTTGCCGTGGCCGGTTGCATGCCCAGTGCACGCCCTGCCACGCCACCGCCAGCCAATGTCAGAGAGCTCCATGTACTGACATCGGGTGGGTTCGCCGCAGCGTTCCGGGCGCTCGCAGTCAAGTATGAGGCAAAGACCGGCGTACATATCGCGATCGCTTATGGCCCATCGATGGGTGATACCGCTGGAGCAATTCCGGCGCGGCTTCAACGAGGCGAGCCTGCCGACCTGGTCATTCTCGCGCGATCTTCACTCGACCGGCTCGCTGCCAGCGGCATGGTGCGCGCGGACAGCGTCGTCGACCTCGGTCTGTCGCGGATCGCACTCGCCGTTCGAGCCGGTGCCGCCGCTCCCGACATCTCGACGCCCGACAAGTTTCGCTCGGCATTGCTGAGCGCGAAGTCGGTTGCCTGGTCGGACAGTGCGAGCGGAGTCTATATCAGGTCGGTGCTGCTGAACCGGCTGGGTATCAGTCGCCAGCTCGCTGTGACGGCCAGAACGATTGCCGCCGAACCCGTGGGCAACGTGGTTGCGCGTGGCGATGCCGAACTCGGCATGCAGCAGCTGAGCGAACTGAAGCCGATAAAAGGCATTCATATTGTCGGGCTGTTGCCTGAATCGCTCCAGCAGGTGACGCCGTTTTCCGCCGGTATCGTGCGCTACTCGCCCAACCAGCCGGATGCGCGCGCACTTGTCAGCTTTCTGAAGTCACGCGACGCTGAACCGATCATTCGTGATAGCGGCCTTCAGCCCGCACCCTCCTCCGCGAGAGCGACGCGATGAGCGCTACGCAGACAAGGGCGCTCGATGCCGATTTGCGGCCGAGACGAAGCTCTGCCGCGAAGTCGATCTTCATCGTCGCCAGCGGCAACTTCCTCGAAATGTTCGATTTCATGGTGTTCGGCTATTATGCCAGCGCCATCGCAAAAGCCTATTTTCCGGCCGACGACGAGTTCACGTCGCTGCTGCTGGCGTTGACAACATTCGGCGCCGGCTTCCTGATGCGCCCGTTGGGAGCGCTGATCCTCGGGGCTTATGTCGATCGCCACGGTCGCAAACAGGGGTTGCTCGTCACGCTTGGCCTGATGGCAATCGGGACCATGGCGATCGGCCTCACGCCGACTTACGCCCAGATCGGTATCGCCGCGCCCATCATCATTGTGGTGGCCAGGCTGATTCAAGGCTTATCCGCTGGCGTCGAAGTCGGTGGCGTTTCGGTTTTCCTCAGCGAAATCGCGCCTCCAAATCGCCGTGGATTCTACTGCGCATGGCAATCTGCCAGCCAGCAAGTCGCGGTCGTCTTCGCAGCGGCGATCGGCCTGGCGGTCGGCTTTATACTGGATGCGCCGGAGGTCGATCGCTGGGGCTGGCGCGTGCCGTTCCTTCTCGGCTGCGCGATGCTGCCCGTACTTTTCTTTATCCGCAGTCATGTCGAAGAAACGGATGCCTTTCTGAACAGGGCCGACCATCCGACCTTGACCCAAATTCTGCGAACAACGGCTGCGAATTGGGGCGTGATCCTCCAGGGCACATTGATGGCGGTGATGACCACCGTCTTCTTCTACATGATCACCGCTTACACGCCGACCTATGGCGGCAAGGTTCTGGCCTTAAGCGCAAATGCCAGTCTGGCCGTTACCGCGTGCGTCGGGCTGGCCAATTTTATGTGGCTGCCGGTCGCCGGTGCGCTGTCCGACCGGGTCGGACGTCGGTCGTTGCTCATCGCTTCGTCGCTTGCCGGCGCACTGATCGCATGGCCGGCGATGAGCTGGCTTGTCGCCGCGCCAAGCTTCGGCAGGCTGCTGACCGTCGAGCTCGTTCTGGCGCTGGTCTATGCCAGCTACAACGGCGCTTTCATCGTTTTCTTGACGGAAAGTGTTCCGGCGGAGGTTCGCACGGTCGGCTTTTCCATGGCCTACAGCCTGGCGACAGCCGTGTTCGGCGGGTTCACGCCGGCGATCTGCACCGCCCTGATCAACGCCACCGGCAATAAGGCCATCCCGGGCATCTGGTGCGCGGCGGCGGCACTGCTGTCGTTTCTTGCGCTCGCGGCCGGCAAGCGGCGCGCAGCCTCATAATTACATAAAAATATCAAACACAAAAACCAACAAATGTCGAACAGGGGAGGATAATATGAAAGGGTACACCAAGAAATCGGTGTTTCGTGCGACAAGCGGTTCGTTGACGATCGCGTTCATTTCAATGATCTCCGCGCCTGCAGTTGCGCAGGATAGGCCGCAAGCACCGAGCCAGCCGACATTATCGCCACAACCCGGTTCCGGTGAAAACGACGCATCCGGAAAAACTGCTTCGGATACGGACATCGTTGTAACCGGAAGTCGCATTCCCAGCGGTTTTCGCGCGCCCACCCCTGTAACGGTGGTGAGTGCGGAACAGCTTAAAGCGGCGGCGCCAGGCAATCTGGCGGACGGACTGAACGAACTCCCGATCCTGAGCTCATCGTTCAAGACCAATCGGCCGATCGCGACCAATGTGTTCGCGGTGACAGGACAAAATCTTCTCGATCTGCGTGGCCTGGGCGCTAACCGAACGCTTGTACTGCTAGACGGACGGCGCTTGCCGTCAACGAACGGGAGTGGATCAACCGACGTCAACATCCTGCCTCAAAATCTCGTCCAACGCGTTGATATCGTCACCGGCGGTGCCTCTGCGGCTTATGGTTCGGACGCTATCGCCGGTGTCGTCAACTTCGTCCTCGACACGAAGTTCGAGGGGCTGAAAGGCGAGGTAAAATCCGGCATCTCGACTTATGGCGATCTGCCGATAGGAAGCGCGTCGCTTGCGTACGGTTCCTCATTTGCGGGAGGCCGCGGCAGAATCATTGCCTCTGCGGAATATTTTTACCAGGGAGGCCTTCGCGCCGATCAAAGGACCGGCCGTGCCTGGTTCGATGTTCAGAACGGGCAGCTTCCCAATCCGGTCGCCGGCGCGACTCCTTCGTTCATCAACATCAATGACATCCGAAGCTCGCTCGGCACGTTTGGCGGCCTGATCTCGTCGGGGCCGCTCAAGGGTACTCAGTTCCTCGCGAACGGGGTTCCCGCCCCTTTCAATTACGGTACGATCACCGGGACAAGCTTTCAAAGCGGTGGTGATGGCGCAAAAGCCAACACCGCCCTTGAACCTACCCAGGTGCGGTACAGTGGCTTCCTGCATGGCGAATTCGACGTGAGTGACCACGTCACGCTGTTTGCCGAAGGATCCTTTGCGAGAAGCCACACCAACCAGGGGGCATTCTATAGCCAGAACGTCGGCGCTGCGGCTCAATATACCATCTTCCGCGACAATGCGTATTTGCCTGCGTCCATTCTCGCGCGCATGATCCAGGCTGGCGTGATGTCCATTCCGCTGGGCCGTTTCGAAGGCGAGTTGCCGCTCGTCGAGAACGAGTCCAAGGTCAATGTCTACCGCGGAGTCTTTGGCGTAAAAGGCAAGCTTGGCGGCAGCTGGGCTTACGATGCCTCCTATTCCTACGGCCAAAGCGACCAAGAGCTTCGGAACAACAATCTGACGATCAATCGCCGGCTTTATGCATCGGCCGATGCTGTCGTGGACCCGGCGACGGGCAAGATTGTCTGTCGCTCAACATTGGCCGGACTGGACCCCGGATGCATTCCCCGGGACCTGTTCGGGCCCGGTCAACCCAACCAGGCCATCACGGATTATGTCACTGGCGACAACATCCAGTGGCTTCGTCTGACCCAGCAGGTTTGGAACGCGAACGTTCGAGGCGACCTGGGGGGCACAGTCAAACTGGCTGGTCCTGTCTCGATCGCCGCCGGCTTCGAGTATCGTCGCGAAACGGCAACGCAAACCGTCGACGCCTTGTCCCCAACGATCAACGATTTGACGGGCGTTCGTGGCGCGCCGGCAACGCTGCAGGGCAAGCAGGGGCCATATCGCTTCTTCAATCCTCTGCCGTTCTCGGGCGCCTATAACATCAAAGAGGCCTATCTCGAGGTTGGGATCCCCGTCTTGAAGGACTCGGTCATCGCCCGATCGCTCGACTTCAATGGCGCGATCCGTCATGCGATTTACAGCAACTCAGGCGGCGCGACGACCTGGAAGCTGGGCGGGGTCTGGCAGATCGTCGATGCCTTCAAACTGCGCGGCACATACTCTCAGGATATTCGCAGCCCCAACATCCTGGAGCTCTTCAGTCCCACCACCCAGGTCAACAACAACCTGACCTATAAGGGCGTTTCGACGCCCGCGCTGACGCTAACGGTCGGCAACCCTGATCTCCGTCCGGAGCGAGCGCGCACGCTCACATTCGGCGGCGTGTTCCAGCCGAGTTTCGTGCCCGGGCTGCAGATTTCAGTCGATTATTACCGCATCGTCGTGAAAGACGCCATCGCTACCGTGCTGCCGCAAACCGTGCTCGATCAATGCGCTGCCGGAAATCAGAATTTGTGCGCGCTGGTGACCGTAACGCCCTCGAATACACTGGTCATTCGCAATCAGGGCATCAACCTCGCTCAACGACGGATAGCCGGCCTTGATTTCGAAGGGAGTTACCGCACGACGCTGGGCAAGGAGACACTGACATTCAGGCTGATCGCCAACCATCAGCTCATCAATGACAGTACTGTTCCGGGCTCACCCGTCACACCAATTCTGGGGGACACGACCGCGCCCAAATGGAACGGCTTGTTCCAGGCGACCTTTGCTGGCGACCGATGGTCAATTTTCGCGCAAGAACGGGTCATTGGATCCGCGCTGATCGACGCCAAGCGTGTCGAAGGGATTGACGTCGACCTCAATCACACGCCGGCGATCGCCTACACGGATCTCACCTTTACCTACAATGTCCGGGTCGCGGGTGGTTCGCAGCAACTTTTCCTGTCGATTTCAAATCTGTTCGATCAGGCGCCACCGCGCTCGCCGCCGCCCTATACGACGTTCACGTTGCCATCGAGCGGGTCCTACGACCAGATAGGACGATTTTTCACAGCGGGTGTTCGCTTTAAATTCTAGTGCTGCTGGAGAGGTCGATCGTGACAGGGCTGAGGCATAGCATCAATCGTCGGTCCGTCACCGGCGGACTCCTTGTCGGCCTAACTGGTCTGGCTGCCGCTGAAGGGGGATCAGCGGCAGTCAGACCCCCGAAGAAGGCTTCTCCTATAGACGGCGCATGGAGGCATTTCGGCTCACCGCAGGAAGCTGGGTTCTCGGATGATCTGAACAAGCTCTCGCAAGCTCTGTATGGGGAACCGACGACCTCGTTTGTCGTCATCCGCCACGGACGCATCGCTTATTCCTATGGTGATCTCGGCCAGGTCAGCTACCTCGCGTCGGCGCGCAAGAGCATCCTCTCGATGCTGTACGGTTCCGCCGTCGCGAAGGGATTGATCGAGCTGGACGCGACGCTCGAGCAGCTCGGTATCGATGACGTTGGCGGCCTGCTCCCGATAGAACGATCGGCCAGGGTCCGCGACCTGCTGACCGCGCGGTCTGGCGTATATCATCTCGCGAGCAGCCCGGGCGGAAATGAGAACGAGCCTGCTCGCGGAAGCGTCAAGCCCGGCACGCGGTTCGTCTACAACAATTGGGACTTCAATGTCGCCGGGGCGATTTTCGAGAAATGCACCGGGCGGACGGTGCACGGCGCATTCGCGAGCGATTTCGCCGCTCCCTTGGGAATGGAGGATTTCGATCCCGCACGGCAGCGCATGCTGAGCTATCGCCAAAGTCCCTCGAAATATCCAGCCTATCACTTCTTCCTGTCGGCGCGAGACATGGCGCGGCTGGGCCTTACGATGCTCAACAACGGGCGATGGAAGGATCGGCAAATCGTTCCCGCGAACTGGGTCGCTGAAAGCACGGCAGTGCATGTCCTGCCCAGCGACATACCCATGCTCGATCATGCGTTTGGCTATGGTTTTCTGTGGTGGTTGCCAGCGTCCAAAGCCCCGGGATGGGCGGGATCTTTCGCTGCTTTAGGCAATTACGGACAAGCGTTGTTCGTGTTCCCGGCGCTGGACATGGTTGTCGTGCATCGCCGTGCCGTGACGGACGACTTTGCCATCGCGAGAAATGCCGGTCTCACCTCAGCTTCTCCAGCTGGCGGCGAACCGAAGCTGATGCCCTTGGTAAATATGGTCGTGGAGGCAGTTCGTGATCGGTAACAGCGTGTCGAGTGCCGCCAAATGGCCGAAAGTGGCAGAGCGCCTGGTGACCTTTTGCGCCCTTGCCAGCGTAACCGTGGCGGGCTCGGCCCTGTTCAGTCCGATGGCCAAGGCAAGGGACATGGCTGGTCCGCTGGTGCGGCTTTCCCAAGGCCAGCTTCGTGGCAAAACCGGCGGCGGGATCCGGTCGTTTCTCGGCATTCCGTTTGCACAGCCGCCGGTGGCGGCGCTGCGGTGGCGCCCCCCGCTTGCGGCAAAACCGTGGACCGGTGTGCGCGACGCAACGCTTTTCGGCAATGATTGCATGCAGCCGCCCAGCATATTGTCCCGCCTCAGCAAGGCGCCGGGCCTGAGCGAGGATTGCCTCACGCTCAATGTTTGGGCGCCGGAGGCAAAGGGAAATGCACGACTACCCGTCATGGTCTGGATTTATGGCGGATCATTCCTCGGCGGCTCGGCCAGCGCGTTCGATGGCTCCGCGCTCGCACGAAAGGGCGTGATTGTCGTCGCCGCAAACTACCGCACGGGAATTTTTGGATTTCTGGCCAACGCGCAGCTGTCAGCTGAGTCCGACAAAAAATCGTCGGGCAATTATGGGCTGTTGGATCAGCTCGAAACGCTGCGATGGATACGGCGCAATATCGCGGCGTTCGGCGGAGACCCCGGCTCAGTCACGGTGTTCGGCGAGTCAGCCGGTGCGAGCGCCGTATCTCTCCTTCTCACCTCGCCGCTCGCGCATGGACTCTTCGAGCGGGCTATCCTGGAGAGCCCGGGCGCGATGCGTCCCATGCTTCGCCTGCCGGAGGCAGAGGCCGCCGCTCGCGCCCAGGTCGGCGACATCACCGCCTTGCGCGCGATGCCCGCCAAAGAGGTGCTGGCATTGCAATCCGGGCTCGTGCCGGTGGAGAGAAACCTTTCGCGTCCACGCATTCTCAGTCCTATCGTCGATGGCTGGGTGGTTCCGACCGACGACAGAGCCGCCTATGTGTCGGGGCGCGTAGCACGCGTGCCGATCATCATCGGCGGCAACGCCGACGAAGGCCGGTTGTTTACGCAGTCCTGGCCGATCAAGACGATTGATCAGTTTCGTGACTATGTGCGCGAGAGCTTCGGCGACAGGACGCCGCAGATCATGGCGCTTTACGCACCGACCAAGGACGCCGACGTACCGAGCCGGTTGAGCGAGCTCTTCGCCGACACCCAATTCAACATGGGTTATGACGGCATTGCCGACGCGATGTCGACGTTGAACGTGCCAACTTTTCGCTATCGCTTCACGCGCCAGATTCGGGGCCTCGCGCCGACCCACGGTGCTGAGTTGCCTTTCGTCTTCGGCGATATGGCGAACCCTGAATGGACCGCGGCCGATCGCGAAATGTCGAACACAATGATGGATGCCTGGGTGCGATTTGCGCGAACAGGCAATCCGAATAGCAACGCGGTGCCCTGGCAAAGATATAGTCGGACTGGGCGCACCTATCTCGAGTTCGGCGACGTCGTGCACTCCGGAACGTTGGCCCGATCGGCACGGATCAATTATCTTTGGCAAAGCAGCGCTGCTGCTCGAAGATGAGATTAGGCGTTGTTCGTCATCTGGACGCGGCTGGTTGGTCAAGGCGAGCGCGCAAGCGACGCTCCGTGGTGGCGATGATCCTCGGGGGGGGGCAAGCGCCGCGCGTTCGTACCCGAACAAGGCAACCGTCGTCCAACTAGCTGATGAGCGACAAGCTTCAGATCAGGGTCAATCCAAAACGAGCTCGGGCTCGACGCCAAGCTGGAGGTAGTGGTTCCTCTCCCAGCTCCGGTAAAGGAGAAAGCATTCCTCAACCGCGCGCTTGTCGGTCGAATATAAGAGCTGGATGGACAAGCCCCGCATGAGGGCGAGGCCGGCGTCGGTCAGGCGCCTTATCGCCTCGCGATCGGATACCCCGGCCGCTCTGGCGAGCCTCCACATGGCAAGATGCTGCCCGGCGAGGAGTTCGTCAGCCACGGGGGGAAAGCGACGGTGCAGGTCAGGGTCGCTCCGCGTCGCGAGAAAGATTTCGAGCAGTGCCATCCCGCTCGGCGTCTTGATCGCCTCCCAGGTCAGACGCGAGATCGCCCATAGCCGGCTGCGTTTGTCGGGAATGCGGCGAAGTTCGGTATCATACCAAACGGCCTGCTGCGCGACGATTGAGCGAGCCGTATCGATCATGAGGTCGATCTTGGTCGGGAAGTGATGGAGCAGCGCCCCCCGACTCACCCCCGCTCGACGTTGGACCTCCATCGTCGACGTGGCCGCGTAGCCAACGTCGAAAAGGGTATCAATCGCACAGGAGATGATCCGCGACCGCATCGCGGCGGCACGTTCCAGATTTGGTCCTCGTCGGACCGGCTGAGGAGCGATGTCCTGGCTTTCCACCGGCTCTTAATAGCTTAGACAGCCGCTTGAGCAACAGTCGGAGCTGACTTCAGCAACAGTTATTGCCGACTGTCCCTACAGTTAGCGTTGACTGTAGAATTTGAAGATGGCACCCAGTGCGCAGAGCGGCTGAACGCCGCCATTCAGGAGAGGTGATGATGGCGATGCGCGCTTTGTTTCTCACGGCCACTTGCTTGAGCATGCTTGGCGCGACGCGAGTGGCGGCGCAGACCGCGCCCGGCGGTCAGGTCGAAGCACCCCCTTCCGGTACGCAGCAAGCTGCCGTTCCCGACACGACCAAGGGTGTGGATTCAACTGGGTCGGATATCGTCGTGACGGCGCAGCGCCGGAGCGAGAGCGCGCAGCGGGTGCCTATCTCGTTGACCGCGGTTTCCGCGGCACAGATCGAACGGGCGGCTATCACGAACGTGCAGGATCTGCCACGTGTCGCCCCCGGTTTTACGGCCTACCGCGCACCGCAGGCCGCCAACACGTTCCTGGCGATCCGCGGCATCGGCTCTTCAGGCAACGCGGCGATCGAGCCAAGCGTCGGCGCCTTCGTTGACGGTATATATATCGCACGGCCCGGACCGCTGCTCGCCGCCATCAACGATGTCTCGAGCATCGAAGTACTGCGTGGGCCCCAAGGCACACTCTTCGGGCGCAACGCTTCGGTTGGCGCGATCAGCATCCACACAACCGAGCCGACAAACGCCTTCGAAGGCCAGGGTAGCGTAGAATATGGCAGCTACAATCGGCTGCGGCTGAACGGGATCGTGAACACACCGATCACGCAGGACGTGGCGACCCGGTTCTCAGTGCTCTACGATCGCAACGATGGCTATGGTCGGAACGACCTTATCGGAGGCGCGCGTTTCGGGGGCAACGAGACTTTGTCGTTCCGCGGCGCGCTGCGGGCAAAGATCACGCCGTCGCTGACATGGCTCCTGCGCGGCGATTATCAGCAGCAGAATGGTGACGGTCAGCCCATCGTGACGGTCGATGCCGCCACCGTCACGCCAACCGCGGCGGCGAACTTCCGTTCGACCCTCAACGGGCTGGTGCCGCGACTGGACGGGACCTACAATTATACCGTCAACCAGCTCACCGACGGTCGCCTGAACGACAAGCAATGGGGTGTGGCAAGCGATCTCTCTTTGGCTGCCGGCGGCTTCACGGTGCGGCTGCTGAGTGGTTACCGCAACTGGAACAACCACCAGACGGAGCGCGACCTCACGCTGACCGCCGCAGATCTGTTCGGGCGCGCTGCCAACTATCGCAGCGAGACGCATTCCGAGGAACTGCAATTGCTTTCCCCGCCGGACCTGTTCGGCCGGCTCAGCTTCGTCGCCGGACTCTATTATTACCGCGAGAACTACTCGATCGGAACTGACTTCAATCTGGGCGCGGGCTATTGCAGCATCTATCTCCGCAATACCCGTCCGGCCGGTGTCGCGGGCTGCCTTGCAGGCCCCCAGCAGCGTGCGGCAGTGACGGCGTTTGGCCAGATCACCGAGAGCTATGCCGGCTTCGGACAGGCGACGCTGAAGCTTACGGATAAGTGGGACATAACCGGAGGCCTTCGTTATTCGCATGACGCCAAAGACGGCAGCATCCTGGCGGTTCTCAACAACCCGGGATTTTCGGGCGTGGTCGCTCCCGACAGCGCGACGCTTGCCTTCGATGGCGGCAAGCTGACCTATCGGGCCAACACCACATGGCGTCCGCTTGACGGCATCATGCTCTACGCAACGGTCTCCAGCGGCTATAAGTCAGGCGGTTTCGACAGTGGGTCGGGCGCGACGTTGGGAACCGCGAGGGTCTTCAAGCCGGAAACGACTACCAATTACGAAGTCGGTTTCAAGACACAGACGTTCAACCGCAAGCTGACTGTCAACGCCACGCTCTTCCGAATGGACGTCGATCAGTTCCAGCTGCGCGCCTATAACGGCACATCCTTCAGTGTTCGAAATGCCGGTTCGATCCGTCAGCAAGGCCTGGAATTCGAGGTAGACGCCCGGCCGGTCCGCAACCTGACGCTCAGTGCCGCCGCCACGCGGCTAGCGTCACGCTACACCGACTTCCAGGATGCCCCCGGGCTGCCAGGCTTCGGCGGCACCCAGAATCTGACCGGTGCCCGGCTTCCCTTCTCACCAAAATGGCAGGGCAATATTGCCGCCGATTACCGAACGCCCGCCATCGCCAGCGGCTGGTCGCTCGGCTTGAACACGCGCCTGGCGTTTGTCAGCGACATCGACGTCGGTGCCGGCGGCGACGGCAATCCGCAAGGGATTCAGCCCGGCTATGCACTGCTTGGCGCGCGCCTCACCCTATATGCTCCGTCCGATCGCGTGGAGATCGCGCTTTCGGGCGAAAACCTCACCGACAAGGGCTATTGCACGGTCAAATTCAGTCAGACCCTGGCAAGAGGTCTGGGACTTAATGACGCGACGACCGGCGGGACGGTCCAGCGCTGTGTGCTGGGCGAACCGCGCGTTTTCCGGCTTTCCGGCAAGGTCAGGTTCTGATGGAGGGCAGCTTGAGTCGACGTTCTGTTCTGATCGGCGGCGCCCTTGGCGCAGCGGCCCTCCCCTTGATGGGAACAGCGGTATTGGCAAAACCCCAGGACACTTTGAGCCCGCTCGCGGCCGCGGCACGGGAGGCATGGCTCTACGGCCTGGTTCTGATTGAAATGGCGGGGAGCCGCGAGCGCCTGCTTCGCGCCGTGCCGCCCAACCGACTGTTCACGGCAACCAAACTCACGACGCCGGCGACGCAAACCGTAACGACCCCGAACAACGACACCATCTACGCCAGCAGCTGGATCAACCTGTCATCCGGCCCGGTAAGCATCACGCTGCCGCGGGCAGGCAGTCGCTACCTGTCCGTCGCGTTCATGGACATGTACTCGAACAATTTCGCCATTCTCGGCACCAGGACAACCGGTGGAGATGGGGGCAAATTCACGCTTGTCGGACCGATGGACGCGACGACGGATCCGCTGGCGATCCGCTCTCCGACGCCTTGGGTGTGGATGCTATCCCGGTTGCTGGTCGACAATGAGGCAGATCTCGCAGCCGCCAACGCCGTTCACGCACAGCTGAAAGTCGAAGGTCCCGCGGCTGCCCGTCCCAACCAATACGCTGGACGCTCGGCCCCGTGGAATGAATATTTCGATAGCGTTCAGCGGTTGATCATGGAGAACCCGCCGCCGGCGACCGACGCCGCGCTGTTCAGGCGGGTTGCCCCTCTTGGGATCTCGCCTCGCGGAGGTTTCGATGCGCATCGGTACTCCGCGGCGCAGATCCAGGAGATCGAAGCTGGCATTGCCGCAGCCAAGCAGTCACTCCGATCCACGAACGGTCAGGGCAAGATCGTCAATGGCTGGATATACCCGAAGATCAACCTTGGTGACTTCGGACAGGACTATTTCTACAGGGCCCAAATCGCGCTGGGCGGGCTTGCCGCGCTTCCCCGAGCCGAAGCGATGTATATGTGGCCAGTCAACGATCAGGGTACGAGCGTGTTCGACAGCTCGCTCGATTGGAAGTGGACGCTGCCCGGTAACCGCATGCCGCCCGTTGACGCGTTCTGGTCGCTGACGATGTACGAGGCCACCGATGACGGCCATTTCTTCTTCTTCGATAACCCGATCAACCGCTACGCCATTGGTGATCGGACACCGGGCTTCATGCGCAACGGCGATGGCGGCGTCACGATCTGGATGTCGCGCACCAATCCCGTCCCTGAGCGTCGCGCGAACTGGCTGCCGTTGCCGCCGCGAGCGCCATTCCGGCCGGTGTTCAGAGCGTATATCCCACAAGCAGATCTGGTCGAGGGCGTATATCAATTACCGCCATTTGAAAGTGCCTAATTGACGAGAACGTGTGGATGGCCCCTGCGGCGCAGGAGCTTTTGGGCAGCGATGAGCTACCGCTCGGTGCATTCACGTGTTCGGCCGCTGATGACGATTCTCAAGCCCACCACTTTCGATTTTTTGACCCAAGGCGAGTTCTTTTCCCACAGGACCTCTCTGCAAACCTCCCATCGGGCAGTATTGAGGAACTGGTTCAGGAACCTTGTTCAGGACCAAGGCCGAAGCCACGATCGGCGGGTGCCCGATCGGATCACTCGCCAACGAGCTCGCCGCTCAATCTGAGGCCCATCGCCGCACGCTGCAGGGGCATTTGGATCACTGGGCTGCACTGATCGAAGAGGGATTGGCAAAGATAAGCGCGAGCGGCTGCCTAGAGTCCGGCGCGGACCCCAAGGCTCTCAGCATCACCTTTCTGACAGCAATCCAGGGAGGGTTGCTCCTGGCGAAGGTGCAACGGTCAACGCCCGCGCTCGCGACGGTGCTCGATCGCATCATTGACTCGATCGATTGCCATGCATCGCCGGTGCGCGAGGAGATCAAAACTTAGGTCAGGCAGGACTGTCGGGCTAATCGGGCTCCGACATGGCGCGATAGCGCGCCAGGTCCGGATCGCCGTCCATGTAGAGACCGATGAAGCCGCGATAGCCGAACGCGTCGCGCAAGAGCGCGAGTAGGCGATCAAGGTCCTTGTAGGTCCGATCCTCCTTGTCGCCCCAGGTCCTGAGCGGCAGGAACTCGCGACGCCAGCTTGCCCGAAGATAGGCCAGGTGCTCGGGCGAACCATCGATCATCTTGGTGATGACGAGGACGTTACGCAGGTGCCCGCCGCTCCGCAGCTCCTGCCTGATCTCGCCTTCCTGTAATCCTCTCGCCAGGAGTCGCTCCCGCTCGTTGACCGCCCGAAAGCGTAGAACCGTACCGGGCAACACGTGCCGGCATCGGGAACCTGCAGCCCCGGACGATATAGCGCGGTTCCTTCATATGGCTATCAGGGGATGTGGAGCTTTGCCCTGCCTCCGCAGGCGGAAGGTCGCTGGCGTTGCGCTATCCGTCCGATAGCGCTTCGATGTTCGCGCTCGCGATCCGCAGGGTGGGGCGTTCGTCGCCTTCGCCGAACCAACGGGCGAGATTGGGGTGGCATCGGAGGTGCCGCGGTCGAACTCGCGTTTCCATAGCCGAGCCAAAGTTCGCGATGTCGGCGATGTTGATCCGACGCCCCACGCCGGCCGATCTTCCCTCTCACCGGTTCCCCATCGCTGACCGGCCACCCATGGCGCCATTAGCGCCGACGTTGTGGGAAGGCCTAATGGGGCCAAGAGCGGCGGCAAAGTCACCCTTCGGCGAGGACGCCTGTTCTTGTCGCTGGCTAACCTGAGTCTTGGAGGCCCGTTTTAGGTGGGAATGGTCAACGGGGACTTAGCCGACTTTAGGGAGCGCAATGCCTCCCCCGCAGCCGGCGTCGAACTGTATGCATGGGAACCGCTCTCTCAGAAATGCCCACAGTAGGTTCAACCAGAGCACCGGCGGCTATGGCACCGGCCCCACGTCGACGAAGGACCGCCGGATGTGGAAGGGCCGCGCGCCGAGTTGAACGTCGGCCGCACCGTCGGCCATGATACGATCGAGCGCGGCCGGCTCGAACTGGTGGAGCACATGCCCTACGTCCGCCGGCGCCGAAATCGTAGCCACTGCGGCGCCCGAGGGGACGCGAGAGGCCGCCGCGATCACCGCCGCGCCCCCGAGGCTGTGGCCGACGAGCAGCGAGATGCGCCTACCCGAGTCCCTCATTGCCTCGATTGCGGTGACGAGATCGTCGACGTCCGCGGAGAATGTGGCATCGGCGAAGTCGCCGCCACTGTCGCCGAGACCGGCAAAATCGAAGCGCAGGACGCCGATCCCGACCCGGGCAAGTGCTCGCAAGATCCGTGTCGCCGCCAGGCTGTCCTTCCCGCAGGTGAAGCAGTGCGCGAGCAACGCCCAGCCGCGCGGCCTCACCTCGGGCATTTCGATCTTGCCGGAGAGCCGGTTTCTCGCGAATTGACGAAATCGAACAGGTCGACGGCCACGGCATTTTCTCCTTTCGGCCAGACGCCCTGTCGCGGGCGTCCGGACGAGCAATGGGCTAGAGCGTCGGGAAAGCGGCGACCGCGGCGACTGCTCCGCAGCAGATCATCCCGACGACCCACACCAGGGAGCGAACGAGCGGAATCTTGAGCCAGTAGGACAACGCGAAGACGGTCCTCGCCGCGATATAGGTCGCAGCCGACAGCTGCGAGATCCACGAGCTGCGGTGCAGAAGGAGCAGGATCACGACCGGCGGCACCCACATCAGGGCCGACTCGATATTGTTGCTCAAGGTCCGCGTCGCGCGACCGAAGAAGCCGTCCATTGTCGGCGTCACCGATCGATCGCTGATGGCATATTTCGCTCCGCGCTTCGACACATTGCTGAAGTGCTGGACCAGTGCGGAAAGCCAAACGAGTAACCCGGCGAAGACCACCGAAATCGCCTCGATGGAGCTGGTGTTAGCGATATTCTGGATAGACATGGTCCAATATTCCTCTGTTGGTGGATTCATTTCGTCAGGCGTCAAGGCCATCAGGCGCCTTGAATTTTGTCCTGGGTGCGCCGATCGAAGTCGCTGGCGTCGTGGCGCTCGTGCAGTTGCTCGCTCGGCTCGCCGCTGAGGCGTTGACCATTCTTCCCCGCTTCACCGCCGGGCGGTCGGCGATGGCTGCGACCCAGCGTTGCACATTGGCGTATTCGTCGAGCGCCAGGAATTCCGCCGCATTCCCGTAGAGCCGCCCCAGCGCCACGTTTCCGTACCAGCACCATGCCGCGATGTCGGCGATCGTATAGTCTTCACCGGCGAGAAAGGCGCTCTCCGCCAGCCGCCGGTCGAGCACATCATATTGGCGCTTGGTTTCCATCGCGAAGCGATCGATGGCATACTCGATCTTCGTCGGCGCATAGGCGTAGAAGTGGCCGAACCCGCCGCCCAGATACGGCGCGCTGCCCATCTGCCAGAACAGCCACGAGAGGGTTTCGGCGCGCTTGGCCGGCTCAACCGGCAGGAAGGCGCCGAACTTCTCGGCCAGATAGGTCAGGATCGCGCCGGATTCGAAGACGCGGATCGGCGTGGCGCCGGATCGGTCGAGCAGTGCCGGGATCTTTGAGTTGGGATTCACATCCACGAAGCCGCTCCCGAACTGGTCTCCCTGCTCGATCCGGATCGGCCAGGCGTCGTATTCGGCACCCGAGTGCCCCAACGCGAGCAGCTCCTCGAGGAGGATGCTCACCTTCTGGCCGTTCGGCGTGGCGAGCGAATAGAGCTGCAGCGAATGGCGGCCGACCGGCAGTTCCTTGTCGTGGGTGGGGCCGGCCAACGGGCGGTTGATCGATGCGAACTGCCCTCCATTGGGCTTGTCCCACACCCAGACCTTGGGCGGGCTGTATTCCTGCTGATCAGACATGATGCACTCCTCTTAGAGAAAGGGTCAGACAAGGGTCCTGCGCGGTCGTCTGCTGCGGCTGACCTAGCCAGCGGCGAGCGCGTTGGTCTTCTCTATGGCGGTCCGGAATGCCGGGCGCGCGTCGAGTTCTGCGAACCAGCGCGCGAGGTTGGGAGTCGCGTCGAAGCTGACGCCGACGAACTCGCGCTTCCAAAGCCAGCCGAAGTTCGCAATGTCAGCGATGCTGAGTTCGTCGCCGGCGACAAACCTTTGCGTGGCGAGCAGCGCGTCGAGGACGCCGATGACGCGGTTCGCCTCGCTGAGAAACCGGTCGATCGCCAGCGGGATCGGCTCCGGCGCGAACTTCTGGAAGAATCCCGCATTTCCGAAGGCCGGCCCCATGGCGGTACCGTGGAAGAAGAGTTGCTCGAACACCCTGGCACGAGCTGGACCGGACGCGGGTAACAGCTTGCCCGTCTTCTCGCCGAGATAGATCAGGATCGCCGCACTCTCACTGAGAAGGAGCGGGCCGCCATCGGCGTCGTGGTCGATCAGGACCGGCACCTTGCCGTTGGGGTTCAGCGCGAGGAACGCCGGGTCCTTCTGACCACCGTTCCGAATATCGACCGGGTGAAGGTCGTAGCTGAGTCCCATCTCCTCGAGCGCGATGGGCACCTTGACGGAGTTGGGCGTGGCGAATGCGTAGACGTCGATCATGGCGAATGTCCTTTCGGGGTTTGGGCTACTCAGTGGACGACAGACTGGGAGGCGCCCGCGGTGAGGCCTGCCAGGAAGCGGGCCGCGAGCAGTTCGGTAAGCTGCAGGAAGAGAAGCGCGTGGGCAGCGTAGGGAATGTTGGCCTGCGCCAGCGACGCGACCATCGTTGCGGAGAGGCCGTAGAGCCTCCGGGCCTGGCCGAGTGCGATACGCGTCATGGGAACTAGGCCGCTTTACGGCGCGCGAGCGCCGCCAGGGTTGCGGTGATCATCGCCGGTTCGAGCCGGTTGCGGAAATCGACATCGACATGGGCAAAGGAAATGATTCCGTCGCGGTCGATCACGTAGGTGGCCGGTATGGGCAGAACCCAGCTGTCGTCGCCGTTCCGCTCCGGCAGGGCCTGGCCAAAGCTGGTGAAGATCGGGCGCAGATCTTCGGCGAGGTCGAACGCGATGCCGAAGGACTTCGCGACACGCGACCCGGTGTCGCTCAGCACCGGAAACGCGAGATCGTTCTTCTCCACGGTGCTGACAGATGCGCCCGGCGTCTGCGGCGAGACCGCGATCAGCGTCGCACCGGCCGCGCGGAATCCAGGCAGCACGGCCTGGAGAGCGCGCAGTTCCAGATTGCAATATGGGCACCAGCCGCCGCGGAAGAAGCTGAGCACTACGGGGCCGGAAGCTAGGACGTGCGACAGCCTGGTAGTGCCACCACGCGCGTTGGTCAGCGCGAAGTCAGGAGCCTGGTCGCCCGCCTTCAGGGCGGCGTCCAGCACGCCCGAGGCCCCAAGCGCAAGGTCGGCTTGCGCCATCGCGCCAACGATCCCGGCAGGCAGCTTCGCCATCAGATCGTCGTCGAGGGACTGGAGTTCGGCTTGGAGCGACATCGTAGTTTTCCTTCGGCTGCTGTTGCCGGTTCAGGCGTGGCCCGACACGAGGAGGACGACTGCGGTCAGCGTGAAGCTGGCAAGGCCGACGATCGTCGGAGCGAACTTGCGGATCATGGTCGATCTCCTTTCACGGGAGCCCCGAGGGCGAGGGGGGGAAGGCACCCTCGGGGCAGCTCAGGAGGCGTTTACGCGGCAGCCTTCAGGTGGCCGGGGGCGACCCACTCGACACCCTTCATGAAGGGATCGATCGGCGTGTCCGCGAGGTGGTTGGTGTAGTTCGAGATCAGTTTGGTCGCGGCGAGGACGAGGATGTCGAGCACCGACTGGTTGGTGTAGCCGGCCGCCTTGAATGCGGCGACATCCGCCTCGCTGACGACGCCGCGGTGGCGGGTCACCTTGGCCGCGAAGCTGCGCAGCGCTTCGAGCTTGGGGTCGTCGAGCTCGCGACCTTCGCGGATCGCGTAGATGTCGGCTTCGGCGACCTTGGCCATCTTCGACAAATTGGTGTGGCCGGCCATGCAATAGGTGCACTCGTTCTCATAGATGATCGCGAGGTAGGCAATGTGGCGTTCCTGCGGCGTGAAGCTGGTCTTCTCCGAGATGCCCCAGAGCGTCGCATAAGCTTCGGTCGCCGCCGGGCTGGCGGCGAGGACACGGTTGAGGTTCGGCACGAAGCCCCATGCCTTCTTCACGCCCTCGAGCATTTCCGCCGACGCGGCGGGGGCGGTGGTGCTGTCGAGCAGTTCGAAGCCGTTGATAGTCATGGCGGGTCTCCTGAGTGGTTCGGGGCCAGCGTCGTTGCTGGCGTGCCAACCAGATGATCCATTCACTGAGCTTCCAGAAGTGGGCGAAAAGCGATATGATCTATGCTGTTTGGGAATATATGGAGGCTCAATGGACCGGCTGCACGCGATGGAAGTCTTCGTCCGGGTCGTCGAAACCGGATCCTTCTCGGCCGCGGCGCGCGATCTGCGCATCGGGCAGCCGGCGGTCTCGAAGCTCATCGCCGCGCTTGAGGATCGCCTCCAGGTTCGCCTCCTCGTCCGTTCAACCCGTCACCTGCATCCTTCCGAGGCCGGGCAGGCATATTACGAAAGGGCCCGTCGGACGCTCGCAGAAGCCGACGAGGCTGATAGCGCGGCGCGCGGAGAGGGCGCGGGGCTGCAAGGCCGCCTACGGGTATGTTCCTCAGTCACGTTCGCCCGGCTCCACGTCGTGCCGAGGATCGGCGCCTTCATGGAGGCGCACCCCAACCTTAGCCTCGATCTCGTCATGGACGACCGCTACGTCGATCTCCTCGAGGAAAACATCGACGTGGCTCTGCGCGCTGGCGAGCTTTCGGATTCGAGCCTGACGGCCCGCAAGCTCGCCACCTGCGATCGCCACGTGGTGGCGAGCCCTGCCTATCTCGCGCGAATGGGGACGCCCTCCACGCCGATCGACCTGCTCGCGCATACCGCACTCGTGTACACGCAGGGCCTCGTCGCTGAGGAATGGCGCTTCCGCCGCGGGACGGCGGACACCTCCGTACGCATCCCCACCAAGCTCTCGTTTAGCGCAGCGGAGGGGGTCCGCGAGGCGGTAATCGCGGGGCTTGGTGTTGCGATAAGCGCGGTCTGGATGATGGATCCGGAGCTCACCAACGGAAGTGTGGTCCCCGTGATGACCGACTGGAAACTGCCGAGCGCCGACCTTTGGGCTTTATACCCGAGCGGCAAGCTGCCGACCGCGAAGGCTCGTGCCTTCGTCAACTGGTTCAGTAACGAATTTGCCGCGAACTCGCGGTAGTTTGATCAGGTCGTCCCGCCTGGAAATGGCTGGCAATGGGACGTCGCCGGCTTCTGCATTCTGAAGCGCTCGTTGCGACCGCCGCGCCAGCGTCCGAAACGCCTCCCGCCGCCGCATGCGCGTCGTTGCGGCGACCGCGGGTCGTGATCCCTCAGCGACTAGAACTTCTCGGACCACGGTCGAACGTCGACCTCGAGGGACCAAGCGCTGCGGTGCTGCCGGTGCAGCTGCAGATACAGCTCGGCGATCGCGCCCGGTTCGAGCAGTGAGTCCTTGCCGCGCTCCTCGAGCAGGTGCCTGTAGCGCTCGGCCTCTATCTGCCCGTCGATGTTCACGAACCCGATATGGACTCCCTGCGGACCGAGCTCCCTTGCCATGCTCTGGGCGAGCGCACGCAGCCCGAACTTCGGGACCGCGAGGTTGGCGAAACCGGCACCGCCGCGCAGCGCGGCCGTCGCGCCGGTGAAGATGATTGTCCCCTGCCCCCGCTTCACCATGCGCCGCGCCGCCGCCTGGCCCACATGGAGTCCCCCGAGACAGCCGATGCGCCAGCAGCGTTCGAAGTCGGCGGGATCGATGTCCAGGACATTGGCCTTCTGGAAGGCGCCCGCGTTGAATATGACGAGATCGGGCTGGCCGAAATCCCGATCGACGCTCTCGAAGACATGCCGGACGTCATCGGCGCTCGACACGTCGGCTGCATAAGGCCGAATGTCGTTGCCGCCTTCCGATTGGATCAGGGCATTCAGCTTCGCGGCATCGCGTGCGACGGCGGCGACCTGCATGTCCTCTGCCGCGAAGCGCCTTGCCAAGGCCCAGCCCAGGCCGGGCCCCACTCCGAAGACGATCGCTGTTTCGCGCGATGGCATGGTCAGATCGCTCCAGTCACTTCGAAGGCTGTCGAAGGGCGTTATAGACGGCGGGTACGTTGACGGTGTTGTGGACCCAGTCGAACAGACTGTAGCTGCTGTATTGGGGCATGCCGACCACCTTTCGCGTGGCCTCGAGCGACAGACCTTGCGCGATCGCCGCGCTTACAGCCGCATCGAGCTCGCGCAGATAGCGAATTGGAAAATCGATGTCGGAGGGTCGCATCGGCCGTCCGTGCCCGGGGATGATCGTCGCGTCCTTAGGAAGGAAGTCGCGCACCTTCGTCAGTGTTGCGATGGTGTCGCGGTGACGCCCCTCCAGCAGCCACGGCAATGCCGGCGCCGGCGCCTGGATCATGTTGCCGACCCACAGAACCTTCGCGTCGGGGGCCCAGATAACGAGATCGCCGGGCGTCTGCGCGAATCCGAAGTGTCGAATCTCAACGGTCCGACCACCGAGATCGACGATGCTCATGTCTTGCACGGTGATGTCGGCGCTGCGCGACTGTACGCGCTCAATGCCTTTCCCCTTGCCCATCAGGCCGAGCATGAAGCGGCGATCGTCCTCGAATTTCTCGTCCATATAGCGCTTGGTCACCGGGTGCTGCACGACGACGGTGCTCTCGGGAAACACATAGTTCCCATAAGCGTGGTCGCCATGGTAGCTCGTGTTGACGAGGAACCGCATAGGCTTTGAGGTCTGTTTTCGGACGAGGCCGATGTGCTGAGAGGCGAGGTCACCGTTCAGCATCGCTTCGATCACCAGAACGCCCCGTTCGCCGATCACGAAGCCCCCGGTCGTCGCAACGTGATCCTTGAGGAATACGTTATCCGGCATGACGGCGAACACGCCCGGCGCAAGCTCCTTCGACGTAAGATTCACCAAGGCGGCATCCCAGGGCGGTGAGGCCCCCTGCCCCGCTTCGACCGGCCTCGCCGCCGTGCCCGGCTCGGCAGCCGCGGTGCCCGCTCCAAGCCCGACGATAGCGGGAGCCGCCAACGCGGCGAGGATCAGATTCCGGCGGTCAGCTTCCATTTCACGTTTCCTTCCTTCGAGACGATCGCATGGTGTTCACTATCCACCGTTCGCTCGGAGCGGCCTTTTAATGGCGGGCCGAAACAAGCCACGTCCTTGACAATCAAAGACCCATATCAACTCTTGGGATCACGTGTCTTGCGCGCGGCTGTCCGAGGTATCATATCGCCCCGACTTGAACAGAAACACGAAGATCAACAGGTGCGAGATGAGCACCAAAGGTGCGTAGAAAGTGTAGATGTACCAAAGGGTGGCCAGGTTGAAGCCTGGCACGTTCAGTTGCAAGACGCCGCGCAGCCCGTTGAGTAAATCGACCAACCCCCATGTGTTCGTGACCCACACCATCGAAATGGCGACGGACCAATTCTTGCGCAGAGCGTAAATGGAAAGGAACGCCAGCCCCGCTTCCAGGAGGTCGCCATAAGCGGTGTTCGAGAGGAACTCCCTCGGCAGGTTTGGGTCTACCATGCCCGGAACCAGAACGGTCATGCCGACATAGCGTGGCACGTGGACGAAGAGCAGCAGGATGAGAACCGAATTGCGGGGACGCCCGGTCAGGCGAGGCCACACGTACCACGCGGTGACCACGCTCATGACGAACACGCTCGTGAGTATCTGCATCCAGAATATCGAGACGCCGTTCATCTTGTTCCCCCCCCCATTTGGTCTGCCGACGGCACGCCGGCAGGAAACCTAATTCGTAGCGTAAGGCGTCGTCGCCTCGACCGAAGCGCGCTGGGCGTCTCACGGCGCTATAGCTACCGAAAGTCGCGCAGCCGTCAAAGCGTTTTTATAAAATGACCAAAGGAGCCTATGGGTCTACACGATGGCACCAACCGGCACGAATTCACATTTTATACATCATTTTCAGCATCTTGGTTCAACATGCGACAGTTCAACCTCCGCCTCTCTAGCGAGATCGTGAGATATTTATCGCCCCGATGTCGAACGCGGCTTTCGACATTGGGTGTGATGCCGGAGCTCACACGAACTGCACCAATGATGCCACCTTGCCCGCGCGCCGCAGGGGACTTATCGGCAGCAATGGAGGACCGACGCGATTTCCTAGGAGGTTACCACGAGCACGCGATACGGCGCGCCTCCCCCATCGATCTCACGGCTTATACCCCGACCGGACAATGGGGTTTCTCTCCTGCGAGCACCACGCCATCTCGTCGAACGCCTTGTCACGCAGTTCTGCAAAGGACTGCTCTGAAAATGCGCAATATGGGGTGAGAGGAGTACATTGGGCGCCTCGAGCAAAGGGCTGTCGCGCTGCATCGGCTCCTCAGCAAATGTATCGAGACCCGCGCCGGCCAGGTGCCCATCGGCCAGCGCCCGCGACAGAGCCGCTTCATTGACCAGCCCACCGCGTGAAACGTTGATCAGGATGGCTCCCGTCTTCATCGCACGAAGGGCGGCCTCATTGATCAGGTTCGACCTTTCCTTCGTAAGCGGAACATGAAGGGATACGGATTTGGGTTGTGCCCGCCCGCCAACAAAATTCTTTAACGGTCGCTACAACTTGACTAAGGCAAACTGCATGGGACGCACGATTGCATTCGACTACGAACGGGCGCTGGAGAAGGCGACGTGGTTGTTCTGGAAGGACGGCTATGCCGGGACGTCGCTGCGCGACCTCCTGAAGGTAATCGGCATTGGCGAGGGCTCTTTCTACAACACGCTCAAGAGCAAGAAGGAACTCTACGTCGCGTGCGTGACGCGCTACGAGGAAACAGAAGGGCGCAAACGCGAGCGCGCCCTGATGTCCGCGCCCTCGGCGAGCCTGGGGATTCGCGCGATGTTCGGCGCCGTGCTCGACTGTCTGGATGATCCTCGCGCTCCCTCTCGCCTGTGCATGATTGCAGCGATGGCCACCGAGGAGGTGCTGTCGGACCCTGGCTTGCGTCAGCGAGTCGAGGACAGCATGGCCAACGCCCATGCGAGGTTGGTTGAACGGTTGAGACAGGACCGGGATAAGGGCGTGCTCCCGAGTGGGTCAGACCCATCAACAGTCGCATCCGTGATCATGACCTACGCGCACGGTCTATGGCGGATGGCGTTGGTGGACTACGACCGGCGTCGTTTCGAGTGTCAAATCGCTGCGTTTCTGAGCGGATTGGGACTCTAGCCGGATGCATCCTCGGACAGGAACATGCGACCTCCCGCCTTTGGTTAGGGTCGCCAATAATCAACCGTTGCGCCTCGCACTGCGCGTCGGTGGGACAAGAGAGGTCAAGCCATCATGAAGTCTGGAAGCGCGGTTGAATCAGCCGCCGGCGCTCTGGGTGAGTTCGAGAGATGTTGGAGCGATCCCAATGCTACGCGGTTCGCGTTGCCTGAGATTGGCGTCAACGAGATGTTGGCGAGGCGGTACGACATGAAGCCGCAGGTCGACCTGACGCGATCGATGATTTGGGACATGGCGTGCAAGAAGGCCTTCGATCCTTCGACATACGTTCCCTATGTCGTCTCGGAGGCAGGCATATGGCGACAGCGTCGCCTGAGCGACGGTTGCGAGCATTTCATTCGGTGGTCGACCCAGAAAGCCTGGCTTAGCGAGGAACGGGGTCGAGTGATCGAGTCGATATTTATCGACCATTTGAGGCAGAGAATTGTCTTCCTCGGTATCGCGGAGACGAAATCCGATGAAGGGCAGAAAATAAGCGCAGCTGATTACCAGCCGTTGGTTCATGTCGAACATGCAGTCGGCGGCGCGGAGCATGATCCCTGCAATCTCTGGAGGATCGTGTTTCTCACTGAAGCAGAAGACGAGCGCTACACTGAGCCATTTGAAGAGCCGGCGGTGACAGGCTTTCTTCCTGGTTATCTGGAAATCTACATCCAGAAAGACCTCAATGTAGAGCTTTTGCGGCGTTAGCTGCGATCCCGGGCGATGCGACGGCGCGTGCGGCCGAAATTTGGGGCAGGGTTCGAGACCAAGCCTATCATGACACATCGGCGCCGCTGAGCTGTCGCCCCGAGAGATATACCACGCGCTGATATGGAGGGCCTCGTTTCGCTCAACCGTGAAGAGCGCGAATGGCGCCTGCTGGACGCCCGCGCCAAGAACGGCGAACCGAATATCGTGCCGCTGAACGATCTGGCGATCGCCCAACTCGACAAGGTCGCCAAGGGCGAGAGCTGGCCGCGCCGGGGCCGCGTGTTTCCAACATCCAGCGGTGTGGGCTTCACGGCCTATTCGAAGGGCAAAACGAAGCTGGACAAGCTGGTGGCGGCGGACGGTGGGGACGCCCTCCTACCCTGGAGCCTACATGACCTGCGGCGAACGCTGGCGACAGGCTTTCAGCGGCTAGGTGTTCGCTTCGAGGTCACCGAGGCGGTGCTCAACCATGTCGGCGCCTCTCGCTCTGGTGTTGCCGGGATCTATCAGCGGCATGAATGGAAAGACGAGAAGCGGGACGCCCTGCGGGTTTGGAACGACCACATCGCAGTAGCGCTTACATCGTACGAGACGGGTCGCGCCATGTCGCTTAGTCCGCCGGCCAGATTAGCGGCGTGATCGAGATCGTTGGTGTCACCGACCGTCAGTACCTGCCTTGAGCAGCAGCTTCAGATCGATGAAGTCCTTCAGAGCGAGTTGATACTGCACTCCTCCGGCGAAATCCGAGACGTGGAGGCGTCGATGCACTAACCACGCGGGACCATTCGGTGGGGGTGGTCATGAAAATGGAACTTGCTCTCGTGCAAGGGGCCTACATACATGTGTGACCCTTCCCATGCCGCTCGCGGTGTGCTAAGTTAACCCTATCGCCAAAAATGCGATGCCCACGTCGGATGACGTCGGCTCTCCCGATGATGGAGGCGGACTATGAATAGTAGCCCTTAACCCCGCGCACAGGTGCGGATCGTCGCTTGCGAGCGACGCCGGCACCCGTGGGGCCTTCCCCACAAAGCAAAACCGCAGCGCAGCCCATCACGCAAAAGATGCTGCCCCGCGATCGTCCATGTTTGTGAAGAAGGAATCCAAAGATGATTTGGATCGATCCGTATTACCGTATCCGGTTTAGCAAAGTGGAATATGTACGCGCCCACTGGCGCAAGCTGCCGGGCGGCGGTTCTAGCTCAGCGGCCTTTGGCTCGCTTCCTAACTCTAGCACTGCGTAAACTAACGACGTTCGTTGGATCATCGGGAGAGGGCGCAACCTCTCCCGGTGGTTTCGCGGCTTTGGACTTCGCGATGTTTGCCTGAACCTGGGCGGGGTCAACCCCGATCAGGCGCTGGAGCGCTTCGCCAAAGGGCATGTCGAGGGACAGCTTGCCCTCGGGTGGGGGCTTCGTGGTCATGCGATCAACGCTTTGTACGTCAGGCGCCCTACGGTCTGACCGAGAAGGGCGTTAACGCGCCCGCCTTCGCTCAGTTCGCGGAGATTGAAGCGCCATGTCATCTCGCCAAGATAGGCGTTCAGATGCTTCGGCGACAGCCAGTGGTGCGTGCCGACGATCTGGCGCTTGAACAGCGCCCAAACAGACTCGATGCCGTTCGTGTGCAGGACATAGTGACGGACATACTCACCGGCGCTGTGGTTCACCCGATGGTGATTGTAACTGTCGGACAGGCCGACGAACGCGCCATGCTCATCGGTCATCAGCGCAGCGCCGGTCTTCACGTTGTCGCGGATCACGGTCTGGACGCTGCGAGCACTCAGGTTCGGGGTCGTGCCCGTGCGCAGCTCACCGCCGCGCTCCAGCATGCCGAGAACGGCCACCTTACCCTTGCCGCCCTGTTTGCCGCCTGTGCGCTGCCAAGCGTGCTTGTTCTTCTCTTTGCCGCCGATGAACGTCTCGTCGGACTCGATTTCACCGTCGAGCGGTCGATTGAACGACTGGGTGCGGATCGCATGTCGCAGGCGGTGAAGCATGAACCACGCGGTTTTCTGCGTTACGCTGATATCCTTGGCCAGCTGTGTGCTGGCGATGCCCTTTTTGTGCGATGTGATCAGCCAGATCGCCATGAACCACTTGCGCAGCGGTATCTTGGTGTCGGCAAAGATGGTCCCGACCTTGATCGAGAAGCGCTTGCGGCAATCGCCGCACTTGTGATCGCGCTTATCCGAGAAATGATAGATTTTCGTGCCAGCACAGTATGGGCAGAACGCGACACGGCTCCAGCGGATCGCAGTGAAATGGTCGATCGCCGCTTGCTCGTCGGGGATTGCTTCCATGAGATCGTAAAGAGAGGAAAATTCGGTGTGCATGACCATCGCTCCGTGGATGATCAGTCTATAGCCCAACCCTCATTTTGGGTCAAGCATGTATATAGGCCCCTCGTGCAACACCCCGCCCGCGACCTCGACCACGGACATGCTCATCGCGTTGGCCGACAGACCCAGACCAACAAACTGCCACGTCCCAGCCTCCATAGCGAAACAGTTATTGGTAGTGGGCTTCCAACTTATAACCATCAATGTCGGTTACGAATGCAGCGTAATAGGTAGGACCGTATTGTGGCCTCGGTCCTGGCGCGCCTTCGTCTTTTCCACCGGCTAGCATCGCCGCACTATGGAATGCGTCTACGGCTTCTCGGCTTGGCGCTTTGAAAGCCAAGTGAAAGCCTGGGCCGGGTCCAGCGGCTGAGTTGGGTTTTGAGAACAGAGCAAGCCCATCCTCACTTCCTGGATCACCGAAGCCGACGGCACGGTCATTCGCAAAGACACGCACATATCCAAGGGGCGCTAGGGCTTTGTCATAAAAAGCCGCTGCACGAGCAAGATCACTTACCCCAAACGACAAATGGCTGAGCATCCAACCCTCCCCAGAAGCCGGGATAGGCTACCATTTGACGCGCTTTCGCCAAGCCCTCTTTCCCCAAAAAAAGACGTTTGAAAGGTACAACTTCCTTCGTAACCTGCAGAAATAGCCGCGTGCCGTGTGCCGCCGTCGGCGAAGCGGTTGAGGGTATCAGCCCTGCGTAGCTACAGACGCAGAGAAGGTAGAGCTGGCGCGGCCCGAGAAACTAGGTGGGGCTCCCTGATCGCGAGCTTCCCCCGTTGGCAATCGACATAGCACGTTTTATAGAATGGCGGCTTCGTGTCTTCGTCTGTGACCGAGCAGGTTCAAGCTGATCTTCAGCAACAGGAGGCAAGGGACGGCGACCACGAAGAGCAGCGCAAGTGACAGGAATGCCTCGTTGAAGGAAATTGCTGCCGCTTGCCCATTTATTAGACGGTCAACGAGTGCGAGCCCCGCGGACTGAGCTTGCTGCGGCGGGAGACCGCGGCCTGAGAGTTCACCGACGATCTCGCTCTGGGATTGATCGAGTGACCAATTGCCAGATCCGAGACGGTCGACCAGCGCCGTGCGGCTGAGCGCCATGTGGTAATCCAGGAAGCGCGTCAGAAAGGTAACGCCGATCAACCCGCCTATCTGCCGTCCTAGATTGAATAGGCCGACACCGTGCGGGATGTCGCCTCCGCGAAGATCGCCAAGACATATGATTGTGATCGCGATAAACAGCAGGCCCATTCCGAACCCGCGCAGCACCAAGGTCGGCAGAAGATCGGGATAGCCGCTGTCTGCGCTGGAACCTGACAGGAGCCACATCGCGGTCATGAAGATGGCGATGCCGAACGGCACGATGACCACAGGCGGCGCTCGCAGGAACTGGATGATTGAGCCACTCGTCAACAATCCCAGTCCGACCGCCAGCGCGCTTGGGAGAAGCACCAGGCCGGCGTCTCGGGCCGGGAATTGGAGGACCTGCAGGGTAAAAGCCGGGATCAGGAACGCGCTACCGAACAAAGCGAACCCGGCCACGAAGCTCGCGACAAAGCCGAATGAGAATTCCTCGTGCCGGAAAATTCCAAGGTCGATCAACGGCGATCGGTTTCTGGGGTTGAGTTGCCAGAGCAGGCAGACCGAGAGTGTGGTGCCCGCGATCAGGCTCAGCGCGATGATCTTCGTATCTTCGAACCAGTCCCATCGGCTGCCCTCGACAAGAACGTAGACCAGGGCAGGCAAGCCTATGCAGATCAGGGCGATGCCCAGCCAGTCCGCCCTCACGATGGTCATCGGGCGTCGCGGTGCGATCAGCGGGATGGCAGCGAGCACGAGCAGCCCCAAAGGCAGGTCGAGCAGGAGGACGGCGCGCCACGAGACCGCGTCGGTGATGACCCCGGCAATGGCGGGCGCGGCAGTGGTCGGTGCCATGATCGCTCCGAGGGCAAAGATGGCCTGTATCAGGCCCTGCCGCTCGTGCCCGAACCGCCCGAACAACCAGCTTTGGCCACCCACGATCACCGCAGCCCCTGCAAGGCCCTGCAATGCGCGGCAGACCACCAGCAAGCTGAGGTTCGGTGCCAGCCCGCATCCGACCGAGCCGACCATGAGGAGGATGACCGCCCAGGACAGCAATCGCCGCGTCCCGAGCCAGGTGAGCAGCAGCGCGGTAATGGGTAACCCGCAGACCTTAGCCATAAAATAGGCGAGGTTCAGCCAAGCCGCCTCATCCGGCGTGGCCGAGACCGAGCCAGCCATCTGTGCGCCCGCTATGTCAAAGATGGTCGCGTTCAGCCCGTCCATGACGGCCGCGACAGTCAGCGCGCCGACCGCGATCGCCGTCTGAGCGCGGGCGGTGCGGCTCCGGTTCGCGCAGGGAACCGCTATGCCCATAGCCGGTTCACCAGCACGCGCCGCCTTTGGCCGCCGAAGTCGTTCGACAGGCCATCGATCCGCCGGTTCTGCGATGACGCCGCAGTGCAACGTTTCGGCGCGCTTCCGTCTGGATTTGCAGTTTCGGTCCGTCGAAATCGAACACGATGACGCGGCGACCAAATCCTACGCGTGTCATGAGCCTCGCAATCCATCGCATCGATCCTTGGTAATGGGTATTACCATCTCTTGACCGGTAAGGTAACGTGCCGTACCAGTCAAGGTCGAAGAATCCCTGGAGTGCCTGATGGCCGCGCCCACCCGATCCAAGCGCCTGTCCCAGATCGACCGGCGGACCAGCATCCTCGACGCCGCGGCCGCGCTCTTCTTCGAACAGGGCTATTCTGCGACCAGCATCGACGCGATCATCGAGCGTATCGGTGGCTCGAAGCGGAGCATTTACGGCGAGTTCGGCAACAAGGAGGGACTCTTCACGGCCCTCGTATCCGAAAGCGCGGACGCAGCGCTGTCCGCGCTTTCAGTAGAACGATTTGGCGGTAAGGATCTGAGTGAGATCCTCCTCGAGTTCGGGCAAAGGCTGCTGGAAGTCTATATGTCGCCGGGGCTGATCGGTGTTTATCGCTCGATAATGGCGGAGGCCTCCCGCTTTCCCGAACTTGCCAGGGCTTTCTATGAAAAGGGGCCGGGCCGCGCCTCGGACCGGCTAGCCGAAGTCCTGGAGGAGGCACGGAATCGGGATGAGATCAAACTCGACGACTGTCACTGGGCCGCCGACCATTTCGTCGGCATGTTCCGTGACAATGTTCATTTGAGCGTCGTCCTCGGTCTACGTCCGCCGCCCTCACCTCCCGAGGCCGAGGCGGTAGTGAGATCCGCGGTCGGGATTTTTCTCCACGGCATTCTTGGGGTTGATCGCACCGGGAAGCCGACCGTCGGCGCGCATGAATGATGCCCCGGATCGATCCGAGGATCAGCGTGGTGAACTGTCGGCGGCTGGATTGGATTGCCTGGCGCCATTCCCCTGGGTGACGCGAGTCTGTGTCAGGCAGCGGGGACTGAGTGGCTGCAATTACGAGTTGCTCGCACTGACCTCACGCATCGTTCAACGCTCTGGCACCCCGTTTCCCCGCTTCGGCAGAAGGACCAGGTCGGCCGCTTCCTCGGCGTCATCGGTGCGGCGCGTGGACGCGTGCTAAAGCGCTGTGTCACAATGGCCCTGCAGGCCCGGGCGACACCAACGGATCAAAACTGATCGTGTTATGGATTTCCACCGTGGCTGGCCCGAGCGCCATCGGGCAGCGCACGCCGGGCAGGACGGTGACGTCAAACAATTCGGTGATATGCCCCTCGAGCCGGATCCACTCGACGATGTCGCCGGTGCGCAGATCGACGATCATCACGCCGCACCACGCCTCGGCATCGCGCGCCTTCATCTCGCCGTCGAGCAGAAGCCCGCCGAAGCTGCCGCCGCGTGGCTTGGATGCCGTGACGATCGCGTGCCCGTCATGGATGGCAAGGCCGCGCAGGAAGCCGGGGCAGAAGGCGATGTCGGTCTTGGCGCCGCTGGCCGGATCGATCCGGACGATCTGACCGCGCCCGCTATCGAGCGCGTAGAGCGTGTCGCCAAAGACCCGCGGCGAATGCGGCATCGAAAGCTGCTCTGTGACAATGCGGTTGGTCTCGACCTCGATCAGCACGCCGCCCTCGTGCCGCCGCTCGCGCCAGCCGGCCAGTACGTCGGAGCGGCTGACCGCCGTCACGAAACGCGGCATTCCCTGATCCATCGCGAGGCCGTTCAGGTGACAGCGATCCTCGGGTGCGAGCCGCGAGATGAAAGGCGGCTTCCACACGGGTTTGAAGCTGTGCGTCAGATCGAGTGTACAAAGGCACGAATATTTGGTGTTGACAAAGATCACCCGCCCGCCGCGGTCTATGCCGACTTCGTGGATATCGATATCGCCGGTAGTCTGGGCATTGCGCGGCACCAGCACGGCGTCGAACGCCTGATTGCCGAGTTCGCCGGGCCGAAGCATGTTCTCCAGGCGCCAAAGCTGGAACAACGAGCCGACATAGAGCCGCCCCGGCTGCCAGCACAGGCCCATCGCGCGCTCGAAATTCTGCTGATTGAACGAGACCGTACCGTTCGGATGTGCGCCGACCAGAAAGAGCTGGCCAGTCTGGTACGAGGTAAAGGCGAGGCTGGTATTATGGCTCCGCAGCCACGCGCCGAGGCCGCGCGATATGGTGATGTTGCTCGTGCCCGGCTTGGCCGCTTCGGGTGCCGCGCCCGGCGCGAAGGGCTGGCCGGTCGTGGATTCGGCGGCGTTTGACGGCGTGGGTTCAGTCATGACGGGTCCGCAATGCAAAAAGGCGGGGGCCTTTCCTTGGAAAGGCCCCCGAAGTCAGGGGGAACTCAGAGCCTGAAGCGGATGCCGGCGCGACCGCCGCCGCCCTTGCTGGCGCCGATATCGGCATCGCCCTCGATAAAGCCCGATAGGCGACCCGATGTGAGGAAGGTAACGCCGAGGGCACCCTGTCCGAAGTCGCCGGGCCGGGTGCCCGAGACCCGTTCGGACGCGCCCCCGCTTGCAAAGGTGACGCCGCTCTTGCCGTCAAACTCATGGACATAGGCCACGCGTGCGTAGAACAAGGCCTTCGCGCCGCCCTTCAGGTCGGCCGTGCCGCCGACGCGCCCCCCGAACTGACCGGTCAGGCCATTGGCACGGTCGAAGTCGAGCGTCTGGCCGAGCGCCTGCAGTGCGTCGAGATCGGCCCGCTGCCACGCGATGCTCGCGAGCGGTTCGGCGAAGAAGCGCTCACCACCGAACCGCGCACCGGCTTCGAGCCTGAGGCCATAGCCATTGCCGTTGAAGTGATCGTCCCAGTTCAGCGGGGGGTTTCCGGCGTTAATGTCATAATGATCATACTGGCCGAGCAGATTGGCGAACAGCACGCCGGCATGGGCGCCCGCGTAAGCCCCGACATTGACCGTATCGAAGCGCACCCGGTCGGCTGCGGCGGTGAAGTTGACGTGGCTGGAGAGATAGCCGCCGGTGACGCCAAATACGAAGCCACTGCCCTTGTCGGCCTGCTTGCCGCTGAGATCGAAGCCGACCTGCCCACCGACATAATCCTGCCGGTAGCCGACGTCATAGCCGCCCGCGGACCCGTGCCTGGTATCGACGGCGCCGTAGATCTGGCCCCACAGGCGATTGCCCGCTCCACCTGCGTCACGCAGTTCGGCCATGTGGCTCGACCACGCATCCGCCGACTGCCGCCAGATCGCCTGCGCGGCTTCGCTGGTCTTGGCGAGCCGATAGACCGGCGCCCCGGCGTTCGCCGTCAGCGCGAAGCTGTCGGTCGCCGCCTGGAAGCCAAGCCCGTAATGGATGAAGCCGATATCGACGCCGGCAAGGCTGAAAGCGGTGGCGGAGGTGCCTGCACCGGCCTGCACCAAGGTGACCGGCTTAGCGAGCAACGTCGCTTGGGTGACGTCGCCGCTCAGCAATATGGTGGTCGCCCCCGTCGCTGCCCCGCCGATGACGAGCTTGTCGGTGACGCCGTTCGCGCCGATGTCGAGGCCGAGCGAAGCGTTGCCGGAGCCGATATAGCTGCCCGGCACCGTCAGCGTATCGCCGGCAACGCCGTTGCGCAGATCGACCAGGCCATTGTTGGCGAACTTCTCCAGGCCAAGGAAGCTGACCGCCGTCGGCACCGCCGCAGCGGCGAAGCGGACCGTACCGGTATTGGTGAAGGCATCGCTGCCTGCGCCGAAATCGCTGTCCCTGGTCGCGACGAACGTCCCGCTGTTGGCGAAGCTATTGCCGCCGCCGGCAAGCCGTACCGTGCCCACGATCGTGCCGCTGTTGGTGATTGACGTCGACGGATTGCCGGTGACGGTGACGGTATCCGACCCCGCGTCGCGATTCTGCACACCGCTCACGTCGATCGCATAGCCAGCGCCGCCCGCGATCGTGCCAGCGTTGGTGATGGTGACCGTGCCGCCGCCGCTCTGCACCGCGATTGCGTCACCCGCCGCCTGCACGCCGCCATTTGCGCCGATGGTGATGCTGGTCGTGCCACCGCTGTTGATCGCGACGATGCCGTCTCCGGCCGACGAGGCGACCTTGCCCGAGACGTCGAACGAGACCGTGCCGGTACCGCTTTCGTTGGTGTAGATGCCGGTTGCTGCGCTGGTGATCGAGCCGAGCTTCACGCCGATATCACCGCCGCCGAGCGCTATGATGCCGACCGATTCCGGCCCCTTGGTGGTGATCGACCCGGCATTGATATCGAGCGTGCCGTAATTGGCGGTGGCGGTGATGCCGACCGCGTCCTGCCCGGTGGTGGTGATGCTGTTGGCGGTGATGGTCATGTTCGAGGCGTGATCGGCGTCGCCTATGGCTATCGCGTCGATTGCGGCCGTCACGTTGCCCGCCGTCGTCACCGAGCCCACGGTGACGACGCCGGTGCCGCCGACGCTATAGCTGCCGGAGCGGATGATGATGCCGTTGGAATTGTCGCCCTGCGTCGACACGGTGCCGGCAGTGACCGTAGCGTCAGTGCCGCCCTCGGCGAAGATCGCCGCCGCCTTGATGCCGCTGGTGCTGGCAGTGCCGACGTTCACGTTCGCCGATCCGTAAAAGGCATAGGCCACGACGCCCTGCGCGCCACCGCCGGTGGTGGTGATGCCGTCGGCCTTGAGGTCGATCGTGCCGTGGCCGGTCACGGCAACGACGCCGACCGCGCCATTGCCCTTGGTCGAGACATTGCCGAGATCGAGCGCGACCGTGCCGTCATCGCCCGCTTTGGCCAGCACGCCCAACGCCCCGTCGCCCTGCGTGCTGATCGATTTGGTGGTGAGGCTGACGCCTGACAGGCCGGCGGCGTAAACCCCCATAGCATTCGTCCCCGCCGTCGAGACCGACCCGGCGCTGATCGTCAGTTGTCCGTTGGATTCGGCATAGACGCCGGTGGAAAAGGCGCCACCCGTGGTGATCGCATTCGAGGTGATGTCGACATTGCCGTTCGATTTCACGACGATACCGGGCGAGACATAGCCTGCGGTCGAGACACTGCCGATATTCAGGGCGACCGCGCTGGCCGGCGCGAAGGGATTGGTCTGCACTTCGATCCCGCTCGAATGGTACGAGCCGGTCGTGGTGATCGACTGCAGATCGACATTGACATAGGCGCTGCCGATCAACGTGATGCCCTCGGCATGGTTGCCGCGCGTGCTGATCGAGCCGCCGCTGATATCGACCGTCCCGGCGGTTGCGAGCGCCTGGATGCCGCCGGCATAATCACCGATCGTCGAGAGCGATCCGGCGTTGATCGAGATCGTGCTGCCGGCGTTATAGTCCAGCGCGACGATGCCGGTCGCGAACTGCCCACTGCCCTTGGTCTGGATGCTGCCGACGTCCACGCTGATGCCGTGCGATGCGTCGTTCCCATAATATCCCGGCCTGGCGATGGCGGCGACGCCGCTGTCATTGCTGGCGACGCTGCCCTGCGAGACCGAGACCGAGCCGTTGTGGCTGTAAGCGAACACGCCGGCACCGGCCCAGTCGGAGAAGGTGGCGCTGCCGGGCACGAGCCCGGTCGTCACCGACCCGCTCCCGTCCACGACGACATCGCCCTCAGCCACGGCGCGGATTCCGACATCCGCGAAGCTGCCGATTTCGATCGAGCCGTTGTTATGGATAGCGACGTTACCGGCATAGGACGTGGCGATGATGCCGGCACCAGTCTGTCCGGGCACCTGCATATCCCCGTTGAATGTCACATCGACTGATCCGGCGGTTGAGCTCGCGCTGATGCCAGTGTCAAAATTGCCACCTAGATACATATCTCCCGCCGTGACGGCGACATTCCCCGCGGCGTAAGCGTCGATACCGACCGAGTGGTTGCCGTAGATGTTGATCCTTCCGGAATTGATCGTGACGGCGCCGCTATCGCTCCTCGCCGCGATGCCGGCGACATGGCCATAGGCTTTGATCGTCCCCGCAGCGTCAATCGAGACATCGCCATAGCCGTGCGCATAGATGCCGTTGCCGCGACCGAGCGGCAGCAGACTGGCGCTGCTGATGTTGTTGGCGTCGCTGATGGTGATGGACCCGTCGGACGTCGCGAAGATACCGTTGGCGTGCCCGGCCTGGGCCTGAACGTTGCCGTTCACCGTCAGATCGACCGTCGCCCCCGCACCGACGCCATGCGCGTAGATGCCGTTGTTGCCGCCCGCGACGTTGCCCGCAGTGACGCTGACGTCGTGCCCGGTCGCGCTGATCCCGAAAGAGCTGGCGGCACCGACGGCATAGACGTTGCCCGCGTCGATGCTGACCTTGCCGCCGCTGCTATACGCATAGATGCCGGTCGAATTGACGCCGGTCGTCAGCACCTGCCCGGTGTTGATCGTTATGTCGGCCGCACTGGTCGCACTGATGCCCGGGGAAGTGTCACCATAGGTCGAGACGTTGCCGGTGCTGATCGCGACCGGCCCGCCCGCGCTCACGCTCACGCCCGGCGAATAGGCGCCGTAGGTCGTGACGTTGCCGACCGAGACGGTGACACCGCCTGGCGTGGATACCGCGATACCGGGCATGTTGTCGCCCGTCGTCATGATATCGCCCTGGTTGACGGTGATGCCGGCAGCGGCAGGTACCGGCGCAAGCAGACCATGCGCGGCCGGGTGGATCGTCAGATCCTGCGGTTCGGCCACGGTCGCGAGAAGCGGCGATCCCACGCGGAACGGCGGCGTCCGATCCGATGTTGCGGAGGGCACGACGGTCGCACGTTGGATCGCGTCATTCAGCACCGGCGTCGAGATGCGATACGGGTTGCGCAATGCTGCCGCCTGTCCTGCCCCCGGTAGCAGCGCCAGCACCATCGCGCCGCCGATCGCGGTGCCGAGCTTGAGGCGGCTGCGCCGCGCGACGAACATCAGACGATCCGAAACACCCTTGTTCTGCATGTGTGACCCTGCCCTGATAGCGGTTGCTAAAAGGGGAGACTTTCGGGGCGTCGCAAAACCGTAAGCGAAATGTCAAAAATCGTATCGGACGCCGATCCGCACCGTGCGCGGCCGGAGCGGCGTGATCTGCTGGCGCACCAGTCCCGCGAACGGCGTGCCGATCGCGAAGGCGTTGCGGCGGCTGTCGAGCAAATTCTCGCCGTCGATCTGGAGTGCTAGCGGGCCAAGCCGCAATGTCGTGCCCGCGCCCAGTGTCGTGTAATTCCCCTGCTGGACGGCCAGAAACGGGCCGATCCCCAACAACGATGGCCCGACATGGCGAACCCGGATGCCCGCCTGCCACGGGTGTCGCGCCAATGTGCCGGTATGATCGAGCGACAGCGACACGCCATTGCGCACGACGTTGGGCAGCCGATCCGCATCGCCGTTCGCCGCGACCGCAGGCGTTGGGTAGAGACGGTTGCGCGAAAGGAAGCCGGCGGCAACCGCCTGCCAGCCCGGCCCGATCCTGACGGTCAGCGAACCATCGAGGCTCTCGATCCGCCCGTCGCCGATATTGGCGACATAGGGCAGGCCGAGACCATCTTCGAGGTCCGCCTGTACGTCACGCCACCAGCTTGTGGCGGCGCTCAACGCCAGTGCGATGCGGTCCCGGCCCGGCGTGCCGCGTCGCAGCCCGATTTCGAGTGAATCCAGCCGGTCCGCCTGAAATTGCGCGACTTTGTCGCCGGCGGTCAGCCCGCTGGGCCGGAACCCGGAGCCGTAGCGCAGAAACAGCGTCGTGCCGTCGGCCGGGTGGAACGCGAGCGCCGCCGACGGAAGCACCCGCGCCTGGCGGGTCGAGAGATGCGAGGGCGGCAATGCGACAAGCTGCACGAGCGGGCTGGCGAGGTCCGTGGCGGTCGCGGACAGCCAGTCCCCCGAGACCCGCGCGCCGAGCGTGATCATCAGCCGCCGCAGAATATGCTGGGTCATCTCGCCATAGCCGACCAGCTCGAGCGCACGATTGTCGATCATCGCGATCGGGTGCGCGGAAACGCCGATCCGGCCGTAATAGCGCACTTGCTGGTCGCTGCTGGAAAGCAGGCTGACGCCGATCACCCAGCTTCGCGTCGCAGAGCGCCCGGCAAGCCGCGTCTCATGGGTGATGAGCCGCGCCCGGTCCCGCCCAGTGAACACCAGGCTGTTGAAACTCTGCAACACCTCATAGCGTTCGCCCACTGCCTGATCGACCACACCGCTCGTCGATTGCAGGGTCGCGTTGCCGATCGTGCCGGTGACGACGAGCCGCCCGCTCAGAAACTGGTTGTACGACGGTTGCGCGATCCGGCTCGCGCGCGTCAGCGGCGGCGCATCGACATCGGCATAAGGTGCGTCGCGGCTGTCGGTACGCTGGCCGATGCCGCCGAGGTCGAACGACCAGCCCTGGGCGACGCGCCAGCGCAGTGTCGCCCGTCCCCCGCGGGTAAAAACGCGGTTGACGTTCGCCAGTCCCTGCGCCGTATCGTCGATATAGCCCGCATCGAGCGAGTCGTAACCAACCACCCGCAACCCGAGCCGGTCGCGGACGATCGGCAGATCGAGCACCGCTGCCGCGTCCCAGCCAGCGCCGCCATGCGCGGTTGAGGCGACGCCCGCCGCGAGCCACCCGTTCGCATCGGCCAGCGATGGCGCGTTCGGTTCGACCCGGATCAGCCCGCCGAGCGCGCCGGCACCATAGAGTGTGCCCTGCGGCCCCTCCAACACCTCGACGCTTGCCACGTCATAAAGCCGCAGGTTCGGGTCTGGCATGCTGCGTGTGAGCTGCTGATCACCCCAATATTGCCCCACCAGCGCCGCCCCGGTGCCGGCGAAGCTGCTGTCGGCGATGCCCCGCAGGAACAGTTTGTCGTGACCACTGCCCCAATCGGTCGAGGCAAGTGCCGGAATCCTTGCGACCAGTGCGCCGGTGTCCGCCGGCGCGCCATAAGCGTCGAGATTGAGGCCGGCGACGCGAGTCAGCGTCGCCGGCAGATCGGCGAGGCGTTCGCCCTGCTTGCTCGCCTCGACGATAATATCGGGCCCGACGGGTGCGGAGGAAAGCGTCGGCGAGCGGCGCAGACTGCGGTTGCGAAGCGGAAGCGTCACAATCCAGCGTCCCGCACCCAGCGCCGTCACACGCAGCCCCGCGCGCCGGGCGAGCAGCGCGACCAGGTGTTGGGGCGATCCGCGTGCATGGATGGCGGGCAGGCGACGGGCGAGCAGCGCCGGTTCAGCCGTGCCGATGCTCGCGCCGCTCTGGGCCGACAACACCGCGATCGCCGTTGCGAGCGGGCCGGGCGGCAGATCGAGCACCGCCGTCGGAGCTTCCGCCCGCGCCGCGCCGCCTGCCGTGAGGAGAAAGACCGCGACGCTAACGCCGAGCCGCATCTTCAGGCCTGGCAAATTCCCATCCCGCGCCGACCGGGCGCATCGAGACGCCCAGCAACGGGGCGAGCGCGCGCAGGGCCTGCGCGGGCGTGCCTGTCACTTGTAGCGAACCGGCGAAGCGCTTACCCGCGACCTCGCGCGCCGCGCTGACGGAAACGCCGGTCGCGTCGCTCAGATCGGCGGCAATCTCGGCGATGCTGGCGTCGGCATATTCGAAACGCCCATGCCGCCAGCCGCCGACCGCAGCCGGGGCGACCGTGACGATCTGCACCGGCGCGCCCTTGACGAGCCGCGCCATCTGGCCTGCGGAAACACGCTGGCCATCGCCAGCCCCGTCGATCCGGACCGCCCCTTCGGCCACGGCGACATCACCGCCATCCCCGCGGCGGTGGAGATCGAAGACAGTACCCACATCGACGACGGTCACGTCGCCGAGCGTCACACGAAACGGATGTGCGGCATCGTGAACAACATGCAAGGTCGCGCGTCCGGTGAGCAACGAAGCGCTGCGTCCCGAAGCGTCGACCGACAACCGGCTCGCGCCCCCGATCTCGATGCGGGTGCCATCGGCGAGCGTCGCACTTCCATGTTCACCGGCGCGGGTCGCCAGATCGAGCGGATGCGGCACGGGTGCCGCAGCACGCTGCTGCACCAGCCATCCGCCGGCCAGCGCAACGGGCAAAGCCGCGGCCGCCGCCAGCCGCATCCAGCCGCGCGACCGCGACGCGGCTGCGGGCGGCGCACTATCCTGTAGGAACGCGGGATGCAGCGGCATCGGTAATGGCGGCGCCTCGCGCAGAACGTCGGCGGCCTCGGCATCGCGCACCGTCAACCGGTCAAACCATTCGGAATGCCGTGCGTCGGCGTCCAGCCACGCCGTCAGGCCGTCCCAATCGGCGAAACCCAGGTCTTGCACCCGCACCGTCCAATCCAACGCCTCCTGGCGAACGCGGTCTTCGCGCACGTCACTCGTCATCGGCCAGCTCCCGCACGGCGACGACCGCTTCATAGGCCTTGCGCAAATCCTTCTCCACCGTGCTCAGGCTGACACCTAGTTCCGCCGCGATCGCCGCCTGCAACTCGCCGTCAATCCGGTAGCGACGGAAAATCCAGGCGGCGCGTGCGCCCACCGCATTCAGCGCGCGGTCGATTTCGACCAGCCGCTCGCGCGCGATCAGCCGCCGCTCGGCAACCGGCGGTTCCGATCCACCGCCGGCACGACTGTGCGTATAATCCCACGCATCCTCATAGCGCCGTCCGCGCTGCGCATTGCGCCCGCGGTCGACCACCAGATTGTGCGCCATTCGAAAGAGGTAGGAGCGCGGATCGGCGATCTCGGCGGTATCGACGGTTCGGCAGCGGAGCCATAGCTCGTGCAACAAATCCTCGACCTCAGGCCCGTCGGCGTCGCCCCGGCAACGCGCGCGGATGAAAGCGACAAGCTGTTGCCGATACGTCAGGAAGGCTTCGGCCAGCCCAAGGGCGTCATCGCACTCGATCGTCACCCTCAATCCTCCATGCGAGATCGCCCTTACACGCAGGGCACGCCCAAACAAGACACGCTCGGGCCATTGACATCAGCCGGATCCCTCCAATCCTCGAGCTTATCAGTTCCGCACGCTTTAGAACGGTTTACGACAGTTTGCCGTACTGCCGCGCTTTCGCAAGCGTCTTTATCCGGCGCGTTCCTTAGCGCATCGTGACGCAGACGCTCTGGGGAGTTGAGCCGAAGGCCCGGGCCGTCAGGTGATCGCCGAGGTATTCCTGATGCCCGGTCGCGACCGCGCCGACCTGAGGATCAACAATCCAACCATCAAGTCCATCGGTATCTTCGAGATTATCGCCCTGAGCATGCGGCCCGGCCTCCCGTGCAAAGAGAAATGAGTCTTTCGTCGCCCGCGCCGCGCGGAGGAGCCGGCACATCCGGGCGCCGAGCTGATCGCCGGTAGCGGAGTCACGCAGGTGTCTCTGCCCTTCCCACCGGCGAAGGCGGGGAAGGTTCGGACCCGGTTACTCGCGGCGATTGAGCGCTTTCCGGAACACTACATCTCCTCCGCTATCAGCTTCCTGAGGTGAGGTTGGGCTCTAGTGATTTGCGTGCAAATGCTGCCGCTGGCGTGTTGTTTCAGTCGGTTGTCATGAGGCCGGCGGACGCGCCCGGCTCTCGTAGCAGGAGATCATCATGGCCAAGCTCGCTCTATACGTGCCGTTGGAGGCCAAGCCCGGCAAGGCAGGCGAAGTCGCCGCATTTCTTCGATCGGCGCTTCCCTTTGTATGAGATAGGATACCGTCCACGTTTTCGGATCAATGTGCAGGATCGCACGCGGGCGGTTGGCGGGACCCATAGAAATCCGTCGTGCCACGTTACCCCGTGGCAATACCTGATGGCCCAGGCCTTCGGCTCAACTCCCGACGCTGGACAGATTCGCACACGGGCAAGTCGCCTGGATCATTTCGCGAGGGCGCTTCAATCGAACGGTCTACGCCTAGATCGCAGGCAATCAGCCGGCCGAGCCCCTGGCAGGCCGGCATGATGTTGCGCCAGAGGTAGGACGAGGTAGGATTTCTGTGCGCAAAGACGATGGCATCGCCTTCCCCCTCATCGATATAGGCCATCCGCTGACCATTGACGGTCATGTACCTCTTCTCGCCGAAGGGTGCATTGCTCACATTCATCGATCCGATCCGTTCAATCTACGAGGGGGAGGCGGTCGTGGGTCAGAGCTGCGATTGACCGCCATCGACCGTAATTTCGGCGCCGGTGGTGAAGGTCGCGTCGAACGCGAGGAAGAGGACGGCCTTGGCAACCTCCTCAGGCTTGCCCAGACGCTTCATCGGATTGGCTTCGGTCATCTGCCCGATGATGTGCGCTGCCATGTCCTTGTCGGGGAATGCAGTGTCCCAAGTGGGCGTGTCGATAGGGCCGGGCGACACCGCGTTCACACGGATCTCTTGGGGAAGCAGCTCAGCGGCAAACGTCCTCGCAAAAGATCGTAGCGCTGCCTTGGTCGCGCCTGCCGCGGCGAGCATTGGCATACCCTTGGCATTGGAGATCGCGGTCGTGAAAACCACCGAGCCGCCGCGAGTGATCAGCGGCGCAAGTTTCTGCACGATGAAGAAGGGGCCCTTGGTGTTCACGTTGAACGCCTGGTCGTACATTTCGGGGGTCGTGTGTTCTAAAGGCGCGAAGATGCCGACACCCGCATTGACGAACAGCAGATCGAAGGTGTCGAACTCGGCTTTTATCCGGGAAGCGAGGGCGTCGATGTCCGCCAGCGAGCTTGCGTCGCTCGAAACGACGACGGCGCCCTCGCCAAGCTCATTTTGAGCAGCGTCGAGGCCGGCTTGGGAGCGGCCGGTCACCAGCACGCGCGCGCCCCCGTCCGCAGCCATCTTCGCCGTCGCGAGCCCTATGCCGCTGGTCCCGCCGGTGATCACCACCTTCTTACCTTCGTACCGATTCATGCGCAGTCTCCTTGGGGCGCCACCGGCGACTCCCTATTTCAAACTGTTCAGTTTGATATTCTACCGGCGCTATGCCGGTCAAGATTATTTTGAACTACTTAGTATTTATTTATCCCGTTTGCACGGGCAGGCTGACTGATGGGAACCGACGTTCCCTCGGGACCCCGCGCCATTGGCGCGGGGGTCAACATGGCCGAAACCGACTATTCTCGGATTATCGTTGCGATCCTGCGCTTACGCGCGGGGTGCCGTTGCGGCCGTGAAGGAGACGAGCGAACCTGCGCGGGAAAGCGGGCGACACGTCACGACGCCAGCGACTCACCTCGCCTTGAAATGAGCTGCCAAACAGTGAGGCCAACAGCCACCGAGCAAGCGGTCACATAAAAGGCGACGATCAGCCACGGTCCTCCGTTCAAATCGCCAATTGCGCCGGTGCGAATAGAACTGATGGTGCCCGATCCGAAATCCAGCACTGTCTCGACGACGAGCACCCATACAAGGGGAATCGATACCCGCAGCCGCCAATGGAGGCTGAATAGGATCATTAGCGCCAACACCCACCCGACAAGGTCGCCAACAACAATCTGGTCGCGAACCGCATTGGCCATTTTCATGCCGGCGTCTTGTGAGGAATAGACTGCGAGAGCCAGTGTTCGTCCCAAATGGACTGCAGCCAAGGCCATTAGGGCTCTGCGACGGCTGAGGTTGCGCAGTCGCGGCACAATGAACCACACCGCGATAGCAATATACGCGACCGTGTTTAAAATCTGAGCCATATACATGGCTCTCGTGGCATCCATAATCATCAGCTTCTCCCCTTGATTTACTGTAGCGAAGGTTGAATCGGTGCCGGGCGATGCCAGTCGACACCGGAGACCTTGACGATGGCCTGCCACGCGGCTTCCTGATTCGCGTGATCGTGAAAGTGCGGCTGGCGCATCGCCACCATCGGGCCGGTCATTTTCCCGGGCGCCGAGGCGAAGAATTGACCCGAGACGTCGGTTCCAAAGTCCGATGCTCGAAGATAACGGCGCGCTGAGGTCTCAGGTGTCTGGGACAGACCGGGAATGAGCTTTACCAGCGGCAACATAAGCCACTTCATGGCTGGGCCTGCATTCCGCAGCCCCCGGGTGTCGGGTGTACTGCCGGGGGAGACCGCGTAGACGGCCATGCCAGGCGGCAACCTGCGGGACAGCGCTGCCGCCCACCACGCGACGACGAGCTTGGCATCCGCATGCGCCCGGTTCGATGCATATTTTACGTTGGGTCCGCTGCGCAGCACGTCTTCGACGGCAGCACTCCGATCGCCGCGGTATTGCTTTGCCGCAAGTGCCGCCACGTCGGTGTACTTGAACATGGGCACATCTCCTCGGGCGGCTTCCGAACCGGCGAGGAGGATCCGTGCGTCAGGGCTCAGCAGGCCGGCGCGAAGCAAGCCGACCGTCAGTTGATGGTGTCCGACGAGCGGCGCTTGGGTCGCCTCGATCCCGGACGCCGTGAGCACGCGCTGCTTGCCGCCGATCCACCCCGCATTAAGCAGAAGGAAATCGATCGGTTGACGTCGCTGAACCAGCTCGGCGAGGGCAGACTGAATGCTGGCTGGAGCATCGAGATTCAGCTCCAGTGGCATGAATATCTGTGCGTTGGTTTCCGCCGCGAGTTGCGTGGCAGCTTCTGCCGCCCGCTCCAGGCCGCGCCCGGTAACGACGATCGCGCGGCTGCCTTCGGTGCCGAGCAAGCGCGCCGCAGCGTAACCGAGCCCGGAGGTCGCGCCGGTGACGAGGGCGGTCGAATGTCCCATGGGTGGTTCCATACAAAGGGGAAGTCGAGTCGTGCGGCTGAAGGGGCTAGAACGAGCTTGATATTTTGAACTGTTTCGTTATATATTTTGCACTATCGTTGCGGTCAAGGGATTTTGAACGAGATGATCCAGAATGCTGCCAAGCCACGCGGTCGACCGCGCAGCTTCGATGAGGGGCAGGCGCTGGAGCAGGCGACACGGGTGTTCCGCTCGCAAGGCTTTGACGGCGTTACTGTCGATGATCTCGTCGCCGCGATGGGCGTGGGACGGCCAAGCCTCTACTCGGTTTTCGGCGACAAGCGGACGTTGTTCCTACGCGTCCTCAGGGCATACGCGGAAGCGAAGGGCGCTCGCGCTGCGAAGGCCCTCTTCTCGCCGTCCACACTTCGCGAATCGATCGCTGGTTTCCTGAGGGACGCCGTAGAAAATGCGACCCCGCCAGAAACGGTTCCTGGGTGCCTTCTCGTGTGCGTGGCGCCGCTCGTGAACGATGCGGAGGTGCGGCAGTTCGTGCAGGATGCTGTAGCTGCCGCCACAGCGCTCGTGGAACGCCGCTTTTGCGACGCGATCGACGCGGGAGAAGTCCCGGCCGACTTTCCTGCGCGCGTGCGGGCGTATCAGGTCCTCGACCTTGGCCGCGGTCTGACGATGCGTGCGCAGTTGGGAACACCGCGCAAAACGCTCCTCGATGACGCCGAGGAAGCGGCCGATCTGGTGCTTCTTTCGCCACGGGGAAATGCGACGCCGGACCGTTGACGGCGGTGACATCGAACAGACCGCTACCGAGCCGGCGGACTGGCCAGCTGCCGTTCACCGAATAAGCCTCTGAGCCTTGTAACCTAGGGCCGGTCCAGTCCGAATGATCGATACGGTGCTGAGTGTCTCTCGCCGTGTTTCGTGGAACAGGAAATCGATGAACGAGACTCTACCGGGTGACGAGGTCACCGGCGGCACACCAGTGCCTTTGCGCAGAACGCTGCTGCAGGCTGGGCTAGGGCTTGGTGCTCTCGGCTTTGTGTCGGCCAAGGCGGCCGCGCAAGCGCCGATCTCGCCTTCCATCGGGATCGATCTGCCACCCACCACAGACGCGGTGACTGCTTTCCGCGTCGCCATCGCGCCAGCTGCGATTGAGGATCTCAGGCGCCGGCTCGCGATGACACGTTGGCCTGAGCAGGAAACCGTGATCGACGGGTCGCAAGGCGTCCAACTGGAAAGGGCGCGGGTTCTTATCGACTATTGGCGTGATCGCTACGACATGGGGCGGCTCGAGCTCAGGCTCAACGCGTTCCCGCAATTCCGTACATCGATCGACGGTCTGGGCATCCACTTTCTCCATGTTCGCTCCAAGCATGCGAATGCCCTGCCGATCATCCTCACGCACGGATGGCCGGGCTCGGTCGTCGAGTTTCTTGACGTGATCGGTCCGCTGACCGATCCGGAAGCGCACGGTGGGCGAGCCGAGGACGCCTTCCACGTCGTCATCCCGTCGCTGCCGGGCTACGGCTTCTCGGACAAGCCGAAAGCGGTTGGCTGGGACCTGCCGAGGATCGCCGTCGCGTGGAGTACGCTGATGAAACGGCTCGGTTATGGCCGCTGGGTCGCACAGGGCGGCGACTGGGGAGCTCATGTAACCACGTGGCTCGGCGTGCAAAAGGCTGACGGGCTGGCGGCAATTCACCTCAACCTGCCAACCCTTTCGCCGCCACCGCTCAAAGGCAAGCCGACCGCCGAAGAGAAGGCGGCGATTGCCCAACTCAAGGCGTTCTTCCGCACGATGACAGGCTACGGGAGCATCCAGGAAACACGGCCGCAGACACTTGGCTACGGCCTCGTCGATTCTCCAGTGGGACAGGCCATGTGGATCTACGAAAAATTCACCGACTGGACAGATAGCAACCGGAACCCGGAATCGGAGATCTCCCGCGACGCGATGCTCGACGACATTATGCTCTACTGGATCACGGGGACTGGCGCCTCGTCGGCAAGGCTTTATGCGGAAAACGCAGGGGAACAGACGTCTCGACAGGTGGTGGATATCCCTGTTGGCGTCAGCATTTTTCCAGGGGAGATCTACCGGCCGCCACGGGTTTGGGGTGAGCGGACCTATCCCAAACTCTTCTACTGGAACAGCGTAGCGAAAGGAGGCCATTTCGCGGCGTTCGAGCAGCCAGCGTTGTTCACCTCGGAACTACGGGCGTGCTTTGCCAGTATCCGGGCTTAGGAAGGTCGATCGTTTGTCCCCGGAACAACCGTCCTTCGGCGGGGCCCCTTCTGTGCTGTCGATCAGATATGAGCAGTGAAGAACTCTGCGGCTATGTTCCACCGTCCGTTCACCTTGACCAGCTGCATCGTCTTCCACCCCCAGCTCTTATTCGTTGCGGTGGTGTTTACGAAAACCAGCGAAAATTGTGCGAGCATCCCGTCCTGTTCGACATGAATGTTCTTGAACTCTTGAGTAAACGGCTCTCCCTCGAAAGGACGAGATCCTGTCTCAAGGTGACCTGCATATCATCGACTTGTATAACTCTCGAGATCGTCGTTGCGGGGGAAGGTCGTCGCAGGATTAAGCGTTTCGGTCGGCGGGACCCGGCGAGCCGGACGGTAGCGATGCGGTCTGGGAAGCTGCTTGCCTACGTCCACCTTTAGCAGCGCGTGCCGGATAGTCATCCGCTGCATGTCACTCAATCGGAAGCCGTAATCAGCCGGGCACGCAATGCGTCGATGAATGCCCGCACGCGCATTGGCATGTGGGCGCGCGTCGGGATGACCGCCCATATCCCTATCTCAAGCGGCCTCGCGTCTGCCAGGACGATGCGCCGCAATTCTCCGCGCTTGACCTGCTCGTGCACGTCCCAATATGTCATCATGGCGATCCCGACGCCCGCGATGCAGGCCGCGCGGACGGCGTCGACGGTGTTGGCAGCAAACGGTCCCGTGATCCGGACGCGGCGCGTCTCCCCGCCACGGGCGAATGCCCAGCTGTCCAAACCATGCAGCCTGATGCACGGATGGCCCACGAGGTCATCTGTAGTGGCGGGCGATCCGAAGCGCGAGATGTACGCGGGCGACGCGCAGAGGATGAAGGGATTGTCGGCAATCTTGGTGGCGATCAGCTCGGAGGGCTTTAGCACTGCCACCCTCACGGCCACGTCCAACCCGGCCGTCGCGATGTCGACGACACCGTCGCTCAGTGTCAGATCGACGTGCAGCGAGGGGTTGTCGGCGATCAACCCAGCGACGACGGGCACGACGACAGAGTGCCCGATCACGTTCGGCGCGGTGACCTTCAAGACGCCCGACAGACCGACATCGCCGGCCGAAACGGAGTCGATCGCGGAATCCCGTGCTTCGATCAAGGTTGCGGCGTGAGGTAGAAACGCCGCGCCCTCGGGTGTTAGCGACAGGGAACGGGTAGTGCGGTGGAACAGACGCGCGCCCAGTTCGGCCTCGAGACCCGCCAGCCTGCGGCTGACCAGCATCGGGGTCGTCCCCGTCTGGCGGGCAGCTGCCGAGAGGCTCCCCAGCGAGGCGATAGTGCGAAACAGGCTCACATCTGCCAAGTCCATATTATAACGCTAGGCGATATATTGCTTATCGTCCACCCCGGCTTCTGATTATCGAGCCAATCGCTAGATTCCGGTCCGACAGTGAGGGCGATCCCGCTGCCTTCGACTAAATTGCGCCGAATTTGGCGGCTTTGGAGAACTCGATAATGGATATCGACACAAGCGCGCTTTTCGCGCCGATCGTTATAAACGGCCATACGGTGAAGAACCGCTTGTCGGTCGCGCCGATGACACGGATCACCGCGACCGAGGATGGCCGGGCAACCGAGACGATGACACGCTACTATGAGCGCTTTGCGCGGGGTGGTTTCGGGGCCGTGGTCACCGAAGGAATTTACACCGACCAGGAGTTCTCGCAGGGCTATGTTCGCCAGCCCGGCATGACGGACGAGGGGCAGGCCAACGCCTGGAAGCCTGTTGTAAGCGGCATTAAGGCGCATGGTGCACTGGCGATCGCGCAGCTCATGCATGCCGGAGCGATCAGCCAGGGCAACCGCTTTCGCGATACCACGATCGGACCGTCGGCGATCCAGCCAAAAGGCGAGCAGATGGCGTTCTACCATGGCAAGGGCCGCTATGCCGTGCCGGCGGCGATCACAGACGAGCAGCTCGCCGACGCCGTCGCCGGCTTTGCCCAATCGGCGGCAAGGGCGATCGAGATCGCCAGGTTCGATGCCATCGAGATCCACGGCGCCAATGGGTACCTGCTCGACCAGTTCCTGACCGACTATGCCAACGTCCGCTCAGATCGCTGGGGCGGCAGCACGGAGAACCGCGTGCGGCTCATCCTTGAGACGATTAAGGCCGTGCGCGCGCAGGTCGGCGCCAAGGTCCCTGTCGGCGTCCGCATCTCGCAGGGGAAGGTGAACGACTATGGGCACAAATGGGCCGACAACGAGCGCGATGCGGAGATCGTCTTCGGCAGCATTGCCGATGCGGGCGCGGACTTCATCCACGTCACCGATTTCGAGGCCTGGAAGCCGGCATTCGCACCGGGGGGCCCCTCGCTGATGCGCCTCGCGAAACGCCACGCGCCCGATGCGGCAATTCTCGCGAACGGGAGCTTGCACAATGTCGACCGCGCCATCGCGGCGCTCGACGATGGAGCGGACGTGTTGACCATCGCCCGTGGTGCCCTTGCCAACCCCGACCTGCCCCGGCGCTTGTCCGAACGCGGAACGCTCAAGGAGTTCGATCCGGCGATCCTCGGCCCGATCGCCAACATCAAGGACGTCGAACTGGCGATGTGAAGACAGTCTGGTCGTCCCGCTCGAGGTACCGCGCCGGTGTGACGACCGGCTCGGTACCAGGGGTGGTCGTGGGGCTAGCTTTCGCCTCCCTTCCGCACCCTCTCCTGTAACCGAGGCGCGCTCTTGGACGAACCCGGACAATGCCTGCGCGGCGCGAAGGGGAAATCATGACGGATCCGATTGACGATGCTGACGTAGCGCTGTCGCTCATGCGCGAAGCACTGCGCCTGCTCGACGCGCCCGAACATGGCGTGGCAGCCGCGCGGCTCCGAAGTGCGATCGATGCGCTTTCCTCTGAACAAAGCGAGTCCGCTATCCGCCCCCATCGCGCGGAAGTTACGGCGAATCGTGAAACCTAGTATCCGCTAGCTGTTTGATCCCAGATTTTGATGGTGCATTATTCATCGTCAGCTGGAAGGAAGCGCTATGGGCCAGGTTCTCCACGGGAGCGCCACAACGACTGAGGCGGTCCGTCGAGCGATACAGCATAGTCAAGA